>Ga0114956_1003378_pt1 | contig 12340 bp, 10 predicted proteins | sample MaitaG_FD_87304 | JGI IMG/M metagenome (GOLD analysis project Ga0114956, IMG submission 87304) | Marine algal microbial communities from Maine, USA - Maine_Asex2 metaG | ecosystem: Host-associated > Algae > Red algae > Unclassified | place: Maine, USA | collected 2015-01-05 | reverse complement strand
CGCTGTCCAACTACTCACCGGTTGATTGCTCGCCGATCGCTTCTACCGGGACCTGATGGAAGCCTTTCCTACGCAACGTCCAGCCATGAGATTGGCGTGCCGCGTGGGATCTCGTTGGCGGCGCGGCGGTTGATTAAATCTGGAAGATGCTTGGGAGGAATACCCTGCCCTGGACGAATCGAACGCACATTTTTGGCACTGAAGGGCTCGCCAGATTTAATATCCTTCACTGCAAACAAACTGCGGCGGAAGGCAAGGTTAGCGGAGTCAAATTCTGTGGGGCCAAAGCAGACACGACCCATTGCTTTTTCTGTCGTTCGTACGGCAGTCACCATGTCGGCGAACTCATGGGGCTCTAAGGAGAATGAGCTGTCAGGTCCACCAGCGCTGCGGTCGAGTGTGATGTGTTTCTCGATGACCGATGCGCCGAGTGCCACTGCGGCGATCGCGGCATGATTGCAGCGCGTGTGGTCCGAAAGCCCTACGGTCTCGACGTCGAAGGCTGTTTGCATGACGCCGATCGTCTTGAGGTTCATCGATTCCGGCGGAGCGGGATAACTGCTGGTGCATTTTAGCAAACAAATCTGTTGACAACCATTCTTGCGTAGGGTCGCAACGGCGATGTGGATGTCTTCTTCGGTCGCCAAGCCGGTCGATACGATGACAGGCTTGCCGGTTTGCGCGACTTTTGCCAACAATCCCGTATCGACGATTTCAAAGGAAGCGATTTTGTACGCGCCAACGTCCATCGACTCAAGAAAATCAACCGCCGATCCATCAAAGGGGCTGCTGAACAAATCCATGCCTAATGATTCGGCGATCGCTTTTAATTTAGGTTGCCAATCCCAAGGCATCGCGGCTTGCGAATAAAGCTGGTGCAGCGTCTGGCCATCCCAAGCGGTTCCGTGGCTGATTTGAAAGTGAGAGCGGTCGCAATCAATCGTCAACGTGTCGGCGGTATAGGTCTGCAGTTTAATCGCATCAGCGCCGGCGTGCTTGGCAGCCTCGATCAGAGCGACTGTGTTGTCGAAATTTTGATTATGATTGGCTGAGATTTCAGCGATCACATAAGTCGGTTGACCCGATTCAATGACTCGTTGGTGGATGCGAAACTGATTCATATTGCAAACTAAAAAAAACCGGGACATTGAGGTCCGTTGGATGCCGGACACACTACGCGGGCGTTGGGCCAAAGGAACTTTCCCCCAAGCAAAACAACCCTCATGTAGATCGACCTTTGCTTAATTCACGCAGAGTGATCCACCGCGATCGAACTAACGATCAACGCAGCCAAAAGTATATCGGTTCAACAGCTTTCACGCATTAGCGTATCTGCAATTGTTAGGCCGCTCGAGCAACCAACTGAGTTTTAGAATGCTCATGAGAGTCATTTTCAAACGATTGATACAAACGATGAAGAACGAACTCGTGAGCCAATTGTTGGTTAACCGTGGTCGAGGAGCTGGATATGAATCCTGCTTTGCGAAAGGCTCTTTCAGATGCGAAATTTCCGGGCTTAATTTGTGCGACAATTTGCTGCACTTTCTTTTCTGCCTTGAATAGCGCGGTGGTGGATTTTTCAATCAGGATCGTGCCAAGGCCGCGCGAACGATGTTCCGCTCCAACCACTATCCCGATCTTAACGGTGTTCATTGCCTCGCTTATGAAATCGATTTGAATCTTGCCAATCCTTTGACCACTACGATCTTCTGCCATTAGCAAAATTCGTTCGGGCATCGCGATACTGGCCGCCAGCCATTGTCGGTGCTCGGACTCCTCAATACGGGCGCTATTGAACGACACCGATCGCACCTCTGGATCGTTTCGCCACGCGCGCAAGGTATCGGCGTCGTCCATCGAAACGTTGCGAAACTCTAACAACTCGCTGTACATCGCACGAGCCACACGATTGACGCCCAAGCCGTCGAAAAGTTTCTTCCCTGTATCAGACATCGCCTGTCTTTGGGATGCGTCGTCGATGATCGTTTTGATAAACTTTGAAAGTACGCTTTGTTCACCCGATGGTACGTTACGTTGAATTTGGGATGCTTTAAATCGACACAGCGTATTACGTTTGGAAAGATCCTTCACAACGGGAACTTGATTTTCGGCGGTGGGAATCGCGATCGCCGGGACGCCCAGCTTCGCCAGTTCGTAACAGGTTGAACCGCCGGCGGTGATCGCCAAATCTGCGTTTCGCATCAGCACGTCCATGCGGTCGACATTGCGGTGGATGCGGAAGCGCAATTCCGAAGATCTTTCAAAGGTGCGAATAACTTGCTCGTGAGCAAAGTTAGGTCCAATCACGCAATCGACAAAAATATCAGCTGCCCGGCAGCCATCAATTTGTGCCAATGATTGCAATACCGGCAACGTGTAGTTCTCTGAGTCCGATCCACCCATCGTGACAAGAATTTTCTTCGCCGTACCGCGTACCTTGTTCGCCGTTGCGTTGGCTTCCAATGGATTCTCAAATTCTTTTTTCAGCATCGTGTAACGCATGCCGCAAAGAACTTTGGTGTCTCTCAGGTCATGATATCGAGACGCGTCGGCGTATGGGTTTTGGTTAAGAATCAAATCGGCGTGAAAATGTTCCGCGTGCCCGAAATCGTCAACCACCATTAACATCGTGCCGTCTGATTTGACCCGCTGTTGATAGTTGTCTTCAAAACAGTAGCCATCTAAAACCAGCCAATCCGCTTTGAGTTCAGCGGTCAAGGCGCATGTTTGTGCCGCATCTTCGTCGGTCGCTGGTTCACTTTTTACCGTGATAATTTCGCAACCCGCCTCTTTTATTTTTTTGGCAATTGTTCCTGGGATATCGACAATCGCGAAGGTGACCTCGAAACCGATTTGAAGACACCCGTTGGCTAAGGCCAACATTCGCATTAGGTGTCCCGACCCTACGGCGGCCCCAGCATCAGCGCGAATTACAACTCGGTTCTTTTCGACGGCCATTACGCCACCTTCTTCTGGATGGAATGTTGGTTGATGGTTAACCAGTGTGGATTGGTTTGGTAAGCGTCCAAGATCTGTCGCCAGCGAAATCGTTGATGATCAAAGTGTTTGTAAATTAAGTTCACTAATTGAAGATCTTCGCCGGTGTCCACGGTCCAGCGCAGGTGCGAGTAATCGCGGCGGGGCTGGACACTACCGATGCGATACAGTGATGCGTTTTGATAAATCTGCAGCGTGACGTGTTCACGTTGAGACATATCGCGCGAAAGTTTATCGGCCAATCGAAGGGTTTGGATCGTGAAGGCTTCGGCATCCAACCCGCGCGGATACATGCGTTTGGGAAAGAAGTTGCAGGCGTAGTCAAGAAAAGGATCGTTTTCCAATTTGATAACGACTTGATCAATTAGTCCGCTGTCGATTAAAGGGCAATCAGACGTAATCCGAATGATACGATCGGCTTCAAATTGATTCGCTGCGTCCAAAAATCGGCTGAGCACATCCAGGTGATGACCCGCGAAAACGGAGTAACCAAAATCGCGACAGTGGTTAACGATGGCGCGGTCCTGAAGCAGGTCGGAAGTCGCCACGACGACCTGGTCAATGTATTGGCTGCGTCGCACCCGCCGCACGACGCGATCGAGCATCGTCATCCCGTTGACGTCGCGCAGGACTTTCCCCGGAAGTCTTGAACTTCCCATGCGTGCTTGGATGATGGCGACGTTCTTCATGCGTTTTCGCTTTGACGAATATCTTCTTTGCAGTGCGGTGCCCATGCCGCTTCGGTGACATGACTTAAATCAACAGCATCGTCTTTGGATTGACGTTGCGAATGAGTTTGCTTCGTCGCAAACTCGATGATCCGTTGGCAAACGAAGTCAACTTGTTGGTCGGTCATCAGCGGAAATACGGGCAGCGACAGTATCTGCTGGTATGCGGCGTCTGCGTTTGGGCAAGTCATGTTGGTCCCAAATTGGTTTTGATAATAAGAGTTTTGATAGACCGGACGGTAATGAACGTTGACGCCGATTTGGTTCTGTTTTAAATCGTGATACAAAGCGTCTCGGTCGCAGCCTGCCGCATGATGATCCCATTTCATGACGACCAGATGCTGCCCACTGGTACGGTCACTATGATTCATTAAAAGTCGCACGTGTTTTACGTTCGACAACGCTTGCTGATAGCGCAGAGCGATGGCTTGGCGGCGATCAACGAAGGACGCAAGTTTTTTTAGCTGTGCGATTCCAAGGGCGCATTGAAGATCGCTCAGGCGATAGTTGAAACCCAGCGACTGCATATCATAACGATGCGTGTTACGAACTTGACGTGTGGCGACTGTTGCATCAATGCCGTGGCAACGAAAGCGTCTAATTTTTTCAGCCATTGACAGGTCGTCGGTGGTCACCATGCCGCCTTCGCACGTCGTAATTTGCTTTACAGGATGGAAGCTAAAGCAAGTCATGTCAGCCAACGAACCTACGGCGCGACCCTGATAGCTTCCGCCCAATGAATGACAGGCGTCGGAAATTAAACGCAACCCAAATCGATCAGCTAATTCTCGTAAACTGTCGTAGTCGCATGGCTGTCCTGCGAAATCCACCGCGATGATGGCTTTGGTTTGCGGCGTGATCTTTTTCTGCACATCTGCCACGTCGATCAATAATGTGTCTGGGCAAACGTCGGCAAAAACGGGCGAACCGCCGCAGTATAAAACGGCATTGGCGGTAGCGACAAAAGTGATCGCTGGCACAATGATCTGATCGCCCTCGGAGATGCCGATGGCATTCATTGCCGCATGTAGCGCGGCGGTGCCGTTGCTGAGTGTGATGGCGTGTTGGCAATTGGTCACTGCCGAAAATTCATTCTCAAATTGCTCCACCAACGGACCCATAGTCAGCATGGTCGATGAAACCGCGGCGACAACCGCGTCTATATCGTCTTGGCCGATCGTCTGTTTTCCGTAGGGCAACATAAGAATGCTTGGGGATTGGTGGCTGGTAAGTGAAAGACCTTTGCGAACTATTGGCCGAGCAAAAAAGAACGGGGATGCGTCTGTAAAGAAAGATGACTGCCATCGAAATCTAGAAGCCGATGGGACATGTCGCGGCTGAAGACCTTCACGTTGTTAATTCGTGATTGCCGCGCGAGAGAGTCAAAGCGCCGTTGTTGCGAAACAACAGAGCCACCGGTAATCGATACCGTATTACTTTTTAACCAGAACATCCGTGTTCCTTTTCGTCGGCATCCTGCCGATATTGTTAAACGGCCAGGCCGTAAAGAAAATCCGAGTTCAGCAAATGTACTCCACGTCCTATTGAGAAACAATAGGAATCGGTGCTGTCACTTTTGGGCGATCGAGGAATCCGTCTGTTTCAAAAACGGAGAGTGTTAATTTATGCTCAGCGCTTTGCGAAGCCGCTGTTTAAACCTTTTAAAGGGTGATGGTTTCGGTTTTGGGTAAACCAAATGGCCATCGAACGTTCCTTCAAACAAAGTTTTGGCGGCGTAGTGCTGATAAGCAAACCCGCGCGTTTGAAACCAAAATCCGTATTGCAAAGCGCCCGTTTTTTCCGCAGGTTCTAACGTCGACGTTAACAGTTCAATTGTGTGCTGGTGCGACGTCGACCGGACGGGGCCTGTTAAATGCTGGTACAAACATGGGCCCAGCAGAACCGAGGGCCGTTGCCAAAAAACGGCTTCGATCCCTACGCTTGAACCAAACGAAGCTGTGATGTCGGCGGCCTTCATCAGAGCATAAGTGTCAACTTTGTCTTCGGGAGCGATGATCGTTACGTTTGGAAAAGACAGATTCAACATGTCACGTTTGCGTTGGTTTTCAACGCCGATCAGATTCGGATGCACTCGCACCCACAAATGAATCTGGCTATCGGACTGCTGAAGCGACGCTGAAATCTGTTCAACCGCCGTCACTTGATTGGGGTACAGTTCATTTCGCCAGCAATCTCCGATGGCAACAAACTCATCGTCTGACGAACAGAAAAGTGCGACGTTTCTGCGGTCGTGATCGAACCCTGCGGGCAACGCACCTTGGTCTTGCCCGGTGACGAATGACTTCCAAGACGTTTCGACGCGGTTGATTCGGTCCAGGAACCAAGCTTCCCCTGTGGTTTGGCGCGTTACCGGATCTGCGGCATTCCACAATCGACCAATCGATTTGTTGATTTCGGAAATGTCGTGCGGGAGATGGTTTTTGAACAGTTCGTAGTGATCTTTGTCGCAGCCACGTTCGTGTAAAAAACAATCAACCCCTTCGGCTTCGCAGGCTCGCAGTACCGCACGCATGGCAGCGAAGCGCCCATTGAAGGTGTAAACGCGATCAAATGGTCGATCGTTGTTCTGGCTTTTCAATAGCGATCGCGTAAACCGATAGGTCTGCCACGCCGATTCTAAGAAACGCTGCAGCAGAGGTCCATGCCGCGTCAGATCAGGCTCGGGATCGCGCACCACTGACACCAAGGACGACAACGCCGCGTAGCCTATATCAAATTCGTCAATACGATACGCAATCAATTGTTCAACGTTGTCAAATCGAACACGTAACTCCGATGGTGGTTCTGACAATTGTACAAAAGGCGCGTCAAAGGGCCTGTTATTCACAGAAGCAGAGAGCAGCTTCAAACCCATCTCACGCCGCAATGTACACTCGTTACAACGATCGGTGTCCTTGGACGTGTTGAAGTCGCAGTTGGATAACTGCCCGGTGCAGCTGAAGTATTTGACTTCGTCACCAGCGTCCAAATGCTGCTGAGCCAACTCCAGTTCCATCTCAAAGTGAGGGTTGACGGTGGCGAAAGGCGAGATGATGGCGATCTTCATGGGCTAATTTTTGAGCAAGAGCCGTTTGCGCAACTTTTGACGTAGGCGGTTCCACCGCGAGGGCCGAGGGGATGCTGACGTAGCGCTGGTCGCGGTTTGATCAGCGCAAAGGGTCATGATATTTTCAAGCGTGTATTGATCGGCGATTTCATTCCGTACGATCCGTTCTGGATGAGTGATTTTCAGCATCGGATACGTCGGTAATCCCGCAAGTCGAGACGCAGCGTCAGTCGTGTGGGTGGCGTCTGCTCCGAAGCCAATATTCTTGACCAGATTCCGGTCAGGCAACACGGTCAACCCTTTCGATTTCCAGCAAGCGTACGTCCAAGGGAAATCCCAGGTGTCAATCAGACCGGCATGCTGGTTATTCATTACCTGCCGCCAGTGCTGTTGATCGGTCACCGATGGAAAGATATTCGCGAAGAAATTTTCGTTTTTTCGCTGAGTCCAATCGTTGACGTCGACATCGAAATGTTGCCAAGCCCTTTTCCACGTTGCCCATCCCCAAATGTGCGTCCAGTGCGAGAAGTAGTAACTGGCGTCGGTGCGCGATTTAGGCTGAAAGTTATTACCGCTGATCATCATTACGTCGGGGCAATCACGATAGCGCTGTAGCAGTTCGGCACAGAAGCCGAAAAACGTAGGATCGGGCAAGCAATCGTCTTCTAAAATGATCAATTCTTCGGCATGTTCAAACGCCCACGTGATGCCCGTCGCGATGCGCGCCTTACAGCCCATGTTTTCGTCGGCGAAATTTGTTTTAACTTCGCATTCCCAGTCGACATCGTGGATTACGGATCTTGATTTTAAGACATCCGCGCGTTCGCCCGCGCGATCCCGTCGAGGCCCATCGCCGACCACCAGTAACGTCTTAGGCTTCGCCGCGCGGATGCACTCAAACACCTGTCGTGTCTGTTCGGGGCGATTGAAGACGCAAAATAATACGGGAACATTCAGCATGAAGTGCGTTTGGCGATTTGGTTGGGGACGTAAGTTGGATTTATCATGGAGGGACCTGTGTATCAATCTATCACTGTCCTGATTTTGGTCCAATGCGAGTTTGCTCGGCAGGAGAACTGAAAAGTTCCTTTGAATGTTAGCGTCACGGCACAAGTCGTACGGTTTTTCACCAACCGGGAGGGGGCCGCCACACCGTTTATATTAAATGTTGCAGTTCTCTTCGTTTCTTGGGTGGAAGGGGGCTTTTGAGGCACCAACGGACATCTTCAACCGCTCAGTTTTGACCAGCCAACAACCAGCGAACGCTCGCACGTGCATGCTGGCAGCGATTTGATCAACCGTAGGATCTATTTACGCAAAAACTGACATTTGATAAATCTTAACGTGACTATTTATCACGAAATGTTCCGCCGTTGATCTCACTATGAAATTATTGAAACGAAGATCCGAAAAACGGAAGCAATCCGTTGATCCGCCTGAGAGCGCGATGGAACAACTGGCGGCCCGGTTTCCGGACGCCCTTCCCTGGCAATTGCAGATTATCAAATCGGTACAGTCGGTGACGATGACTTCGCCCGAACGTATTTTCGCCCTTATCAATGCCGTGGTTTATGTTTGCGAAAATGAGATTCCTGGCGACTTTGTCGAGTGCGGTGTTTGGAAAGGTGGAAGTTCGGCCGCGATCGCCAGAACGTTGGTCCACTTAGGAGTCACCGATCGTAAGCTGTGGATGTACGACACCTTTGACGGGATGTCTCAACCGACCGAATCGGACGTTGATTTATTGGGCCAAACCGCAGGGCAACTCTTAGAACAGCAGAACATCGCCGAATCGACCAGTGTCTGGTGCCGTTCGCCATTGGACGAAGTCAAAGCGACAATGAACGCCACGGGCTATTCAGTAGATCAGATTCAGTTCGTTCCAGGACGCGTCGAAGACACCTTGCCCCAGCAGTCACCAAACCAAGTTGCGTTATTGCGTTTGGACACTGATTGGTACGAATCAACCAAGTGTGAACTGGAGATCCTATTTCCAAACATGTCCGCCGGTGCCGTGCTGATCGTCGACGATTACGGACACTGGCAGGGTTGTCGCAAAGCGGTTGACGAATACTTTGCTGCTCATAACGTTTCGATGTTGCTCAATCGAATCGACTACACCGGCCGAATTGGAATCTTTTGCCCTCAGCAGAATCACAATGGCTAAATCGCTCAACCAATCAAATTTTCTAAATCCCACCAGTCGCCTGTTGAACGTGGGCTGTGGCCGAAGGTACGATCGCCGCTGGGTGAATCTCGATTTGTCCTCCCGCGATGCGTCGGTGGTGCAGTACGACATCAACGAAGGAATTCCTTTTGCCGAGGGTTCATTTGATGTGGTGTATCATTCCCATGTCTTTGAGCATTTGAAACCTGAACAAGGCGAACGTTTGCTCCAAGAGTGCTTTCGTGTATTGGCTCCTGGTGGTGTCATGCGAATCGTGGTTCCCGATCTTGAGAAGATTGCACAACTTTATCTGCAAAAACACCAGCAAGCATGGTCTGGCGACGAAGACGCGGCGATCGACTACAACTGGATGAAAATGGAGTTGCTGGATCAATTGGTGCGCGAACAGTCGGGCGGGAGAATGGGTCCTTACATGGCCAGCTCCGCGATTCAAAATTCGGAGTTTGTGCAGCAACGAGTGGGCGACGAGTTTTCGCTTTGCCGAACGCCGACCAAAATCGAAACCGTCCGGGAACTTTCGTGGACGCTGCGGCTGCGTGATGCGACGCGCTCCTATCGCGAACGTTGGGCTCGTCGATTCGTGCGTTGGTTGTTGGGAAAAGAGAAAGCTGATGCGTTGCGCGAAGGGCTGTTCCGTGGACAGGGTGAAATTCACCGCTGGATGTACGATCGTTACTCACTGCGGCAGCTTTGCCAACAGAATGGTTTTGAGAACTTCAATGTTTGCACCGCCTTTGAAAGTAGTATTGATGACTACGTGAAGTATCAATTGGACGCCGATCAACAATCGGTCCGAAAACCAGATTCACTATTTGTCGAGTGCTTCAAACCGGTCGTCGTTAATGATTGCAAGACGATGCCTCGAAGTGAGCCGACGGTGAAAGAGGTTGTTTCGACCAAAGTCGCTTAGCTTTATGCTGCAATAATAGGGTGCAGATTGCGGCAACGTGCGATCGTCGCTTCACGAAGCTTGCTAAAACAGGAATATTGTGGCTATGAAAGTGACCATCGTTGGCTGCGGAAACGTTGGGATGGCGATTTCTCACGCGCTACTACTGAGCGAGATCGCTGACGATATTGTGTTGCTCAACCGGACCAAAAAACGCGCCATTGGCGAAGCCATCGACCTGCAGGATGCCGTCGCATTTTCCAGCAAATGGATCCGAGTGCGTGGTGGTGAGATCGGAGACGCCGCCGATTCAGATCTGGTCATCATGACGCTCAGCGACAAACCCAAAACACCCTTGAGCGACCGCAATGAAATGGCGGCGCTGAATCTTCCAGTGATGCGGAATTGGATCCCACCATTGGCTGAAGTCTGCCCACGCGCTGTATTCGTTATGGTTTCCAATCCTGTTGACGTAGTGACTTGGGTGGCGTGGAAATTATCGGGTCTGCCCGCGCGGCAATTTATTGGCACTGGGACATTAATCGACAGCGCGCGTTGGCGGATGTTGTTGAGCCTGGATCTCAACATCCACCCTGCCGACATCCGCGCCTATATTTTGGGCGAACATGGTTCGACCCAATTTCCCGCAACCAGTCTTTCAGTGACTGGAGGTCAGAAGATTGACAACCTCCCTCGATACGAACAGCTATTTAAACAGGCGAGCGTTGCGGCCTTTGAGATTTATAATCGTAAAGGCAATACAAGTTTTGGTATTGCGGGAGCGACGATGACTATCGCCGACAGTGTATTGCGAGACACCAATCGAACGCTTCCCGTTTCGGTCGTCTTAGAAGATCATTATGGCGTTAGCGATGTCTGTCTCAGCGTCCCGGTGATCGTTGGACTTGGCGGCGTCGAGCGAATGTTGCATCCGAAATTGTCCGAGGATGAAGTCAGTAAATTTCAAGCCAGTGCCGATCATGTCCGCGCCGTGATCGAATCGTTAGGACCGATCGATTGAATCGCATTGGACTACCGTGCTGGTAAAAATTCATCTGTCAATCGCCTAAATTGCTTCTGCGATGCGAAGACTTGCCGAATCCGCCCATTGGCGAATGATTTTCATCGTCGCGATCGAAGGAGGCGAATTGTATTTGCTTTTGACTTGGACAATGGTCTGAGCATTTGGATCTACCTCAATCGTCGCCATCGATCGGGTTGAATTCGTCCGCATATCAGTTCTTCGGACCGTCCAAATCGCCGCTTTTCCGGAACTGCATTTTTTTCCGTAGGAAGCGACGCAGTGATGCATCTTTCTGCCTTCGTATTGCAAACGCCAAGAACTGCACAATTCAAAGATTTTCCATTGGAAGTTTCGTTGGATAAGTTCTAGGCCACCGACATCACTGGGAAGCCACGCGTGTGTGTTTGACGATGATTTAGGATTTAATTCAGCGAGTTGCTCCTGTTGCCAATTCGCCATCTTACGTCTCAACCAACGAAGATTACGACCTTCCAACGAAAAATCCGGAATTAAGGGACCGGCATTGAAATGCACTCGCCGTCTGAGTAGCACTCGCGCGGGAAGTAGTTTTATCGCGCGAATGAATTTGATGGAATCTGGGATTTCCGATTGCAACAGCGGAGTCGTCTCGTCGCGTTCACACCGCACGAAAAACCGAATAACTACCGTTCTCAATTCTTCATTCAAAAAAAACAGACAGTCGCAGCTGCATAGGACTTTCGCCAACTCATCGGAACCGCCCAGTGTTTTGGTGTATGCCCAAGCGAACGCTTCGGTCCGCTGCATTGCTGGTGGAACCTGCCAGAGGGCTCGAACCATTAATTTTGAAAATTTAATATCCGGCCAAGCCGTTCTCAGGCTACCGCCAACGCCGATGCGAATCAACGCCAGCAAGTCGAACGTCGAATTGCTATTTAAAAGCCATTTTGGAACCCTATAACGCGTAAAAAGATGGCGTACGAGATCACAATACTGCAAGTGCGATGATTGTGTGCGGTCCGGCTGCCAGTCGAAGATTCGGCGGATCGCATGCTGGCGTAATTTGAATACGACAATCAATCGCTTCATAACGTCGTCAATCGAATCGCAGCCTTGGATAAAGCGACAACTGTCGTGGTTCAGTAATGTAGATTTGCTTTGAATTGCCGAAATAAAGTTTAGATAGTCGGTTTTATTCTTAGATGAAGTTGGCAGATGGCGTTTGATCGTCTGATTGATTTCCTGCCGTCGGCCTTGGCTGCGTTGACTCATGATCATATTTCTCAAAAGCGCAGCTTCGCCCCATGTTTTGATCATCTATGATCAAGCAGAGAAGTGCGCGATAAACCGCCGACCGCCTGCCAAATCGAATTAGACGTTTGGCCGGTCGAGGGACTGAATTGAAAGAGGGAAGCTCGGAGGACCGCTGGTCAGCTGTCCCTAAACTTCATTAGAGAAATTCGATTCG
>Ga0114956_1003375_pt1 | contig 12343 bp, 15 predicted proteins | sample MaitaG_FD_87304 | JGI IMG/M metagenome (GOLD analysis project Ga0114956, IMG submission 87304) | Marine algal microbial communities from Maine, USA - Maine_Asex2 metaG | ecosystem: Host-associated > Algae > Red algae > Unclassified | place: Maine, USA | collected 2015-01-05 | reverse complement strand
CTTGCTGGGTTGGGTGTCGACAAGCGGTTGGCCAAGGCCGGCGCCAAACAAGGCGACGCGGTCCACATCGGCGATCTGCAATTCGAGTACGACGAGTCGATTTTGTGAGCGAAGCAAAAACGATTGTTGTCAAGGTCGGCACATCGTCAATAACCGAGGCTGCCGGTCCTGCTCTTGATCATCCGTCTATCGGCAAGCTCTGCGCCGACATCGGCGCCGTCCGGGCTCTCGGCCACCGAGTCGTACTTGTTTCGTCTGCGGCAATCGCTGCAGGCATGGCCAAGTTGGCGGTAGGGGAGCGGCCCCGTGACTTTGAGTCGCTGCAAGCGCTCAGTGCCGTTGGCCAGATAGAGCTGATGCGGTGCTACGACCAATACTGCGAGGAGCTCGGATTTCATTGCGGGCAGGTGTTGCTCGCGCCACCAGACTTCTTTGACCGCGCCCGCTATCTGCGAGCTCGATCTTGCATTGAGCAACAGTGGGCCTTCGATGTGTTGCCAATCGTGAACGAGAACGATGCCGTGGCCGACGACGCAATCCGATTTGGCGACAACGATCGCATTGCAGCGCTTGTCGCCCACCTTGTGCAAGCGGATCTGCTGGTGCTGCTCACCGACACACCAGGTCTGCTCACGGCCGACCCCCGTGTTGATGAACAAGCATCGCTCATCGAAGAAATTCAGAGTATTGATCGTGAGTTCGAAGCTATGGCAGGCAGCTCCCGATCGGTCATGTCTCAAGGTGGCATGGCGTCGAAGTTGTCGGCTGCAAAGATCGCGTCTTGGTCTGGGGTTGAGACCATCATCGCGGCGGCCCATCGGCCCAACGTGCTCCTCGACGCGGTGACCGAAGTCACCGGCGTTGGTACTTTGGTGCGGGCGCGCTCCGAGCGACTCAGCGCCCGCAAGCTGTGGATCGCGTTTGCGCTGGGGTCCCAAGGGTCGCTCACCGTCGACGCCGGAGCACAACAGGCGCTACTGAAAGGTGGCGGCTCCCTGCTGGCGGTTGGCCTGGCAGGCGTCAATGGTGACTTTGTTGCTGGCGACGCCGTCGAGGTCGCTGGGCCCGACGGCGTGGTGTTCGCCAAAGGGTTGGCAATGTTTGGCTCCGGCGAGCTCGAAGCCGCGATTGGGGAGCAAGATGTCGAAGCAATTCATCGCGACGACTTCGTGGTGCTGCCAGACGCGCTACCGTCTGCCTAGTTACGCAACCATTTCTAGGAGTGACCATGGCCGGTAAGTTTGTTCTCAAGGCTTCAAAAGGCGGCAAGTTCCGCTTTAACCTCTGTGCCGGAAATGGGCAGGTCGTGCTGACAAGCGAGGCCTACAACACGAAGAAGTCGGCGCTGAATGGCATTGCCTCGGTCGGAAAGAACTGCACCAACGAGAAGTGTGTCGATCGCAAGGTGGCCAAGAACGGCAAGCCTTACTTCAATCTGAAGTCGACGAACGGCCAGGTCATCGGCAAGAGTCAGATGTATGCGTCGGTTCCGGCGATGGAAAAAGGCATTCGGTCCGTAGCCAACAACGGCGGCTCACGGGTCGACGACCAGACCTGAGCGAACAAGCCGGGAGCCTGCAAGCCCGAAGCGGGTGGCCGGTAACGAGCGGCCGGCATTGAGTAGCACGGGTTGAGTAGCTCGGTGCGGGCTTAGGTCGCCAGCAACGCAGCGCCAACGGCTGCCATAGCCACGCCACCTGCTTGTGAGAGCCGCTTCTGGCCATGTGGTGTAAGTCGGGATCCAACACGAGCAGCTCCAAGGCCGAGCATCGGGTGCCACACGAACGATGCTACGACGACGCCAATGGCGAACAGCGCAAGTTGGGCTGGCTCGGTTGCGAATGGCATTGCCGCGAGCAGTGCGATCCATGCGCCGAGTGCCGTTGGTGTGACGCTCGTGAGTAAAAACATTGCTCGACCGGGCCGTTGAATGCGGTCGATCGATGACGATGCTGCGTCGGGCCTGATGAGCATGGCAAGCCCGATGGCAACAAGAAGCAGTGCGGCGCCGATCTGGCTTGCACTGAAGAACCGAGCGGGGAGTGCGGCTCCCATGCCGACGATCAGCACTGCGGCCACGCCCAGCACCATGTCGCCGCTGGCGACGCCTAGGGCGCCCCGTAGTGCGGGTTGGCGTCCGTGTCGGGTGCCCACTTGGACGAGGGCCAGGCTGATTGGCCCCGGGGGAACCAGGGTGAGGAGTCCAATGCCGACGCCGAGCAACACGATGTTCATAAGGGAGACTCTGCCTGAATCGTGACCGAAGGTGTGCCTGAGATACTCGAGTCATTTGGGTGGCTTGCCGTATAAAGTATGGTTATGGATCAAATTGACCGTGAAATCATCGGCTTGTTGCAGCACGACGGAAGAATTACCGCTACGGACCTGGCGAAGCAGATTCAGTTGAGCCTGTCCGCAACGAGCGAACGGCTTCGCCAGCTCAAGGAGTCCGGCGTGATCAGTGGGTTCTCCGTGCTTGTCGACCCGGCTGCGGTTGGCCGCCCGATCGAGGCGCTGATCGATGTGCGGCTGTCTGCAGGTGCGCGCCAAGACATTCTGGACGACGCAATAGCCAAATATCCGGTGATCGTCGATGCCATCCATTTGACTGGCCGCTTCGACACTCAGCTGCGGGTTGCAACCAAAGACGTAGCCGAACTCGATCAGTTATTGGTGCAACTCAAGGAAGAGCTCGAGGCCGAAGAGACCAACACCCGTTTGGTGCTTCGCACGATCAAAGGTTTCCCCCGGCCAGCCGCCCTGTCCTAGCAATAGCGACTACGTGACTGGAGATTGGATCTGCTTGTTCTTATAGACGCTGAAGAAGATCGCTGCGATCATGATGGCGATAATGATGGCCAGCGACACATAAATATCAATGTGGTACCAGGGCGTGATCGAGAGCTTGATGCCCACGAACAGCAAGATACCGCCGAGCGCATGTGACAGATAGTGGAATCGCTCCCGTGCATCGGCCAGCAAGAAATACATTGCGCGCAACCCCATAATGGCGAAGGCATTGGCGGCCAGGATGGTGAACGGGTCATTTGCGACACCAAATGATGCGGGTACCGAGTCAACAGCAAAGATCACGTCGGTTGTTTCCACAACCACGAGCGCCGCGAAGAGTGGCGTGGCCATGCGCACGCCGTTCTGCACGGTAAAGAACCGTTGACCGTCGAACTCGTCGGTCACGGGCATGATCCGGCGCAGTAGGCCGAGTCCAGCGGTCGAAGCGTCGTCGCCTTCGTCGTCGGTATGGCGCATGATTTTGATACCGGTGAAGATCAGGAAGACACCAAAACCGATCAGCACCCACTCGAACTTGGTGACGATGGCGGCGCCAGCGAAGATAAATATTGCTCGCAGAAAGAGCGCTCCGAAAATGCCCCAGAACAGCACCCGGTGTTGGTACTTGAGGGGGATTTTCATCGACGAGAACAGAAGCGCCCAGACAAACACGTTGTCGATGCTCAGTGACTTTTCGGTGAGATAGACGCCCAGGTACTCGCCTGCAGCTTGGCCCCCAAACTGCCATACAAAGAACAGGGCGAACAGCAAGCCACAGAAGACCCAGAAGGCAGATTCGGCACCAGCTTCTCGAAACGTTGGCGCGTGGGCTTCGCGGTGACGGTAGAGATCGATCGAGAGAAGGACCGCTATTGCCGTGCCAAGAACTGCCCATTGCCAGGCGACAACGTCGAGATCAAGGAACTTGTCTTCGCCAGATTCGGCGGCGAGAAAGGTGGAGACAGCGGCGAGCATGCCCTCTTCTTATCGGTTCTGGGTGGTTCCCACTACCTCTCGAAGTCCCGGCACGCGTTGCAACAATGCCCGGGCGGTCTCGTTGCCTGTCCGACGGGCGATAAGCAGGTAGAGCACGCCAGCAGGGCCAATGATCAGAGGTGCCCCAAGAAGCGGCGGCAGCGATTCCAGGATTGAGGCCAGGAACGCAACTAACGCGCCAGCAACGATCGAGGCCAGGAGCAGTCGACGCAGCGACGACCACACGCCCAAGTCAGTCGTGAAGACGCTTAGGCGTCGGCGTAGCAATGAGAACTCGAACCAGGCGGCAACGGCGCCGCCTGCGGCTAGTCCGACGGACCCGAGTCTGTGGGTGTTGGGCTGATCGCGTGTTGGTTCGGGCAACGGTCCAAATGCAAGGTCGCCGACTTGGCGGACTGATTCTGCGTTGACCTGGAACCTGTCGGCGGGAAACATCAGTGCCAGTCCAATGACGCCGGCGATCACCAAGCGGGCAAACGCGATCTTGGCGGGACCGGCCACATCGCCGTGAGCGAAGCTCGCGGTCTGAAACACTCGGGAGAGCGCGCTGGGCAGCAGTCCGACCGAAAACACTGCCAGCGTGAGCCACACCGCAATGGTGTCGTTCGCCGTGAACGCTCCGTACTCGAACAGGGCGCCGACCAGGCTTCGGCCGCCAAAAACAAAGACGATCGCGGAGAAGATAACGAACAGTGTGACCCGGTCGACCGCCAGGCGGACCCGAGCCGACGCCGCTCCAGCGTTTGCTGATTCCCGGGAAAGTTCAGGAAGGTCAGCAGCCGCGATGCTTAATGCGAACACCGAGATTGGCATGAGGTAGAGCGTCTGAGCCTTGGTGAGCACTGCGACCGAACCAACTGCCAGGAAAGACGCCAGCCATATGTCGGTGAAGGTGCTCAGGGTGACGACGCCTCGGCCAGCAACTCCGGGCACAAAGCGACGCAGTACTTCCTGCGTTTCGGCGCCGCCGACGTCAAGCGAGGGGGTGATGGGGCCAGCGATGCGCAGGACCCGGGGTAGTTGCACCGCGAACTGGGCAACGCCGCCAATGAACACGCCCCACGCGCCGGCTCTGGCGAGAGCGGTGAACCCGTCGCTCTGGGTCGCCCAGAAAATGATGGCGACAATGATTGCGATGTTCCACAACATTGGTGCCACGTAGGACAGAAAAAAGTCGCGATGGGCATTTAAGATGCCCAGACACCACGCAGCGAACACGATGAAGCCGATGCCCGGCGCCATTGTGCGCACAAGGTCGGCGATCAGGTCAGTTCGAGGGCCGCTGGCCCCGCTCGCAAGCACGCTCACGATGGGGCGAGCTGCGATCACCAGGATCACGCAGAAGAACCCGACGAGAGCGGCCAGCAGGCCGAACACGGCACCTGCAAGGCGGCGGGCCGCTCGAGGGTCGCGGTCGACAACGTTGCTGTACACCGGGATGAACGAAGCCGACAACGCGCCTTCGCCTAACAGATTCTGCATGATTTTGGGCACTTGAAGTGCAAATGCGAACCCGTCGGCGGCGAGAGTCCCTGCTCCCAAGAATCGAGAGAGCACAATTTCTCGCACGATGCCGGACAAGCGGCTGAACAAAATGCCGGCGCCGACCAGCAGTGCGGCCCGATCGGTGTTGGTCGACGCAGAGTCGACGGGAGGGGTGGAGTCAGTCATAGGCGTGCACGGGCCCGATCACGGTCCGGTGCAATCGTAGATGGCGCGCTCGCAGCCATAGCGACACCTTGCTGGCAAGTGACACATAGCGCGGTTATACCGAGCGGCGGCTGACCAGTTGCAAGTCGTCGCCGGTTGGTAGCGCCTGGCCGACTCGCGATGGCCGCGTGGACAGCGCAGCAGTGGCTTGGGCCTCGCCGGGCAATTGGATGCCGTACGTGAACTCGTGCACCAATTCACCCGCAGCCCGTGCGACAGCCAGAAAGAAGTGCTGACCGGCGACATAGAGGTTCGTCTGGGTCGCAGCACTTGGATCTGCGTAGTGGGCAACAACTCCGGCGGAGCCGTCGAGTCTTTCCCACTCTTCGACATAGGCGCCGCTCGGGGCGAGCTCAAGCATGACTGAGTCGCTTTGCCAACTCAGCCAGCCCTTCTCTGGGAAACTGGGCACTGCTTGTTGGGCGAATCCGGTTTCACCATCGACCCAATCAGCGGTCATGTAGGGGTGCGTTGTTTCGTCGACAAATGTAAGCCCACACGACGAGTCGTACTGCTCCGGTGTCCGGGCTGGGTCGATGCGAAGATCACCCATTCCGGATGCGGTCTGGAGCCAGATCACGGTGACGTCGCGTTGAAGATCGCCATCGTCGCCGAAACGAATCCAGTTGCGACGCCAGCAGCCAAGCAGAGCGTCGGGGACCGTCTGGTCACCAACGGGTCTGCCGGCGTGATCAGCTGGACTCAAGAGTGAATTCGATACGGCGGTTCAACGCCTGACCTTCGAGGGTGTTGTTGTCGGCTACCGGCTTGGTTGGACCGAAGCCAGTAGCGGAGAGCCGAGACTCATCGATGCCGTTGGCGACCAAGTAGTTCAGCACGGAGCGAGCCCGAGCTTGGCTCAGGTTCTGGTTCAGAACCGGATCGCCGGTGCTATCGGTGTGGCCTTCGATGGATACACCCACGTCGTTTCCGGCAAGGATCTCGGCCAAGCTATCGAGCGTGGCGAACGACTCTTGATCGATCGTGGCGCTGCCGCTAGCGAAAAGGATGGGGTCGAGTCCAACGAGTGTGTTGAGTGTTTCGACCGGAGGCACGAGCACATTGTCAAGGGTGTACACGAACCCGTTGTCGGCTTCGGCTGCATCGCCAACGATTATGGTTGTGCCGTTGATCACGATGTTCTCGCCATCGGGACTCAAGGTGATTGGTTCACCTTGCAGCGTCAGTAGTTCGGCGGGCCGTGAGCCGCGGAGCACGTCTTGCAGATCAGCGGCGGTGTACCGGCCGGGAATCACGTGGTAGGTCAGCACGCTGGATGGAGCAGTCTCAAGCATGGCGAGGGTTGTGTCGGAACCAGCTGCGGTACTTACTGCATCGTTCGAAGGGGCTAACACGGTAAACGGCCCGGTGCCGGCGAGTGCGGCATCGAGGCCTTCGGCGCGCAACAGGTCGGCGACCACGGAGAGATCGGGGCGGTCGGCTATTGCCGTGAACACGTTGGTCGGCTGCGGGGCAGGGATCTCTTCGACCGGCTCTTCTTCGACCGGCTCATCCTCGACAGGTTCGTCTTGGACCGGTGCTGGTTCAGGCTCAGCTTCTTCGGCCGGAGCAGCGGCGTCGTCGTCGCTGTAGGCGACTTCTTCTTCAGGCACAACGGGTTGGGCCGTAACGCTGGTGCCGCCGGTCGTGAACCACCAGCTGATCACCAAGATGATCGCCGCCAGCACGCCCAATACCAAGACAAAAAACTCGTTGTCTTCTTCTTCCATGGTGCGGTGGTCCTTCTTGTTTGGTGCGTGACGCGGCGCACGAATTCCGGTCAGAATCTAGCGCACGCTCGGCCTGTCTCCTTACTCCGCTCCGTTGTTTGCTGTGGTCAGTTGATCGATACGTCTCGTCGGTTCGGATTGAGCGGGGGGTACCCGATAACATCGGCTCTTGCATGTGCGGCGTCCGCTTCAGGGGCGCCGCTATTTCGTGAGGAGCTCCATGAGCGAACGGTTTACAGACGTCGAGTCAGTGCGCGACGGTCTGAAGAGTGTTGACTACCTAGCCGACGATGGTCTTGCCAGCGTTGTCTACTTAGCGGATCGGCTCGACAAGCCGATCCTGGTCGAAGGCCCCGCTGGCACCGGCAAGACACAGCTCGCAAAGAGTGTCGCCGAGATGATCGACGCTCGGCTGATCCGCCTGCAGTGCTACGAAGGCCTCGATGAGTCCAAAGCGCTCTACGAGTGGAACTACAAGAAGCAGCTTCTTCGTATCCAGGCTGATGCTGGAAGCGACTGGGACGACCTCAACGACGACATCTTCGCCGAAGACTTCTTGCTCACTCGCCCGTTGCTCGAGGCCATTACGGCCGACGAGCCTGTTGTGCTACTGATCGATGAAGTCGACCGTGTCGAGGTCGAGACCGAAGCTCTGCTGCTCGAAATCTTGAGCGACTACCAGGTATCGATCCCCGAGATGGGCACGATTACCGCCAAGCAGATCCCACTCGTCTTCTTGACCTCGAATAACACCCGTGAGCTTTCCGAGGCACTCAAGCGCCGTGCGCTGTACATGTACTTGGACTATCCCGAGCTCGATCGTGAGCGCGAGATCGTGCTGACCAAGGTGCCCGATATCTCTGAGAACCTGGCTGACCAAGTAGCTCGTATCGTGCGCAGCGTTCGCCAACTTGACCTTCGCAAGGCACCTTCGGTGTCCGAGACGATCGACTGGGCGCGCACGTTGGTGCTGCTGGGTGTCGAACATGTCGATGCCGAGACGGCAACCGAAACGGCCAACATCCTGCTCAAGTACCGCAGCGATATCGAAAAGGCGACCAAAGAATTCGCTACCACCGAAGACACCTTCGACACGGCCGCTGGGTAGTCCGCCTTTCGACTCGTCCCTCGCCGAAACGCTGTCTGAGCTGACGACGCCATAGTCCCAGCAGGCATGACCCCAGATGACAAAGACCGATTGAATAGAGAACTCGAATGACGACTGAACTGTTTGCCGCCGACGCAATGGCTGACCCGCTCCTTGATCTCATGGGCGGGTTCATTCAGGAACTCCGCGACGCCGGCTTGCCGGTCAGTCTCACCGAGAATCTCGACGCGATGCAGGCCGTGCGGGCCATCTCGATCGAGGACCGCATGACTTTCAAACATGCGCTCGGCGCCACGTTGGTCAAGAACCATCAGCATTGGCCAGCGTTCGAAACCGTCTTCGACGTGTACTTCTCGATCCGTGGCCCCGAATACTCGTTGACCAATGACAACGACGACGAGATGGGCGACGGCGACGGCGACGACGGTCAACAAAACGATCAGGCCGAAGGCAGCGGCTCCGAGGCCGGTGGTGGTGGCGGCGACGCCATGTCCAACGAGGACCTGGCCGAGATGCTCTACCAAGCATTGATGCGCGAGGACCAGAATCTGCAGCGAGCGGTAGCGCGTACGGCGGTGCAGCGGTTCGCAGGCATGGAGCCGGGTCGTCCGGTTGGCGGCACGTACTACCTGTATCGCACGTTGCGGAACCTGGATCTCGACGGCGTGCTTGAGCGCATGGTCGAGCAAGGTAAGCAAGAGAACGAAGGCCGCAGCGGTCTCGACGACAAACTCGCCAAAGACGAGTACGAGAGTCGTATCGAAAAGCTCAAGACCGAGATCGAAGCCGAGATTCGCCGCCGGTTGGTTGCGGACCGTGGAGTCGAGGCCATGGCCAAGACGCTACGCAAACCGCTTCCCGAAGATCTTGACTTCATGCACGCAACCCGCGACGAGATGGAGACGCTGCGCAAAGCAATTGCTCCGCTGACTCGCAAACTTGCGATTCGATTGGCTCGAAAACGCCGCCATCGCAACAAGGGTGGCTTAGATTTCCGCACCACGATACGCAAGTCGTTGAGTTACGGCGGCGTGCCGGCAGAACCCCGGTTCAAGCATCCGCGGCCGTCGAAACCCGAAATTGTCATTCTCGCCGATATCAGCGGGTCGGTCGCTGCGTTCGCCCGCTTCACATTGCATCTGGTGTACGCAATGAGTGGCCAGTTCTCCAAAGTGCGGGCGTTCGTGTTTATCGATGGCCTCGACGAAGTCACCAAGTACTTCGACGGCCACGAAGACATCACGGCGGCGGTGCACCGTGTCAATACCGAAGCCGACGTGGTCTGGGTCGATGGCCACAGCGACTATGGGCATGCCTTCGAAGTCTTTGAGAAGAACTACATGAAGGCCATCACCCCAAAGACCACGGTGCTCATCTTGGGCGATGCCCGCAACAACTACCACGCCGCTCAAAGCTGGATCATTCAGGAGATGAAACGCAACGCCAAGCAGGTGTTCTGGCTCAATCCTGAACCCGGCAGCTACTGGGACACCGGTGACTCCATCGTGAGCGAATACGGCCAATACTGCGACGGTCTTTTCGAGGTGCGCAATCTGCGCCAACTAGAAACTTTCGTCGAAGCCGTTCTCTGACATTGGTGCGCCCTCGGCGCGTCTCGTTGGCACGGTCCAATCGGCGCGCCTGCTGGTGCTACTCGGTGGTTTTGGTCCACATGGCGAGTTCGTTGTTGCAGGGATCGGCGAAGTGGAAGCGGCTGCCGCCAGGGAAGCCGAAGATTTCTCTCGTGATCTGGCCGCCAGCGGCACGAACCGCTTGCTCGCTGGACTCGAGGTCGTCTGAGTAGAGCACCACGAGTGCGCCTTGATTCGACGGCTTGCGTTCGCCGGCATCGCCATCGAGGCCGCCTTCGATGCCAGCACCCTCGATCGCGGCGTAGGTCGGCCCGTAGTCCACGTAGCTCCATCCAAAGGCGTTGGTGTAGAACGCCTTTAGTGCCGCCATGTCGGGTGCGGGTAGCTCGATGTAGTTGAAATGGTGATGATCGCTCACGACGGCCTCTTCCTTTGGCAGGGATACTTGCAGACTTAGGGGGCTAGCGGATAGGTCTCGACATCTGTTGGCAGCCTCACGAGTTGCGCCGATGTGGAGCTTCGCACTGTGCCTATCAGCGCATTCTCTTAGGCGTCTCGTAGAAAGTGGGCGCCAGGGCCTTGTTTTGCAGCGACGTCGCCGGGGTTGAACACTGAGCAGCTGTCGAGTGATTGACAGCCACAACCAATACAACCAGCGAGACGGTCACGGATACCGTTCAGCGTGGCGATCTGTTCGTCGAGACGAGGGCGCCACGCCTCGGCGAGTTGCTGCCATTCATCTTGGGTTGGCGCTCTGTGGGCCGGTAGCGAGTCCATACGCTCCTTGATCTCTGACAGTGTCAGACCAACCTCTTGCGCCGCTCGAATGAACGACACTCTGCGGAGTACATCGCGTGCGTAGCGGCGCTGTCCGCCAACGGTCCGGACCGATGAGATGAGCTCCTTGTCCTCGTAGAAGCGCAGCGCCGACGTGGCTAAGCCGAGCCGTTCGGCGGCGTATCCAATCGTCAAGAGTTCCTCGAGGTCAGGCATGGTCAGGTCTCCCTCAAAAGCGCTTGACTTCAACTTTACTTGAAGTCTTAGGGTTTGGCTATGAGCTCAGCAACTGACATTGCATTGACCTTGCCGACAATTGCGTTTGTCCAATCATGTTGGCATCGCGACATCGTGGACAATGCGCGAACCGGATTCCTGCACGAAGTTGGCGACCAAGCGAGCGTCGAGCTGTTCGAGGTTCCTGGTGCGTTCGAACTTCCGCTTCATGCTCGTTGCCTTGCGGAGTCGGGCAAGTTCGATGCGATCGTTGCCGCAGGCTTCGTGGTCGACGGAGGTATCTACCGCCATGAGTTCGTGGCCGATGCAGTGATCAGCGGCCTCATGCGGGTGCAGCTCGATGTTGGCGTGCCGTTGTTCTCGAGCGTTTTGACACCGCAACAGTTCCACGAGAGCGTCGCTCACATTGACTTCTTCGCCAACCATATGATCGAGAAGGGACACGAAGTCGCCGCGGCGTGCCTTCAAACGCTCGATGCCCGCTCCAAGGTCCTCGCGCTGGCCTAGCAGTCATGCGCGGCTCGCTCGTGTTCGGCGTCGAAGAGGCCGCGGCGGTTGTCCTTGGTCTGTTCGATGCAAGGCACGCTGCGGTCATCGATGCCCGGGCAAGCACCCCAGTTGTCGTGCCAGTCGACGCAGCATTCAGTATCGAATAGGCCACCACAAATCGGATCAGGGTCGAGTGGCTGGGCTGCGGCTCCGGACCGAGTAGCGAGGCCGATCGCGACCAGCACAGCAATGATGAGCATCCACCCTAAGAACCATCCAAGGTTCCGACCGATACTGGGTGGTGGTGTCTGCGGACCATCCAGCGGCGTCTGGGTTGGCACTTCGGCGATGGCGTCTGGGTCCGGGGTAGCCGAGGCTTCCCCGAGTATCGCGTCGACCAGGTCGTCGGCGTCGAAGTCGAAGTCGACATCGTTATTCATATCAATCTGCCGAGGGCGAGCTGGCACTCCGGCCAGCACTACAGAGGAGGGTCGGATCAACGACCGCAACGGTTACCCAGTTCCAATCTCGTGAGGCAACGTTGCCGGTAGGGGTGCGGATATCAATGACGTGCGTGGAGTCGTGCATGGTCGATAAGACGTTTGCCAGAGGTGACCGAGTTCCCTCAGCGACCATATTTCTCAGATCTCAAGATCGTGATGCGGATTCTGTGTGCCGCTCAGCGCAGCGTTTGCATCCAGCCCAGGCCGGACTCGACGTCGGCGCTGGGTCGATACTCGGCACCAAGTGGGCGGTCCCAACCCAGCTCATCGAGCAGCGCGAACACGGGTCGATAGTCCAGGTCACCGTGGTCGGGTTCGGCGCGGTCGGGGACGCCGGCGAATTGCACGTGGCCAAGAATCGGCAGGGCTTCGGGCAGCGTCGCGAGCACGTCGGCGCCGGAGCGGGCCACG
>Ga0114956_1003370_pt1 | contig 12351 bp, 10 predicted proteins | sample MaitaG_FD_87304 | JGI IMG/M metagenome (GOLD analysis project Ga0114956, IMG submission 87304) | Marine algal microbial communities from Maine, USA - Maine_Asex2 metaG | ecosystem: Host-associated > Algae > Red algae > Unclassified | place: Maine, USA | collected 2015-01-05 | reverse complement strand
TATCAGGATAAAGTTCTTTTTTAGGATGATTTTCTTCAATGTACTGCCCGAGCTGAAAGAATTCCTTTAAATCAGCAACTTGGGATTGTTTGGCATGTTCTTTCCCGAAAGAAGTAAAACCTCTTTGGCCAGCCATCCCATCAATTTCATATTTTTTCTTAACGCTAAACGGAAGTGAGAAGAAAGATTTAGATGCCGCATAGAACCCTTCAACTAATTCTTTCGAGATGCCATGATTTACGACTCCAACGAACCCTACTTCATGAAAGGCTTTCCCTAAATCATCAATAAATTCTTTTCGTTGTTCTTCTGAGCCTTTAACGAATTTAGATAAATCTACTACTGGAATATTTCGATTACTCATAATCAATATTTTACGTGTATGTAATCACAATTATTATACCACACAATGATCTATTTAGATGGTTTGTATTTTGATTTTTCAAGTATTTTTTGAGCATCATCTAATGCAACAAGTTCTTCTATTTGAGTTTCAGGATTACGTTTCATAAAATGCTCCACAATTTGCCAACCAATATAATTTGCAGTACGCCCTGGAGCACCTGGTGGCATGCCTGGAGAATGAGGGCTTGGATTTACATATTTACCAATTTTTTGGTTGCTGGTTTCGTAAAACAGCTTTTCTTTTAAGAAATAAGCCCATATTTCAATTTCGTTATTTTGTATCCAATTCCATTGATCATTGGTATATTCCATCACTATAGTATCCGAAGCGTATGGAATAATCCTATCTAACAAATAAAGTTTTTTTCCATTGTAAACCATTTGATCCAGTAGGGTAGAACCTTTTGGCTTAGGAATATGATCTTCTAAAAGAAGTTCAATAAGTTTTTTAGGTAAATGATCTTTATTAAAACTTCGGGTTAAATAATTAGAAAACGCAGGATTGTCTAGAGCAATTCTGCTATACGGAAAAGTACCGCCTAGAAACATATCTAGTCCAATACCAACAATATTATTTTTTTCTTCATCTTCTAATAAAAACCTTTGGTATGCAAATCCAGAGACAATAGTGTATATGTCCGGGATGTCAATAGCAGGTAGATAGTATTTTAAAAATTTGAAAGATTGATCTAGTTCTTCTTTTAATTTATCAAAATTGGAGAAAGCGATTTGGCATGTATCTACTAAATTCAAAAATTCTTTTTGAGATCTAATCGTATCGAAAAGCGCTTCTGGATTGGGATCTCTTTTAACTGGAATAATATGCTTAAAAAATTTGTCTGAAAAAGCAGGGTATTTCTTTTCAAGTTCTTCAATACTAGCAGTTTTCATTTCTTGATCATACCTAATAATATCATAGTCAATTTGAACCTCAGAGACATCTGGAACAATAGGACCTTTGTCATTTTCGCAAGAAATTAGAAAAAGGGAGAGAAGAAGTACCGTAATCCAAAATCGCATATTAAATATTCTTTTACTTGGACAAAATTACGAGGTTCTAACCCTTAATCTTGGTAAAAAATTGTTTAAGTCTGAGTAAACTAAATATCTTGCTTTCGAAATAAATTAAAATGGAAGGAATAGACAATATTTGGATAGACGAGTTTATTGATAATGCTCTTTTTGAAGATGTTAGAGATGGTGATCATACCTCGCTAGCAACAATTCCAAGTGACAAAAGAGATAAAGCTAAATTGCTTGTTAAAGATGTTGGAGTTTTAGCGGGAGTAGATTTAGCAAAAAAGATTTTTGCCAAAGTAGACCCTGATTTTCAATTTGAGGAGTTGATTTCAGATGGCTCTATTATAAAAAAGGGCGACATTGCTTTTTATGTTGAATGTAATTCTAGGGCTTTGCTTATGGCTGAGAGACTAGTGTTAAACTCAATGCAGAGAATGTCAGGCATAGCGACGTTGAGTTATCGTTTTAAAGTTGAAGTTGAGGGAATGGACGTTACCATTTTAGATACACGAAAAACAACTCCTCTTCTTCGTCCACTAGAAAAATGGGCAGTAAAGATTGGTGGATGCAGTAATTATCGATTTGGTCTGTATGATTGGATTATGATTAAAGACAATCACATTGATGCTTGTGGAGGAATCCAAGAAGCAATTTTAAGTGCTAATAAATATCTAAAAGATAATGACTTAGACTTGGGAATAACTGTGGAGGTTAGAAATCTTGTTGAGCTAAATAAGGTTTTAGAAGTGGGTCATGTAACACGCGTTATGTTAGACAACTTCGAATTACCCTTATTGGTTGAAGCAGTAGACACGATTGCTGGCAGATTTGAAACCGAAGCTTCTGGAGGAGTCAATTTGTATAGTGTACGAAAAATTGCAAAAACAGGAGTAAATTTTATTTCTTCTGGAGCACTTACTCATAGTGCTGGGAGTTTAGATCTAAGTTTAAAAGTTGTGAAGTAAGAAAAGCATCCACTCCGAAACTAACCTAGTTTCGGAGCTATGAGCCTTATAAAGTGTTCCCCTCTACAATCCAGGATACGTAAAAATCATGAAACTGAGTAATGCGCCGATAACGATCAAAGCCGTCCACAAACGAACATCTTTTTTGATGTCTTCGTCTTCTTTGTACATGAAAAGTTGTTTTGGTTACAGTGTTGGTTTTTAACATATCCACTTCTTTAAGTAGTTTAGAAAAATGTCGGTTCGTCATCCGACACATATCACTATACCAAAACGATACCATCAGTATTTATTCTAATGTGTCTATTAAACCCTTATCTACCGATATGCAAACGGTACTAAGCATATGGATCTAAAGACAAAGTATAGGCTTATGAAAACTACGTGCTTATATATTATACAAATAGATTATTTGCATAATGGATTATAATTCGAATACTTATAAAATACCCTAAAACTTTAGACAGCTTGATTAAACTTGAGAAGATGCTAGTAGGTACGATCTACAAAATAGAAATGAAATAATAGATTTGGTAAGAGGGAAACTAAGGAAAAGGATTGATTAAAATTTATCAGTAGTAAGTTAAACGTTTAGTGCGCTAAGGCCTTCTTTATCTTTTTGATCAAACTAGGTCCTTCGTAGACCATACCACTATAAACCTGGATTAGAGCGGCTCCAGCGTCTAATTTTTCTTTAGCGTCTTTTGAACTTCTGATACCACCTACACCGATAATTGGAAAATCTCCTTTGCTCTTATTGTGAAGATAAGATATCACTTGAGTAGATCTTTGAGTAAGTGCAGCACCACTTAAACCACCATTGCCTATATCCGCTATAATATCAGAATCAGTCTTGAGATTTGATCTATCGATCGTGGTATTTGTTGCAATGAGTCCATCAAGTTTTGTGTCAGCCATGATATCAACAATGTCATCAAGTTGACCATCAGTCAAATCAGGTGCAATCTTTAAAAGGATAGGCTTGGAGACTTGATGTTTTTTTCTTTCCTCTAATAATCTATTTAATAAAGCAGTTAAAGGTTCTTTTTCTTGAAGATCTCTAAGATTTGGAGTGTTGGGCGAACTAACATTAACTACAAAATAATCGACATGATCGTATAAAGCAGTAAAGCAAATTAAATAGTCATTGACTGCTTCTTTATTTGGGGTAGTCTTGTTTTTGCCAATATTACCACCAATGATAACATCTGTTTGTGGGCGATTTTTTAATCTTTCGACCATAGCCTCCACACCATCATTGTTAAACCCCATGCGATTAATAAGAGATTCATCGTTTGGCAATCTAAATAACCTTGGTTTAGGATTTCCTATTTGTGGTTTGGGAGTAACAGTTCCGATTTCTATAAAGCCAAAGCCAAGCTTAGACATTTCTTTAAAGTACTTTCCATCTTTATCAAAACCAGCGGCAAGACCAACTGGGTTTTTAAAGGTTAAACCAAATACTTTTTTTCCAAGCTTATTATTTTCATAATTAAAAGCTGAGTTTAGTATGCTTCCAAGTAACGGAATGCTACTTATTGTTTTGTAAACTTTAGTCGTAAAATGATGTGCTTTCTCAGCACCCATTAGAAAAAGAAATGGTTTAAATAACTTATACACGTGCTAGGGTTCTATGACTAAGGTTTTCCATCAACAATAATTCGACCATCTCTATTTGCTAGTTCCCATGTAGTATGAAAAATCATACGAGCAACATTTTCCATTTTATCAAACATGATTTTATCAGCAGTATCAGTAGACATATGATAGTCTTCATGCACTCCTGAGAAAAAGAAAACGGCTGGTATTCCTTTTTCAGCGAAATTATAATGATCAGATCTGAAATAATATCGATTCGGATCACTTTCAGAATTGTAAGTATAATCAAGAATTAATTGACTGTACGTAGCGTTCATGTTTTCGTTGATTCTGTGAAGATCCGTACTCAAACGATCAGAGCCAATGACATAGATATAGTTAGGATTGTCTTTATAGGTTTTATCAACTCTTCCAATCATGTCAACATTAACATTAGCAACGGTATTTTTAAGAGCAAAGACTGGGTTTTCGGCATAAAACTTTGAACCTAATAAACCTTTCTCTTCTCCAGTAACGTGCAAGAATAGAATAGATCTTCTAGGACCATGACCATCCTTTTTAGCTTGAACAAATGCTTCTGCCATTTCCATGACTGCAGAAGTTCCTGAGGCGTTATCGTCTGCACCATTATAAACATCATCTCCTTTTTTTCCTATATGATCGTAGTGTGCAGAGATCACAACTACTTCTTCCTTTTTATCACTGCCTTCAACGAATCCTAAAACATTCTTGCCTTTTAAATCTTTGGTATTCTTAATGTTGTTAATAGACAGTAATGTTTTGAATCGAACGGATTTGGGCTTATGATTTTTTAAAGCTTTATCTCGTGCTTTAATTATTTTGTTTTTGCTTTTACCCCACAAATTTTCTGCGACTTCAGATGAAACATAGATATGATTTGCTTCTGTAGGAGGAGTTTTATCAGCTTCTCCCAATTGTAGAGACGACCCCAAAAGAAGTTTTCTGTTTTCAGTTAAAAGACCTTTAATGTTATTAGCAATTACTATAACAAACTTTGCTCCTTTCGATTTTGCTAAGGATAACTTTTTTTCAATTGACCATTTTTCAGAAAGCGTTACATTTTGGGGAAGTCCTTCGTAAATCATAACTACCTTATTTTTAATTTTTGTTTTTCGGTAGTCATTATAATTTTTGTCTTCTAAACCATAACCCAAAAACGTTACTTCATCAGTATGGATTGGTCCCATACCAGAATTTCTTGTAGGAAAGGACAAATAATCCCATAAGTGACGATAAGAAGTTTTATTCACAATCAATTTTGTTTCGTCCCAACTGTTCCAATGAAACTGAACTTTTTGAAAATGAGAATTGTCTTCTCCAACTTTTGGAGTATTAAGTGTATTGTAGTACTCGTTAATAAATTGTGCAGCTCTTTCATTTCCAGGAAATCCTGTTTCGCGACCTTCAAATTCATCAGATGCTAAAACAGTAAGAATTTCCTTCATTTCAGCTGCGGTAATTGAATTTGCAGCTTTAACCGAAGGATCGTTTTCATCAACAACAACTTCTTTGTTTTTATCAGGAAACTTAATGCTACTTATATACTGGCCATCTGCATGAAACGAAAGGCTCAAAAAAAGGAAAAATATTATAGAGTATTTCATGAATTGGAATTCTAACAATTAGATATTTTCTTAACTCTTCTAGCATGTCTTCCTCCTTCAAACGGAGTTATAAGAAATGCTGAGACAATTATTGAAGCCATTCGGCGACTTATAAATCGGGCAGGTAAAGAGACAATGTTTGCGTCGTTATGCTGTCTAGATAAGGTGGCTAAAGATTTATTCCAGCAAATTGCGGCTCTTACGTTTTTGTATTTATTAGCGGTCATGGACACCCCATTACCACTTCCACAAATAAGTATGCCTTTGTCTACTTTTTTGGAATTTACCAATTTAGCAACAGGGTGAACAAAGTCCGGGTAATCTACAGACTTTGTCGAATTTGTTCCTTGATCTAATACTTGGTGTCCTTTGAGCTCCAGAGATTTAATAATCATTTCTTTATACTCAAATCCTGCATGATCACAACCAATAGCAATTTTCATTATTGAGCCGATTGTCTTAAGTTTCTGTAATCGTATTCTCTGAATTTTTCATTAACATCAGAAGAATAATTTGAATCTTGCAATTTATCAACTCCTTGAAGAATGTCACTGATTGCTCTAAAGGCCAATCTTACATCAGTATCAAAGCTGCTTCTAACATCTTCATCAAGGCTATTGAAAAATGACATTTTCTCATCTGTATCTTTTTCAAGAATCTCGAAATGCTTTCTCGCTTCTTCGATATTTCCCGTTTCCATCAATACATCGATAAAAGGATAAACTGTGGCGTCATATGGGAAATTAAAATGAGGAAATGCTTCAAAATACTTTTTAGCAATATTCCCGGCTTTCTCATTTTCTCCTCGTTTCAGTAGTTCTTCCGTTGTTCTAATCATAACCATTTTCATGGCCTGTACTTCCGCCGCATAACTTTTATTGATGTATGTTTTTTCTTTATCAAAATTCCCCCATTTCCATTTGTTCATTATGTTATCATAAGCTTTGTCAGCATTCATTCTCCCACTTCCATAAATAAACATTCTATCTTGGGGTCCTCTGTTTTTAGAAGGAACAATCTTCAACCCTAGACCTTGTAATTCCATATAGTCATTAAGGCCCATCAGTTTTTCATTTTTACAGGTTACTGCAAAATAAATTGGACGATCATACAGGTTTGAGCAAATGATATCCATGATCGCTAACTCATCTTTGGTATAAAAATTACCATTAAAATTAAATTCGATACGATCAACCATTGAGCTGTCATTTGCACTAACTAACCCACTTGAAATTGCTTTTTGTTTATCAATGGGTAAATAGTACTTTTTAGATGTTGCTATATGCTGTACAGATCCTGATGTCGTTGGAAAAGCATTTTTTCCAGATTCAATAAAGTTGAATTCTTGAAAAATGTTTTTTGGAATCTGAAGACCCGGGCCACTATCGGATTTGGTCCTCACGTCATAGAAAAACAATTGATTATTGTTTCGACCTCTATATGTTTCAGTACTTAGCGTCAATTTTATAGGAGCAGAATCATTGACCTTATTTCTCAATTTTTCAATGTACCAGTCCACTTGAATTAAACTCAAGTTAACTACCCGCACATCTCTTCTAATGCCTTCCACTTCTTGAGCATACCAAACGGGATAAGTATCATTATCCCCATAAGTGAAAATTATAGCATTGGGTTCGCATGATTCTAAAAAGTTAGCCGCATAATCACGAGTTGCATAATGCCCCCTTCTACTGTGATCATCAAAGTTTTCCGCCAGCATAATAATAGGAGCGGTAAGTGCTAATGCAAAACCAATTATAGCTGGTACTGGTCCGGAGAGTTTTTCTTTCAGCATCGAAAAGATGGCGACTACCGCGAGACCAATCCATATACAAAATGTAAAGATTGATCCTGCCAGAACGTAATCTCTTTCTCTGGGTTCTTGCGGAGGTTGATTGGAGTAAAGTATAATTCCTATCCCGGTTATTAAAAATAAAATCAGTAAAGCTGAAAAGTCTTTAGGCCGTTTAAACATGTGAAAGAAAAAGCCTATAAAACCAAAAAGAAAGGGTAAAAAATAATAATGATTTTCAGCCTGGTCTTTCATAGATTCTGGCATATAGCTATCATCAAACAATCGATTGTCATCTATAAAAGAAATCCCTGATTCCCAATTTCCATCACTTTTATCCCATGAGAAATAACCTTGTTCGCCATTTTGTCTTCCCACAAAATTCCACATGAAATATCGGCCATACATGTATTTGATTTGATAGTTCCAAAAGTACTTTAAATTGTACCCCATACCAGGTCGACCTCGTGGTACTTTACCATTATATAAATACTCCCTCCAGGCTTCATGGAGAGGTCCCCGATCAGTATGCCCAATTCTGGGAAACAATATTTTATCCTTTTGATTGTATACATAGGATAATTTTTCGTCAGTGATTTCATATTTATCACCAACTAAGCCATATCGATCTTCTCTTGTCGTTTTTTCTGGAACTGGTTTAGCATGATACTTTGGTCCATAAAGCAAAGGTCTTTCTCCATATTGCTCTCTGTTTAGATACGGAAGTAACCTCATGGCATCACTTGGCGTATTCATATTGATAGGCGTATCCGCATTGGCTCTAATGGGTACAACACCTAACGTAGAAAAACCTATTATAGTCATGGCTAAGGCCATTGTAATAAGTTGTAAATGGTAATTTTTATAGGAATGAGAAAGCTTAAACATTCCAAATAATATTGCAATGACAAGGAGTATAGTTGGAATTAATCCCGAATGAATAGGCATCCCTAAAGAATTTACAACGAAGAGCTCTAAATTCTTCCAAGTCGTTGGAATTCCTGCAATAACTCCTTTCATTACTAACGCAATGGCAACCACTCCAATGACTAGACTTAGTCCAATGCCTACGATTGAGGTCTTTTTACTTTTCTTGAAATAATAAAGTAAAGCTATAGCAGGGAAGGTAAGAATACTTAAAAGGTGAACTCCTATAGAAAGTCCTGCACAATAGGCCGCAGCGATTATCCATCTATCTGCTTTTTTTGATTCTGGGAGATAATAAAATTTAGTGGATGCCCAAAAGGTTAAAGCAGTAAAGAAGGTAGACATTGCATAAACTTCACCTTCTACAGCAGAAAACCATATTGAAGTTGCAAATGCTGATGACAAACCAGCAACAATACCACCGCCAGATAAAGCTATTCTTTCGCCAAGGCTAGTTTTTTCTTCTCTTCCTGAAATCATCAGTTTTCCAAACATGATGGTCATCCAGCATACCAACATTGCAGTCAATGCTGCAAACAGTCCGGACATTAGGTTAACAGCAAAAGCAATATGGGTAGGGTTGTCAGAAAACACTTCTGCTAGCCAAGTGAACATTCTACCTACCAACATAAATAATGGAGCCCCTGGTGGGTGTACTACCTCTAATTTATAAGCGGCTAAAATAAATTCACCACAATCCCATAAACTACCACTCGATTCGGCTGAAAAGAAATAGACGATAAAGGAGAATAGGAATACTAACAAACCAGAGATTCTGGAAGCACCTTTCAGATTATTCATAGATTAATACGTTTCCGGCTTTTTTCAAAGTGTCAAAGGTAATTATATATAGTGTACAGTTAATACTTCGAATTAACGTAAATATTGATTTTGAATTGTAAACAGCCGTATTTGGTCGAAAAACCATTAAAAGAACCCTTAATTTCGCTAGACGTATTTTCGTTAAGAATATAGTTGAGTATGAAATTTATTTTTTGGGCCGTTTTGGCATTTTTTGCTTACCGCTTTTACATTAGTCAAAAAAGCATTTCGGAGTCGTCAGATAATTCAACCGAGTATACAGATTATGAAGAGTTAGACTAATGGAACATAAACTATCGTCTCTTATTAAATTTAAATCTAGGAAGATATTAATCGCTCAAAAGCCTTCTGGACTTAGTTCGCAAATCAACCGAGATAGCAATAAATCATTACAAGACCTTTTAGAGATCTATCTAAAAAGAAAAATCAATGTGATTTCTAGATTAGATAGACCAGTTAGCGGTCTTGTAGTTTTTGCAATGGATCGAAAAAGCGCATCGGTTGTTTCGGAATGGCAAAGAAATAATTGGATCAAGAAAAAATACTTAGCATTAGTAGAAAAAAGACCTCCAGCTGCAGAAGGGAGACTAGAGCATTTTCTTTTAAGAAATTCAAAAAATAGAAAAGCCATAGTTCAAAACGTTAAAATGAGCAATTCTAAAAAGGCGGTTCTTAATTATAAAGTGCTCAAAAATTTTGAAAACTATTCGTTATTAGAAATCCAACCAGAGACCGGAAGATTTCACCAGATCAGAGCGCAATTGGCATATTTTGGATTTCCAATTAAAGGCGATGTAAAGTATGGCGCTAGAAGATCAAATAAGGATAAAGCAATTCATTTGCACTGCCATGAGATTGAATTTAAAACTACGGAGAGCGAGAAGCCCACTGTGATTTTAGCAGAAATACCAGATACAGACGGACTTTGGCAGGATGTTTCCAAATTTTTAAACGAATCAAATGAATCTTGAAATTGAAAGAACAGGTTTTATACTCTATACGAGAAAGTATAAAGAATGTGCCGATTTCTATAAAGAGACATTGGGCCTGAAGGTTTTTTATCACAAAGATGAGCTAACGTGCTTTGAGTTTGGAGGCTCTTACCTAATGGTGGAATTGGGGGATAAACTTGATACGGAAGATGTTACTCTTAATAGAGAATTGACTTGTTTAAGAATTAATGTGAAGAATGTTAAAGACGCTTGTCAAATTCTTAAAAAATCTAATATTCCTTTTCAATACAATGAATTTAATTGGGGGACTATCGCAAAATTTAGAGATCCTGATCACAATCTAATCGCATTTCGTTCTGACAAAGAACATGTTTTAGATTTACAGAATTCTTAGATTTTAAATATTTCAAATCTGCTCTTTAGTCTAGGAGTATATTTGCATAAAATTTTACTGAAAAACATGTCGGACAATTTCAATAAAACGGATGTCAACGAACTAGGAGAGTTTGGTTTGATCGATCACCTTACTCAAGAGTTTGTTACAGAAAACCCTTCTACACACAAAGGAATAGGGGATGATGCTGCGGTCCTAAAAAATGGGGATAAGGCAATGTTGGTTTCAACTGATATGCTAGTAGAAGGAATCCATTTTGATTTGATGTACATGCCACTCAAGCATTTAGGATATAAAGCTGTTGTTGTTAATCTTTCTGACATCTACGCGATGAATGCTGTACCAAAACAAATTACTCTTTCAATTGCGATCTCAAGTAAGTATACAGTGGAAGCATTAGAAGAGTTTTACGAAGGAGTCTTTTTGGCGTGTAAAAATTATAATGTCGATTTGATAGGTGGAGATACAACATCTTCTCCTAAAGGAATGACCATAAGTATTACAGCGATAGGAGAGTGTGAATTGGAAAAGGTAGTGTACCGATCTGGAGCTAAGCCAGGTGATATATTGTGTGCCACAGGAAATTTTGGTGCAGCTTATCTAGGTTTGCAAATTTTGGAAAGGGAAAAGCAAATCTATCTATCAAATCCTGGAATTCAACCAGATCTTGAAAATCAAGACTATTTAGTTGGTCGACAATTGAGGCCTGAAGCGGGTAAACAAACTATTGGATATTTTGATAAGCACAAGTTTAGGCCAACTTCAATGATTGATGTCTCAGACGGCCTTACCTCCGATTTGTTTCACATCTGTAGACAATCTGGTGTTGGAGCATTTGTTGAAGAAGGTAAAGTACCTATTCATCCAGATACGGAAAAATTAGCCCTTAAATTTAATATGGACCCGATAACGGCAGCTTTAAATGGGGGAGAAGATTATGAATTACTCTTTTCGGTAGACCCGAAAGATTTAGAGCATGTACGTTATATGCCTGGCGTTTTTCTTATTGGTGAGATTACCAAAGCGGAAGAAGGAATCAAACTTCACACAACCGGGGGAAATATACATGACCTACAAGCCCAAGGTTGGAATCACTTTAAAGACAACAATCCTTCAAAAGACAATTAAGCCTTAAAGGGTATATCTGATGTATTTTATAATTCGTCCATCTTCAAGGTGAGATTTTTCATAATAGGTTTTGATTTCCAATTCTGGAAAATCTAATGGCTTCACATATATGTTGTCATTTTGATATGACACATTGATTTGATTATCCGTTTCAACTACTTCTAAAGTATGCTCCCACAACTCGTTCGAATCCGTTTTTAGCTGTACAATTCCTTTAGACTTAAGAAACTTGCGATAGAGTGTATGAAAATTATGATTTGTTAACCTTCGATTTGCTTTACTCTTCTTAAGGAATGGATCAGGAAAAGTGATCCAAATTTCATCGATTTCATCTTTTTCAAAGAAATGATCGATGCATTCGATTCGAGCTCTTAAAAAAGCAACATTATGCAATGCTCGATCTTTAGCTTGATTTGCACCCTTCCAGATTCTAGCACCTTTTACATCAATACCTATGAAATTTCGATTAGGATACATAGCTCCAAGTGCGACACTAGATTCACCTCTTCCGCAGGCCAATTCTAAAACAATAGGATTTTCATTACGAAAATGAATGTTCCATTTGCCTTTCATTTCGACTAAAGCACCATTTAGGGTTTCTAATGTTGGTTTCTCAGGATCAAAACACTGATAAACATTAGGTAATCCCAGTAAATCCTCAAACTTTTTAAGTTTATTTCGCTTTCCCATCTTAAAAAAATGTAAAAGTAAGGTTTTCGAG
>Ga0114956_1003367_pt1 | contig 12355 bp, 12 predicted proteins | sample MaitaG_FD_87304 | JGI IMG/M metagenome (GOLD analysis project Ga0114956, IMG submission 87304) | Marine algal microbial communities from Maine, USA - Maine_Asex2 metaG | ecosystem: Host-associated > Algae > Red algae > Unclassified | place: Maine, USA | collected 2015-01-05 | reverse complement strand
ATTCGCGTAGCGGGCGAGCAGCGTCTCGATCGGATACCCGGATTCAGCAGGTTCGAGCAGGTAGCCGGCCAACGCCGTATCGAACGCAAGCCCCGGCAAGTCGATATCGAGATCGAACAACGACCGCAGCGTCGCCTTGAGACCGTGGCCAGCGACGCTCGCCTTTGCGGACCCGATCGTCTTGGCGACTGCGGCCACTACTTTGGCATCACTCAGATGGTCGGCGCTGAGCCAAAGAACATCGCCGGTCTGCGAATCGATGGTCACTGCAAGGCCGACGAACGCCTCTTCGACAAACCCACCCGCCAACCCTATTGGACCATCGGCGGTGACGCCGTTGAGCTTCTTGACAGCTTCTGCGGGTGTCGCAGGCGAGATGACTTCTGCCTCGAGCACGTCGAGTTCGCCCATCGCTGGGCCGCCGTCGAAGTCAAGCACTTGTGTGAGCCGGTCATACAGGGCGCGGAACTCGAGGAAGTCAAAGAGCGTGCGCACTTCTTCGGCATCGATGCCACCAATGGCGAGATCGGCCAAAACGACATCGATATCTGCATCGCAGACCAGCGGCATCAGTTCGAGGTTGCGCTGCACCGACGGTTCGTGTTCGGCGAGGTTCTCACGGAGCTTCGGCGTCTGGTCATCGATATGTTCGTAGATGCCCTCGATACCGCCGTACTTGTTAATGAGCTTTGCGGCCGTCTTCTCGCCAACGCCAGGCACCCCGGGCAGATTGTCTGACTTGTCGCCCCGCAGCGCTGCGTAGTGCACGTAGTCGGCGGGCGCGACGCCAGTTCGTTCCTTGATGCCCGCCTCGTCATAGAGCGCGTAGTCACTGACGCCGCGCTTGTTGTAGAGCACTTTGAGGTGCGGGTCGGTCACCAGCTGATAGGCGTCACGGTCGCCCGTGACCACAATCACGTCGTCGCCGTTGGCAGCGGCCCGGGTCGCGATCGTCGCGATGACGTCGTCGGCCTCGAGGCCGGGTTGTTCGATGATCGGCACAGCGAGGACTTCGACGACCTGGCGTACGAGCCCCAGCTGCTGGCGCAGAATGTCAGGGGCTTGTTGTCGTCCGGCCTTGTATTCGCCGTAACTCTCGTGTCGAAACGTGGGCTCGGGTAAGTCAAACGCCACCGCGAGGTTGTCGGGCTTGTGATCGCGCAACAGGTTGATCAGCATCGAGGTAAAACCGAAGACCGCGTTTGTCACCTGCCCACTGGTCGTCGCCATGTCAGCGGGTAGGGCGAAGAACGCCCGGTAGGTCAGCGAGTGCCCATCGATCAGCATCAAAGTTGCCACGAGCGCGAACCTAACTCGCCGATGGACCCGATGGGTGTTCCCCTTGGCGGCTCGCTGATATGAGGGATCGGCTACGGAAGCAGCCGACCGGCAAGAACCTCTTCGGCAACCTCTCGGACCGACCGGCGCTGGTCCATGGCTGCCTTCTGTACGAAGCGCATGGCGTCGTGCTCAGACAATCCGTGCTGATCGATCAAGCGGCCCTTGGCACGGTCCAGGGCAACACGATCTTCGAGTCGCCGATTGAGATCTTCGATCTCGCTGTTGAGGTCACGAGTTTCGCGGTACCTGGCGAGCGCTACTTCGATCTGCACCGCAAGCTCGCTCTGCTGGAACGGCTTGATGAGGTAGGCGTAGACACCGGCCTCGACCGCTGCCTCTACCAGCGACCGCTGGCTAAAGGCTGACAGCATTACGACAGCGCAGACCTGGTCGGCCGTGAGGGCGTTGGCGACCTCAATGCCCGAGCGACCTGGCATCTTGACGTCGAGAATCGCAATATCGGGTTGCAGCTCGCGGATCACGGACTCGGCTATGTCACCGCGGGCGCACTCGCCGACAACATCGAAGTCGAGCGATCGGAGCGTTTCGATGAGGTCGAGCCTGATGATCGCCTCGTCTTCGGCTACCACGACCCGGATCTTGGTGCTCGACACCCCCGCTGCTGATCCCGCTGACTCGTGCTCGACCGTCATGCCTCGTTGTACGCATCGAGCAACTCGTCTTGGCGAGTCTCAAGTCGCGCCACCTCTTCGCTCAGTGCGTCACGATTGCGACGCAACACTTCGGCTTGGCGGCGTACCTCTTCGTGCTCGCGCTGCGCCAACGGCGTTTCGCTTACCAGTGCCCGCAATCGCGCGTCTTCAGACTCGCCGTCGACCTGTAGTAACGCCTGCTCGGCGACCGCGAGGTCAGAACGCAAGGTCGAGAGTCGACGACCGACATCGGTCAAGCGCTTTTCGATGCGAGTACGAGCCACAACGGGCAATCTTAGGGTGAAACAGCGGGCTCTTCGGCGCTATCAGAGTTGGCGGCTACTCTCCCGCTAGGGCTCGTTCGGCTCGCTTGCGTGCGAGGATCTCGTTGAACTCTGGCCATTCGACCTCGCCGTTGAACAGTGCAATGACCAGCGGCGGCATCGGGTGACGAGGCCATCGATCATCGTCGAGTATGTGAGAGTCACTCGTGACGGTGCCGTCGTCGGCGAACGTGTAGGTGCGGTACCCGGGTGGCAGCAGCGTGTTGACCGCTAGATCGAAGTTGTTCTTGAGCGACGGCGCAACAAAAACTGGCACGCCTTCGAACAGGTAGTCACCGGGCACGTGGGTGTGGCCTGCTCCGACACCGCGCACCTTGGACAGGCCGCCAATCAGCTGTGTCCACTCGCTGCCGTAGGGCTCGTGATCGATCATTGCGATGCCGGGCATCGGCGGATGGTGGATCCAGATGAACACGTGGTCAGCGAGCGTCGTGTAGTGCATCCTCTGGATCCATGCTGCCTCGGCTGAGCCCAACGAACCGTTGCCGTGCAGACGGTCTGCATAGCTAGCGGGGTCGACGGATCGTCCCGTTTCGTCAGGGCTCATCATGCCAGCGTTCGAGTCGGCGAAAATGAAACACCAGTTCTCGAGCTCAACAACTCGCGAAGTGCCAATCGTCGGGCGCCCCATGCCGACAGTAAATGCGTCGGCCTGATCGTGGTTGCCTGGGCACACATTGATCGGACCGTTGAGCTGGGCCAGTGCGGCAGCGGCTACTCGGTATTGATCGGGTCGCCCGTGGTCAGCGATGTCACCCGTCACCGCAATGAGGTCGAAGCTCGTCTCACCAATGCTGGCCCGAGCAGCCTCAAAGGCAGCTGAGGTGTCATACGCGAACCCGCCTTCGGCGACCTCACCTTCGGCAAGAAAATGCGTGTCAGAGAACTGGGCCACCGAGATCGTCATGCACCACTGTGACACACGACGTCGTCCGCTTGGCCGCTACGAAGACGGAGCCTTCTTCTTGGCCGGAGCCTTCTTCTTGACCGCAGCCTTCTTCTTGGCCGGAGCCTTCTTCTTGACCGCAGCCTTCTTCTTGACCGCAGCCTTCTTCTTTGGCGCCGGCTTGCGGTCTGGGGTCGCCGCACGAATCATGGTGGTCGCCGCGATAAGTTCCGCGATCTCGTCTTGCACCATGTCCATGAGATCCCAAAGATCGGGCACCAAATCTCGACAGGCCACCAGGCCGAAGTCCATGATGTCTTTGTAGCTCTGCACCGTGATGTTGAGTCCCTGACCCTCAGCGATGGTTGACACCGGGTAGTAGTGCACGAGCGGCGCACCACTGAGATAGAGAGTTTCACGCGGGCCTGGCACGTTGGAGATCACGAGGTTGATGGTCTGCTGACCGAGATCGCCAATCCGGAACTCGGTCGCAAGCCTCGACGCAGCAGTAAACACCGCAGGTGGCGAAAACTGGCTGAAGTCTTGCAGCGCATCGGCTGGAACCGCATCAAAATTCTCTTTGGCTGCAGCCATCGAAGCCCGCGCCGCGGCAACTCGCTCGAGGGGGTGATCAAGGTGAACGGGCAGGTCACCCACGATCATCGAGACCCGATTGGTCCATTTCTCCTGCTCATCGCCCGTGCGGATAGAAACTGGCACCCCCGCGACGAGGGGTCGCTCGACCGAAGCGTCATGCTTGAGCAGATACCGTCGAAGGGCACCAGCAGCCACCGCCATGACAACATCGTTGATCGTCGCACCCATTGCATTTTTGATCGCTTTGATCTCGTCAAGCGAAGCCGTCGCGTAGGCCAACCGCCGGTGGCCGCTTATCGACTGGTTGAACGGCGTTCGGGGCGCAACTGGCGTGGCTGGCAGTTCAGAGTTCTCGCGCCGAGGCGTCAGCCATTCACCACGTCGTTCTGAGAACAGGTCAAAGCTCTCCTTGATGAGACGCTGCTGAGCCTTTGCCATTCGAAGCGGGCGAGTCATGTTCTGCGACGCGGTTCGGAACAACATTTCAGCGGGTGTTGGAACGCGCTCGGGCTTCGGTGCCGGCGGCATCTCGTCATTGGCGTCAGGCGATGCGTCGAGCAACAGCGTCATGAACTCGGCGCCTGAAGCGCCATCGATCGTGGCGTGGTGAAACTTCGTCAAGACCGCCCACCGGTCGCCCTCGAGCCCTTCGATCACATAGGCCTCCCAGAGCGGCCGACTGCGATCAAGGGGGCGTCCAATGATGCGACCGACGAGGTCGGCGACCTCTCGATCGCCACCAGGGGACGGAACCGCGATGTGACGAATATGGAAATCAATATCGAAGTCAGGATCCTCGACCCAATACGGATGGTCGAGATCCAACGGCACCGGCACGATCCGGCGACGCATCGGCTCGAGGATGCCAAGACGACTTTCGACTCGGGTTCGAAATTGGTCGTACGGCGCAAAGTCTGCGCTCGGCCGTTTATAGACCGCCAAACCACTCACGTGACCAAAGGTGGTCGCTGTCTCCATGTAGAGGAAGCCCGCATCAAGTCCGCTCAGTTGTTTCATCTCTCATGCCTTTCGCTTCGCACCACCTGCTCGCGGCGCGGCAATATCGGGCCGGCGCCCTGGTCTAGGTGTCGATTGGATTTTGTTGATTCGTAAACAGTGCTGTCGCCAACCCGTGAGCCGCCATGGCAACCGAGGCTCGTCGCGACGTCGCCATTGGATCGCTACCCATCGCGTCCAGAACCACCCGGTCTGGCTCGACGATCACCACGAGAGTTGTGGAGCTCAGCGATTTGCTCTCGCGGCGCAACTGCATGCCCCACAACACCCGGGCGGCGGCCATCGGCCCAATGCCGAGCGCAGGTCCCGTCGACGGCGAACTTACGAGCACGACATCGTGAGAGCCAACCGCGTCGAGGTTGTTCGCAGAGTGGGTAGCGCCGTCGATGTAGTCGGTGCCGTCGATCGACACAGGTGCGTGCAGCCCGGGAACGGCACATGATGCCGCCACTGCCAGGCCGATAGCGGCTCCGCTGGTCGCGGAAAAGACTTCGCGGCGACCCGTGCTAAGGCTCACCGCGACGCTACGCAGCCGTGGCTCATCGGGCCACTCGCCTTGCAGCACACCGTCGACGAGGCTCTCTATGCCTTCGGTGCTGCTCTTGCCACGCGGCAAGAGCCCAGCGAGAACGGTGCCTGGCATGACGGTTCCGGGTCGGCGCATCGCGGGAAGCCCGAGTTGTGGCGCAGCAGGCCATCCGGCTCCAACGATGGTCGGCTTTGGCATGCCCGAGCTCGACACGGACCCCCGACGCTTGAGCACCTTCTGGCCCGCCGCTGATAGAGGAAGAGTCTGCTCACGACGCATCAGATCGTGCGGGCTGAGGCCGCTGCTCACCAGGGCCCCGGTCAGAGCGCCCGCAGACGTTCCCAGTATCTCGGTGCTTTTGCGGGCGTCGATGCCCCAACACTCCGCGAGTGCTAGAAGCACGCCTGCATGGAAGCTCGCGCCCAGAACACCACCCGATCCCAGCACCAGTCCGAACGACCGAGGTAATGCTTTCATCCCCACTCGCTTCCGCTGAGCCGACCACCGCATACATAGTTGCTTGCAGCATGCATCTGGGCATCATAGACCAAGTGTTGCTATTTGTTCGCAAGTTGCGTAGTATTCTTCGCACGCCACACCGGCAAACCCATCCCTACGCTGAAAGCGATCAAAATGAACCAGCAAATGCTCGAAATGCAGACCAACACCATCGAACAGGTTAAGGCCGTGCAGAGCCAGGCTCTCGAAATCAACGAGCGCATGGCTGATGCAGTCGTCAACATGATGCCCGAGATGCCGGCTCCGTTCGCCGAGTACATGCCCCAGCCAGCCGAAATGATGGCTAACTACTTCGACTTCCTCGGCGAAATGGGCGAGGCCAATCGCGAATTCACAAAGTCGATGATGACGGCATGGATGCCCGCCGAAACTGCTCCAGCTAAGAAGAAGAAGTAATCACAGCCACCCGGCTTTGCTCTAATTACGGCTTCTCTTCATACTCGCAACGACAGGCAACACCGATGGTGTCAGACGAAGGCTCGCCAGGGCTGGCCATGCTCGGCGACTTCATCAAAGGGCAGCGCAAGATGATGGCGCTAAGTCAGCGAGAGCTGGCCCGCCTGACCGAACTCTCTGATCCTTACGTGAGTCAGATCGAACGCGGACTGCACGAACCGTCAATTCGGGTTCTACGTGCATTTGCCGATGCGCTCAATGTGCGCGCTGAGACCCTGTTGCAGATGGCCGGTCTGCTCGACGAGTCGGGATCGACCTCAAGCGTCGAAGAGGCCATCAACGAAGACGTATTTTTGTCCTCTAGCCAGAAGCTCGCCCTGCTTGGCGTGTATCGAGGCTTTCGAGATCAAGCTGGCGACGACTAGTGCAATCACTCCTCGACTCTGACTTGTGTCGCGCCGCAACAAGGGCTTTGCGCTTCGGTGCATATGACCCGTTTCTCAATGGTGCCCGTATGGCCGGGCTCGCACGTTGGGGGCCCAGCATTAGTGCACTGGTGCATGCAGCAGCTCTGCGGTGGCCCTCACGGGCAGCGATCATCGATTCACATGGCACGCTCAGCTACCGCGATTTCGACCGTTTGGCCGATGAACTCGCGAACTTCCTAGTCGCCGATGGTCGAGGCCCTATTGGCGTGCTGTGTCGCAACCACCGAGGATTCGCTCTTGCTCAGCTCGCGCTTGAGCGGGCTGGTCGCAACGTAGTTCTACTGAGCACCGCGCTGCCGGCCGAACAACTCAGAACAATCGTCGATCGCGAGAAGCTCTCGGTACTCATCGCCGATAACGAATTTGCGCAACGTCTCGCTGACGCTGGGCTCACGGCTCGGGTGCTGCCTGCCGATCCCCCGCTACTAAACTCTTGGAGTCGACGCAGCACCGCGCTAGTACCGCAGCGACACGAAACCAAGTCAGAGCTCGTAATGCTGACGTCTGGCACGACTGGCCCGCCCAAGGGTGCCCGCCGAGGTGCCACGGCGCCGTCGCTGTCGAGCATCGGGTTGCTCGACGCGATTCCTATCCAGATGAACGACGTCACGCTGATTGCGTCACCCCTCTTTCACGCCTGGGGGTTGGCCCAGTCCACGATGGCCCTCACTACGGGCTCGACCATGGTGTTGAACGATCACTTCGATGCCAGCGCCACGTTGCAGGCGCTCGTCGACCACAACGTGACAGTGCTCGCGTTGGTGCCGATGATGCTGACCAAGCTGCTCGAAGAGGCGCCACCAGATCTGACTCTTCCCCACTTGCGGGCTGTGTTGTCGAGCGGGAATGTCTTGTCGGCCACGCTCGCAGGTCAGTGGATAAGCCGGTTCGGGCCCAATCTCTACAACATCTATGGATCAACTGAGACCGCAATTGCTTCGGTTGCAACACCCAAGGACCTCATCGAAGCACCGGGCACCGTTGGCCGGCCACCTCGCGGCGTCACCGTTGCGATTCTGGGCGACAACGACCTACCAGCGCCTTGCGGCGAACTCGGCCGCGTTTTCACCACGAACGGCATGCAATTCGACGGTTACACCGACGGCACAACTCGCGCTACGCAGGGCACGCTGATGGCCACTGGCGACCTTGGCTACCTCGACACGAATGGTCGACTGTTCGTCGATGGGCGAGAAAACGACCTCATCGTCACGGGCGGCGAGAACGTATTTCCGTCTCGCATCGAGGAGATGCTTGAGCAGCACCCGAGTGTCGAGCAATCGGCGGTGGTTGGCCTGCCCGATGAGCGCTATGGCCAACGCGTTGTTGCATTCATTGTTGCTGACTCGGCGCTCGACCTCGACGAGCTCGACGCGTGGGCCAAGGACCGGTTCGCAGCATTTCAGCGGCCACGCGAGTTCCGAATCGTCGACGCTCTGCCGATGACCACTACGGGCAAAGTGATTCGGCATGCACTCGCCACTCTCGGCCTGCCAGAACACCTCTAACCCCCGATCTCGACCCCACGAACAACGAGCTGACGCCAACCCATGACTTCCATCGCCCCAGATCTCACCTTCGGCATTGAGCTAATGAACCAGTGGAAGGATTGGCTGCGCGGCCACACCGAAGACGATCTTCCGTCGACGACTCCGAGCCCCGAGAACGCCGGCAAGTGGATGCTCGATGAATGGGCGCTACAGATCGAACTGGCGCAGGGTCGATTTCGCGTACCCGATATGACGTTTCGGCGTCGGCTGCGCGAAGAACTCACTGAGGCGCGGGCTCTGTTCGACGACCAAGGGTGGATAGCGGATCCGGCCAGCTATCACCAAGAGCCGCCGCCAATCAGCGACCTCGCGCTCAAGACCGCACCATTCGGCGGATTTGCCCTCGAACGATTCCGCTTCTCTAGCGAGTTCGAACCGCACGCCGAAGAGCCCGGCCGAGACCGCTGGCTTGATTATCCCAACGTAAACGACGCAACTGGGTGGATATTGCGTCACCACGACAAGCCGCGACCATGGCTGTTTCTGGTGAACGGTTACCGAACCGGCGAGATTAATGCCGATCTTTTAGCGTTCCGCGTCGGGCATCTGCACAAGAACCTTGGCTTGAACCTGGCCAACATCACCCTGCCGTTGCACGGACCACGCGCGCTCGGCGAATCGTCGGGCGCACGGGTATTCAACTCCGGCGCCATGAACACGATCTTCACGATCGCACAAGGTGCTTGGGACATTCGTCGAATCCTGCACTGGCTTCGAACCGATATGGGCGCCGAACGAATCGGCCTCTCTGGCATCTCGCTGGGTGGCTACATGGTGTCGCTTCTCTCGACCCTCGACGATGATCTGGCGTGCGTTATCGCCGGTGTGCCAGAGAGCGATCTTGTGCGAGGACTTAGGCGGTCGCTTGACCCGCTCCTGCCGCCGTTCTATGAGCAGTGGGGCTTGTCCTGGGGGTCACTAGAATCCGTGTTCACTCCGGTCTCCCCCCTGGCAATGGCGAGCAAAGTTGACCACGATCGGCGCTACATCTACGCCGGACTCCTCGACCGATGGGTGCGCCCCGGCAACGTCAAGACACTCTGGGAGCACTGGGACCGGCCCAGCATCCACTGGTATCAGGGCAGTCACCTGTCGTTTCCTTTTGAGCCGTCGGTACGCAGCTACGTCGACAAAGCACTCGCGCAATCGCTGCCGCTCTAGGGCAAGGCTACGTTTACCAGACTGCTCAGTCCCAGTCGTCAGTCCCAGTCGGCGCGTCTCGAGAACTACCGAGCACCGAGTCTGCCGACTTCAACAGTCGCTCGAGCATCACCGCAAGTCGTTCACGCTCTTCGACGGTGAACACCGCAAAGATCTCGGTGTAGACGTCGAACGCCCGAGACAACAGGTAGCTGTGGATGATCGAGCCTTGGTCGGTCAGCTCGACCGTGTACGAGCGCAGATCATCGTCGGAACGGGTGCGAGACACGAGCGCCCGCTCTTCGAGCCGTTGCACGCTGCGGCTCACTGAAGACTGGGTTGCGCCAACGGTGTTGGCCAATGTCAGCATTGGCATGGCTCCGTGCTCAGACAGTGCGTGCAGAAGCCGATACTGCGATACCTCGAGCTTGATGTCGCCCTCGTGGAGCACGTGGCGTCGGAGCTTCTCGACGGTTGGCCCGAGCCGAGAATCGCGCCAAACGGTACCCAAGCGACGGTTTACGTATTGCTCGTGGATGACCCGGTCTTCGAACTCTGAATTGTCGTGCTCACTCATTGTTTGCTCCTGGAAGCAGTCACCTTGTGCGGCATGGCAACCAACAGCTGAGCCTAGGCGCGCGAAGCAGGCATTACGCAGCGCAGCCACATCGCAGCGGGCCGAACGGACCACCGCAGCCGGTCATCGCTCCCGACATCGAAACGCGCCTATGTGAAAAGATTCACACCTACTTGCACCCCGCAAGTAGGTGGTGCATACTCCCAATCGACAAGTAGTTGCACGCGTTAAGCAACTACCGCCGGGCGGCCCGTCATCGTCGTAGAAGCCGCTCGCAACTGCGTGACCATTCAAGAAAGACTCGCCGCATGAAACCGCTCTGGAAACAAGTATTTGACCGAGTCGAACAGACGACTGGGCCAGCGCTGGCTGACTTCACCGCGTCGAATCACTTCGCCGAAATCTTGAAGGTTGGCCTGAAGATCAGCAACGACATGACCAAGCAAACCGAGGCGCTATCACGCCAGTGGCTCCATGCATGGAATTTGCCTGCGGCTGGCGACGTCGCGTATTTGAAGAACCAGATTGGATCCCTCGAGACCGAGGTTCGTGCGCTGCGCCGAACCATCGAACAAGCCGAGATTACGACCACGGCCCCTGCGCCAGCGATACCTCTGCGCACGGTGTCTGCCAAGGCGAAACCGACCAAGCCATCTTCGCGCAAGCCCCAATCCAAGCGCACGCCAAAGACGACCGCTACGACAGCTAAGCCTGCGAAGAAAAGCACCCCAACCAAGAAGAGCAAGCCAACCAAGGCAGTCAAAGCATCATGAGCCCTGCTGAGCGGCCCGCAACCGGCACACAGACCCCAACCGACCCGATCAGCTTTATGGTCGAACAGACCACCCGGTCGATGCAGGCTGGCTGGAACCTCACCAAACACATGCTTGGTGTCGACAAAGCCAAGACATCGCAGTCGCCCCGCGATGAGGTCTACCGCGACGGCAAGGCCACTCTGTGGCACTACCGCTGCGACAACGTGACGCTCGGCCCGCCCGTTTTGTTAACTCCGAGTCTCGTAAGTCGGGCCTTCATTCTCGATCTCCAGCCCGGCAACAGCTTGGTCGAACATCTCATCGGCCGGGGCTTCGATGTCTACATGATTGATTGGGGCGAACCCGACGAGGCTGACGCTGCCAACACGCTTGAGACCTACACCCACGACATGTTGCCGAGGGCCGTACGCACGATCGACGAGTTGCACAATGGTTCAGGGGTGACATTGTTCGGCTACTGCTTCGGCGGCATTCTGACGTTGCTGTACGCGGCAAGCCACCCACACGACCCCATCGTAAATCTCGTACAGCTTGCAACGCCGGTCGACTTCACACACATGCCGTCGGCAATGATGATTGCGGGCAGCAACGGCATCGATCCCGAGCACGTCATCGACCAGACGGGCAATGTTCCCGCAAGCGCGGTGCGAGGTAGCTTCACGCTGTTGACGCCTACGGCTGATCTCGCAACAATTGCTGGGTTTTTCGAAAAGGTCCACGATGATCGCTTTCTTGGTAACTACCAAGCAATGACATCATGGACTCGCGATCATGTGCCGTTTCCTGGCGGCGTATTTCGCCAGACCGTCGATCTCTTCCAAGAGCGCAACGCGATCGCAACCAACGCGCTGGTCCTTGACGGTGAGCCCATCGACCTCAACGACATCACGGTCCCGTTCCTCAATATTTTGGGCGAGAAGGACCACATCGTGCCAGCAGCCTCGACTGAGCCGCTCGCTGCGCTGGTTGGTAGCGCTGATGCATCAGAACTCCGCCTCGAAGCCGGCCATGTCGGCATGATTATCGGCAGCGGAGCAACCAAGCGTCATATGCCGGTGATCAGCGATTGGATTGCTGACCGCAGCCGCAAACTGGCGTAATCCTCGTGGCTGCTCCCCTTGGCTGAGGGGAAAAGCGGAGCGGCCACGACAATTCAATACGTTCGTTGCATCAGGTGCGGTGCAGCGACGCCGCTGTTCGGCTGCGTCGCTCGTGAGGCTGAACCAAGATTCTGTGAGTTCGTTCTTCTCGCGTCATTGCTGCGAGAAGGCCGCGCTTGGCAGGTCAGCAGCGTCGCCGTCAATCGCATCGCAAATAATTGCAGCCACAAACGCTGGGTCAAGGCCCACTGGCATCGTTGGAGCCTGCCCCTCAACCGGCCGGGACGCAAGGCCGGTTTCGGTGTGTGGAGGCCGGGCATCGATCACTCGGATCTTTCTGCGGCGCGCTTCTCGGCGAAGCGCCTCATCAAAGGATCTGGTTGCTGCCTTGGAGGCCCCGTAGGCCGCCATGCCAGGCAGGTTCTGTTCCGCGATCACTCCT
>Ga0114956_1003364_pt1 | contig 12365 bp, 8 predicted proteins | sample MaitaG_FD_87304 | JGI IMG/M metagenome (GOLD analysis project Ga0114956, IMG submission 87304) | Marine algal microbial communities from Maine, USA - Maine_Asex2 metaG | ecosystem: Host-associated > Algae > Red algae > Unclassified | place: Maine, USA | collected 2015-01-05 | reverse complement strand
CGCCTTGGTCGGCCTTCATCACGATCCGCGCATAATGGTGAATGATGCCGCGAACCGGAAGCTGCACAACCCGGATGCCGCCTTCAAACGAATCGCGTCGATGGTTCGTCCGGATCTTCTCGTGCTGCTCGAACAAGCAGACCTAAAAGGCCGCATCGGCCCGGGATTGAAGACGCAGCTCGAGGTGCTCGACCTGTTTCGTATCGGTTGCGAACAGGCAGAGGTGTGGCCGGACGAACCGGGTTCGGACCTCAACTGGCGCGATGAATGGGCCGAACGAATTGCCGCACAGTTTCCGCAGCTCGCCGCCGACCGACGCGAACTCCTCCTCGGACGCGGCTGCCGCGATCTCTGGGCCGGACGCTGCCGCAGCATCGAAGAAGTGCTGGCCCGCGTTCACCGTTTTTCCACCCCGAACACCGCCGAACTGATCCTCACGGTTGGCCCCTCGGGTTCGGGCAAGAGTTCGTGGATCCGTCGCGAACACCCCGAAGCGACCGTCATCAGCATGGATGAAATCCGCCTCCAACTCACCGGCAAACGCGACGACCAATCGAGAAACGGCGAGGTCTTCCAACAAGCCAAAGCCGAACTCAAACAAGCCCTCCGACCACTCCGGCTACCCCACCCCAGCGCCAAAGCGCACACCTCCGACTCGCCTCGAACCGTGATCTGGGATGCCACCTCCCTGCTCCGGTCGCAACGCGAACGCCTTGTTCGGATCGGCGAAGACTACCACGCCCTCGTGTCTATCGCCGCTTTCCGCAACACCGTGTCCGCGCTGCGCGCCACCAATAAAAAACGCTGCGACCCCATTCTCGACGACGCGCTCGAACGCCAGTTCGAGTCCTTGGAATGGCCGTTCACCGACGAGGCCGATGCGGTTCGGATTATCGACCGTCGTCCTCAAATGTAACGCGGGATTTATCCCGCGTTTGCCCGGTGGGATTTATCCCGCCGACTCTACCTGCGCCAAAGCCAGCACCAACGCGACGGCGGGAGCACGAATAGGCGCGAATCCCCGTACCGCCGCTACTTCAGTTCTTTAACGCGGATATTGCGGAAGCGGATCTCGCCCTGCTTGCCGGAGTGGATTTGCAGGCCGAAGAAGCCTTCCAGAAATTCGTCGTTGACCACGTGGGACACGGGCACGCCGTTCAGCCAGGTCTTCATGACCTCACCCTCGGCTTTGATGGTGATGCGGTTCCATTCGCCTTTCTTCTGCGCGGCGCGAGCGGCGACGTGGCGTTTGTCGGCCAGCCAAACGGGATAGTAATAGCCGCCGCAGCTTTGGCCGTAAATGCCGCCGGACCAACCGCGGCCCTTGCCTTCTTCTTCCATTTCGACTTGCGGGCCGTACACCGTGACCTTCTTGTCACCCTTGACCTTAGCGCGAAACATCATGCCGGTGTTGCTGTCCACGATCCATTTGAGTTCGGCGGTGGCGACGAAGTCGGTGAAGTCGGCGCGCTTGGTGCAGAGATAGGTGCTGGGTGAACCTTTGATGCAGGTACCGAGAATCTCGCCGTCTTCCACCTCGAAGGTGCAAGTGCCGCCACGCACTTCCCAGTCTTTTAAGTCCTTGCCGTTGAACAGTTCGACAAAGCCTTCGCCAGCAAAGGCGGGTTCCTCGTCGTCATTGAAGAGCTGCTTGGCTGGGTCCGGCGCGTTCGCCTGTTTCACGTATCGCTTGTGCCAGTCGGCCTGGGACGGATCGATTTTCTGGGCGAAGCCCGAGGACAATGAGAGAACAAGAGCGAGGGTGGCGAGGAGCAGGGATTGAATATTCACGAGTTCGTATTAGCAGGTCGCGGAACCGGGGATCAAGCAGAAGGTGCCATGTCCACGCGGATCGAGATATTCGGCACGCGTTCGGCGTGGTTCAGCGGCACCGGCGAACCTTGGCCGAACGCCCCGCTTCCAGCGAACAGAAAGAGGATGAAGCCGAGGGGCATGGCGATCAATTGCATGTGTGCTTGTACCATAGGCGAGGAACAGATGAATGGGAGAAACAGAGGATGTCGACCATCTATGGCACGCTTCGCCATAAGCGAAACCTTGGAGGGCGAGGGGCATCCCGAGCCGTTTCTCCGCTTTGAACTGAAACAAACCCCGCCAAGGCTTACTTCATTTTTACATCGTCGGCGGTATGCAGTTCGCCGTCGGGGCCGCGGCTGACTACTTCCATCAGATCTTTGGACTGGCTGTGAAACCAGAAGGGGTTGCCCCAGTGGTCGCAGAGTTCGCCGCGTTCGTTGATCGAGGCATGGTCGGGCGAGAGGTAGGCAATTTTTTTGCTGTTGGCGCCGGTGAGGGTCGCGGTGATCTCGTAGTTTTCACCGACGGGGTTCTCTTTGTAGTGGCGGCGGAACTGGGTGAAAATCGAGTGCATAATTTCGATTTCCTCGGTGACGCCCAGACCTTTCTGACCGAGTTCGGCGCCGAGATTGAGCGAGAGGACGGGTTTGGGAACGGTCTTGCCGGCGGCCGGTGGGCTTACGCGGGCGTTGAGCCAGTCGCGGCGAGCCGCCTCTTGCGCCGCTTTTGCTTGGGCCTTCGCCCGTCTTTGTTCGGCGGTTTCGGGCGGCAGCAGTGGCAGGGATGTGCCCGGCGCGGCGGCGATGCCTGCGGTTCCAGAGCCGGCGGTCGGGAGGGAATCTTGACCGCCTTCAGGGCGGTTGGGAATCGTCGTTGTTCCGGGCTGGGAGGGGTTGCCGGTCTCCAGATCGGTGTCGACCACCACTGGCATCTCCGGCGTCTTCAATCCGGTGTCTGTTCGTTCGGCCGTGTTGGTGGAGCCGGTCTGCGGGTCCGCGGGGGCGGGGCGCCACACGAGGACGGCTGCGATGGCGAGGGCGGTCAGGCCGCAGGCGACCCAGAGGAGTTTGCTCATCAGGAAAGGAAACCGAGGTCGGGATTGTCAAAGCGGCCCAAGTTGGGAAAGACCTCGGCGAGGTGGGCAGGGGTCAGACCATACCATTTGGCGAGGGTGGCGCTGTATTGGTCGACCGAGGTGCTGGGGATCCAGCGGCCTCGGGAGACTCTTCCGTTGGCGGTGAGTTCGGTGTCGTCGAGGGCGCCGAGCGTGAGGTTGGGCATGGTGCCGTAAATCTGTTGGCCGGTCACCGAACCGCCGACGACCATGGCGTGGCCGCCCCAGGCGTGGTCCGAACCGGCGGAGGCAGCATCGGTGCCATTCGGCGTGTAGGTGCGGTTGAAGTCGGACGCGGTAAAGGCGGTCACATCGTTTTCGACGCCGAGTTCGACCGTTGCCTGGTAAAACGCGCCGAGTGCGGTGCTGATATTGCTCATCAGCGTCCCGTGCGAACCGAGCTGGCTGCCGTGGGTGTCGAAGCCGCCGACGGCGGCGAAGAAGATCTGCCGTTTTTGGTTCAGGCTGTCGCGCGCTGCAATCATCTTGGCGATGATCTCGAGCTGGCCACCAAGATTGGTGTCGGGAAAGGCCGGGAAGTTGGGAAAGGTTGCACCGAGATCGGCGTCGGAGGGGAGTGCGTCTGTGATGAAAGCGTTGTTGGCGCGGGCGTTGGCGACGCGGTTGCGGTACTCCTCGGCGAACAGGTTGTCCATCGACTCGCCCATAATTTTATCGAAGGCGCGGATCATCCGGCCGTTGTTGTTGTTGGCATCGGGATTGATCGGGTTGCCGTAGTTTCGCAGGCGCACTGGACCGTCGGCAGTGAGGTGGAGCTGGGTGGCGGCGAGTTCGCTACCGACCATGAAGTCGTTGTGGCCGGCGAGCGAGACGGACATGCTGGTCTGCGCGTTGGTGTTGTTGCCGTACATGCGGTCTGCGAGGCGCCCGCCCCAGCCGGAGGAAAAGGGCTGGTCCGGGATCGAACTCTGCCAGTGCAGTTGTTGGTCGCTGTGCGAAAACAACTGCGGCGGCAGGGCGATGTTGCCGCTCAGGTATTCGGCTTGGTTCACGGGCGCGACCAGCGTGCCGACATTGGCGACCACCGCGAGTTTGCCGGTTTGAAACAGGCTGTGCGCCGAGGGCGAGCCTTGGAACTGGTCGGCGAGATTGGGGTGCATGCCCCAGGTCCGGTTTTGCGCGTCGGTGAAACTGAGTTGGTTGAGCAGTCCGCGGTCAATGCCGAGGATGCCCCGGTCGGTTCTGTACTGTTCGTTCGCGGCCACGCCGTAGGGGATGATTGTGTTGTTGGAGTCGTTGCCACCGTAGAGGAAAATGCAGACGAGCGCCTTGTAGTCGTTGGTGCCCAGCTGCGTGTGCGCGCTGGCGTTGTGCACCATGCGCAGCTGCGCGAGGGTGTTCATGACGCCGATGAGGCCGAGGGCGGCACAGCCTTTTTGGCGGAGGAATTTCCGTCGGGTCAGAGTTTCGGCGTCGAGGTTCATGGCACAGGGGAGGGAGCGCTTAGCGTTGGGCCACATAGAGCGGCGAGTTGATCACGAAGTGGATGGCGGCCTGGGTGCGTCGGGAGGTGATGGCGGGCAGGTCGGCGAGCAGGGTGTTGCGCATGCCGGAGGTCATCCGGCCGCCGAGCAGGACAGCGTCGAGGTGGTCGACGAGGTCGGGAACGCTGAGGCCGGCGAGCGCGGCGTGGCCAATGATCAGGTTGTCGTCGTTCGCGTTGTTGCGGTTCACGAAGGTGCCGACGATCGAGTAGCCGTTGTCATACCAGACAAGGCTGTTGAACAAGTTCAGGCGTTGCATGATCATCGAGTCGGTGGTGGTCTGGAATTCCGGGCCGACGAGCTGGGCTTGAGCAAAGGTGCCGCCGGGCACGAAGTCGGGAAGGTACCAGTTAAAGACGCTGGGCGCGTTCATCGGGGTTTGTCCGAGTTTGGGGTCGCTGACAAAAATGGAGAAGGGGATGCGAATTGCACCGCCTTCGTAGCGATTGAGTTGCAAGCCGTCTTGGTCCAGTTCGGAAAGTGGGATGGCGTTGCTCACGCCGAACGCGCGCATCACGGCCGCCAAGCGGATCAGCGGTTCTTTCAGTTTGCCGTACCCGGGTTCGTTGTACGACGAGGCGAGCCGCGCCTCCTGATCGAGGTAGATCGCTTCGATCACGGCGGCGAGATCGCCGCGCACGCCTTGGCCGTTGTTGCGGAACGCGTTGGCGACGCGGTAGATATAACCGCGGCTCGGATTGCTGGTGACCAGGCGTTGGATCAGCAGGCGCGAGATGAATGACGGGGTGTTGGGGTGTTCGAACAAGGCATCGAGAGCGTCGGCGATATCGTTGTCGCCGGTCTGGTTGGCGGGCAGGTTGATTGGATAGCCCGGGTTGTCGGAATTGCCGAACAAGGTTTTCGGACCGAGTTCGTGGAAGTTCGGGAACATGTTCATCCGCGTCATGTAGGGATCCTGAAAATCTCCCGGACCACCGTAGTAGTTGAAGAAGTCGTTCTCGTAAGCCGGCGGCGCGTTGTTGTGCTTTTTGGAGAACGACAGTCCGGTGAAGACCTTGGCGAGTTCGGTGATGTCCTCGTTGTTGTAGGTGGGTACCAGTTGCCCCGCGGCGTCGAGCCGGAGCGTGCCGTCGGGATGCTTTTCGAACAGGCCGATGGAGAACAGCTGCATGATCTCGCGGGCGTAGTTCTCGTCCGGTTTGGTGCCGGCGACCGGGTCTTCCTTGGCATTTTTCAGGTGGCTCAAGTAGATGCCCATGACCGGATGGTAGCTCACGTCTTCGAGCAGGGTGCGGAAGTTGCCGAAGGCGTTGTCGGACAGCATGTCGTAGTAGCTGGCCATGCCTTCGGTGCGGTTGGCGAGCGTACTGACCTCGGTGGAGGTGACAAAAATCTCGCTGAGCGCAAAGGTCACGCGTTTGCGCAGTTGGTCTTTGCCGTGCACCGCCGAACTCCACCAAGCGCCACGCAGGTTGCGGCGGTGATCGCCTTGCGCGGTACCGAAGTCCTTGCCGGAGAGCCGGTCGTCGTAGGTGTCGGCGGCGTTGACAAAGTTGACGAAGCTGGTCGGCGGCGTGGTGGCAGGATTCATCTGCCGGGTCAGCCAGGTCTTGATGCCGAGGGCCTTCACTGCGGTGATGCTGGCCGCGTCTGGGCCGAAGGTCGCCTGTTCGAGAAAGCGAAAGGCATCCAGGTCGCTCGGGTTGGGTCCGCCAGCGACTGGCGGCAGTGGCGACGGCGGGACAAAGTCGAACACCCCGTCGGACAGGGAGTAATTGGCGCGGATCTCACCGGCGGGGTTCAGGGTGGAGTGGACGTTGGCGTAAAGGCGTCCGGCGACGAGGTCGTCAAGCGCGCGCTGCAAATCGGGGTCGGCCATCACCATGCCGGGCATGTTCATGTCGACCGCCGTGCCAATCTGCCAGACGTGTTCGTTGTAGGTGCCGATCGGCAAGCCCTCGACAATCGGACCGGACACGCCGGCCGCTCCGCGGTGGATGTGGGCGACGGTCTGCGGAGTGGTGAGATTGCTGAACTGCGAACTGATGAGCGCACTGCGCCGGTCCGGCGAGAGGAGTAGGGTCGTGTAGCCCCAGGCTTCGGTCGGGCCGTTTTCGCGCACGTAGCGGCCGGCGTAGAGGATCGGTTGCGGATCAAGTTCGTCCTCGAGAATGGTCAGCCAGTGGTCGTCGCCGGTGATGATGACGTTGCCGGGGGCGTTGACGGTAATCGTCGCGACTTCGAGGGGTTCGAGTTTGCCGTCGTTGGCGGCGGACACGGTGAAGCTGGCGCTGGACTGGCCGACGGGCAGGGAGAGGCTTGCGGGAAGACCGGTGAGATCGGACGCGTCGACGCCGGAGAGTACCAGTGGAATGGTTATCGCCTCGTTGCCGCTGACCCGCTGGATGGTCAAGGTGGCGCTGCCGCCGAGTTCTTCGATGAGGGTGGGCGGGGTGTTGTTGATGACCAGTTCGAGCACGTTGCCGCCGTGGATCAGGTTGATCGCGCGGCTCATGTCCGGGGTGCTGCCAGTCGTCGTGGGATCGAACGGGCTGAGTCCGAGATTGAGTTCTTCCCACGTGTTTACCCCGTCGGCGTCCGGATCGTAGTCGTCAGCGCAAACGCGGAAAGAGAGGCAAGGTTCGTTGAGTAGTGGCAGCAGTGAGCGGTCGACGTCGCGCCAAGGAATCAGGCCGGCACCTTCCGGCACGTAGGACGGCGCGGGCGTGGCGGTATCCTCGCGCACCGTCACCTTAAACTGGGCGGTCGCTGGGTTGGCGGGCAGGTAGACCAATTGAATCGAGTGGCGTTTCCACGCTTGAAGATCGTTGGCCGGACCTTGAAGAACCGGCGCGATCTGCTGGTTGGTCACGTTTTGTTGGAGGTTGGCACCGGTGCCGACACCGGTTGCGTTGAAGTAGAAAGCCGAGGCACCGGCGCTCGCGAGTCTGAAGCGGTAGTCGCCGCTCGCCACCCGGCTGCGGAACTCGCCATTGATGCGCAGGGCGGCATAATCGCCCGGAACGCCTTCGGCGAGAGAGAGCATCGGCAACCCGATGGTGATGTCGGGAGGCGTGGCGGTGGTACGGAGGTCGGCTGGTTGCGAGACGTCACCCGGCTTGTTGCGCCAGAGTTCGGCGTGCACGCCGCCGAAACTGAACGGGTAGTTGTTCAGCCAGGTGTACATCGGTTCGCCACTGCCGTAGAACGGACCGGCCATGTTGCGGAAGACCGAATCGTCCGGCGTCGCGTATTGGAGATAGTATCGTTTTCCGGGAACCGAGTACCAGCCGATCCGCATGCGTGATTCCTCGCCGGGGATGTTGTGGTATCTGGTGAACAGGTTGAGATGCGAACCGGCGCTGTTCGGATTCGTACCAGCCGTCGCCTCCTCGCCATTGCGTAGCCCGTCGCCATCCGTGTCTGCCGAAAGTGGCTGCGGAATCGGTTGAAACAGGTCTTCCCAGAGGTCGCTGACCCCGTTGCCGTTTTGGTCCACTTGCGCAGTAACGACTGCGCACAGCATAGTGGAGCTCATGATGATCCAAGTTAATACTCGCATTCTACGTCACAATACGTCGGCTCTCACTGATTGAAAACCAAGTTAAGAATTCCTGACGGTCTGCCTTTCAATAACGGATTGCAACTCTGTCGATGACTCTTACGCACAATTTCTTCTAAATAGTATATAGTCGGGTGTGTCTTCCCTTCGACTGTTCAACCTTTTCTTTCTCCTGTGCGGTTTGATTGTGGGTTCAGCTTCGGCTGAAGAACTCGCCTTGTCGGCGTTCGGGCTGGAGGCTGAGGCGGAGAGTTTGGCGGGGTACTTGCATCAGCTTCGTCCGGAAAGCCCCGAACTGGAGCAGATCGAGGCGGAGTTCGAGGCCTTGGGCGCGGCGACGTTCGCCGACCGCCAGGGGGCTTTTCTCAAGCTCCGCCAGCGCCCGTTTGTGCCGCGCGCCCGGGTGCTTGAGGGCGTGATACACAGCGATCCGGAAATCCGCATGTGGTCCGAACGGCTGCGTTCGGAAACGGCGGAGCGTAACCACCGCGTTTTGATGCAGGTGCTCGGCACCATCGCCGACCGTGATGATCCGGTGCGCGGACTCACTCCCGAACTGCTGCACCTCAGCGCCAACCCGCCCTCATCCCGCCTCCTGAACCAGGTACGGCAAGCGCTGCTGGCCACGGCGCAAACCAATGACGTGGCAATCATTCTGGCCGACTTGGAAGAGCGTCCGGGGTCCCATCAACTTCTGTTGCTCGACCACTTGCTCGGGGAGGCGGTCGTCCCACATGTTCAGCCGTATCTGGACCCGGCGATTGACAACGAGGCCGTCCGGATCTTGGCGGCCCGGCTACTGCTCAAGCACGGCCGACGCGAACCCTTGGGCATCTTGGCGGCGATGGACGACGGCGAGGGCAAGCTGCCGTCCGCTGCCGCCGGACTTCTGGTCCAGTCGACCGGAGAATTTTTTGCGGACGCGGACGGCTGGCGGACGTGGGTTCGTGACCACGGCGCCACGGCCGAACTTCAAGACGTGGATCAGGGGTTGGCGATTGTCCACCAACGCTTGCTGGTCGCCATCTGGGACAGCGGCGAGGTCTTGGAGTTCGACGCGGACGGCAACGAGCGGTGGAAGTTCGAGGCCAAAAACGCCACGACCGTACAGGGTCTGCCGAACGGGCACCGTCTTCTGGCCGGACACAACGACCGCGAGGTGCGCGAGTTCGACGTGGTCGGTGAGATGGTCTGGTCGACCAAGATTCCCGAGGACCCGGTGTTCGTTCAGCGCCTGCCGGACGGTAACACCCATGTCGCCTGCGAGCGCAGCCTGCTGTTGTTCGACCCGGCCGGCAAAAAACTGCGCGAAGTGAAACTCGAACACCGCGCCTGGTTCTGTGCGCGGCGCCTCGCCGACGGCAACACTTTGGTAACCTTCATCGACCCCAAAGGCGTCACCGAACTCGATCCCGACGGCAAAGAAGTCTGGCAGGTGAAAACCGAGAAGCGATTGCGCGACGCCACCCGTCTGGCCAACGGCAACACCTTGGTCGTCGAGATGAAAGGCCGGGTGCTTGAATACTCGCCGGATAAAAAATTGGTGTGGCAATCACCGGCCGGCCTCGACCCGGTCAGCGCCGTTCGTCTGCCCAGTGGCAATACCCGCGTGGTCACCGGCGAGGGCATGATCGAAGTGACTCCGACGGGCCAGCGTATTGACATTTTGCAGTTGAAACTCCACAAAACCCCAAATGGAGCCAGCTATTTTTGATGCTCAAATCCGCATGTAGGACCCACCATGAAAACGAATCCCGCAACCCGGCTTAAAGGCTTCACGCTGATCGAACTCTTAACCGTCATCACCGTCATCGGCATTTTGGTGGCCCTTCTGTTTCCGATGATTAAAAAAGGCTTGGTGATGGCGCAACACACCGGCTGCATCTCCAATATGCGCGCCATCGCCGGCGGCATGTCGGCCTACGCCTACGACAACGACGGCAAGTTGCCCGCGCCCGGTTGGGGCAGCGGTGCCGACAACTGGCTTACCGCCAACAACAAAATGTTGCTGCCGGAAGATGTGAAAACCGGATTGATCTGGCCTTATATGGGTACAATCAAAGTGTACCGCTGCCCCGCCGACAGCCCGCCCAACCCGGGGGTGTACGCCGCGATCGAGGGGGTCCAAAACAACAATTGCTACAAGCTCTCCAGCTTCTGTATGAACGGATCTGTCATCGGCTTTGGCAACAACAACCGCACCGGTTACAAACCCACCATCACCGGGCGTAAGCGCAACACTTTGCATATCGACCTGTTCAGCGGCGAAGACATCATGTTCTGGGAAGCGGACGAAACCCGCATCCGCGCCGGCATGTGGTGGGACGCTTCCAACTTTCCCCACGAAGGCATGTCCGGCCGCCACATCAAGTGGGGCAGCGTCGCGATGATTGACGGCAGTGCCGAAAAACTCAGTCGTGAAGATTACTACAACAATGAAGCCCCCGGCAACATCGGTCGGACGCGACTCTGGAATGTGCCCAGCCAGTTCAGCGGTAACGGACACTAAGCCGACACGCCAACGGACCGTAAACCAAGACCAAGAGAAACACCTGATAAAATCCGCCGCCACGATTGTATGATACTGCCTGCCATTCTCCTCCTTCTAATTCTGGTCGGGCTGGGATGGCTCCATTTCAGCGGCAATCAAATCGTTCCACTTCAAGTCCTGCTCATCCTGATGGCCTTGGGTTGTGTGCTCTGGTATCTGAAAAGCTCGGACGGGAACCAACCGACCAGCCTGAAGCTTGAGGCAACCAAGAGTGTGTCCATCGGTTACATGCTGGCCAAGGAATCTCTTGAGCAACTGGTCGTCGGTGACGAGGTGGTGCTGCTCACGACCTCCTTCCCCGCATGGAAAGACATGAGCGAAGGCATGGTCAAGGGGGCGGAGGAAGCCTTGAAGAAACAGGACGGCCTCACCGTTCGAACCATCGACGTCACCACCCTCGAAGGGGGCAAGGAATTGAAGGCCGACGGCCTCACGGTGTTGCGTTCGGTCGCGCCGCAACTGCAAGGCGTCGACGCGATCATCACCGCCTTCCCGATGATGGGTGAAAACCTCAATCCGCGCGTCCTGCCCAAACTCCCGCCGGTGTACGGATACTACGACGGCAACAACATGAACTGGTTAAATCTGGTCAACAAAAAGTATTTCCACGGCGTGTCCGTGCCGATGCTCTGGCGGGAGAAGCCCACCGACGAGCCCCTCAACGAACTCGAGGCCTTGTTCCGGCAGGAATACATTCTTGTGACACCGGAGAACCTCAGCGAGTTCAGCGACCTCCGTTGATCTGCGGACCAGTCTGTCTCAGAGTTTGTCGGATTTCTGTTCCCGCCTTGTTTTGATGGGGGGTCACCTCGTCCCGCGGAGCCTCAACGGGTCCGTTAAAAATGACGTGGAGGGTTGGCAAAATGTGGAAAATGGGGTGAACGTTTTCCCCTAAATCAACGATATACGTTTGAACTGGAACAACCGTTTCCACCCAAACCATGCACGAATACGACGAATCAGAGTTCCCCAAGCTCGCTGGACAACTCCGCGAGGCCTTGAGTCCGCCGCCCCTCGACAAGGCCGGCGAGGCGCGTGAAGCGGCCTTTCTCGATGAGTTGCAGCGTTTGGACGTCGGTGGTGTAAGCGGTATCGAGAGCAACGAAGGCGGCCGGATTCTTGGTCTGCCATGGCCCGCGTTCGGCGGGATGCTGGCGCTCGCCGCAGCCCTGATGCTCGGCGTTTTTCTCATGCTGCCGGAGGAGCCACCAACGATGGACGAGGTCGCGTCCGCGACTGTCGTAGCGAATCCTGCGGCTGAATTAGAAGAGATCGGTGGTCGGGCAGAAGAAGGTGCGGCCTATAAACTGTCGGCTCCGAAAGCCAAGCAGGTCGCCGATCTGGCCGCCGACAACTTAGCCGCCGACAACTTAGCCGCCGACAACTTAGCCGCCGACAACTTAGACACCGACAACTTAGACACCGACGACTTAGTCACCGACGACGCCCACTATACCAGAGCGCGCGCGGCCAACCACTCCACCGTGTTCGCCTCGGACCCTGCCACCCGTCCCGTGCCTGCTGCTCCCGCTGTGACTGCCGCTGCCGCTGGGACTGTTGCTCCCGCGGTGCCTGCCGCTCCCGCTGTGACTGCCGCTGCCGCTGTGACTGCCGCTGCCGTTGTTCCGTCGCGTAGTTCTGTCGCGCAATTGAAGCCGGGTTCTGAAAAGCCTCGTAATGCCCTGCGGCAAAGCGGAACGATCATCGGTGGTCCGGGGCTCGCGGAAGCAGACGTGGTCAGAGAGATTGCCGCGACCAGCGCTGCCGTTGCTTCCCCTGCAGTCCTCTCCGCGCCAGCAGAATTGACCGATTCAGCAGCCGTGTCCGCGCCATTTGCTGCAACTGCTCCATCTG
>Ga0114956_1003361_pt1 | contig 12367 bp, 8 predicted proteins | sample MaitaG_FD_87304 | JGI IMG/M metagenome (GOLD analysis project Ga0114956, IMG submission 87304) | Marine algal microbial communities from Maine, USA - Maine_Asex2 metaG | ecosystem: Host-associated > Algae > Red algae > Unclassified | place: Maine, USA | collected 2015-01-05 | reverse complement strand
ATTTTGTTTCTAGTTTTTACTTTGAAAGCACGAGTTTATCTGGATAAATGACTGATTTCAAAGTGAAAAATAGGAACAAAAGAAACAGTCAAGAATGTAAGTTTATTATTGAACTTTGCCTTAGTCAACCACTACAATCTTATTCATCACATCACCTTGAGCAATTCCATCAATCAAATCTACTCCTTCAAAAACTCTTCCGAAGCAAGTATGATTTCTATCCAAGTGAGCAGTATTTTCTCGACTATGGCAAAGGAAAAATTGTGACCCTCCAGTATTTCGTCCAGCATGAGCCATTGACAAAACACCTTTGTCGTGGAATTGATTTTCACCATCTAATTCGCAATCAATTTGGTAACCTGGGCCACCTGCACCAGTTCCATTAGGGCAACCACCTTGCACGACAAAATTTGGAATCACTCGGTGAAAAGTCAAACCATCATAAAAACCTTTTTTCGCAAGGTCAGTAAAATTCTTTACAGCAATGGGAGCATCTTCTTCGAAGAACTCAAGCTTCATTATTCCTTTCTCAGTATGAATTTCTGCAATCATGTTATGTTGTTTTTGAGTATGGAGATTTTTAGATTTGAGTATTGAGACTGACTCCAATACTCATTTATCAGAATCTCAACACCATAATTAAATATAATAAGTTAGTCATGGGTTACCATTAACAGTTAACCGTTCACCGTTAAAAACCTATTCCATATTGGTGAACACCGCTTGGACATCTTCGTTCTCATCTAACTTGTCCAACATCTTTTCAATGTCAACCATTTGTTCATCAGAGAATTCAACAGGCGAAGTGGGGAATCGTTGCAGGTCAGCTTTAGCTACTTCAATTTTTCTTTCTTCCAAAGCAGTTGTCATAGAACCAAAATCAGTATAATCGGTGTACGCATAAATTGTATCTTCATCTTGTTCAATTTTAGTTAATCCAAAATCAATCAAGTCTAATTCCATTTCTTCCAAATCCATTCCTTCCACAAATGGAATTTCAAAAACCGCTTTTCTATCAAACATAAATTCTAACGAACCAGTTGGTACCAATGCACCACCTGCTTTACTAAAGTAAGATTTTACATCAGCTACTGTTCGAGTGGAATTATCAGTAGCACACTCCACAAAAACTAAAATTCCATGCGGCCCTTTCCCTTCATAATTCACCAAAGTATAATCTGCCGCATCTTTTCCAGAAGCTCTTTCGATGGCTTTTTTGACATTATCTTTAGGCATATTGGCAGCCTTCGCATTTTTGATCGCCAATCGCAATTTAGGATTCATCTCGGGATCAGGACCGCCTTCTTTAGCAGCCATTGTAATTTGTCTTGAAATTTTTGGAAAAATTTTAGACATACTTGCCCATCGTTTTTCTTTTGCAGCGCGGCGGTATTCAAATGCTCTTCCCATGATGAAATTTATTTATATAAAAATTTAAAAATTTAAAAGTCTTAGATTTTGATGCCGCAAAAATAAAAAAAAATAGCCAATTATGAGATTTCATAATTAGCTATTTTTTAATAAAGGAGTATCGTACTATTGAGTGACTGAAAGCCTAAAGTTGTCAACGTAAGGAAATTTTGTGGTAAATAGTCTGGGGATAAAAATCCCTTCTTCTCTTTTTAAGTGACAAAACTTTGTCTTTCAAAGGAAGAGAACAGGGGATTTTTATCCCCGGCATTTTCACCACTAACGCTTGAGTTGATGACATACCTTATTTCATTTCCTCATTATATTCTTCAATAATTTTAATAATCAAATTAGGATTTTCATTTTCAATCTGACCTTTGAGAAAATTGCCTAATTTTTTTCCTTTCTTTCGTTTAAAATTTCCATATTCCCCTGCTTCAAATTTTTCGTAAACACCTGGGGCATCTTTGATCCATTTTTCGATATTGATATTGCTGATGTATTTTAATCTTGGTTTTTTCGATTCATGTTTGATGACAAAGAAATTAGGATTATTATTGATGCTTTGATGAATTTCTTTAAAAGTAATTTCACCAGAGATTACTGATGGAGGATAAGAGTAGCCTTGGTAAACTGAAATAGCACCTTCTTCAATTCTTTCCAAAAAGGTATAAGTTGGCAACCCTTTTAATGTACCTCCATATTCTCCTTCGGGCATCATTATTTTATGAGTTTCCCATCGTCTTCCTCCGATTTCAAAATATTCTACCTTGCTTGCTTTGTACTTAGTTTTTTGTTTTCTTTTAATTCTTTTTTCGTCAACTAATGATTTGTCAAAAACCGAAATTGTTTTTTGGTCAGTCCAAGGTCGATAAGGATTTAACTGAACCATTCCTTCGACCATATCTCCATTTTTTAAACGGATAGTTACTTCATGTCGATTTTCACTTTGAGCAGCTAACATGGAAGTAGTAAAAACTAAAATTGCTAAGAATAAATTTTTCATGTTTTTTTATTTGAGATAATATTTAAAATTGAATTACATTGTTCTTTGAAAAATCCCGTGGTCAAGACCAAAGTTGGAAATAAAAACAACCGAAGTGAAGTGTTATTTTCGACTTTGGTCTGACTTAAAACACGGGATTTGTCAAAGAACCAATTACATTGATCTATGTTTCTTTTTTCAAAAAAGTAAATACCATTTTCGAAAAAAATAAATGAGGCGCAAAGTTCTTAATTTTGGACAGACTAACAAAAATAAAAAAAGTAGATAATAGCCATTTCAAATTTTAGTTTTTTTGTGACTCCTTACCACCTTATTATGATGGAACGCTGATTGGGCGAATTGAGCGGATTTACGCAGATTTTACCCCATGAGTGTAATCGTAAAATCCGCTCGATCCGCCCAATCAGCATTCCATTACATCTTGGTGCTAAGTAATTAGGATCTTATTTATAGATGATTAAAAATTTCACTCATATCTGAAATTACAGTCGCTCCTTTTGATTTTAAAATCTCCGCTTTTTTTCCTTTGGCATAACCTAATACTTTCATGTTTGCTGTTACGGCAGCTTGCACTCCAACAGGACTGTCTTCGATGACCATAGTTTCGGAAGAGGAAAATCCCATCGTTTTGGCTGCTGTCAAAAATAAAGTTGGATCAGGTTTCCAAGCATTGACTTGGTATGCACTAAAAATTTTGTTTTCGAAAAAAGGGAATAGTTTGACTAGTTTTAAATTGAATTCAACTTTGTAAGCAGGCGCATTCGATGCTACGCAAAATGGAAGTTGTAATTTTTTGACTACTTCGTGAATGCCTGGAATCGGTTGAAGATTCTTTTCAAATTCTTCAAAAGTTCTTTTTCGAAAGTTGGCTTCAAAATCTTCTGGCAATTTTTTCCCTAATCTTTTTGCAATAAAATCAAGAACGGAACTGTAACTCGTTCCTGAAAAAATTTCCAAGGCTTCTTGGTTGGATAAATCGGCTCCTAATTTTCGAGCTTCTTCAGCAAGCACGCCACAGGAAATTTCCTCGGTATCGACAAGTACTCCATCGCAATCAAATATGATAAATTTCGGTTTCATCTTTTTTTTGCAAAAGTAGTTAAATGAATATTTTGTCCAGTAGTTTTTGGTTAAATTTGATTTTTGATTTTTGATTTTTAACTATTTAAATCAATAAAATGAAATCACTTATTGCTGTTCTTGTTTTTTCATTATTAATTTTCTCAAATATTATGGCTCAAGATGAAGTTAAAGAAATGTCAAAAGAAGAGATGGATATTCCATATTATGAAATTCCAGATGCTCCTAAAAATTATGATGCAGCAGGAGTGACAGCGAGAATGATTGATGGTTTAGGTTTTCGATTTTATTGGGCGAGTAAAGATTTGACGGAAAGGGACTTGAGGTATAAAGCAAGTGAAACGAGTCGAACAGCTTTGGAAACAATGGAACATGTGCATGGTTTGTCAAAAACTATTTTAAATGGAATTAGTCAAAAACCAAATGTTCGAGGAGGAGGAGGTTCCGAGGAAGAATTGGATTATAAAGAATTACGAAAACGAACTTTAGAAAATTTGAAAGCAGCAAGTGATATTTTGCGAAAAGAAGGTGCGAATGTGGAAGACATGAAAGTTGTTTTTCAAAGAGGAGAGCAAACGTCTGAATTTCCATTTTGGAATTTGGTGAATGGACCGATTGAAGATGCGATTTGGCATGCTGGTCAATTGGTTTATAATCGCAGAGCTTCGGGGAATCCTTTGGCCTCAGGGGTGAGTGTTTTTAGTGGGAAAAAGAAAAATTAATATTGTTGAAATGTATATCCGTAGAGTAGAGACAAGGCATGACTTGTCTCTTGTCTCTAGGGTACATTAAATTTTCACCACAAATTTCTTCGAATTCTCCCTCAGTTTTTTTGGCAGACTATTTCTGATTTCCTCAAAAAGTGTATCTAATATTCTCTTTTTGATAAAAGCTTTATGAACCACTAAACTCACTTCTCGAACAGGACGAGGATGCCCAAATTGAATAATTCTTTTTTTATCAATTCCCTTGGTAGCCAATTCGGGGAGGATAGTGATACCTTGATTTTTTTCCACTAATCTTTTGAGCGTTTCCAAACTTCCTGACTTGAAGGAAAAGTTGGATTTTAGTTTTTCTTTCAAATGGCAAAGATTCAAAACTTGTGACCGCAAGCAATGACCTTCTTCCAAAAGTAGTAATCGATTTAAATTAATATCCTTTGGTAAGATGAATTTTTTCTTAAAATCAGTCGAACCATAAAGGAAAAACTCTTCATAAAATATTGGGAATTCTTCAATGTTTACCTCTTCAAGTGGTGTAGCTAAAATACCAATATCGAGTTGTCCATTTTTTAATTTTTCAATAATCAAAGATGTATTTATTTCTTCCGCAATGATATTGATCAGAGGAAAATTAGTCGTTAAGTTTTTGATAAATAGCGGAATCAAATAAGGCGCAATCGTTGGAATGATGCCCAATCGAAGGTCACCTGCAAGCGTTTCTTTCTCTTCTTGAACAGTTTCAATCAGTTGATTTTTCTGTTTTAAGATAGCTTTGGCATATTCAATAATTTTTTTGCCTTGGAGGGTAGGAGCGATAGGTTTTTGTTTTCTATCAAAAATCATTACACCTAATTCTTGCTCAAGTTTTTTTATCATCATACTTAAAGTAGGTTGAGTGACAAAACAGTTTTTGGCAGCTTGAGCAAAATGTCTGGTGCGTTCAACTTCGATGATGTATTCTAATTGTTGGAAATTCATATAAATAGATTTTGTCTATTAATTCATAAAATTAATCAGTTTGGTTTATAATTATACGAATGTTACATTTGTTTTTCAAAAAAATAAAAAAACGTTCTTTGACAAATCCCGTGGTCAGACAAAAGTTAAAAATGAAAGCGACCGAAGGAAGTGTTAGTTTTAACTTTTAGCTGACTTAAAACACGGGATTTGTCAAAGGGCCAAATAAAAAAAAGTAATGGATTTTTTTCAATTAATTAGAGAAGGCAATTTAGCACAGATTAAAGTAATTGTCGAAGCGGATAATAATATTATTCACCAAAAAAATGAACGTGGTTTTACGCCACTAGTTTTGGCTGGTTATAGTAATCAGTTAGAATTGACTCAATATTTTTTGGATCAAGGAGTTGAGATTGATGCAGTAGATGCGGCTGGAAATACTGCTTTGATGGGCGTTTGTTTTAAAGGATATTTAGAGATCGCAAGCGTATTAATTAATAATGGAGCAGATGTGAATGTGGTTAATTTTAGTGGAGCAACTGCGTTGATTTATGCAGCGATGTTTGGACAAACTGAAATTGTAAAAGTATTGTTAGAAGCTGGTGCAGATAAGTTAATAGAAGATGCTCAAGGTAATACTGCGGCAATTCATGCGAAGCTAAAAGGATCGCTGGAGATGGCTAAATTGTTGGAGTGAGAGAATGAAAATCAAAATGGCAATAGCAATGGCAATGGCAATCAAAAAGAGTAATCGCCGAGGTGATTTTGGTATTTAGATTGTAATTGCCATTGCCATTGCTATTGTAATTGTAATTTTAATCCTGCCGATAGATGGTAATATCTCCTTTTTTCTGAATCATCTTTCCATTAATATGGCAAGGGAATTCTAAGAAATATATCACCACTCCACTTGGTATTTTTCTTCCTTTTGAAGTTCCATCCCAACGTTCATTAATATCATTTGATTGGAAAAGTACACCTCCCCAACGATCAAAAACTTGGAAAGTATAATTCTCAATAATTAGAGCCGAAGAGTATTTTATTTCGAGTTCATCATTTTCTCCATCTCCATTTGGAGTGAATACATTGGGAACTCCGATCAAATCTTCTGAGCAAAAATTAATTAATTCAACTTTCGTCTGGATTGTTTTTGCACAACCCATGAGGTCAGTTACCGTAACTGAATAGATAGTAGTGGTGTCAACATTTACCGTTGGATTTGGACAATCGGTACAGCTTAAACCACTCTGAGGAAACCACTCATAACTATAATCTGAAATAGCATTATCAATATTTAGCAAAACTGATTCTCCTTGGAAAAAACGATAAGCAGCAGGTAAATATACATCGGGTAAACTGGCGATTTCAATCAATGCTGCGGAAGTATCAGGAACACAGCTTGACAAGGAAGCAATAACGGTATAAGTAATATCACTAGTTGGAATTGCAATTGGATTAGCGATAGTTGGATCTGATAATCCTTCCGCTGGAAACCATTCAAATTGATCCGCTGAACCAATGACACTTAACTGTGCAGTATCTCCCAAACATACAGTCATACCGACTGCTTCAATTTCAGTTTTATCAACCACACTTATTCTGAGGGAATCGGTTAAAGTACATTTTTCAGCAGTTATAGATAATGTATAAGTAGTTGATTCTGAAGGCATTGCTTCTGGATTTAACAAAGTTGGGTCATCCAGATTTTGCTCAGGAGTCCATGCAAAGATTGGATTAATATTTCCAAACGGGTATAAGAATTCAGCATCGAGTAGGATTGATTCTCCTCGACAAACTGTTGCGTCTTCGCCTACGAAAATGTCTTGTTGAGATAATACGTTTACCCTAACCGTATCAATGATTTCGCAACCTTCAACGGTGGTCACTTGTGCTATAAAATCAGTCGTCACATTTGGGCTAGCTACGGCATCAAAACAGTTCGAACAATCCAAACCATTGGAGACTAACCAAGTAGGATTGGTACCAGTATTCAAATGTAATTGTGCGGTGTCACCTAAGCAAATCGTTCGGTCGTCACCTGCGAATATTTGATTTTGATCGAGTACATCGACGGTAACAGAACCGACACTTGAACAGTCAAAATTATTAGTTACCGTAACCGTATATGTTGTCGAGACTTCTGGAGCTGCAATCGGATTTAAACAATTATTATAACAAGTTAAACCTAGCTGATTATCATCCCAAATGTATGAAAAAACATCATCACCACCATTTACAAAAAGTTGTACGACATCATCAGCACAGATGAGAGTATCATTTGAAATGACGACAACTGGCGCAAAAACAGGGCGTACATCTACTTGGAAGTCAACTCTTATTTCACATCCTTCATTACTGACTGCGACAAAAGTATAAATAGTTGTATCAATCGGATTAGCTGTTGGATTAAAACAGTCGGTGCAACTGAGCGTCGGGTCATTTTCCCAAAAATAAGTCACGCCAGTTGTGTCACTTGTGATAGTGGCGAGCAGTTGAGTAATTTCTCCAATGCATATTTCTTGATCACCTTCAATCGTTATATCTGGCTGCAACATGACTGTAATGTTTTGAGAAATACTGTCAACGCAACCAATATTTGTGGTGACGATTAACTGTGCTTCGAAGTTAGTTCCATCCACATAAGTATGAGTGGGCTGTTCCAAAAATGACTCAAAGCCATCTCCAAAAATCCAATGTGTTTGTTCTATGTTTCCATTGATGACGGTGCTTAAATCTGAGAAAGTAATCTCCAATGGTTCACATCCCATTATATCAGACATGGAAAAATTTACCTCAGGAATATCACCAATTCGAATGTAGTCTTCTATGACTAAAGTGTCAGAGCAAAGCGCATTGTGAGCAATCAAAGTCACATCATATAATCCTGGTAGATCGAAAGTAACCGTTGGTTCAAAATCGGTAGAAATGGCTGGTACACCATTTTGGAATTGCCATTCCAAACTATCAATTGGACCAGTAGAATTAATCAAATTTAAAAATGTAATTGGATTGTTAAAATCACAAAGTACAGTATCTGTTCCTTGAAATCCTAAGTTCAAAATAGGGACAAAAATACTTGTTGGTGATTCCAAAATTCGCTCACAACCAATCTGATCAATGATCGCTAATTTTGGAATAAAGGTGCCGCCTGAATAATAATAAACAGTCGTATCGGTACTTACATTCATTACCGTATCTAACGGAGAACCATCTCCATAATCCCAAAGGTACATAAAATCACCATCCGATTCTGCAAAGAAAGTTACTTTCATAGGAGCACAACTCGTATCCACTTCGTAATGAAAACTTCCTAGTGGCCCATCTAAAACGATTAAGTCAGATACAATAAAAGTGTCAACACAATTATCAGTAGAAGTAGCAATCAAAGTCACATTATAAACTCCTGGTATGGTGTAAACGTGAGCTGGGTTTTCCAGATTTGACAATCCACTACCATCTCCAAAGTCCCATTGAAAGGTCGTCGCACCTTCTGAAATATTTTCAAAATTTACGACTAATGGAGGACAAGATGCATAGCTAGTATCTAAGAGAAAACTAGCAACTGGATCAGCAATTACAATATCATATTCTAGACAAAAAGAATCTACGCATCCATAAATATCAGTTACCGTTAGACAAGGATTATAAATTCCTTCTGTCATAAAAACGTGCATTGGATTTGCATCTGTAGAAAAATTTCCATCTCCAAAATCCCAACTATAAGTAGGATTTAATGCAGAAGTATTATTAGTAAAACTAATTGGAAAATTAGTACAACTTAAAGTATCGGCATCAAAATCTGCAATTGGCTGAGTTACTTCAACTGCAGTTGGAAGTATTAAATTTCCTGTGCAACCCCAATCATCGGTGACGGTTAAAGTAACTTGATGTTGACCTAGATTTTCAAAAGTATGCGTCGCCGTTTGTCCAACTGCATTTCCCACATTGTTTTCAAAAATCCAATCCCATTGAATATTGTTAGCAAAAAGATTGGTAGAGTTTTCATTAAATGTTACTTCAAAAGGTTGACAACCACCAATGGACTGTGGATCAAAATCTACAGTAACTGCATTGGCAAAGATGGTTTCATTAAATTGAGTGGTATCTTTACAGCCATTAACATCCGTTACAATTAATTGCAAATCGGTATATGTTCCAGCCGTAGGCATTGTAATATTGGTATTGGCAATGGTAGGGTCGGAGAAAGTAATTCCAGCCCCAGACCATTCATAAGTTTGTGCATGAATCGAACTATTAACGCCTGTAATTGTCATTGGAATACAACCTTCTGTAGCAGATACGGTGAAGGCAGACAATGGATCATGAATGAATAAAGTTTGAGTAGCAGAGTGAGTACAATTTGTCATAAAATTTTGAGTAGTCAAAGTAACCACATAAGTTCCAGTATCTGGATAAGTAAAATTTGGCTCAAAAAGATTCGATGTATCACTATCATCTCCTGCTACTCCAAAATCCCAAAAGTAAGTATCTGCTCCAATTGAAGTATTAGTTGATACAATGTCGAGTGAGGTTAAACAATTTTGACCTATGGAAAAAATCGCTTTAGGAGCAGTTACTTCAATATAATTTGTCAAAATTAATTGATCGGTACATCCTTTATCTGAGACAGTTAAGGTCACATCAAAAAATCCAGTATCGGGATAAGTGGTCGATGGATTTTGTACAATATCGTTTTGTGAATTTCCAAAATCCCAAAACCAAGTGTCCACAAATGGAGAAGATAAGTCGGTAAAATCTACCACTTGATCTACACATGCAACTGTTGGAATTGCTTCAAAATTTACCAATGGATTATCACCTACACAAACTGCTTCACTAAAAGTTTGAGTGTCAGAACAACCCAAAGTATTGGTTACTGTCAAAACTATATCAAAACATCCTGTATCAGAAATCATAAAATTCGGAACTTGATCTGTCGAGGTCAAAAGCCCTGAAGGAGTGTTTATTTCCCAAAGCCAATTGGTAATCGGCAAAACAGTAGTGGAGTTATCCTCCAAGTTTATATCCAAAGGTGTACATCCTGAAAATTGATTATTGACGATGGATGCTGCCGTTTCTACCAATTCTATATTAGTGGTTGAAATTACACTTTCACAACCATTCTCATTGGTAACAGTTAGCGTAACATTATAAATTCCAAAATCTGTATAAACATGATTTGGGTTCTGCTGATTACTTGTTGTGTTATCCCCAAAGTCCCAAAGCCAAATAGTTGCATCAGCTGAAGTTCCTGTGAAATTCACAGAATGCGGAATGGAACAACCTAAAGTATTATCATTATTGTAAGCAACATCTGGCAGAGCAAAAACTTCTATCTCTGTAGTCGAAGTATTACTAGCGGTACAGCCAGCAACATCACGAGTTAAAATAACTGTATAAAAACCAGGATCTTGATAAATATGTATTGGGTTGGAAACTATCGAAGGAGTTGTTCCATCTCCAAAATCCCACGTAACATTGTCCGCAGCTTCGGGCGATTCATCAGTAAAAGTTACCGATAAATCTTCACAACCTTGATCAGGAGTAAACGTGAAATCTGTCGTATAACCAATGTTAATATAATTTTCCAAAACTAAAGTATCTTGGCAATCAGTATCTGCATTTTGACCAATCAAAGTTACTGTGTAATTTCCTGGATCTGAATATAAAACTGACGGTGGTACGGTGCCAGCGAAATTTACTCCATTGCCAAAATTCCATGTATAAGTCATATTCGGTTGAATATTATCATTGATGAAATCAACAATAAATGGCGGTTCACATTTAAAGGTATCGCTCGCATGAAAGTCAACTACAGTTGGTTCAAAAGTATTGATATAATTATCTTTGGAAATAACATTAATACAACCATTCACATCAGTAACAGTCAAACTAATATTGTACTGATCTGCAATGGTGTAAATACTTTCTGCATTTGGAGAAGCACTCCCATCATTAATGACAACCCCTGTCGATCCACCTACTCCCCATATAAATTCTGTAATATTGGTAGAACTTCCTGTATAGTTAAATGTAGCGGTATGAGGAATACAACCATCTGGTGAAGGTGATTCGAAATCAGGATCAGGTAGTGGATGAACTGTGATAAAATTAGGTTCACATAAAGTAGAAGTATTGCCATCACTATCAGTTACGGTCAAACAAATTTCATAAGTTCCAGGTGAACCAAAAATTCTTCCTTGACATTCATTGTTAGAACTCACGCCTCCTAGATTCCAAGACCAAGCAACTATATCTGCTCCAATCGAGGAAGAGTTATCGCAAAAATTAACCTGTAGGGAGCCACATCCTTGGAGTTGATCGGCGGTGAAATCAACTGTGATTTGTGCGGAAGATGAAAAGAATCCTGCGCAGACAAAAAGAACCATCAACAGTAGTCTAATTATTGACATTTCAATATAAGGTTTATATTAAGCACTAAGTCGAAATTATCTATAAGTAATTTTAATTCTCTTTTTCTCTGGTGATGTTAACAATATTCGTCGTAACATTTGCTAGGACGATATTTTTTTCTTTCATCAGAGAAAAAAAATCTAAAACTTAATCTTAAGCATATCTTCGATTTGGCACTTAGATTAAAATAATAATAGGTTTAGTATATGGATATGAGTGGGAATTATTCTTCTCTATTCAATTTGGATTAAATGAAAATTTCAATTTATAAGGTGTGTTGTTGAACTGAAAATTTACTTTTAATTAAATATATACCCAAAGGGAAAGAAAGTGTTTTTACTACTACTACAATGGTATAGTAAATAGGAGATGATATTTTGGAAAATAGAAAGATTTTGTGACAGCTTTTTGTGCAAGTTTTTCCCAAGGAAATTGTTCATTTTTTTAATTATTACATTTTTTCAGAATAAGGTTTTAAGACAAAAAATTTTTACGTAATGCAAAGGATATATAAAAAGTTGATTTTCAGCTTTTTAAATATTTTAAGTATTAACATAGTGTAAATAATTAGACTTAGAGAGATCGAATTCTAAGTCGTGTTTGAGATGAGGTGTTTTTTTTTAAGTACAAAAGTAAACATTATAACATTAAATATTATAAAATATTTTAATGTTTATTTTATATATTTTCGAGAAAGTGTAAATGTAGTTTTGCCTTAATAGATTCTTAATTCTTACAATAAGAAAAGGTGAACCTTTTTTCAATTTTTTTTTTTTTT
>Ga0114956_1003360_pt1 | contig 12370 bp, 1 predicted proteins | sample MaitaG_FD_87304 | JGI IMG/M metagenome (GOLD analysis project Ga0114956, IMG submission 87304) | Marine algal microbial communities from Maine, USA - Maine_Asex2 metaG | ecosystem: Host-associated > Algae > Red algae > Unclassified | place: Maine, USA | collected 2015-01-05 | reverse complement strand
GGCATCATCGAGCTACCATCTCCATCTACATAGTCGTCGGCTTCTGTGTTAGGCAGACTTCCACCGTTATCGTCAGGGTCATCATTGAGCTCACTGTCGCGATCATTTTCACTTTGATCCATGCCAGAAGTATCCTGACTGTAGCTGATTTCCGCAACATTGAGCCATGCATCTGCATCAGAGCTTGGCACTATCTGAGCGAACATGCAAATCATGGTGTCTTGCCCGGGGATCAGTTGATTGGTAATGAGATAGCTAGGATTCGCACCCGAATCATCCCAACCGGGATTTAGATCTGGCAGAAACGTAAGTCCGGTCGGCAAATAATCCGTCACAATCGTACTATCTGATATCAGCGTACCTTGATTAATTACCGTGGTGATATATTTAATGGTGTCGAAGTACGAATAAGGTCCGGTGTATGCAGGATCAATCGTCTTGATGAGTGCCAGATCGTAAATCTCCAGATCTGCACAGGCTGTATCTACATCCTCCGTCGTTCCATCGCTGCCCTCATCGAGCGAACTTTCATTAAATAGACCAGAATAGGCTGTTTGTCCATCGGAAGCATTTGTAGGTCCAGTACATGGATCGTAGGCGCCATCGGCATTGCTATTTCCACCCGGATTTGTAACATCCAGATCTACGTAGACACACACGGTAAATGTATCTGTCTCACCTGCTGCCAAAAGTTCCTCAGAAGCCAGTTCGAAGCCAGTTTCGTTGGGTGGTGATCCAAGTGGGACCGCCACAACGCTGCCATCTGGCAAGATGTATGAAATGCTATCTACCCGCACATCACCGTCGAAACGAATGGTGTCTGCCAGGCTATAAAGGCCGGCAAGACCGCCGGTGTTTGAAACAGTCACTTCGTAAGTCACCTTGTAGTTGCCATCTGGACCGACCACTGGCTTACCCACTGTTGTTTTTGCGTGTTCTAAGTTTGGCAGATCGGCACAAGCTGTATCCACTTCTTCCGGCATACCATCGCCATTCACGTCAAGCGATGACAGATTGAATAGACCGTTGAACGCTGTCTGATTTGATCCTGGATCTGTAGAACTTGTACAAGGATCGTAAACTCCCGCAGTGGGATTGGTTGATCCCGTATTTGCATCTATCTCAACATAGGCGAAAACACAAACGGTATAAATAAATGATTGTCCGGTAGCTAGCAGACTATCGGTCGCCAAATTGAATGCTGTCTCGTTTGCAGGTGTACCCAGAGGTACTGAAATGGCCATGCCTCCCATCGGGGTGAAGACAATCGAGTCAACCCGCACATCCGGATCGTACGATAATTGATCATCCAGACTGTAGAGGCCATCTACGGCACCGGTATTGGTTACCGATACTTCGTAGGTAACTTTGTAGTTTCCATCAGGCTGCAAAACAGGGTCACCCGCCAGAGATTTCTCGTGACTAAACGTGGGTAGATCTGCGCAGGCCGTATCTACTTGTTCTGGCATGCCATCGCCATCAATGTCAAGAGCCGATTCATTAAATAATCCATTAAACGCAGTTTGATCCGATCCCGGATCATCAGTCCCCGTACAAGGATCATACTCACCAGGTGTCGGATTGGTCGATCCTGTATTTATTCCTTCTTCGATCTCTACGTAGACGCAGATCGTATAGGTAAACATCGTACCCGCAGCCAGCAGACTGTCGGATGCCAGCTGAAATTCGGTCTCATTTGCCGGAGTGCCCAGTGGCGCAGAAACAGCCGATCCACCCATCGGAGTGAATACGATCGAGTCAACTCTGACATCGGGATCATATGAAAGTTGATCGCTAAGACTATACTCGGTGTCGGTGGTACCACTGTTGTCGACGGTGATGACGTACGTCACTTTGTAATTGCCTTCCGGTTGCAATTCTGGATCGCCAGCAAGTGTCTTCTCATGACTGATCATAGGCAATTCTGCGCAAGCGGTGTCTCGCACTATCGGTACATCAGAGAGAACAGCGATGTTGAGTAGGCCTGAATTTGTGTTACTGCCCGTAGATAGATCACAGTCGGCGCTTTCCATGGTGATCTCATCAAAATCAAGCGTATACATGACACTTATCACCACACTGTCACTTCTTCCTACATCTACCATTTCATCATCGATCAAAAGATGATCTGAGGTACCATCAAAAGCCATGAAATTGTCCATCCCCATGAGACCATCACCTGCTAGATAGCTTGCGCTCACGTCGGTGATCGTTGTACCCGCTCCATATCTAAGGGTATCGCTTAGCTCGTAGGTTGCCTTGCCTGTGCCGATATTCGATACGATCACCAGATAGTCGATCTGATAAATGCCACCCATTCCGGTCAACATCGGACCATTCAATATCTGCTTTTCAAGGGTGAGTTCGGGGAATGGTATCGGTGCGCATACTCGGGAAGTATCTGGCCCTTCCAAGTCTATCAAGATGGCCCGATTGAGCAGACCTGTGGTATTGGTGCTTCCCGTAGTTAAATCACAATCTGCTTCTTCTGGGGTAAGGGTGAGTGGATCAATGGTAAAAAACACCTTCACAGCAAATGTATCCTCAGAAGGCATTGACGACAAAATACCACTCACTGTTTCGTCTTCCACCAAGACCAAATCGTTTATTCCATCGAAGTTTGCCAAGTTATTGTTGGCCGAAGGGTTGATCCCATCGCCTCCGACATACGACGCTTGAACTGAGTCGACCGCCACCCCGATGCCATAGCTCAGGGTATCATAGAGCGAATAGGTAGCTGCGACATCTTCAAGATTAAACGCCCGTATCTGGTAGGTGATGCAAAATTGATTCGGCGCTCCGGTGGCGTCCGGACCCTGTGAGATTGACTTTGACAGACCAACTGGTGGAATGGGAATCTCAGCACACACTTCTGAAGAGTCTAGTGGAACGTTGTCATTGATGACCGCCACATTGTATAGGCCTGATCCATCTTCACCTCCTGTAAAATCGCAGTTTGACGAAGTACTGGTGAGTAACTGGTTGAGCTCAAAGGTTACCGCGATCAGGAAGCTATCCGCCCGCCCTGGAAGTAACATCTCATCGTCATCCAAGAGGAACACGGTCTGATCGTTATCGGCTAAGAACGCTTGGCCATTGAAGGCAGCAAAGTTGTCAGTGCCCATCAAGCCATCACCATTTTCATAACTCGCATCAATGTCAGTGATCACGGTGCCGTCGCCCCAGCGCAGGGTATCACTCAAATCATATGTTCCTTTTCCGGCACCGCTGTTCGAAACAATTATGCGGTAGGTAATTTCTAATTCGTCGGGTATTCCTGTGGAAGCCGGGCCTGAGGCAATTTCTTTGATGATATCAATATCTGGCTCAGGCAGATCAACGCAGGCCGTATCGCGTTCATCAATCATCCCATTGTCATTTCCATCCAGAGAAGATTCATTGTATAGGCCTTGATAGGGCATTTCACCCGTACCTGTACCGGTAGCACATGGATCGTACGATCCATCGACGGTGGCAGGATTGTTATCGGCATTATTTAAGTCAATTCTCGCATACACGCAGATGAGATAAATGTCTTGCGTACCACCATCGATGATCGAATCGGTCGCTAACATCATACCGGTCTCATTGGGATTGGTGCCCAGAGGCACTGGATTAACCGTACCGGAGGGGTCGGTAAAATTGAGACTATCGACAGCTACGTCACCATCAAAGCGGAGGGTATCAAACAAATTGTACTGCACTGGCAGCATATCACTGTTGTCTACCACAATCTGGTACGTGACTTTGTAGTTTCCATCAGGTTGCAATACAGGCATACCGAGCACGGTCTTGGTATGGGTGATTTGTGGCAAATCTGCGCAAGCAGTATCCCGTTCATCCTCCATGCCATCGTCGACAAAATCAAACAATGTCTCGTTAAATAGACCATTGAAAGCAGTCTGATCGGATCCATCGGGATCCTCTCCAGAGCATGGGTCATACACTCCCACAGTGGGATTTGTGGATCCCATGTTGCTGCCAATCTCAATACCGGCAAAAACACAAACCGTGTAGGTAAAAGATGCACCTGGTGGTAAAATGCTATCTGTGGCCAGATTGAAAGAGGTCTCATTGGCTGGAGCACCTAAAACGACAGACATGCTCATGCCACCCATCGGAGTGAAATTTATGCTATCTACCCGCACATCAGGATCATACGACAACTGATCGTCAAGCGTGTAAACGCCGTCGATCGCACCAAGATTGGTGACAGTGATGAGGTGAGTCACTTTGTAGTTTCCATCTGGCTGCAACTCCGGCATGCCAACCAATTCCTTGGTGTGAGTCAGCTTCACTGCAGGCACTTCCAGGGAGATCGGATCACAAACACAATTTTCGTCATTCCCTATTGAGAAGATGAGACTCGGAGGTGCACAGGTACTGGCAAACGAACCGGCAAAGGGAAGTGAATCGCCGGTGGTCAATGGACCAACCACAGTTACCGAATCAATAAATGTCACTGGATCGGTTGAACAGGCCACCCGAACTTCTAGCTCTTCGCCAGCTCCCAGGTCGACATCTGCGATCGCCACAAATCCTTCGTAGCTAAAGTTGTTTACACCAACGCAAGCTGCCGTCACCGAAGTAAGCATAACATCTGTTTTTAAGAAGTGGATGCTATCCATTCCTTCCGCGATCTGAACTTGGATGGCATCGCAGTCAGTGCCAATCGTCTCACAAAAAATGCCCGTGATAGTACTGGTAAGTACAATATCAATTTGTCCATCTTCATTGCAGAGACCATCGGGGTTGGGAGCAACCTGCAATTCGAAGGGAATATTGGTGTTTGCGGGTTGATTCGCAGGTATTTTGATCGTCAAAACTTCCCTACCACTCTGCATCATGGTGCTAATTAAAGTAGGGCATGCAGGATCCCCCATCGGCAATGGGCATACGAACGATCCGGGCACCAAGCCAGTTCCAATAGGCAGGCTGAGGATCGCCGAATCGGCATCAGTCGTAGCTCCCGTCGCAACAAATATTTCAAAATCGAATGTGGTTGGCGCACAGCCGCGCAGGGTGTCTGCACCTAAGTCAATCTGAATAGCCGCATCGTACGAGGGCATTGCCCCCAGTATCGTTAAGGGATCAGAGATAGTGCGATTGCCATCTCCAATCGCTGGGTCTCCGCAAGGTCTATTGCCACGGATGATCGGCGTGTATGAAGAACCGGCACGAAAATCACAATCCGTCACCCACACGAGACGAACATCTGCTTGACGCTCAAACTGGTTAAGGGCATCGTCGGTGCCAGGTATCCCTCCGAGCGCCATGATTGTGGGATGAAGTTCAAGATCAATATATCCCGTATCGGCAGTCGCATTGATGTCAAAAGGCACCATCTGGATTACCCCACTATTTTTCGGGTATTCGATTTCAACCTGTAAGTTATCTTCATTCAATCCTGGAGGGATCGGAATGCAAATTAATGGATCGTATAGAAAAGCTCTTTCAGCACTGGTCACCTCGATGGTATCCTGGATCATCATACAGATTTCGTAAGGGGCACGTTGTTGCGAAAGCAGCAGCTGCACCCGTGTCTGCAGGGGATCAGCCATCAAGTACAGTGAATCGTATGAGCATGAAACTGTGGGATCTACCGGAGGTGCAGCGCATTCGAATCCGGACAAGACTTTGACAGAGTCAAGATTGCAAGCATCCAATACCGCAGTAATCTTATACTCCAAGGCACTTTGGGGAGGAAAGTTTGAATTTACTACCGCCCAGTCACCATCTGAATAGGGTGTGAGAGGAATGAGCGTATCAGCGGCTACATCTCTCAATTCGATAACGTCAAGACTCTGAGCAGCGAGATCCTCCAAGCCGAGGAAGAAGAAACCTCCGCTTACGTTTGGAATATTGCCAAGCTGAACAGTCCAACACACAGTGTCCCTAGTGGCTTCAACAACTCCAGTCTGGTCCATTAGATTTGCTGTAGGCAGTGTATGGTCTACCGCCACGTTGCCGATATTGTTTCCAGCTTCATAGCAAGCAGGATCTGCATAGCCGTTTCGCTGGGCATAAAACCCCATCTGGAGTCTTCCATCTACACTTTCACAGCTAGGTGTGAAGTTAGCCAAAAAAGAATATCCACCCTGACTATTAAATCGACCATTCATATCTCCCAAGGGCCAGGTACCGTCATTGACCCATACGTAGCGCTTTAGCATTGCATTTTCAACCATGCGATCTGGCATACCCAGAGCAAGCGGTATGTAGGTCAGAGCGCCGTAACCGTCGGCGGTATTTCCCTCTGCTCGCAAGACAACCGAGGAAAAGTCCAGCTCATCTTGGCTCGTAAACTCAATAAAAACACTGTCTAGCTTGTAGTTTGGTCGAATCTCTCCTGGATACCAATCTTCCGAGCCACTAAATGGAAAAGTCTTGAATCCACTGTAGCTATTGCATCCTCTGACCTGACGATTTGTAAGACCTCCCCCTCCACCATTTCTGGCTTCATGCAGGTAGAGCTCCAAACCATAGCGATCGCAAGTGACCGTATCGAGGATCATATCTGGCGGGGTCGTAGTATCGACCAAGTTGTAGTGATACATGGCAACATCTTCTAGTTGAATGGGCACATCGTCATCCAGTGCACCTGCCGATGCGACGACCACCTTGAGGTTCACATTTACACTATCACCGGCTCTTAGTTCCATATTTGGCAGACCTACCAGGCAAGAAGTCAGGTCAAATTCCATAATATGGAGATCATTGCCTCCGCCTGCATTGTTTATGTCTATATCGGTGGGAGCAGGCATTGGCCATGTACTGGTAGTCATGTTTGCGGCATCGTAAACATCCACCGTTCCACCTGAGTAGTTAAGGGTACGTGCACCTCCGGCCGCCACAGGGTCATACTCAAAGTGAAAATGAGCGTTGTCCCAAGTCGGTCCAGATGTTCCACCAACTTGAAGTCCGAGGGCCTCGATGCAGACCGTATCACAAGTCATTGCAAATTTCAATTGGAGCGGATCAAGTGTGGCTGGATCGGCTCTATCCTCACAAGTGAGTGGATTGGCAAATCCTAGCGTAGATCTGGTAGCCAGCGTGGTTCGAGTGGTCAATCCTCCTGTGGTACAATCACCACAATGGATGATGGGCGCGTATACGGGGCAACTGAAGACTTCGGTCGCATCGCAATCGGCATTTTCATCGCACAGGTAGACAAATTTGAAATCAAATCCCAGATCTGAACTGCCTGATGCCTGAAATGCAGCACAATCAAATTTGAGCTCCACATTAAAACAGATCTTTTGAGTGGACACAAAATCGACAGCGACGAAGATGCTGTCGTTGCTTTGCATTTCTGACAGCTCATCGGCTCCATCTACGGTGGCACTAGTCATGGTAAAACCTGGCGGTAGATCACCAACCAAGGTCATGATGTCGGTCGGGCAATTGATCATTGTCCCGCCAAATCGTTGCGAACCACAGATCATGAGCGAAATGCAATCTCCATCGTTGATATCAGACGGCCCGAAGAGGGTACCAGGTCCATCTTGCGTAAAATCTATAAGACTACCCGCTGCAGCACTTATAACACGTGGTAACGGATCTCCGCAACCATCGGTGTAGTCTACGGCAGCTTTATAGCCTCCCGTAGATCTGGTGGCTGGGCAATTTGGTTCTGGAAGCACCTCATGCTTTAGTGTAAAAGTCACGCTTGCACCCGCTGGCAGATCATCAAAGTTGTTATCCATATCTAGATCAGCAAGACCCATGGCACCATCGGGATCCATCGTGATCATTGCTGTAGATAGATCTACCTCCAACCCGGCCGTTGCTCCACTGACTGTAAAGGGCACGGCTACTCCATTGATACATACCCCCACCACGGGAGCCTTTCGGGTACCGGAAGTCGTACCAGCTAGAGTCAGACCAGAAGCTCCAAACCCAGCAAAATAACTGAGATCCAGAGCAGCTCCAAACCCAACATTTGTAAAGGTGTGCTCAACGATAATTGTATCGCAGAGGTTGGTCGCCTGAACGACTTCACCACCCATGTAGCGGACTCGTGGCACTAAGAAATCGATATTCCATTGTTGGTTGGCAGGAGCTGAGGTCTCGCATATTTCATCGTTGCATCCATAGAGGACTCGGTATGGGTTCGGGGTAATATCACAGCTGATGATCATCACCTCCCGATCAAATACAAAGCTTTCTCCCCCCTGTAAGATGCCGTCTCCATCACCAACATTTGCATCTACAAGCACAGCGCTGTCGATCAAGTAGAAATCCATGGTTCCCATCGTATTAATAATTGTCAAAGGAATTCCATTGATCGAGATCGATTGAGTTGAAATTCCAGATGGCTCATTTACCTTGAGGAGAAAACTGTCGATCGATCCATTGCCTCCGTTGGTGATGGTCCCTGTGACCATCTCTGTGCTGCCAACGGTTGTTGTCACAGGTGCGTCGCCAATCACGGTCAATACCGCGCTTCTCACATCGTAGGTATCTGAGTTCGCATTGACCCCGTCGATGCTCACCATATCTACGACACCCAGCTGACTAATGCTGGCACAGGCACCTACCCGGCTTATTTCAATTGTGATGCGAGCCCCTTGTGGATAGGTAAGTAGTGGTGGGGTAATTGTAAATGAGGGTGCATTGTCAGTCCCCATATTCGCACTAAGGGTCGGTGGCATTGTAAAACCACTGCTAGACACAATGCGCACTGATCCCGGCACATACAGCACTCCCGTTGCAAGTGCAACATCGACCGTCGGAGCAATCATAGCTGCAGGGCCCGTGCGGATCAGGGTAAAAGTCAGTGTGGCATTTGGATCTGCCGTGCAGACATTTACGTTTTCAGCTTCTGGAAATCCTCCGGGGCTTCCAGCTCCGTTTGTGATTGTCCACTGAGCGAACAAGAAGGCGGGTGCAAAACAAATAGTTAATGAAAAGACAAACTTCCATGTGAGTCTAGTCCTCATGAAATGTCGGAGTCCGTTTGAGCTCATTGCTTAGGTTGGTTGAATATTTACTAAGGGCCAAAATCATGCCAAAAATAGGGAAAATAATAGAGGACTTGGATCGCAGCAAACCCTTTGATCCAACAGATCACATTTTATTCTAATTCATTGATAACGAGAAGCTTATAATTGTATTCAATTGGACAGAAAAAGGGATGCACGAACGCACGTACACCCCTTTTTGGATCATTAGTCAGACCGGTCAGAAACCGCCTTCATCGCCTCCCCCTTCATAATTTCCTCCACCACCTCGACGGCGTTGTTTCTTCTGATTTATCCGATAACTAAATGAGGCTGAAATACTTCTGTTTCTTCGTTGATACAGTGACTCTGAATAGAGATCATCCGTATCTGTGATATATCGATAAATCCGAGTAAAGAAGATGTCTCGAGCATTGATCGTGAATGTGGCCTTCTTCTTCAAGAAATCTTTACTGAATGCTACATCAACACCGCCACTGGCAAGACGACGGCCTTGAGTGGTATTTGATGGAGCACGGTAGTCTGCACGTATTTGTATGTCTGCATCATCCCAAAAACTGTAGCGAGCATTGAGTCGTGTTGTCATGGTAAATGCTTCAGCAGAAAGTTGCTGATCCTGAAAGACACCCTCGGTGACCGACCGATAAATATTTGCACTGAGGTCAAACCGGAGCTTCTTAGTAACATCGGCAGTCGTGGTCAGCTCAAATCCAACCGCATCCTCGATCGCCAGGTTTTGTGGCCGAGTAAAAGTAGTGCCTTCTTCCTGCCCAGCAGTAGTAATACGCTCAATCACACCGGTCGTGTGCCGGTAATATAGACTCGAACCAAAAGTGACATGGTCGAAGTAACGCAAATAGCCTAACTCATACGAGTCGGTAAATTCAGGATCCAGATTGGGGTTTCCACCCCAGATCCGTCGATCATTTGAAAAGGTAAAAAAGGGATTTAAATACCAGAACCTGGGTCGAGAAATACGAGAGCTATAGCTCAATTGCAACGAATTTCCTGGATCAATCTCGTACGTGAGGTGCGCGCTTGGAAATAAATTGGTGTATGATCGATCGTTCAATTCGCTGGTGGTACGCAACTCTGTTGTTACATCAGAGTGCTCCAGGCGCAGTCCCAATTGATATGACCATTTACTTATTTTATCTCCGAAAATCGCATAGGCAGCATAAATGTCTTCGTTGTAGACAAAGTCATTGGTAAAGCGAGGTAATTTAGTCCATACCCCATCGTCAAGTGTTTCTAAAAAATAGTCATTGCCAATATCTCTTAGAGACACCCTTGATCCGATTTCGAATTTTCGGTTTTTTGAAAAAGGATGCACATAGTCAACTTGAAACAAGAGATTTTCGGACCCCTCGTCATTTTCGGATCGTTGTATTTGATCTGCTCTACCGCTCGGATTTCCTTCGCCATTAAAATATTCATTGACAAAATCTGCGGTCTCTACCTCCGAGCTATTTTGGTACTGTACCTGCGCAGTCAGCTTTTGCCCCTCTTTAGCAAATGAATGCACAAAGCGTAGATCGTATTCCAGATTGGGTTCGGTCTCTACCTCATCCTGACTACGGGTAGATATTTCTTGCAACGTACGATTGGCATCAAAGTCCTTAAATGTAGTGAGTGAATTACTAAAATCATTGCCATATCGATAGGAGATCGATCCGGTCAAAACATCTTTTTCCGTTAGAAAAAGATCCATGCCGCCGCGTACGCTATGCGATACTCCTCCTCGATTCCGCTCGCCCACCTGCTCATTGAAAGGGAATTGAATATCTCCAAAAAATTCCTGGTCTGTCGAGGATAGTCCCGGTCCTGTCCGATTTCTAAATCCGTAGTTCAGAAAGTAGTTTATTTTCTTTTTCCTCGCATTTAGATTGACCGATAATCCATAATTCTGCGGCACACCTGCTGTAATGTCAATCGAGCCATTCACGCCTGGATCTTTGTCTTTTTTCAGAATAATATTGATGATCCCAGTAGTGCCTTCAGCCTCATATCGCGCAGAAGCATTTGTAATGATTTCAACCTTTTCGATCATATTGGCTGGCATCGATTTGAGGCCATCGGAGTCTCCGATACCCACCAGCCCCGACGGCTTGCCATCCACTAGAATCCGTACATTGCTACTACCGCGTAAGGAAACTTCTCCTTCTGCATCTACCGTCACCGATGGTATATTGTCGAGAATATCATCTGCCGCTCCACCCCGGTTGGCCAGATCTTTTCCTACGTTAAAGACCCGCTTATCGAGACTAAATTGAAGCTCGCTTTTTTCGGCACGCACTTCCACTTCCGCCAGCATCTCTGCAGATGGACCCAAATCAATCTTACCTAGATCAAATTTCTTATTGCTTGGGCTCAAAGCCACTGCAGGTAGCATCTTACTCTCGTATGCCAAAAACTCAACCTTCACGAAGTACTTTCCGAAAGGAGCATCAATGCTAAATTTTCCATTGGGTTCCGAGACTCCACCGGTCACGATGACGGTATCTACCGCTGACAAAAGCGAGATCGTCGCAAACTCAAGCGGCAACCCGGTCGACTCATCTTGTACCGAGCCAGTGAGGGTCGCATTGCCCCCTTCTCCGCCAGGACCACGGGCACCACCGGGGCGACCTTGTTGCGAAAAGGCCAGATGGCTCAATAACAACAGACTAAATAGTGCAACTGTGTTCTTCATTTTCATGGCATAAAATTACAGCTCAATTCTGTAGCAATTTGATACCAATTTTGAAGACTTCTTGAAGTTTTCCAGCCGCTAAAAGTCAATAGACACGGTGTGCGAGCCCTCGAAAAAATAATCCAGCTTAAGTTTATGGTACTCACAAATCTCCTTGACAATGGCTAGCCCCAACCCGCTTGAGTCAGGATGGCCACTGTCTTTGGCAAATCGCTGAAACATTTCTGATCTGGGACGAGTAGGCTCGTGACCCGTATTTTCGATCTTAAATCCTTGTGTCGATAGTGAAACCGCGACCCTGCCTCCCTCCAAATTGTGTTTGATCGAATTGTGAAACAGGTTGTTAAACATGATGGCCCCGAGATGGCGATTTAATTTGATGTGTACATCTGGTGCAACATCAACCGCAAGATCCAACCCTTTGAGATCAAATAATTCACGAAAATCTTCTACACACTGCAAGACCATATCGCTGGCATCAACTTCTTCTGAAGGATCAAATTCCTTGTTGTCGATCTTTGTGAGAATCGAAAGGCTCTTGCCCAATTTTGAGATGCGATTGAGTGCTTGCTGAGCTGAGCTAACGTTTTTATACTGAGCTTCAGAGAGCGGTCCATCCTGGAGCAACAAATCTAATTTTCCATTGGCAATGGCAAGCGGCGTCTGCAACTCATGAGATGCATTTTCACTAAATTTTTTCAACGATTGATATTCC
>Ga0114956_1003358_pt1 | contig 12384 bp, 13 predicted proteins | sample MaitaG_FD_87304 | JGI IMG/M metagenome (GOLD analysis project Ga0114956, IMG submission 87304) | Marine algal microbial communities from Maine, USA - Maine_Asex2 metaG | ecosystem: Host-associated > Algae > Red algae > Unclassified | place: Maine, USA | collected 2015-01-05 | reverse complement strand
CGCCTTCGCCATAAAAACCTACCTGGATTGTTTCCATGCAAAAGCTTTGCCGATCACGTGGACGAAAAGCAACCAGACTCAACTTTTCGAGCACTGGCCATTGCGGATTATGAGTCAGGAATGAACCAAGCAGTCCTGCCGTGAAATGCTCAGCCCGAATACCCGTCGTCTAAGCCGGCAAGGGAGACCCTCATGTCGCCCAACGAGTGAATGTCCGCCTATCCGAGGTCATAACAATCTGAAGGTGATCTACTACAGTTCGCCTGATTTTTACGCTTCACCGATCACTGATGATCCTGAAGTTCCTTCTCAACCTTGGAGTCCTTTGAAAACCATTTATCACCCCGGATACCGCCGGATGCTCAGGAAGCTCCGGCAGGCGCGCGAGGAACGAGGTATGCGTCTTACCGATTTGGCCATCAAGGCCGGTCGGAACCGTAACTGGCTCCACCGCATCGAAACCGGCCAAGCTCGCTTAGACGTGCTACAGTTCTCGCGGCTCTGCCGCCTCCTCAACCTTAGTCCTTCGGTCCTACTAGAGGACCTGGAAGAGTCGTCGTCTGACGACGACTCTTTTTTATCTATCAGCCCACTATGGAGGAACAAGGCCGGGTGACCCTTGCAGAAAAATGCACGATACCCTTGCAGAAACCGTACACGATACCCGGAAGCCGCTTGTCGTCCTAAATCTCGGACTCCAACATACATGCAGTGTAAACACTTACTATGCAGGCCCTTGCGAAAGCAGTCTTGAGGGGGAAAGAAGAAGTGGTGGGGGGTACTGGATTTGAACCAGCGACCTACTACGTGTGAAGCAGTTGCTCTACCGCTGAGCTAACCCCCCAACAGTAGCAGTAACTGCGAGGTTTCCCTGTAGTGGAAAAGGGAAAATTGGAGCGAGTGATGAGAGTCGAACTCACGACATTCACGTTGGCAACGTGACGCTCTACCACTGAGCTACACTCGCTTCCAGAAGGCATCGTATAGCCATGCCGAACGCAGTTGCAAGTGGAAAAATGCTTTCGCATTCGATCCCTACAACCGCTAGGACCCACGAATGATCCGTCCCGCTGAAGGAAATGAGACCGGTGCCGCCGACCTTGTCGCCGGAACACACTCCTTTTTCACGCCTGGCGGCGAACTCGAAGCCTACTGCCTCGACCGGAACCTGCGCCACGAATCACGGCCGCAACAACTGGAGATGGCCGTCCGGGTGGCCGAGTCCATGGCCGAACGGAAGCACCTGATCGTGGAGGCCGGCACCGGTGTCGGAAAAAGTTACGCCTACCTCACCCCGGCGATTATCGCCGCCCGCGAAATGGGCCGCACCATCGTCATCTCTACCCATACCATCTCTCTGCAAGAACAGCTGATGCAGAAGGACATCCCCTTCATGCGCGACTGTCTCGGTCCAAGCTTCAACGCGGTCTTGGTGAAAGGGCAATCCAACTACATTTGCAAACGCCGTCTTGCACTCGCCTTGCGCCGCGGCAAAGATTTGTTCGACGCGGGCGAATACGGCGAGCTCGAACGCATCAAGGCCTGGGCGGATACCGCAGAGGACGGCTCCCTGCAATCCATCCCGAACCAGCCGAAGCCAAACGTCTGGGAACAGATCTGCGCCGAGGAAGGCACCTGCACTGGACACGGTCCGCACAAAAATTGCTTCCTCGCCAAAGTGCGCAAACGGATGCTCGAGGCCGATCTGTTGATCGTCAACCACAGTCTGTTCTTCAGCGACCTCGCGATCCGCGCGGTCGGCGGCGGCTTCTTGCCGAACTACGATGTCGTCGTGTTCGATGAGGCCCACCAACTCGAGTCGGTCGCGAGTTCCCATCTCGGCATCCGCCTTTCGCCGCGCAGCTTTGAACGGTGGATGAAACGCCTGTACGTTCCTGACACGCGCAAAGGGCTGCTCGCGACCACCGAGTCCGGCGTGCTCGCCCACGAAATGGGCGGACTGGCGACGCAAGTCGAACGTCTGTTCGTCGAAATCAAAGACATCACCGGGATCGGCGAGCGGAAGCCGCAATGCGAAATCGACGAGCCGATGGTCCTCGATACAACCGTCCCCCAGCGACTGCGTCACTTGCTTGAAGGGCTACGCATGCTAACCGACCGGATTGAGGACCAAGATCTCCTCTCCGAACTCGGCTCGCTGCGCCGCCGCGGCCAAGGCATTCTCGAAACGCTGCAAGCCTGGATCCACCAAAGCGCCGAAGGTCACGTGTACTGGACCGAGTGGGCGGGCGCGCGTCGCAAAGTCTCCACGCTGCACAGCGCGCCCGTCGATGTTGCGCCGGTTCTGCGCGAACTGGTGTTCGAGGTGGAGGGCCCGCCGCCACCTTCGCAGTTCCAACCGCCCTGCGCGATTCTCACGAGCGCCACCTTGTCGATCAACGATCGACTCGACTACCTCGTCAGTCGACTTGGTGCGGAAAAGGCCGACCAATCGGTCGTCGGCAGCCCGTTTCGGTACGACCAGCAAATGAAGATCCTCTTGCCGAGCAACCTCGCCCCGCCCGCCGCCGGACGCGCGTTCGTGGAGGACTCGGCTCGCGCCATCCGTGCCTCGGTTCATGAAACCCGCGGCAGCGCCTTCGTACTGTTCACCAGCATCCAACACATGCAGGCGGTCGCCGCCCTGTGCCGCAGCTTTTTCGCCGACCATAATTTCCCGCTGTTCATTCAAGGGGAAGGTCTATCGCGCCACGCGATGCTGGAGGCGTTCAAAAAGCGTCGTAACAGCGTTCTGTTCGGTCTCGATAGTTTCTGGATGGGCGTCGATGTGCCGGGCGACGACCTGACCAATGTGATCATCACCCGCCTGCCGTTCGCGGTGCCGGACGCGCCGCTGGTGAAGGCCCGCTTCGAACGGATCAAGGAAGACGGCGGCGACCCGTTCAAAGAGTACTCGCTGCCCGAGGCCATTTTGAAGTTCCGCCAAGGCGTCGGAAGGTTGATTCGCAGCCAGGATGACCGCGGTCAAATCGTGGTGCTCGACAGCCGCATCGCCAACAAATGGTACGGTAAGTTTTTCATCAACTCGCTGCCGGAATGCCCAGTGGAGAAGGTCGAGTACTAGCTTCGGGGTGCGGGGTGCGGGCTGCGGGCTGCGGGTTGCGGGATGCGGGTTGCGGGACGCGCGAAGAGGAATCGGCGCGCCCCGGCTTGCAGCGGACGGCCCGGCCCGATCGGAAAAGGGTGCTGCGTTCACATATTCAATCGAGGCAACATGCGCGCAAACAAGGTCTCCGCAATCGTCAGTTCAGCCAACGGCTCACCACCACCGCATTTTTTCACGATCTCAGGGAGTTCGTTTGATTCGGCCGCGGCGATGATAGCCGGGTGGATGTAACTTTTGCGGCAGACGGCCTGCGTGTTGCCCAACACCTCAGACGTAACTGTGACGGCTTGTTTGATCTGTTTTTTTCGCTCCTTCACCGATAAGTCGTCGGACATGTCGGCGAGTTCATCCAACGCGGTCACACTTCCCCACCACGTCCTAAAATCTTTTGCGGTGACCGATTCGTCAGCAATCTCTCGCAGGTAAGCGTTGACCGAAGACGAATCGACCGTTTGTTCAACGCCGTCTTCATCAACGTATCCAAAGAGAAATTGTCCATCCAACTCTTCGCATTGCCGGACAACTTTGGCCGTTTTCTTATCACGAAAATTGATGACCCGACGTTTTCCACTCTTCGCCGGAAAGTCTAAAGATATTTCAAACGTATCAACTTCGACATGATCCGGTGTTAATGTCGTCGCACCGCGTGTGCCACGCTCCTCAGCGTAACGTTTACTGCCAATACGCAACTGTGCTTTATCAATTAAACGTACAACTGCGGCCAGAACACGTTCCCGTGCCAGTTCTGTCCCCTTCAAGTCCCCCCGTAGCCTACGTCTAATCCGTGGGAGAACTTCCGCGAAAAGTTGCATGCGATCAAACTTGGTTGCGGTACTGATCGCCTGCCATTTCTCGTGGTAAATGTACTGCGCGCGGTCGGCATCGTCGGTACCACGGGCTTGCACATGACCGTTTGTTTTCGAACAAATCCATACATCCGTCCAAGCCGGGGGAATCACCAGCGCCTCGATCCGCGCGCGTACCCGCTTGGATTTGAGCGTCTTGCCAGTCGGCGTCAAATAGGTGAAACCTTTGCCACACGTCCGACGAGTGTAACCCGAATCGAAATCGTTGACGTAATATAGTCCGACCCGTGCCGCCTTACGAATGCCACGCTGCTGAGTCGGAGTGGGGTCTTTAATCGCGTTCATTTTTAACACCTGTTTAATTTACATCGGCAACCACATCGAACCAACGCGACTCGTTGCGTTTTCGATGCTGTTGGAAACGACGCTAGCAGTTCGCCATCCTGATCCGCAATGTTTGTCCAGAATCTATCCTTATTAAATTACTATTCGTGAATTACCATCCCGTCCCCAACGGGCGAGCAAGGTAAAGGGCCCGTAATCGCTTTCCTTTCGCTGCCGAAGTTCCTGAGGCCGGCGACGGTCAAGAAGACCATTCGCGGAGGGTACATAGAATAACATGAAAAGACTTTTGTACCTCTCCGCTCTCCTCTCTCTGCTTCTCTGCATTTTCCCTCTTTCGACATCTGCAGCCGACGACCGTCCGAATATCTTATGGATCTATCTTGAAGACGTCAGCGGCTGGTTCAGTTGTTATGGCGACACCGTCATTGAAACTCCGAACATTGATGCGCTCGCCGCCAGCGGCATCCGTTTTGACCGCTTTTACACGCCGGCTGGCGTCTGTTCGGCCACGCGTTCGGCGATTGTCACCGGCATGATGCAGACCAGCATCGGCGCGCACAACCACCGTAGTTGTCGTGCTAGTTTCCGCGGCAAGGCGATGGGCGAGTACGATAAAAACGTGTTACCGGACCACGTCGTTCCCCTGCCCATCCGGTTCCGCAACGCGGGGTGGTACACCTTCAACGAACGCGGCAAGGACGATTATAATTTCGAATACGACCTCGCCGACTTCTATGACATCATTCCGCCCGGCCGCGGCTGGGGGCCCGCCGCCACGGTGGCTGGCACCAGTTGGAAAGACCTCAAGAAGGGACAACGCTTCTTCGGCCAAGTGCAACTCGGCGGCGGAAAACTGGGCAAACGCGCCAAAGCGGTAATTGATCCCGCCACCGTCCCCGTGCCGCCCTACTACCCGGACGTGGCAGAAGTTCGCACCGAGATCGCCCACCACTACGACTGCCTGCTGGAGACGGATAAACACGTCGGCCAGTTGATCGATGCGCTGAAACGCGATGGGCACTACGACAACACCTTGATCTTCATGTTCAGCGATCACGGCTACAAACTGCATCGTCACAAACAGATGCTCCACGAAGGCGGCATCCACATGCCGCTGGTTGTCGCCGGACCTGGCATTCCCGCCGGAAAAGTGCGCAACGACTTGGTCAGCGGGATCGATGTCTCCGCCGCCACCCTCGCCGCGGCCGGACTCGGCGTGCCGGAGAAAATGGAAGGCCGCGATTTTCTCGCGGAAGGCTACCAACCGCGCACGTTCGTGATCGCCGCCCGCGACCGTTGCGACTACACCATCGAACACATCCGCGCAGTGGTGACGCCGAAGTTCAAGTACCTACGCAACTATACCGACGACCGTCCGTACATGCAGCCGACCTACAAGGACGGTTGGGACGTGACCAAGAAGTTCCGCGACATGATGGCCAACGACGAACTCAACGCCCTGCAACGCAAGGTCCTGTTTGATCCGGATGGCAAAGAGCCAGAAGAGTTCTACGAACTGGCCAAGGACCCGCATGAGATCAACAATCTCGCCAAGGACCCCGCCTTTGCCAAACAACTACAACGGCACCGCGACATTCTCGCCGGCTGGATCGAGGAGACCGGCGATCAAGGGGCGAAGCCCGAGTCCGACATCGGCTTGCTCTGCGCGCTCAAGCGCTGGGGCGACAAATGCGTGAACCCGGAATACGACCGCGTTCGGGGACGCTTGGAAGCCGAACAGAAAAAGGCCAAGACTGGCTCAAATAAATAGCTGCAACCGACCTGCTTCTTGCACGCATGGGAAACCGCTTCAAATATATCGCTGACGAAATTCTACCACATTACGCGGTATCGAATTTGTACGGATGGTGTAGCATCCAAGCGGATCTCTTCTGGCTAGATATCGACGATGGGAACGGATTCGGTGATCTCGCCTGTGAACTCGGGCACAAAAAAGACCGGCGATTGCCGGTCTTTTTCTTTCGTGCGGGCAACGCGATCAACCGCAGCCACCGCCACCTCCACCCGTCCCGCAGCCGCCACCGCAGCAACCGCCTTTAGGGGCAAGTTCTTCGGCGGTCGGAACGCGACCGAGTTCGATGGTGCCACTGACGTAGCCCATGATGGCGCTCTGCATTTTGGAGAGCGACTGTTGAGCGTCGAGGTATTCTTTGGCGACGTTGTTGGCGAGTAAGGCATCGCGGGCGACTTCGAACTCTTTGATTTGTTCGTCGGTGAGTTCGATGCCCTGTTCTTGCAGGTGGGCGAGGTACTCACGTTTGTCGAGAACGCTGCTGTACTGCTCTTGCGCGGCGTTATCGGCCATGAAGGCGTCGATTTTGGCGCGGAGGGATTTAAATTGTTCTTCACCGAGGATCACTTGGCAGAGTTCCTTGGTCTTCTCGATGATTTGGGTGTCTTTGGTTTCGAGCGTAATCATGTGGTTTCCAGTTGGTTGTTACGATAAATAGAGGCGGAGACGGTTGAAATTACAAGCCAAGGAGCATTTTTTTCCTGGCCCGGTTGACAAGTTCGGTCCTTCGACCGTCCATATCCGGACTCAGATCAGTGCCGAATCAGGTGGAACAAGATATAGCCGAACAGCCAGACGCACATAATGGCGAACAGAATACGGTTGCGCAGCACCGCATTGGACCGAAGCCCGCGACGGATTCGCCGAACGGTCTTGAAGGCGAAGTAGTTTTGGAAACGGCTGAGTTCCTGTTCCTCGGCGGTCGGGAAATGAAAGCGCGACGACTCGCGGAACAGACCTCGTTCGAACATATCCTGACCGCGCTGCCCCCTCTTGGGTTTGTCCCAGGGCATCGCGTAGCGTTTGCGTCGTTTGTCCTGCATTTCGAACATATGCAGATCTTAGCTCAAGTTTTCGGGGAATACGAGTCGGATTCAGCAATGAGGACACAGAGTCCACCAAACGATCCTGCGGATTTCGTCCCCGTCAGACGGCAAAGTAGAGCATCCGACCACAGTAATTGCAGGTCGTGATGTTTTCTTCGGTTTTGGAGTCGAGCACGAGGGCGGGCGGAATTTTCATATTGCAACCACCGCAGGTGCCGCCGTTGGAGGTGACCAGAGCCACATCGCCTTTGTGGGCGAAGGTCCGGTCGTAGCGGTCGAGCCAGTCTTCATCAATGCCTTCACGCAGGGCCGAGATGTCTTCGCGGTAGGTGGCGATCTGCGTGCTCAGTTTGGCTTCGCGCGCATCCATCCCCGCCTCTTCGCTGCCCACGTCCTGGATTTGGCGGTCCAGTTCGGTTTTATGGACGTCGAGTTCGGCTTTGGCCTTCTCGCCTCTTTCCATGAGGTCGATCTGGCCATCCTCCTGGCGGCGGATGTGGCGGGTGAGACCACGGATCTCGTTGTCGAGTGCACGGTAGCTCTCGTTGTCCTTCACCTCCATCTGCTGCTTTTTGTAGCGATTGATTTTCTCACGGGAGAGCTCGACATCAAGTTCGATGTCTTTGATCTCCGTTTGCAGGCGCATGTGGGTACCGGTGGCATTCTCAACAAGAATGCGTTGCGCGTCCAAGGTGGAGAGGAGTTTTTTCTTACGCCGTGGGATTTCCGATGCGTCGGTTTCGAGCCTTTTGATCAGCTGGTCTTGTTCCTGCAGTTTCAACAGTTTTTCGATACTACTTTCCGACACCGGCGTCCTTTCCCATATGGGTGATTACAATTTGGATTGAATAGAGTTGGACCCAGCCTTTGTCAATGCTTCCGTCTGTTTCATATGGACTGTGAAGTTATCAACAGCGCGATCAAGAACGCAATCAAGTCCGTCCGCGCGGCTTCGGCGATTGGTATGCGGGTGCAGTCCGAACTGGTGTCCGCCGACCGTTTGGAAAAGAAGGATCGATCCCCCGTCACCGTTGCCGACTTTGCCGTGCAAGCAGTGATCTCCGCCAGACTGGCTGCAGCCTTCCCGGACATTCCCCTGGTCGGCGAGGAAGACAGTTCCGAACTACATGGCAGCCCTCTGCTCGCCTCCGTTTGTCGCTATGCCCAATCGGTCCACCCCGCGCTCGACAGTGAAGCGGCCGTCTGTGACGCGATCGACCGGGGCAACCATAGCGGTGGCGCGCAAGGTCGGTTTTGGACCTTGGACCCGATTGACGGCACCAAAGGATTTTTGCGCGGCGGGCAGTACGCAATCGCGTTGGGCCTGATCGAGGACGGTAAGGTGGTCGCCGGCGTGTTGTCTTGTCCGAACTTGGCCGGAGGCCGTTTGTATTATGCGACCAGCAACGATCCGAGCCGTTCGGAACTCATCGACGGCGTAGAAAATGGGGCCGGCGCCATCGAAGCCCTCGATCCGTCCAAAGCTCCATGGCGCTTTTGCGAGTCCGTCGAAGCGGGACACTCCGATCAAGACTGGTCCAAAGGCATCGCCGAACGCCTGGAGATCACCGCGGCGCCCTACCGGATCGACAGTCAGTGCAAATACGCCGCCGTCGCTTCTGGAGATGCCGCAGTCTACCTGCGCCTACCGACCCAGGCTGGTTACGAAGAGAAGATCTGGGACCACGCGGCGGGAAGTTACATCCTCGAACGCGCCGGCGGAACGGTCACTGATATCCACGGTAAGGCCTTGGATTTCTCCCACGGACGCAACCTAAAAACGAACGAAGGCGTCATCGCCACCAACGGTCCGCGTCACGCAGACGTGTTATCCGCCGTGCAGAACGCCCGCGCCTGATAGACTGTGTATAGAGGGCCTGAACCGATTGTTGCAGGTCCGATAGATCAACGGCCGTTTGTAGCATGGCTTTTCAAGCCGTGTCGGTGGGATGGGTTTTCAACCCGTCGAGCTTGAGAAGAATCAGATTCATTTCGAGGATTGCCTTGGAGTTTTCCCCGACCTCGAACCACGACGATGTTAGGGCGAAATGAATCCGTCTTTCTTCGATCCGAGTTTTTCCACCAGCCTTTCTAGGCGAGCGGACCTTCTTCGATATCCGTCTCTTTGACTTCATCCGCGTCCACATCGTTACCGAACTCGTCGACCTCGACATACTCGTATTCGTCCTCGTCCAAGTCGACGTGTTCAAGAATGCGTTCGATCGCATCTCGAAAATCAACCAAGCCAGTCGAAGGGATGATGATCGTGTCACGACGGCCGCGCACATCTTCTGTCACCTTTAAGAACTGACCTCGCGGGTTCTCATGCAAATCCAGAAAGAACTGTTTTCGTTCAATCCGGAGCTTCTCCGTTGTAATGGGATCATCCACGTGAATGCGTCTCCGTCATCTTGAGTCTCCAATCTTGCCTTTTGTTCCGGTTTCCTTGAAGCATCTGAATCCAGACACGATCAATAAAACCACTACAGTTTGTCTACATCCAAGATGTCCGATCTGTAAGCTAAATCGAATATTTTAACGCATTAAACGATATAACACATGAGTAACTTCAGAACTGAGACCGACTCCTTCGGCGAGCTCGAACTCCCCGCCGATGCCCTTTATGGCGTGCACAGTCTACGCTCGCGCCAAAACTTCGATGTCGGCGGCGAACCGATTCCGCGGTCAATCAACCACGCCATGGCCACCCTCAAACGGGCCTGTGCCGAGGCGAACCGCAAACTCGGACTGCTCTCGGATGAGAAGACAGATGCCATTGTCAAAGCCTGCGACAAGGTGCGCGCCGGTTCGGCCGACGAGGCGTTTATTGTCGATGTCTTCCAAGCGGGTTCGGGTACGTCGAGCAACATGAACACCAACGAGGTGATCGCCAATCTCGCCTGCCTCGAACTCGGCGGCAAGCCGGGCGACCGCCAGCTCGTCCATCCCAACGACGACGTGAACAAAGGACAGTCGACCAATAATATTTTCCCTTCGGGCATCAAGGTGGCGGCGATCGAGGCGGCGGACAAACTGCTCGCCGCCGGCGCCGAACTACAGGCGGAGCTTTCTGGAAAGGCGACCGCGTTCAAAGACGTGATCAAAACCGGCCGGACCCACTTGCAAGACGCGGTGCCGGTCACCGTCGGCCAAGGCTTCGCCGCCTATGCCCGCGCCGTCGAAAAATCGCTGGGCCGCGTGGTCGACGCCCGCGCCCGCTGTCTCGAACTCGGCGTCGGCGGCAACGCCATCGGCACCGGGATCAACACCACCGCCGACTACCGCGACAAGATCATCGCCGAACTCAACGCCTTCACCGGCGAATCCTACCGGGTGGCGGAGAACGGCATTGAGGTGACACAATTTCTCACCGATCTGGGCGATCTCAGCAGCGCCGTCCGCCTGCTCGCGCTCGATGTCTTGAAAATCTCGAACGATCTCCGCTTGCTCGCCTCCGGTCCGAAAACCGGACTGCGCGAACTGGTGCTGCCGCCGGTCGAGCCGGGTTCGTCGATCATGCCCGGAAAAATCAATCCGAGCATCGGCGAGGCCGCCAACATGGCTTGCCTGCAAGTCGTCGGCAACGATCATGCCGTCAGCGTCGCCTGCGGCGCGGGCCAACTCGAACTCAACACCCACATGCCGCTGATCGGTCTCAACCTGCTCAAAAGCATCGGCATTATGGAGCGCTGCTGCCGCATGCTTGGCAGCAAGTGCGTTCGGGGTATTACCGTAAACGAGGCGGTCTGCCGCACCAACTTTGAGGAAAGCGCCGGACTGGCGACCGTACTGAACCCGAAACTCGGCTACGACGCGGTCTCCAAGCTGGTGAAAGAAGGTCTCAAAACCGGGAAAAATCTAAAGACGCTGGTGCTGGAAAAAGACATCATGCCCGAAGACGAACTGGAAGCCCTGCTGGCCAAATCCACGGGACCAACGCTCTAAGTGCCCGTGCTGGCCATGCTCGCGGCACTCAGTGCCGCGCAGACCGAGGGCGTTCTCCTTCTGGCGGTGACTATCGCCCTACTAGGCTTGCTCGCGCCCTTTTTCATCTGGGTGAACATCCGTGGGCTGCGCCGCGAAAATCGACGCAATCTTGAACGGCTGCAATCCTCGCTGGATGAACTCGTCGCCAGCCAACGGCGGATCAATAAAGTGGTGGAAGCCCAGTCGGACGTGGACCGTCAGAAAAACTGATTAGTAGGTAATAGCCAGTAGTCAGTGGATAGGAGTAAGTGGTTCGTAGTCAGTGGTCAGGATTCAAACGAACCGCCGACACCTGAACTTGGGCTCCAACTAGCGTCGACGCGGACGCTGCGGCGTCGCCTGCCGCTTCACCGGGGACACATCGACATTGTAGGCGTGGTCCATATGTGTCGGCAGGTTGTCGATGACCTTCATTTTGCGGCCAGTTCCGGGCAGATTGATGGCGTTGGGCAGCAAATCCCAAGCCCCTTCAACTCCGCGGCGCTTGAACATCAAGGTGTAAAACCAACCGGGCGTGGTATCCCAGGTGATAAGGTTTCGCTTTTTCACCGGGTCGTTCACGGCGATCAAGGTGGTGTCGTGGCTGGCCACCAGCGGACCTTTTCGGCGGCGCCTTTTACGATCATCACCACCACTTCTAGCCTCTGCCCGCTCCGTCTCGGCGCCACGGGTTGAGTAGAGCGACCGAGTCTCGCCTTCTTTGATGGTGCGGCCTTTCAGACCGCTGATTCGGTTGGTTCGGTCCGCCCCGCTACGCGGCGCCATGGTTCCGCAACCGCAGAACAACAGGGAACCGACAAAGGCGGCCATGAGGACGAGCGCTTTCACCGTTGCGGCCCAAAGATCCGGGGTGCGATCGGCGGCTCATCTTGAATCGTAACCGAGGGAAGAACCGGCGACGTTTGTAGCGAAGTCCCAGGAAAGGTCGGCGGAGGAATCGGGTCCAAAGGCGACACGGGAACCGTCGGCGCGGAAGGAATCGTCGTGGCCGGCGCAGGCAAGCGCGGCGCGGCCGGAATCGTCGTCGCCGCGGGGACGGTCGTCGCCGAGGGCAACGAGGAACCGGAGATGCCGGGGAGAGAGGTCGCAGCGCGGCGTGTCACCGCCGGTTGCGTCTCGATGACCGGCGGGCGCAGACGATCCGGAATACCGGAGGAGGTGGTGCTGGCAGAGCCCATGGTGCTTCCGGAATTGAAAGTGCTTCCAGAGTTGAAACTGCTTCCAGACGAACTGAAGCCGCTGTCCGAACTAAAATTACTG
>Ga0114956_1003353_pt1 | contig 12392 bp, 12 predicted proteins | sample MaitaG_FD_87304 | JGI IMG/M metagenome (GOLD analysis project Ga0114956, IMG submission 87304) | Marine algal microbial communities from Maine, USA - Maine_Asex2 metaG | ecosystem: Host-associated > Algae > Red algae > Unclassified | place: Maine, USA | collected 2015-01-05 | reverse complement strand
ATCTTTCGGTTTATGAAGACAGCTTTAACAAAGGTTTTAATACTTTTTACGGAAATATTGAGGATTTTGTTGTGCTGGCACTATTACCAAGTTATTTAGAGCGTGAGGGTTCGTCCCTTATCTATATGGTAGATCGTTTAATAAAAGACTCTAACCATCCAGAAAGTGGGTTTTACTTAGATAATTTTACAGCTTTAAGCGAAACTTTAAAGCGTTTAGATGCTAAAGGTAAAAAGGTTTTACTTATTGGTGTTTCTTTTGCATTGTTAGATTTAGTTGAAGCTCATACTTTTAACCTTAACAATACCATTATAATGGAAACTGGTGGTATGAAAGGCAGACGTAAAGAATTAATTAGAGAAGAATTGCACAGCATTTTAAAAAATGGTTTTGGTGTAAATGCAATACATAGTGAGTATGGTATGACAGAATTACTAAGTCAAGCTTACTCGCAAGGTAACGGTGTTTTTAATTACCCAAATTGGATGCGAATTATAACGCGTGATACCGAAGATGCGCTAACAATACAGAAAAAAGAAAAAACTGGAGGTATTAATGTTATCGATTTAGCTAATATTAATTCTTGCTCCTTTATTGCCACACAAGATTTAGGGCGTTTAAAAAGCGATGGTACTTTCGAAATTATTGGACGTTTTGACGTTAGCGACATTAGAGGTTGTAACTTAATGGTGTTATAATTAACGTTTAAATAAAACCACTTTTGTAATTACTTCGTATATGTTTCGACAAAAGAGATATGAAATATATAGTATACATTTTTTTATTCGGAATTTTTACAGCGCAAGCTCAAACAGATTATAATACTAAAAGAGGTTTTGTTGCAGAAGGCTATGATGTGGTTTCTTATTTTGAAAATAAAGCAACCGAAGGTGATAAAGATTTTACAACAAAATATGATGGTGTAAAATATAAATTTGAGTCTCAAACAAACTTAGATACTTTTAAAGCAAACCCAAATAAGTACATACCACAATATGGTGGTTATTGTGCTTATGCAATTGCCGAAAAAGGAAAAAAAGTTTCTATAGATCCAGAAACTTACAAAATTAGAGATAATAAATTATACTTATTTTACAATTCTTGGGGAAACAACACATTAGAATTGTGGTTAGAAAAAGATGCTAAAGGTTTAGTAAAAAAAGCCGACCAAAGTTGGAAAACTATTGGTAAAAAAAATAATTAATAAATATGAGAAAGGAAAATTAGTTTTAGTTGGTTAACTAATTTTTAAAAGTCCGATTGCAGCTTTGCATTCGGGCTTTTTATTATTTAAACTAATCTTAAACTTAGTTTGGCAACTTAAAATTTTGTCATTCTTACTAAGGCATAAGTAAGCTTTTATTACATAGCCTTTTCCTTAGCAAGAATAACAAAAAATTAAACCACCTTTAGAATATAAGTATTCTTTTTACCTTTATTTAAAACAATATATTTATCGTTTATTAAATCTTGAGTAGTAATTTTATAGTCTTGATTTACTTTATCTTTATTTACAGAGACAGCATTTTCTTTAAGTGCTCTTCTGGCCTCACTATTGCTTTTTAGAAAATTTGTTTTATCTGCTAAAGCTGCAATCATGTCTAATCCTTCGGCTAAATCTGATTTTAAAATTTCGGCTTGTGGTACACCTTCAAAAACATCTAAAAATAATTTTTCGTTAAGCGTGCGTATGTCTTCATTAAAAGTTTTACTAAATAAAATTCCAGAAGCTTTTTCAGCATTTAAAAAATCGTCTTCACTATGTACCATTGTTGTAATTTCTTTAGCTAAACGTTTTTGTAGTACACGTAAATGTGGCGCTTGGGTATGTTCTGTAACTATCGTTTTTATGTCGTTTTCTGTTAAAAAGGTAAAAATCTTAATGTACTTTTGGGCATCTTCATCGCTTGAGTTTAACCAATATTGGTAAAACTTATAAGGCGATGTTCTATTAGCATCAAGCCATACGTTTCCACCTTCACTTTTACCAAATTTAGAACCATCGCTTTTAGTAATTAATGGACAGGTAATGGCATAACCCTTTCCTTGATCTATTCTACGAATAAGCTCTGTTCCTGTAGTTATGTTTCCCCATTGGTCGCTTCCTCCCATTTGCAAAGTGCAATCTAATGCTTTGTATAAGTGTAAAAAATCGTAGCCTTGTACCATTTGGTATGTAAACTCTGTAAAGCTCATTCCATCTGATGCTGATTCGCTAGAGATTCTATTTTTTACAGAATCTTTAGCCATCATATAATTTACAGTAATATGTTTACCAACATCACGAATAAATTCTAAGAACGAAAAATCTTTCATCCAATCGTAGTTATTTACTAAAACTGCTGCATTTTTTTCGTTACTTTCAAAATCTAAAAAATGAGATAATTGCTTTTTTATGGCTTCTTGATTATGTCTTAGGGTTTCTTCATTTAACAAATTACGCTCACTGGATTTACCAGAAGGATCACCTATCATTCCTGTTGCACCACCAACTAATGCTACTGGTTTGTGTCCACAACGTTGGTAATGTGCTAATAACATAATGGGTACTAGGTTTCCAATATGTAGAGAATCTGCAGTAGGATCGAAACCAACATAAGCACTACGCATCGTTTCGTTTAAATGTTCTTCGGTTCCAGGCATCTCTGTGTGTAACATGCCTCTCCAACGTAATTCTTCTACAAATGTATTAGCCATTTTTCGATTTATTTTAAGTATTGATTAGCAAAGATAAAAATAGCTATATAATTAACTTACAATATTGAATATTTATTACCTTCGGTATATGATTTTAGTAACAGGAGGAACAGGATTAGTAGGTGCACATTTGCTTTATAAATTAGCAAGCGAAAAGCAAAAAATTCGTGCTATTTATAGAACCGAAAAAAAAATTAAAGTCGTAAAACGTATCTTTTCATATTATACTAATACTATTGATACTCTTTTTAATTCTATAGAATGGGTAAAAGCAGATTTAAATGATATCCCTTCCTTAGCCGACGCATTTACAGGTATTACTCACGTTTACCATTGTGCTGCATTTGTTTCTTTCGAGCCAAACAAATTCGATTTATTACAAAAAACAAATATTGAAGGCACAGCAAATATTGTAAATTTTTGTATTGCAAATAATATTGAAAAATTGTGTTACACAAGCTCTATTGCAGCCATTGGAGATCCTAAAACAGGCGAAATTACTACCGAAGAAACCGAATGGAATTCTGAAAAAGACAATAGTGTTTATGCTATTACAAAATATGGAGCAGAATTAGAAGTATGGCGTGGCACACAAGAAGGGTTAAGCGCTGTAATTGTAAATCCTGGTGTTATTATTGGTCCTGGAATTTGGAATTATGGAAGTGGCTCTATTATTAAAACAGTGTCTAACAATTTAAAATATTACACTAAAGGAAGTGTTGGCTATGTCTCTGTTAAAGATGTTGTAAATGCTATGGTTTTACTTATGGAAAGCACTGTAAATAACGAACGTTTTATAATGGTTTCTAACAACTGGAGTTATAAAAAATTCTTGAGTTTATGTGCTAATAAACTAAGTGTAAAACCTCCAAAAAAAGAAGCAAAAAATTGGTTACTACAAATAGGCTGGAGATTAGATTGGTTAAAATACAAAGTTACTGGCAAACGGAGAGTATTAACAAGACAATTGGTAGATTCTCTATTATCGAAACAACAATACGATGGGAGTAAAATTACAAAGAAGATTAACTTTAACTATTTAAATTTAGAAGATGCTATTCAAGAAACTTGCTCTTTATATTTAAAAAAGGATAGTATCTAAATTATTACTGTGTTGTATTATTTATACTAGTTTCTTTCAGGAACTTTACGCTCTCCTTTTTTTATCTTAGAATATTTTATAGAGTCTTTTTTCTTTTTTTCTTTTTGTTCTTTATCACTTATAATCTTATAGTTTTCTCGTAACACTGTTAAACTATCTCTAACACGAAGGTAAATGGCATCGTAAGTTTTAATATCGAATGCGTAATATTTATTACTTTCTGCAAAGGTTAAACTGTCTATATTATTTTTTTTATAAATAAGATCTGAAGGCAGAATATTCTTTAATTCTAATTTACTTTTATTTACGGCTTTAGCTGAAGACAAAATAACAATATCTACTAAAACATCTACCATTTTGTCTTTAGAAATTAAGTTGTCTGGTTTTTGGGGTTTACTAACATTATAACAAGAATTTAATGTTATAAAAAATAATAAAAAAATAAAGTGTTTTATCTTCATCTGTTGAAGGTTAATTGTTTTGCATATTTAGTATCGTAAAATTTAAAGTTTTTGTAAGCTAATCCTCCATTTACAAAAGTGTGCGAAATACGCGATTTAAAAGTTGTACCTTCAAATGGTGACCAACCACATTTATACAATATGTTGTCTTTTGTTACTGTCCATGGGTTGTTTAAATCTACCACAACTAAATCTGCATAATACCCTTCTTTAATAAAACCACGCTTTTCAACTTCAAATAAAATAGCTGGATTGTGCGCTGTCTTTTCTACTATTTTTTCGATAGAAATTTGTCCACGGTGGTGCATTTCTAAAAGTGCAGGCAATGCGTGTTGTACTAATGGACCACCAGAAGGTGCTTTTGTATATAAGTTATCTTTTTCTTCTATAGTGTGTGGTGCGTGGTCTGTTGCAATAATATCTATTCTATCGTCTAACAATGCTTTTAAAAGTTGTTTTCTATCGTTTTCAGTTTTAACGGCAGGATTCCATTTTATTAATGTTCCTTTTTCGTCGTAATCTTTATCACTAAACCAAAGATGATGAATACAAACTTCGGCAGTAATTTTCTTATCTTTTAAGGGTATTTTATTAGTAAACAATTCTGTTTCCTTTCCTGTAGATAAATGAAAAACATGTAATCGTGCGCCTGTTTTTTTAGCTAATTCTATAGCTTTTGAAGACGATAAATAACACGCTTCTTCACTTCTAATTATAGGGTGTAAATTTATGGGAATGGCATCTCCATAACGTGCTTTGTATATTTCGGTATTAGCTCTAATTGTAGCCTCGTCTTCGCAATGCACAGAAATTAGTAGGTCTGTGCTTGAAAATATTTTCTCAATTACCTCTGGGTTATCAACTAACATATTTCCTGTAGAGGAACCTAAAAATAATTTTAATCCTGCAACTTGTTTTGGGTCTACTTTTAGAATTTCGTCTAAATTATCGTTAGTACCACCAAACATAAAAGAATAGTTAGCGTAAGACGTTTGTTTTGCCATTGCAAATTTATCGTTTAACTTTTCTATTGTAGTGGTTTGCGGGTTTGTATTTGGCATTTCTATAAATGAAGTAATACCACCAGCAACTGCAGCACGAGACTCGGTTTCTATATTTGCCTTATGTGTTAAACCTGGCTCTCTAAAGTGCACTTGGTCGTCTATCATTCCAGGAATAACAAATTTACCTTCGGCATCAAACACATTTACATCTGCAGATTTTGCGCTTATAGAGGTATCAATTTGAGTAATAAATTCGCCATCAATTAAAATGTCGCCATTAAAAATAGTGCCTTCATTTACAATTTTAGCATTTTTAATAAGTGTAACTCTTTCGCTCATAATCTTATTTATTAAATAAACTATTAAATTTCATTGAGATTACTCCAAAAATAGCCTCAGAAATAATACTTGAACTTAATTTGGATTGCCCTTTAATTCTGTCTGTAAAAATAACAGGAACTTCTACAATTTTAAACCGTTTTAAATGTGCTTTAAATTTCATTTCAATTTGAAAAGCATAGCCTATAAATTTTATATCTTCAAGTTTAATACTCTCTAAAACACTTCTATGATAGCAAATAAATCCAGCTGTACTATCTTTAATACGCATTCCAGTAATTAATCGCACGTATAATGATGCACCATAAGATAATATAATTCGGCTTAAAGGCCAATTTACAACGTTAACACCTTTTACATATCGAGAGCCAATACTTAATGCTGCTCCATCTTGGTAACAAGCATTGTACAACCTTGATAAATCTTTAGGATTGTGCGAGAAATCTGCATCCATTTCAAAAATATATTGGTATTCTTTTAATAAACACCATTTAAAGCCATGTATGTAAGCAGTGCCTAAACCTGCTTTTTTATCTCTTACTTCTAAAAATAAAGATTCTGGATATTTTAGTTGAAGTTCTCTAACCTTCTCTGCTGTACCATCTGGAGAGTTATCATCTACAACCAGAATATGATATACTTTATCTTGATTAAAAACAGCTTTAATAATAGCCTCTATGTTTTCAATTTCGTTATAAGTGGGTATGATAACTATAGCGTCCTGCATTAATAGCTTTAATTTTAAGCAAATGTACATATTTGCAGTTTATGTTTTTGTAAATATTTCTTAATAAATGATACCTTTTCTTAATAATTTTATAATAATTTTACAGCATGCTTAGAGAAGTCTTTTCAACCGAACTTTACACCATATTAATTATAGTATGCCTAACATTGGTTGCAATTACTAAACTTTTATTCACTAAGCGATTTCAAGATTTTATTTCGTTGCTTTTTAATTATAGATATTTAAAAGTGTATTCTCGAGAACAAAAATTTCTCGATTTGTTTGAAGGATTATTATTTATCAATTTAATTATTGGGTTAGCTATTTTTACTTTAATTAGTCTCAATTTAAAAGTAGATATTCCTAAAACCGAGTATCTATTACTAACTAATTTAGCTTTTGGCTTTGGTGTAATACTTATCTCTAAAATTTTATTAGAGCGTATAATAAGTAGTATTCTTGATATGAATTCCTTAATTGAGAACTATATTTTTAAAAAAGTGAGTTATAAAAATTTTTTAGGGTTATTATTAATTCCTATAAACATACTTTTAGTTTACACTGTATTTCCTTTAAAAATTAGTGTAACTGTATTTATCACTTTCTTAATAATAATAAATGTATTTGGAATTTTTATATTTATTAAAAACAATCTAAAAACAATAAAAAAGAGTTGGTTTTATTTTATTTTGTATCTTTGCGCACTTGAAATTTCACCTTATCTCGTTTTGTATAAGATATATACACTACAATAAGGTCCTAAAAAAGCTATTAGAATATGAAAGTGAAAACCATTTTAGTATCGCAACCAGAACCTAAAATAGAAAATTCGCCATATTTCGATTTGTCTGAAAGACAGAAAGTTAAAATAGATTTTCGCCCTTTCATTCATGTAGAAGGCGTGCCTTCTAAAGAAATTAGACAACAAAAGATTGATTTAAGTAAATTTACTGCTATTATTTTAACGAGTAGAAACGCTGTAGATCACTTTTTTAGGGTAGCGGAAGAAATGCGTTTTAAAGTTCCAGATAGTATGAAGTATTTCTGCCAGTCTGAAGCTGTAGCCTATTATCTTCAAAAATATGTAGTGTATAGAAAGCGTAAAATTTATGTTGGTAAACGTACATTTACAGAACTTTCTCCTTTAATTAAAAAATACAAAGATGAAAGTTTTTTACTTCCAGCTGCAGATAAACTAAAAGCTGAAGTACCTGAAGTTTTAAATGCTTTAGGTGTAAAATGGAAAGAAGCTGTTTTTTACAAAACAGTTATTAGCGATTTATCTGATTTAGAGAATGTAAAGTACGATATTTTAGTATTCTTTAGCCCAAGTGGTATCGACTCATTATTTAAAAACTTTCCAGATTTTGAACAAAAAGACACAAGAATTGCAGTGTTTGGAAACACAACCATTAAAGCTGTAGAAGCAAAAGGATTAAGAGTAGATATTGCTGCTCCAACTCCAGAAACACCTTCTATGACAATGGCTTTGAAAAAGTATATTAAAATTGTAAACAAAAAATAACACCTATTTTTTAAATAAAAAAAGGCTTCTCGATTGAGAAGCCTTTTTTTGTGTCTTATTACTAATTTTATTTAGTAAGCATAACGCTGTGGTCCGCCACGTCTTATTTCTTCGCTTGCATTATCTTCAAACTGTTTAAAGTTTTTTCTAAATGCATTTGATAGTTTAAATGCAGTATCATAATATGCTTTATCATCATTCCATGTTGCTCTTGGACTCAATACTTCGGTTGGAACTCCAGGACATGTTCTTGGCTGCGCTACTCCAAAGACAGAGTGTATATGGTAATCATCGTAATTATACAATCCTAAATCTCCATTTAAAACTGCATTAATCATTGCACGAGTGTATTTCAATTTTATACGTTTTCCAACACCATAAGAGCCTCCAGACCATCCCGTATTTACTAACCAAACATTTACATTAGCATCTAACATTTTTTTACTTAACATTTCGGCATATTTAGTTGGGTGTAAAGGCATAAAAGGTGCTCCAAAACAAGCTGAAAAAGAAGGCACGGGTTCTTTAACTCCAGCTTCTGTACCTGCCACTTTAGCAGTATAACCAGATATAAAATGGTAAGCTGCTTGCGCAGGTGTTAATTTAGAAATTGGAGGTAAAACTCCAAAAGCATCTGCAGTTAAAAAGAATATATTTTTAGGGTTTCTTCCTATAGATGGTACTATTATATTTTCGATATGATGAATTGGATAACTTACACGTGTGTTTTGTGTAATCGAAGTATCTTCAAAATCTACATCACCTTGAGCATTCATATTTACATTTTCAAGAATAGCACCTTCTTTAATTGCTGCAAAAATTTCGGGTTCCTGTTCTTGAGATAGGTTAATAACTTTAGCGTAACAACCACCTTCAAAATTAAAGACAGTATTTTCTGCAGTCCAACCATGCTCATCATCACCAATTAAGCTTCTGTTTGGATCTGTAGATAATGTTGTTTTTCCGGTTCCTGATAATCCGAAGAAAATTGCAGTATCATCAGCTGCACCAACATTAGCACTACAATGCATTGGTAAGGTGTTTTTAAATACTGGAAGTATAAAATTTAAAGCAGAAAATATTCCTTTTTTAATTTCGCCTGTATAACCTGTTCCACCAATTAAAGCTATTTTTTTTTCAAAATTTAAAATAGCAAAATTATGTTGTCTTGTTCCATCTTCTTTAGCAATTGCCATAAAACCTGGTGCATTTACTATGGTCCATTCTGGAGCAAAGTTTTCTAACTCAGCTTCAGTAGGACGTAAAAACATGTTATAGGCAAACATATTGCTCCAAGGAAATTCGTTTATAACACGAATATTAAGCTTGTAATTTTCGTCTGCGCAAGCATAACTATCTCTAACAAATACTTCTTTTTTAGATAAATAATTTACAACCTTATTGTAAAGTTTATCGAAATTATCTGGATCGAAAGGAATGTTTATATTTCCCCACCAAACGCGATCTTTTGTAATAGCGTCTTTTACAATAAAACGATCCATTGGAGAACGACCAGTAAACTCGCCTGTATTAACAGCTAAAGCTCCAGAAGATGATTGTACACCTTGGCCTTTATTTATTGTAGTTTCTTGTAATTCTTGAGGAGATAGTTGGTATCGAACTGTAGCATTCTTAATGCCGTATTGTTCTAACGAAATCGTTTTCATAAATTGTGTATGGTTTACCATAATTAATATTATAATTTAGATACAAAATTACATATAAATATAAGATTTTGACAAAAATAGATGTTATTTATATCATTTTTTTACAAATTCAATAAATAATACAAGCCAAGACAGAATAAGTAATAATCCTCCAATTGGTGTAATAAAGCCTATAATTCCAAAATTGAAGTTTGATAAACTATTAGTTGCTAAACAAAAAATTGAACCCGAAAATAACAAAACACCAAAACCTATTAAGTAAAATATTATTTTTTTCGCTTTCGCTGAAACACTATCCAAGTTGCCAACAAGCAAAAGCAATAATGCATGATACATTTGGTAACGCACACCAGTTTCGAAAGACTGCATAGATTCTAAAGAAATTTTAGGCTTTAAACCATGTGCAGCAAAGGCACCAATTATTACTGCAAAAAAACCAAAAACTGAACCTAATATTAACACCTTTTTATTCATATATATTTATTATTTAAGTTTAAATACCATTAGCATTTATTACTTTCGCATTTAATACACAAAATTACTTAACAATTCTTAATATGAGAAATATTTTAGTTATCGGTTCGGGGAAATCTGCATCCTATTTAATAAAATATCTGTTAGATAAATCTGAAACCGAAAACCTCCATATTACAGTTGGAGATTTACAAATAGGAAACGCATCGAAACTTACTAACAATCATAAAAATGCAACAGCAATTACTTTAGATGTTTTTAACGAAAAATCGAGAATTGAAGCTGTAAAAGCGTCAGATATTGTAATCTCTATGTTGCCTGCTCGTTTTCATATTGAAGTTGCTAAAGACTGTATTACCTATGAAAAAAATATGGTTACAGCATCTTACGTTAGCGACGAAATGCAAGCATTAAATACGCAAGCAAAAAATAAAGGCTTGGTATTTATGAACGAGATTGGAGTAGATCCAGGAATAGACCACATGAGTGCCATGCAAGTAATAGACAGAATTGAAGCCGAAGCCGGAAAACTAATTTTATTCGAATCTTTTACAGGAGGCTTAGTTGCTCCAGAAAGCGATAATAACTTATGGAATTATAAATTTACATGGAACCCAAGAAACGTAGTACTTGCAGGACAAGGCAGTGCAGCAAAATTTTTACAAGAAGGTACCTATAAATACATTCCTTATCATCGTTTATTTCGCAGAACAGAGTTTTTAGAAGTCGATGGTTTTGGACGTTTCGAGGCTTATGCCAATAGAGACTCCCTAAAGTATCAAGACATTTATGGTCTTGACGCTATTAAAACACTATATCGAGGTACAATTAGACGTGTTGGTTTTAGTCGTGCTTGGAATATTTTTGTAGCACTTGGCATGACAGACGATAGCTATACAATAGACGATAGTGAGAATATGACGTATCGCGATTTTGTAAATTCATTCTTACCATATAGTCCTACAGACTCTGTAGAACTTAAATTTAGACATGCTTTAAAAATAGATCAAGACGATATAATTTGGGATAAATTTGAAGAATTAGACATCTTTAGTCCAACAAAAATGGTAACCCTTAAAAAAGCAACACCAGCACAAATATTACAAAAAATATTAATGGATAGTTGGACACTCGACCCAACAGATAAAGACATGATTGTTATGTACCACAAATTTGGCTACGAATTAAACGGTAAAAAACATCAAATAGATGCCACAATGGTAACTTTGGGCGAAGACCAAACGTATACTGCAATGGCAAAAACAGTAGGTTTACCAGTTGCAATTGCTGCAATGGCAATACTAAATAAAAAAATAACAACTCCAGGCGTTTTAAGACCAATAAACAAAGAAGTTTACGACCCTATTTTAAAAGAACTTGAAGATTATGGTGTAGTATTTAAAGAGAAAAAAGTGCCTTATTTAGGTTATAATCCTTTACACGTTTAATTTTTTTGGCGTTACCAAGACATGCCTTTAGGGCATTGTCTTGGTCAGGCTATTTACTCTATCTTTTTTTGCCATATATGGCAGCAAAAAAAAGGATGCCGCTTCTATCCTTAACGCACTTACCAAAGTATAGTTTTAAATTAAAGTTACAGTTTCACACTATTTTAGTACTTTTATGTTTTAACCTATAAACACAATTACCTCTTGAAAGTTACAAATCAAAACATACATATAGATGGTATCGATAAAAAGATACTTCGTGCTTTAATGGCAGATGCTAGAACATCGGTTTTAGAGATTGCAAGACAAGTTGGTATTTCTGGTGCAGCAATACATCAACGTTTAAGAAAATTAGAAAAATCTGGTTTAATTGCTGGTTCTAAATTTATAATTAACCCAAAAGTATTAGGTTACACTACAATGGCTTTTGTTGGTATTTATTTAGACAAAGCTATTAGTAATCCAGATGCTGTAAAACAACTTAAAAAAATCCCTGAAGTATTAGAATGTCATTACACCACAGGAAATTGGAGTATTTTAATTAAAATCCTTTGTAAGGATAATGAACATTTAATGCATCTATTAAATAACGATATACAATCTATAACAGGCGTTTCAAGAACAGAAACTTTTATTTCTTTAGACCAACAAATTGAAAGACAAATTAAAATATAAGAAAAGAGCTTCAAACAAATTTGAAGCCCTTTTTTTAAGTTTAGTTAATGTAATAATTTATTTAATAATCAGTTTTTTTACTATTGAAGCCTCTTTAGAGGCTATCGTTACTAAGTACAAACCAGATGTTAATTGGCTAAGATTTAATTCTTTGCTTTCTGTTAAACCATTAAATTTATAATTAGCCACTTCGCGACCATTAACATCTGTCACTTTCACGTTTTCTAAAGCAATACCAGAATTCCTAATAATTACTATACCTTTAGAAGGATT
>Ga0114956_1003350_pt1 | contig 12403 bp, 6 predicted proteins | sample MaitaG_FD_87304 | JGI IMG/M metagenome (GOLD analysis project Ga0114956, IMG submission 87304) | Marine algal microbial communities from Maine, USA - Maine_Asex2 metaG | ecosystem: Host-associated > Algae > Red algae > Unclassified | place: Maine, USA | collected 2015-01-05 | reverse complement strand
GAAATTAGGAAAAGAGATTGCGGATAAATATACCGACAAAAAAGAATGGATGGAACAAGTGCAAAAGGAAGTACCGATTGCGGAATTGGCGAGTTACTTAAATGAACAGATGAAATCCTACATTCATTTTATAAAGTAATCACATAATAATGAGTTAATCCAAATATATAATTTGGATTGACTTTTTTTTTGGAGAAAATTAAAACTACTTTCGAGTAAAAATTTTAGATAAATAAATGTTCACACCCGTTTGTAAATTAGCTCTTCCGATGTCTTGAGCAATTCTTTTATTAGTATGCAATGTCACTTTATCAAAATAAATTTGACCATAATGATTCCCAAAATATAGCCGAATAGAAGCTTCCCAAAGCAGAAAATGATTTGTCTTTTCTAAGTTATCACTCGCTTCAATTACCCAAGGTTCGATGTGACCTAGTAGTCTAACTTTATGATAAGTTAAGGTGCCGATTTTTCCAAAATAACCTATTCCCCAATGAGGAGTCTGTATTTGTAAACGAAATTGTGCATTCCATTTGTTAAAATAAAAAGAGCCAAATCCTCTGTCGAAAATTTCTTTTGTTTTTCCAAAACTATATCCTAATCCGATGGAAGTTAAAACACCGTAGTCCATTTTTCTGGCTTTTTTTATAAACTTTTTTCGCTTTCTTTTTCGGCGGCGTCTTTTTTTATTTTTTTTAAATGGGAAAAAATAATATCCTCCACCTGAAAAATTAAGCATTGAAATTCGTTCTAAACCATTGTCTAGACTAGGATTCCAATGCAATAACCCGCCTACGTTGGCATAAATATTTTGGAATAGACTTAAACTATAAATGCAAGTTAGATGTCTGTTTTTTTGAAGAATGTCATCAGAAATGGAAAAAGAATGATCTCCCTTTTTTGAAATATTGAGAGAAGAAAAATTGGTTGGAACATAATAATTTTGACTCCACAGATGGAATGGAAAAGCAAATAATATGAAATAGAAAATATATTTTTTCATAGCTATAATTTTGACCGCTACTAAATGTTTTCTCAAAAAAAATGCAAATCAATGTTTCAACACAATGTAGATGTGCCGTCCGGTACAAAATGTGAAACACCACATAAATTATATTAAAACCCTTCAGGTATTTTCCTCATCTTCGTCGCTTGCTCAAAAGCATGTCCAATCTGCAATAATTTATCCTCCTCAAAACGCTTAGCAATAAAAGTCAAACTGATCGGTTCACCCGATTATTTATAACCCATCGGAATAGTTAAGCAAGGATATTTTGCCATGGCAGCATGACCAGAATTATAATTGTTGATTGAAAGAATTGCATCTAGTTTTAAACTATCCATTGGAGTATTAAAATAATTGCGAGCATCATTTTCAAACCTTATTTTTAATTTTTCAAAATCTGCTGCACTAATATTTTTTTCATGTTTTTTTTTGCAGTACAAAGTAGTATTTTTTTAAAATAGAATAGAACCATTTTAATTAATCTGTGGTGAAAAATAAAAAGTGCACATTTGTAGTAATACTCAAAGTAATCTATCATTTAACACAAGAACTTTACAAACCTAAAAAAGTGCCTTTTGTCCCAACAGAAGGTATTTTCTTTTCCAATAATCAGGTTCTTAACTTTTCCCAAAAATGACAAAAATTAGTCAATATCAACCTTCTTCATTTCTATAAGCAGCGAATAAAAGCTAAGTCCAATCTTACTTTAAAATGGATGAACAAAAACCGATTTTCCATTTTTATTTTCTATCTTAAAAAAACAAAAACCCAACGACTGGTTGAAACAGTACGTGATTACAAAAAAAGCCAATTAAAAATATTTGCCATATGAAAAAATCTATCCTACTTCGTTCCATTTTAATTTTTAGCTTATTTCTTTTTTCCAAAAATATTCAAGCTCAACTTTTCGCTAGTGTTAATAATGTTGTTTGTGTAGGAGATGAAGTAGTGGTGACTGTCACAGGAGGATCTGAACCATATATTGTTGATTGGGGAGACGGAACAACTACTATGGGAAATGTTAATCAAAATTCCTTTTTTTATGTTTACGGATTTGGTGGAACTTTTCAAATAAGTATAACAGATGCTCAGGGAGATTCTACCGTCGTATTGGTTGATGTTATTTTTTGTCCGATTGATATTATTGGAAACTTTGAACCATGCCAAGGAGATTGTGAGACTTATTCTACGAGTACTAATCAAGTTGTTTTTTGGAATATTAATGATCAAAATGGAAATACTATTTTTAGTTGGGATTCCAATCCTATGGAATACTGTTGGAGCGAACCAGGAATTTATACGATAACTGCGCAAGACGATCTTGGAAATTTTTCGGAACAATCGGTGGTGGTTGGTGCTAGTTCTCCAATTGATATTGTTTCACTTTCCAATACTTTTTGTGTTGCGGATAGTTTGAATCCTTCTTCTTGCGATAAAATATGTTCGAATTCAACCGCAATTTATACGGTACCCAATGGACAGAATGTTATGTGGGAAGTCCTAGGTGCAGATAGTTATGTCGAAAATGGAAACCAAGTTACCGTTGAGTGGGGAGGGCCTGGAAGTGGATTAGTTACTGCCGTTATGGATGGAGCGAATGCAAATAATATGTTAATCAATTGTAGTTCTACTATTCAAGAAGGCCCAGCTGGTTTTATAGTGTTTTTGCAAGCATTTGCAAGTGGAGGTTCCGCACCATATACCTACACTTGGACTAGTCCAAGTGGAGATGTGATTTCAGATCCATCTGGAGTTCCTGTGGAAGCAGGAGCATATGCAGTTGTTGTTACTGATGCAAATGGAAATACTACTAGCTGTCAAACATTTGTAGTTGGTGATCAAAGTACAGGTACTGGATGTTTGTTTTCTTTTTCAATAAATAAAACTAATGAATCGGGATGTGATTTTTGTGATGGACAAGCAACAGTTTCTGCGTCATCTCCTTTTTCTAATGGTTTTACATTTTTATGGGGAAATGGATCGACAGGTCAAACGGTTAATAATTTATGTTCAGGAACATATTCGGTTACCGTGACAGATGATTTTGGATGTGCAGGTACGCTTGATTTTTTAATTGACTGTCCTGTGACGACTTCTACTTGTCCTGCGACGACATCAGTATGTATTGATATTTTGGAAAATCCAGATGCGGGATTTACGACAATTCCTGCTGCGGTAAATGGGATAGTGAGTATTTGTGAAGGAGGAACGGTGGTGTTTAATAATGAAAGTGAAGGAGCGACTTTGTTTGAGTGGAATTTTGGAAATGGTAATTTTTCTACGGCAACAAATACGGAGGAAACTTATTTGACGGCAGGAACTTATGAAGCATTTTTGATTTCGAGAAATGATTGTTACTGTAGTGATACTTCTTTTGTGACGATTGAAGTGACTGATGCGATTAGTCCAACATTGGATTGTGTGGGAACTATTTGTGAAAATACGACGACTACTTATTCAACTGATGCCAATTGTAGCGGATTCGGTTGGACGATAACGGGTGATTATAATATTATAGATGGAGGTGGAACTGCGGATAATTTTATTACGATTGAATGGTTGAGTGGACCACAAGGAATGATTGAGTTGGCGGTGTCAGGTTGTTCGGGCGGCAATTATTGTTTGGAACCGACGGTTGAAGTTGTTCCAATTATTTCGGATAATGCAGAAATCAAAGGGCCAGAGAAAGTATGTCGAATGGATGAGTCCACTTATTATATAGATGATTATTCGGCGACTGATTTTAATTGGTCGGTGACTGCTGGTGGAACTATTTTGGAAGGACAAAATACTAATAGTATCAAAGTACGATGGGATGGCCCAATTTCTCCCAATGTTCAACAGGTCGTTTCGGTGGATTATGATAATTGTTATTTGGGTTGTGGAGGAAGTGATACGAAAGATGTTTTTATTTTGTCAGACTTATATATGATAGGAGATATTGAAGCATGTGCCAACGGTATGAGTACACACGAAGCAAAAAAAGATGTAGTCGGGGTAAACGATGTGATGTGTGATTGGACGGTAACAGCAGGAGATGGAACAGTTGTTTGGACTTCGCCTGCGTCGGCAGATGAAGTTAATTTGGATTGGAATACTATCGCAACTGCTGGCTCAGGAAGATATGCGATTCAAGCAATTCCAACTAATCCATTGGAAGTTTGTACGCCTTTTGTAACCAATTATATTAGCATCGTAACACCACCTGATGCGCCGACTTCGGTAGGAGGCATTACTCAAATTTGTCCAGGAGAAGTTTATACTTACGATGTGCTCACCCCTAATCCAAATTATATTTTTAAATGGACGATTAATGATGGTGGAGTTATTTCCAATCAAGAAGGCAGTTCGATCAATGTTTCGTTTGGAACTACGACACCTTATATACTATCAGTCACTCAAACTAGTACAGATGGTTTAGCTTGCGAATCTCAGCCGGTGGATTTGGAAGTCTTTCCATTGCCTGCATTTACAGTTAATGGAGATGGAAATGTTTGTGAAGAAACGGAAGGAACTTATATCGCTGACTTTTTCCCTGGTGTAAAATATGAATGGACTATTGTACCTGATGATGCGGGAACAATTCTTTCAGGAGAAAATACAAACACGATCGAAGTATTTTGGCACCAAGATGGAAATGCGAATGTGCAAGTGACGATGTGTGGTTCGACAGAATCTACGCCAGTAACTATTATTGCAAAACCAACACCTGTCGTGACTGGCGACTTATTTGTTTGTCCAGGAGATGCGACGACGATTGGAGTGGCGAGTGCTTATGATTCTTATTTATGGAAAACCGAAGATGGAAATACAATTACCAATACACCAACGGTTAATTTACCCGCAGGTGCATTCGAACTTATAGTGACCAATAGTTTTGGTTGTGAAAATAACGTAGCATTTGAAATAGAGGGCTATCCCGAACCAGCCGTAACCGTTTCAGTACCAGGTAGCAGACTACGATGCTATACTGGCCCAGATCCAGATCCAATTGCAGAAATTCATGCCACCGAAGTTCCAGCAGGCTACACTTACCAATGGTATATTAATGGGGTAGCTCAACCAGGAATGAATTCGTCAGTAATCACTTCTGCGGAGTTTGGAACATTCCAAGTAGCAGTTTTAGATCAAAATGGTTGCGAAACTTTTTCCAATACGATTACGATATTTGATTATTGTGGTTCAGGAGGAGGTGTTTGTAATAATCCTGGATTGCCAGCAGCATGTGACCAAGGAACAGATGTGCAAATGACCTTTTCGGGGACGAATGAATGTGATATTTTTAATTTCCAAAACACCTCTCCAAATTTTGTTGCAGGAACAGAACAATGGGATTTTGACGACATCTCAAGTGGGCCCAATAATTTTTCTTCTGCTTCTGATCCTTCTCATCAGTTTTCAAATGTGGGTTACTACATTGTTACTTTGACGGCATTGACTCCTGCGGGAGTTCTTTGTTATGATTCAAAATTAGTAACTGTTCCCGTCTCTCCAGATTTTGACTTTGGAACGGCATGTGTAGACGAAGCTTTGGCATTTGAAGATTTGACGGGATTCCTTCCTGACGAAGTGGTGACCAGTTGGAGTTGGGATTTTGGAGATCCAACAAGTGGTGCTAATAATATTTCTTCCAACCAAAATCCAGCACATGCTTATTCTGCACCTGGAGATTATGATGTCACTTTGACTGTCGGACATGGAACAGGTTGCACCGCTACAAGAGTAAAAACAATTACGATCGAAACTCCACCAACGATTGATTTTGATGAACCAATTTTAAATTGTGAAGGAACAGCTTTGAGTTTTGCTTCAGTTGCTTCTGCAGATGTTTTATTTTATGATTGGAATTTTGGAGATGCAATAAGTGGTGCAGCAAATGTTTCTGAAATTGCTAACCCATTTCACGCTTACGAAAATGCTGGAAATTATAACGTGACGTGTACGGTAACAGATGTTTGGGGATGTACAGAAAGTGTGACTAAAGTAGTTACCGTTGCACCAAATACTTTAGTGGGGCAAATTAGTTTTAGTACACCTTCCCCAATTTGTGAAGGCGATGTAACAACTTTGACTGCACCTCCAGAAGGCGTCTCTTGGGAATGGTCAGATGGAACATTTGGAGCAAGTATCACGACTGGTGAAGCAGGTGCATATACGGTAACAATTACGAATAGTATCGGTTGTCAATACATTCCACCAACGGCAGTTTTGGATGTGATTCCATTGCCAACTGCTGCGATTCAAGCGGTAGAGTATGATGAATTTGGGCAGCCTGTCAATATTTTTTATGATAATTATTCTACCTGCGAAGGCGAAGATATTCACTTGCAAGTAGCGAATGAAACAGCTAATTATGCTTATACTTGGTCGGATGGAACTGTTGGTTCAGACTTAGAATATTCGGAAGATCGAGGCAATTTATTGACTGCTGGAACTTATACACTTACGTTGGATATTGTGGATATGACGACAGGTTGTTCAAATACCGTTGGCCCATTTGATATTGTGGTTCATCCTACGCCGACGAATATTCAAATTACTTCTAGTCCGATGTCGCCAGTTTGTGAAAATACCTTGACCACATTTACGGTCGATAATCCATCGATTGATTTGACTTATGTTTGGAATACGGGAGAGTTGGGAACGAGTATTCAAGGAAGTGCTGCGGGGGAATATTTTGTTCGAGGAATCACGATGTTTGGTTGTTCTGCCGAGAGTAATAAAATAGAAATTAGTCAAGGCCCTGATTTGAAAAAAATCCCAGACGGTTGTCATACTCGCTGTAAAGCAGATACGATTTGTTTGCCAACAATCAATGGAGTAGTGGATTACCAATGGTATTTGGATGGAAATGTTATTGCTGGGCCAACGGGAGCAATTGGAAATTATATTGCGCTCGAAAGCGGAGATTATCATGTAGTAATGACTGATGTAAATGGTTGTGTGACGACTTCCGATATTTTGAGTTTAGATCTTTATGATGGCTTCGGAACTTTTGAAGGAAATGTATATATGGATGTGAATGGCAATGGAATTATCGACGGCCCAGATACTTTAGTGAGTGGAATAAATATTATTTTAAATAATAATGGAGTGGCAATTGATACCGTTACTTCGGGAACAAATGGAACATATACTTTTTCCAATATCCCTTCTGTTGCTTATAATTTGGATTTGGATCTCAATGGTTTGCCAGCGAATGTAATTGCAGTTTGGAATGATTTGGATTCGACTTTGTTTGGTTGTGACGATATGGAAGTTGTTGATTGGTTATTGCAAATTAATTGCTTATCGACGATTACAGATTTTGCAGATGAAGTTTGTTTTGGAGAGGATTATATTTTTGATGGAGCAATCGTTCCAGTAGGAGTGCCAACTGATTTTGAATATTTAGATGTGCTAGGTTGCGATTCTATCATTACTGTTACCATATTGGAACTACCTAATAGTAGTTCATACATTGAACTTTCTTCCTGCGATGGAAATGATGTAAGCTACAATGGAAACACATATCCAATCGGTCTGACGGAAATACCAATGACTTCTCCAGAGGGTTGTGCGTATATTGATTCAGTTGATGTAGTTCCATTTGCAACGAACACTACTATTTTGAATTTTGATATTTGTCCAGGAGAAATGATCGAATATGAAAACGAACAATATAGCGCAGGAACTCAACTTGATTTCACTTACCTAGATCAAAATGGTTGTGATTCCATCGTGACTTTAATTGTAGCTAGTTTTCCCGAAATTCAATTTGACTTGCAGTCGGAGGAACCTTGTTGGAATGGAAGCGAAGGAATAATCACCATCGAAAACCCAACTGGAGCTGCTCCGTTTACTTATTCTTTGGATGGAACTAACTTCCAAGGAACACCATTTTTTGAAAATCTATTTGCGATGAGTTATATGGTTTATGTGCAAGATGTAAATGGTTGTGTACAAGAGCAAGCAATTACATTGCAAGGTGACCCACAGTTGCAGATCAATTTGCCTGCACCACTTTTGCCATGCGACGGAAGTGGTTTAGTTCTAGCGCCACAAATTCTAGCAGGCGATGCTTCCAATCTAACTTACCTTTGGAGCGATGGAAGTACCGACCCAGAATTGACTGTAAATGAAGAAGGTACTTACGTAGTTGGTGTCAGCAATGAATGTGAAACGGTCGTGCAAGAAGTTCGGATTTCTTACGAAAATGATAACATTGAATCCTACTTGTATATTCCCAATGCATTTTCTCCAAATGGAGATGGAAGCAATGATAAGTTTAGAGTATATCCTGCGCCGAATGTTAATATTGAATCTTATGCACTCTATGTTTTTGATCGCTGGGGAAATCATTTGTATGATACACATGATACTTCAGAAGGTTGGGATGGAACATTGAACAGTAAGATTTTTAATCCAGGCGTTTATGTTTATCACATCAGAATAAAAGTAAATAGTTGTGGACGAACTTTAGATTTGTTCAAGAAAGGTGATGTAACGATAATCAAGTAAAACGATTTTCGAAATCGAAAAAATGATATAAAGAAATAAGCATTGAATAATTGGAACTATAAGAGAGGGTAGCATTTTGAGAAAAATGTTACCCTTTTATTTTTTTATTGGAGGAATGCAAAGTAGTTTAAATTAAAGAGGAAAACTGAGAGCGTTTAATGAGTTTTGATCTTTGAGAAACAATTTTTGAGTTTTGGTCTTTGAGTTTTGGGGCGGGTTGGGAACGGCGAAAAATTGAGGGCGCAGGAGCTTGCCTTGAGTTTAGCAATTTTTTCGCCTAGGGTTTTTGGTCTTTTTTTGCCAATGCAAAAAGGAGAATGCACTTTACCTTCACATTCATCCTCAATATATTCATAATTTAAAATTTGATTTTTTCAATAAGGATTTAGGTCAATCAAATTAATAAATTGGTCATTTCCAAAAAATATAATCCGATTCTTTGGAAATTGAATTACCAGAAACAAAGTCTAATTGAACCGTGAATTTTACAGAATCCAAGTTGGTTGGTTTTTCCATAATATGAAAATCAAAAGAAGGTATCGCAGGATAACTCCCAATCGAATTGACAAATTTCTCAAAACCTTCCTCTCCAAAATATTGAACAATTTCATTCAATGATGCACCTGCAGCAAAATTATTATATTTGTCATTTGCCGTAAGAGTAATGTTATTAATAGCATCTTTCATTCCTTCATCTCCATTGACAGGACATGGTTGAGTAGCCATCGCAGAGTTGATAAATAAATTTTGGAAAGAGATTTCTGCAACATAATCTATGTCAAAATCAACAATTACATTTAATGAATCTGCTGAAATAGAATCAGAAGTTATCAATACTTTATCGTCATTTAGGAAACTAATTTCAATGTCTTTCACATTCCAAAACGGAACGATCTCATCACAAAAACAACTTATCACGCCAGTTCCCAAAATAAATATTAAAAGAATTTTTTTTAACATCACTTTCATTTTTAGTAAAAAAAATTTCTGTAATCACCTTTAAAGCTAAGGCAAATATTTTATTAAACCGCAACTACCAAAAGGACAAACTGCCCACCGCCTATTCACTTCCCTCGATCCATCCGAACTATTTTTGGAAAAAAAGTCCCCTCGACATTGACCAACTGTTTTTGACTTTTCATGACTTGATGAATATCTTTGTAAGCAATCGGAGCTTCGTCAAGACCTCCTCCAATCAATTCGATACCTTCTGATTTGAGCATTTTTTTCAAAGCGGAATTGGTAATACTTTGTTTGGCTTTGGTTCTTGACAGCAAACGCCCTGCACCATGCGAAGCAGAATTCAAAGAAGCAGGTTCTCCCTTTCCACTTACGATAAATCCAGGCGCAGTCATCGAACCTGGAATAATTCCCAACACATCTTTTCCTGCAGGTGTTGCGCCTTTTCGATGCACCATTAATTCTTCGCCGTTGTGGATTTCTTTCCAGGCGAAGTTGTGGTGGTTTTCTACTTTTGCAATCGGTTTGATGCCCAATGCTTTTGCCAAATTAATATGAATTCGATCATGGCAAGCCGAAGCATAATCACCTGCCAAGTTCATCGCCAACCAATATTCTTGACCTTCTTCTTTGTTCAAATCAAGCCAAGCTAGATTCTTTACCTCTCGTGGAAGTGGACAATGTGCTTGCGCTAATTTGGTGTAATGAGTGGCAATGGTTGCTCCCAAACCTCTTGACCCAGAGTGAGACAAAATCGCTAAATATCTTCCAGCGGGAATATTTAATTTGTTGTCATTTTCCAATTCAGCAATTCCGAATTCTACAAAATGATTGCCTGAACCTGATGAACCTAATTGTCTTTGTGCTTTGCGTTGCAAGTTTTTCAAAAAAGGAATTTCATCAAATTCTTTTCGATCAATTACTTCGTGATCTTGCGCCACACCCAAATCTTTTCCCATTCCAAAACAAGTCCATTCTGTCAAGACAGTTTTCAATTTGTAACTATGTTGTTTTAAATATGACTCTGGAATATCATAAATAGATAACTTCATTCGGCAACCAATATCGACTCCGACAGCGTAGGGAATAATGGCATCACGAGTCGCCAATACACCTCCAATAGGCAACCCGTATCCATGGTGTGCATCAGGCATCAGCGCACCTGCTTCCGTCACGGGAAGTCGCATTGCGTTTTTCATCTGAAGGACAGCAGCGTCATCAATGTGTTCTCTTCCGAAAATATTAAAATCTATTGGTTCGTCAGCAATAGCAATCTCAAACGTTTTTTCTTCCTCGGCTGGCATCAGTAATTGAGCAATATTTCTAAGTGCTTCGTCCTCTAAAAAATCTTGTGGTCTATTTTTTAATTTTTCAAAAAGAGCCAAAACATTTTCCTTTTTCTCATGTTTGAAATGTCGATTGATTGCATCGATAGCCATTCCGATAATCCTATTTTCAGGAAAACCAATTTTTCTAATATCCTTACCTTTAATTTTTAGCTTCGCCAAAGTTGTTATTTTTTGATGTTAAATTTTACAAAAGGAAATACAAAAGGAGATTGGAAAAAGTTCCTTCATGCAATACGATTCGGATAATTTTATTATGTTTGATAATCTAATTTTGATTGAATATGACTTATGTTTTACTCAGAAACTATTAATTACTGGTGGTTTTTCCTTTTCTTTGTTAAAATTTGATTGTGTTAAATTAAGGATTTTACAAGGGGGATTATCTATCACACCACGTCATAAATAAAGTTAGGTCTTCGTAAAAAAGATATTTTTTATGATTATTATCACTAGTGGTGAATAAAATTTTACCCAATTAAAGTCGTTAATTGCAGATTGGACAGATAGATAAACCCAGAGAAACCCAACTATATTTACAAATTTCTTACAATTATCAACTATGATTCCTACAGTTAAATTCGCTAGAAAAGATCCCCAAAATTTTTTCCCAACCATCAGGAAACGAGTCAATGAATATTTTGAAAAAAATAAAATCAAGAAAACTGGAAACGGTTTATTGTATTTAAAAACAATCATTGTATTTGCATTATATTTTATTCCTTTTGCTTTAATTTTAGCTCAAGTGTTGCCAGTTTGGGGAGCATTGATTTGTTATTTAGTGATGGGATTGGGCAACTCTGGAATAGGATTATGTGTGATGCATGATGCTAATCATGGATCTTATTCTAAAGTGAAATGGGTCAATACAATGATGGAATATACGACCAACATGATTGGTGCGAGTTCTTTTACTTGGAAAATTCAGCACAATGTACTGCACCATTCTTACACTAATATGTATGAGTTGGATGAGGATATTGATGATAAACCATTTTTGAGATTGTCGCCAGAAGGGAAGCTGAAATGGTATCATAAATTTCAACATTGGTATGCACCTTTGTTGTATTCATTTGCCACTTTAAGTTGGGTAATTAAAAAAGATTTTAAACAATTAATTGATTATAATAAATCAGGAATGACCGAGCGATGTGGTTTTAATCCTACTCGTGAGACGATCATTATGATTGTATCAAAAGTGTTTTATTATTTCTACATGTTGGTGCTTCCTGTCATGTTGGGAGTGAAGTTGTGGGTAGTAATTGTAGGATTTGTATTGTTGCATGCGGTGTCTGGTTTGTTGATTACGTTTGTTTTTCAATTGGCACATTTGGTAGAAGGGCCAGAACATACTGACATTCCACATGATGGAAAAATGAATAACACTTGGGCGATTCATCAGTTGAGATCAACTGCTAATTTTGCTACAAAAAATAAACTCGTTACGTTTTTGGTAGGTGGTTTGAACTTCCAAATTGAGCATCATTTATTTCCTACGATTTCCCATATTCATTATGAAAAAATCTCTGAAATTGTAAAAGGTGCAGCGAAGGAATTTAATTTACCTTATCACGAATTTGGAAAAGTACAT
>Ga0114956_1003348_pt1 | contig 12415 bp, 10 predicted proteins | sample MaitaG_FD_87304 | JGI IMG/M metagenome (GOLD analysis project Ga0114956, IMG submission 87304) | Marine algal microbial communities from Maine, USA - Maine_Asex2 metaG | ecosystem: Host-associated > Algae > Red algae > Unclassified | place: Maine, USA | collected 2015-01-05 | reverse complement strand
TATGATAAAACAAAGGAACCATTCCTTGTTCTTTCATTTTTAATGCTACTTCAATTCTTGTAAATCTTGCCATTTTTTTTTTTGATTATGAATTATGGATTCAAGATTATGGATTGTCTTTTTAGGTTAAATTCCATTTGTAAGACACACAATTTTTAAAAATCTTGCATCTATAATCCTAAATCCATAATCAATTATTTTTTTTTAAGTTCATGTTCACAATTATTCATAAGTTATTTTAAGGTTATTTTGAGCTTGTTTTTTTATCAGATAAAATAAAAAAACGTAGATATAGTCTGTGTTACATCGAGGATTTTTTATGAAATATGATGAAAAAAGAATCCAAAATAACTATGAATAATTGTGAACATGAACTTACCAATTTAAAATATGATTAAAATTATAGTCAGCAGGTTGTTTTAAATAAACCTCTGCTGCTGAGTAGTCTGTTTTTTTAATAAAACTTAATTCTTGAAAAAATAGCTGAACTATTTCATCTTCTATGTTGACTAATCGAGGAATCACTTTTCCACTTTTATCCGTATGGTCATCCAAATAAACTGGAACTATATTTCCTTCAGCATTTGCACTTACAATGCATCCACTTCTCCCTTCGTCCAATAGTTTTTTCACTCCTATTCCTAAAAGCGTACACAAAGTCAAATCAAAACCAATCGGACGACAACATCTTAATTCATAACCTGAATCGTTCGGACGACTTTTAATATCCAACCCAATTGCTTTTAGTTTTTCTTGCAAAAGGATATTGAAAAAATTTGCTTTGCTAACATTTCCTAATTCAGGATGCCCATGTGAATCATAGGTAAATCGAATTCCTGCGTTTTTAATTTCTTCTTCTTCTAGAATGTGAAAAACTCCTTCGCTGATGATAATTACGCCATAATGAATTCCTTGAATATGCCTTTTCACAATGGAAGAAATCATCAAGTTAATAATTTTATCAATCGTTGGTTTTGTTTTATTAAACATTTCAGGAATGATAATCATTGGAAAATGACATGCTGTTCCAATTCCAAATGCTAAGTGTCCCGCAGTCCTACCCATGGAAGACATCAAAAACCAAGACTCTGTCGTTCGAGCATCTTCGTATAGAGTATTCCCAATTTTGACTCCTTCATCTTTAGCTGAGTGAAAACCAAAAGTTGGATTTCTTCCAGGCAAAGGAAGGTCATTATCAATAGTTTTCGGAACATGAATATTTGATATTTCCAATCCTTTTCCTTTGAGAAATTTGGTCAATCTATTTGCAGTAGAAGCAGTATCATCACCTCCAATGGTCACCAGAAGTTTGACATTATTTTTTTCAAAAAAGGTGGTTGTGAATTCTGAATCTTTAGGCTTGAATCGGCTCATGATAAGAGTAGAACCTCCTCTGCTAAAAATCCTATCTGCATGTGCAAAATCGAATTCCTTAATTTCTGCCTCTTCAGAAAATAGGCCTTGGTATCCATGATGAACACCAAGGACTCGATAATTATCTTTTAAAAAAATTTTTGCTACTGTGCTTACAACTGTATTGATTCCAGGAGCTGGACCTCCAGCACAGATTATGGCAACTGATTTTTGCATGTCTATCAAAATTTATTCTAAGAATGATTAAATTTTACCTTGCGACTCTTCCACTTGCATCTCCGCTCATCAGTTTTTCAACTTCATCTATGGTTGCTAAATTAGCATCACCATAAATAGTATGTTTTAAACAAGAAGCAGCGACTGCAAAATTCAATGCATTTTGGTCATCATCAGGATATTGCAACAAACCATAAATCAATCCACCCATAAAACTATCTCCACCTCCTACTCTATCGACGATATGCGTAATCTGATAAGTAGGTGCTTCGTACAAAGTTTTTCCGTCGTATAAAACACCCGACCAAGTATTATGTGAAGCACTAATTGAACCTCTTAAAGTGGTAATCACTTTTTTTGCCCGAGGAAACATTTCCATTAGTTGTTGTAAAACTGATAGGTAAGATTTGGCATCCACTTCATGTCCTGCCGTTACGTCAAGACCTTCTGGATGTAAACCAAAATGCTTTTCCGCATCTTCTTCATTTCCCAAAATAATATCACAACCTGCTACTAATTCAGGCATCACTTCTCCAGGTTCTTTACCATACTTCCACAATTTTTTTCGATAGTTCAAATCAGTCGAAACGGTTATACCCATTTTATTAGCCATTTGAATGGCTTCCAAACAAGCATCTGCAGCACCCTGTGAAATAGCGGGAGTAATCCCTGTCCAATGAAACCAACCTGCATCTTTGAAGACTTCTTCCCAATCAATCATTCCTGCTTGAATCGTTGACATTGCAGAATGTGCTCGATCATAAACTACTTTACTTCCACGACTCACCGCACCTATTTCTAAAAAATAAATACCTAATCGGTCGCCTCCGTAAACGATGTGGTCAGTTCCCACATTGCGCTTTCGCATTTCCATCAAGGCACATTGCCCAATGTCATTTTTAGGCAATCGAGTGACGAAATCAACAGGGACTCCATAGTTCGCCAAAGAGACTGCAACATTGCTTTCACCACCACCATAAATGGCTTCGAAGGAATTTGTCTGGGAAAATCTTTTCCATCCTGGAGGAGTCAACCGAAGCATGATTTCTCCAAAAGTTACTACCTTTTTCATAAATGTAATTTGATTGTTATAAATTGATTGTGAATTATGGATTCAAGATATTGCTCAACCAATATCACTTCCACCACCAGTTACTACGGTTACTTTTCCTTTAGAACTGTTCATCACAATTTTTAAATTCGTTCATTTTTTAAAAAAAAATAGCGGTGTTTGTACGTTGAATACTAACACCGTTTTTTCAAAAAAGCAATTTAATTTAATTTAACTTAGATTCCTAATGCCTGACCTCCACCAACTTGAATGGTTTCAGCAGTTAGAAATGCGGCATCTTTACTTGCTAAAAAAGATACAACACCAGCAACATCTTCTGGCTGTCCTAATCTTTTTAGCATAATATTATTCGCCCAAGATTTAAATACTTCTGGCTTTGTTGATTTAATTTGCTTGTGAAAATCTGTATCAATTGTTCCAGGAGAAACTGCATTTACTCTAATACCATATTCTGCCAAATCTTTTGCTAATGCTCTGGTAATCGTATGAACTGCTGCCTTGGAAGTTCCATAAATTCCAGCACCTGGCCCTCCAGCATTCCATCCTGCATTTGAGGTATAATTGATGATAGTAGGATTATCTCCTTTTTTAAGAAAAGGGATGGCTGCTCTTGAAGCGAAGAATACAGAATCTAAATTTAATGCCATGACATGTCTGTAAAATTCTGTGGTCATTACTTCAAATCTAGATCGTCCACCTAATCCACCTGCATTGTTTACAAGTACATCAATTCGCCCATATTTTTCACCAATCTTAGTGATGTTTTCAGTTACACCATCTTCTTTTGTAACATCAAATCCGTAGTATTCAGCGGTGATTCCTTCCGCCTCAAGTTCTGCAACTCTTTTAGCTCCATTTTCATGATTGGTTCCGTTTATTACTACCTTAAATCCATCTTTACCTAGTCTTTTTGCTACTGCAAAACCAATTCCTGCCGTGGCACCAGTTACTATAGCTACTTTTCCTTGTGATTCCATAATTTATTTTTTAAAAAATTTTAAGAAGTTTTTAGTCGTTATATAAAATGTAAATGTATTGTTATTTTTATTTATAATTGTCAAATTAGTGAGGATTTATTTTTACTAATGAGCACTAAATTAATCTCTGGATTTTAGCTAATCGGTTTCAATGGTTCAATCTTCGGACATAGCAACCAAACACTTGCCATCGCAAGCAAAGCTAATCCTGCACCAATTGCAAATGCCAATGAATAATTTCCGTCTGAAGTTAACCAAGGAACGAATCTAACTAAACCTGCCGCACTAAACTTGGCTGCCATTCCTGCAATACCAGATAATGTTCCTACTGTTTTTCCACCATATAAATCACTTGGCAAAGTTTGAACATTCCCAATCGCTGTTTGGAAACCGAATAGGATTATTGCCATAAGAATTACCGAAATTATCGCAGCAATATTTTTAGCACTAGTGATCTCCCCCAAATTACTAAGAGAAGCTAACGATTCATTACTTGGAGACTGAAATCTGGCAGCAGCTATATCTTCTGCTGGTTTTTCTGCTTCAATTAAATCTCTAACATTAGCTTCCGCTTTATCTTTGGCTGCTGCCAATGCAGCAATTACCTGAGCATCTGCAGCAATTTCGGTAACATCCTTACCTGCAAGTTTTTTAATAAAATCTTCTTCTTTTATAAGCTCTTTAAATGAATCATAACTCAGCAATTTTTTTACACCAGGTTCAGCCATAACTTTTGAAGTTGATTGATCTACACCGAACATAGCAAGAACTGATGGTTTTCCAGGAATAGACATGGCTAACAATGATGGTAACATGATTAAACATCCTAATGTGATGACGAACTTACGAGTTCTATCTACACTCCAACCTGATTTTAATTTCTTTTGAGCCAAAAGTCCTCCATACCATGCGCCTATCATTGCTCCTACATAAGGAACCCAACCATATAGACCAATTTCCTTGACATTCATTCCATAGACTTCATTCAAATAAATCGGAATCCAAATGACAAACAACCACCAAATAGGATCGATCGCAGCGGAAGCAATGATGACTCCCCAACTTTGCTTGTGACTTAATAACTTTCCTGTAGTAGGATTATAACCTTCGTCGAATTCACCATCACCGTCAGCATCTTGATTTTTTTGACCGCTTAGAATATATTCTTTTTCTTTGTCAGATAGCCATGGGTGTTTTTTCGGTGGTCCTTTAACCAAATACAACCAAGGTATTAACCACAACAAACCAATCAGACCTACCGTAACAAAAATCATTTGCCAACTAAGATATATCGTCAATAATGCAACAAGCGGAATTGCAATAATTCCTCCCAATGCAGCACCTGAGTTAAAAATACCTTGCGCAAAAGCACGTTCATTTGTTGGAAACCATTCTGCATTTCCTTTAGCTGCTCCTGGCCAATTCCCTGCTTCCGCAACTCCTAATAGTCCACGGAAAATACTAAAACTTAACAACCCTTGTGCAAACGCATGAAGTGCAGTCGCAATAGACCAAACTCCAATGGACAATGCGAACCCAAGACGTGTTCCAATCCAGTCAAAAATTTTCCCGAAAATAGCTTGACCAAATGCATACGCAAACATAAAAACTACCGAGATGATCGCATAAATATCTTTTCGTTCAAAATCTGTTTTATCAGGATAAAGATCTTTTGCTATTTCTGGCCAAAGCACTCCCATCGCTTGACGGTCAATATAATTGATGACTGCTGCTAATGCAATTAGTCCAACTACCCACCATCGTAATCCGTTAATTTTCATTTTCGTTTTGTTTTACTTTTGATATTGACAAGATGACTTTGAGTCACCTTGCCAATTATTTTTCTATTGTAAAAAATCCTCCCTTGCAGGACTAAAAACATCAATCAATGTTCCTGCTTTTATACATTTACATCCATGCATAACCATGGTTGGGATATAGTAAGAATCTCCTGCTTTGATAATTCGTATATCATCACCAATGGTCATTTCAAATTCTCCGCTTTGCACATACGTAACTTGTGAATGATGATGATTGTGTAGATCTCCGATTCCACCATCTTTGAAGTCTGCAACTACGAGCATAATTTTAGAATCATAGCCGTGAATTTGTCTTCTTAACAATGGATTAACTTGTTCCCATACTTGATCTTGTTGCAAGAAATAGGGTTGAGTAGGTTTAATTTCTGACATTTTATAACATTATTTTTACAAAAAAATATTTTAATTATAACCGCCAAATTTATTTAGCGATTACGTTCATTACCGTTTTTATTATTTTAAATTAAATGCTCCTTTCCATTTGAAAATCTCTTTTCCAACCATTACTTCATGCATGGCATCCGCTGAATTATTTAGATTGGAAATTGCAACTGTCCATGTCTTTTTAGAATTATGAGAAATTAGGACAACAGTATATTCCTTCGAATCATAAACCACTTCCACAGATTTTACACTTGAAAAAGGATTCGACGGAGTTTCAGAAATGGGATCATAAGTTCCATGAGATTCAATCACAGATGCAAAAATACTATTCTCTCCTTTTCTTCTTTGGATAAAAACTGGATCGGGACGTAAATTAAAATTCGGATCATTCGCTCCTGTTCTGGCAAAAATTAATTCATCATTTTTATCAGAAGAAGTTGTCATTGTAAAAACTTTTCCAAACTTCTCTCCTCCTCCAGTTCCTTGAGGTGCAAACCAAGTCACCTGATTTCCTTCTCCCATAGATTTCCCACTTGCTTCTTCCCAGATGTGCTGATAACCATGTCCATTTCCAAGTGTCGAAAGTCTATTTGTTTGAGCATAATATTCAAAATTGGTCGAAAGCAAATGCCCATGAAACCAAATGGGAAAATCATATTGATTTTTATTTTCTGACGTTACTTTAAAAACATCTATCAATAATGGATTTCTAAGATTTTCATCTTTTAACAAAATTAATGTTCGGTGCATTTTTGCATCAGCATAAGCATGCATTTCTTTTGCACTTACCGCTTGAACATTTGGATTTTTTACATCGAAAAAATATTGATCTGGGTGGTGTGCCTCAGCGATTTTTACTTTGCCTTCGTAGTGAGAAGTTTCATTGATAACTAAAGTATTGTGTGCGATACTTTGCTTGGCATAAGAATGATTTTCTTTCAAGTATCGACCGCCACCTTTTTGGTCAATATTCACCCAACGTGCTGCACCATAATCTTGAATTACTTCACCATCTTCATCATAAAGTGAATAAGACAATTTATCAAAATGACCATGTCCCATACCGTGAGCAGCGTATTTTGCCACTACACATATTTCATCTCCATTGTCATTGTCTGCTCGTAATATTCCCAAACCGCCATGCTTTCCATCTGCACCATCGCTGTAAGCAATTGATTTATGTTTAAATGGTTTTGCCAAACCCTTTTCGATGTCGGCGGCTGTTTTAAAACCTGCTGGATCAAGTGTAACTTTACCTTGCATCTTAGCTATAGAAAGTAACATCGGGTCATTGCCAAAATCAAGATATGCTATGTCCACCGCTGCAACTACTTCACGTGAATTCCATGACATTCCTTTTTGCGAATCGTTGATTGGAAAAAATCTTCCTTGTGCATCCGTTTCATATAAAAGTGAATAAATTGATTTTTCTAAAATACCGTTTCGGTAGTCATAAATATTCAAGTCAGGGCGATTGTTGGCCAATGATTTTGCGAACAACAAAAACGGAGTCATCGCATATCGTAAGTAATATGGTCCTTCAGTAAAATGTCCATCGGGTGAAAATGAATAATCTAACTGAGCAAAGAAGCCTGCTTTAGTTTGTCCTTCTGCTTTGATAAAACCACCATCATTGTCCAACATCGTATTATCCAATCCATCATTTCTCAAACCATACAATGCTCGTTGAATTAATTCCTCATCATTCATCACTAACCCAATCATTCCAACTCCTGCATTGGCCCAAGTGGAGTGATTATGTACTCGATTAAAAAACTTTGGATTGTCCGTTGAAATCCATTCTGCTAATGGTCGAAAGAGATCTTTTTCAACAAAATCTCTTTCCTTTTTTGACATAAAATCATAAACACAATCATACGCTTGACTGACATAAACCAGCCAGTTCGCATCGTTTAGACATTGCCAAAAAATCTTACCAGTAGCATAACTCCTATCTGTTGGATGTTTGGGTAGAGACGGAAACATTTTAGCATAAGCCAACAGATTTTGACGAATATATTCAGCGTATTTTCTTTCTCCAGTAATTTGGTAAAGGTTACCTGCTTTTTGAAGGATGAACCAATTAAGTTTATGGCGTTCGTGAGTGTAGCCACCTGCCATGTCTTTTGGAATCGGAACTTTGACACCTATTTTGATTTGGGCATCAACCTCTTTTTTCACCTTAGCAAGAGCTTCGTCGAACATTGGAACTGTTCCTATATTCTTTTTTATTTCTGCTACTCCTTTTTTTGTCAAAATCAAGTTGGGGTGATTTTGGGAAAAAAGAATTTGGCTTGCTACAAGGAACAAGATGAGTAGGAAATTTATTTTAATTGTTTTTGTCAATGCTATTTATTTTGGTTCTTCGATAAATCTCGTGTTTTAAATCAGCTAAAAATTGCCAATAACACTTCCTGCGGTCGCTTTTATTTTCAACTTTTGTCTGACCACGGGATTTGTCGAAGAACGTCTATTTTTTTAAAAGTGGCAGGAATCCTGTTCAGAAAATTTTAAAATTTAGAATAGCATCCTGCAAACTAAAACAAAACTGTACAAAAAGTTAACTACTATTTTTAACTGTGAACGGTTAATTATTAATGATTAACAGCTCGTGGGATTGTTAACCGTTCACCATTAAATATTTCGTTTTTTTTTGTTTCTAAAATATGATAATAGTATAAATCAGCTTAGGAAGCTGACTCGTTGTACTTGTTTATTATTTTACGTTGATTTTCCAAATTCGAGTACATCTCTAAGGTGTCTTCCCATCGCTTTACTTGCTGCATGTCCATTACCATTGACGATATGTTCTAAAATTTCTTCGTGTTCTTGTAATACTTTATTATCTATCTCATTATCCTCACACACTTTATATTGAATAAAGCTATTCACTATGTCAGGCGTGATAATTAACATCAAAGATTTCAACACCGCATTTTTACTCGCTTCCGCAATTTTAAGGTGAAACATCAAATCCTCCTCTACCGCTGACTCGTTTAATCTTACTTTTGCTTCGTATGCTTTTAATGCTTTTTCTATTTCAATAATATCTTCAGGAGTTCTTCTTTCCGCTGCTAGTTTTGCACCATTGGTTTCAAGAATAACCCGGGTTTCGACTAAGGAAGAAAACTCTGTTTTTTCTAATTTTAAAACATCGGTGATTAATCCTTCTAGCGCTGTAATTCCCATTCCAGCTACCACCGTACCGCTTTGAGGAAGTGTTCTTAATATTCCATAGAATTCTAATTTTCGAATTGCATCACGAACATGAGTTCTACTCACTCCTAACTTTTCAGCTAATTTTCTTTCGGGTGGAAGTTTGTCTCCTGAGTTTAATTGTCCTGAAGTTATTAGGCTTCTTATTTGCCGAATGATTTTATCAACTGAGGTTTCTACCTTGATTTCACTAAAATTCTCTAACATCTTGTTCTTGTTGTTTTGTTATATTGAAGGGCTATAATTGGTTGACCAAATAATTGGTTGACCAAATTTAATTGAAATATTTAATAATCAAAGGAAAAATGTTAAAAATCATTCTTTTCAGAGATTATTTTGATAGTTTTCTAATAACTTAATACAAAAGATGGTCTATTATCCATACACCTCCTTCACATAAATGGGAAAATAGAACCCTCTCAATCCCATAATGATCGGTTATTTATTTCTGATCTTTTTACAATTGAGGCAGAGCAATATCATCGAGGTATTCAAGGACATTGGAAAATCGAATCTTTTCATTGGATAAAAAACGTTGTTCATGGAGAAGATAACAATTCTTACAAAAGCAATAATGCTCCTATGAATGCCGCTACTTTTAGCTCTATTGCCATTAACGTTCATAGAGCCAATGGTAATTATTCAATTACTGATGGACAAATAAAATTTGATACTAATGTCGAAGAATTTTTTAAATTCACTAGAACTTAACAGCCCTGCGTAGGAGCAGTATATGATTTTCCTGTTGCGTATATGAATGTTGCTCCGAGCGAGATAGAATTCTATCTCTAGGTTCTTTGAAAAAATTGGAAATAGATTTACCTAAAAAACCAATTTCTTAGAATCCATAAATCTTATATTATTTCCAAAGCAAAGGTTTCAACGCTCGAAGGGAATATGGTTCATATTGAGAAGGAAAAAATACCAATTGGAGCAAGTTATCGGGAGGAGGTTTTGAAGAATTTGTTTTGACCTGTTTTTTATTTATTGAAAAAGACCTTAAAGAAGGATAGCAATATTTCACTCAATCTCTCCCCCCGATTACCTGAACTACAGCGATACAATCCAATATAAGTGTAGCAAAAAAAACATCTCTTATGGGTAAAGTGTCCCAAAATTTATAGGATGTTTTTTCGGTTTTTAATCTTTGTTCAATTGTATTAATAAATACAAACACATATAAAATAAGTAGAGGAACTACTAAAATAAATGTAATATTTGCTTCCATTATTTTTATTTTTTTCCTTATTAATTATGCCTAACTTGTCAATATCAACGAACATGTTAATACCCCAATAGTCCAATTATTTAATTTTCTAATAAATCACATCCAAACTCGAATGCAACATCGTGGTAGGCTCCCCGCAATTTCCCATCGCAGCATTTAATTATAATCGAGTAACGCATTGTAATTTTTTAGAGAGTTAGTAAATCTAATTATATTTTTATTCTCCAAATATAATAAATATTAATTATATCCCCTCAGTAATAAATTCAATCGCCCCCCAAAATAAATCAATGCCCGCCCCTTCAATTTCATTTACCCTCCAAAAATAATTTTCACCCCTTCATCCATTTTCTTTAAGCCTAAAATAAAATTAATGCACCCTAAGTAATTTTAAAACAACCCTTCGAAATAATTTTTGCTCCCCACTTTAAAATCATTGGGCGTGCAAAATTTATTTTTTAACCTACAATAAAAAAACTTGCCTCCTAAATAATTTTAAACCCACCCCTCAAAATAATTTTTGCACCCTACTTTAAAATCTTTGGGGGTGCAAAAATAATTTTCGCACCCCCAAAAATTATTTCGGCTCTAAACCGATATTAATTCATTAGGCATTTACAATAAATATTAAAATAAAAAATCGCTTTAAAACCCTTACCAGTATTAGATTTTGCAATTACGCCACTACTCCACCGAAAATAATTTTCTCAAAAATGAAACTTTCAGCATACACATTACGATAAAACATTTGACACTATTATTTTTTCAACTCCAAAAAGACGTACATTATGTTTATTCCAAGAATTAAAAATGAGTTTATGAGTTACGGCGATACGAAGTTTTCCGAAACAGGACAAAACTTAATCGCAGGTTTAACAGACAATGATTTGTTTCCAGACATTGCCGCATCCTTGGCAGAATTTAAAACAGTTTTTGATAAATATTTTTTGTCAATTCCTACGCCTAGCATCCGCAACAAAGTAAATGTTGCTGCCAAGAATGCCAATCTTGTCGATGCAAAAAAAGCGATGTTGCGATTGACGTATATGATATCTTATCAAGCCACCTTTAACGAGGAAGCGCTGAAGTCCACCAACTTGCTGATTACCCAACCTGCTCAACCGAAAGGTCTAGTCGGCTTGGTAGAGGATATGGGCATGAGTACGAATGGGGAAGATGGATTGGTGATAGTGCATTGTAAGAAAGATAATAATGCGACTAAATATTATGTACGAGTTTCTTTGGATGGAAAGGATTGGTTTAAGTTTAGCGAAAACAGCAGCCGTCGAGTGAAGGTAAAAGGATTGCCGACTGGCGTTACTTTATATGTGCAAATGCAATTGGAAAATAGCAATGGAGCGAGTCCTTGGAGTAATACGATTACGGGTATGATTGCGGGCACAGATGTGATTGCTACGATACATAAATAGGTTTATAGATTTAGATTTAGAAACCCTTGTCAAAATCTTAAAGTTATAAGATTTGAATGTCTGATGCAGTACTGAACAATTAAAAAAAACTGAGTATCGAAATTATTTGATGCTCAGTTTTTTTTAAAAAAATTATTTTTTAATCTTGTATCAATATCTCAGGACAAGACGCGCTAGCGCTAATCCATTTACACTACCAAAAATAAATCATAATCACCGTCATCAAAATCACCAATAATACCATGTGAAATCGGTAATCTTTATACCAAGCTAACCCATCCATTCCATCATTCAACAACTCTCTTCGGAAAGTCAGTAACGCAACTTGTTCCGCATTCGGCGGTGGAGTCATTTTACTAATCACCACAAAAATCACCGCACACAACGCAGTCATAATTCCAACATTAGTCGTGTAATGAAGATTGATTATTTTCTCAGTTCCCTCTCCCATCATCGCTTCCCAAGGTGCAGTATCTGTCACTAAAAAAAGTAACGCACCTAAAATTGTTCCGATCACTAATGTCCAAAATGAACCATCGCCATTTCCCCTTCTGTAAAAAACACCGACCAAAAAGATCACCGCAATTGGTGGAACTAGGATGGAAAACATTTTTTGCAAATAACTCCAGATTCCTTCAAAATTCGCAATATTCGGTGCCCAAAAAGCAGCAATCAACATCAAAACTACCGTCGTAATT
>Ga0114956_1003347_pt1 | contig 12415 bp, 16 predicted proteins | sample MaitaG_FD_87304 | JGI IMG/M metagenome (GOLD analysis project Ga0114956, IMG submission 87304) | Marine algal microbial communities from Maine, USA - Maine_Asex2 metaG | ecosystem: Host-associated > Algae > Red algae > Unclassified | place: Maine, USA | collected 2015-01-05 | reverse complement strand
TTCTATTGAACTATTTTTTGGAGGAAAATAGCGGAAAAAGAGCATTTCAGATAAGTGTTTCTTAAAGGAGGACAAGTCTATTATAAACCAGTAAACAACTTTACTTACTTCGCTAATGGTGGAAAGTAAATTTCTTGCCCTGTCTGCAGTTGTCTAAAACTATTCAATTGATTGACCCGAGCTACTTCTAAATAATATTTGCTATCTCCATAAATTCGATAAGTCATCAAGGGTAAGGTATCTCCTTTTTTGACCGTTCTTCGATGCGTTAAATCTGGAGAACTATTTTTCTCTTGTGCTTCTCGAAGTTTAGCAGGAATAAATTCCTCGAATTCTGCTTTAGCTACTGCTCGTATAGGGGTGCCATCTGGGCGAAATAATTTATAAGTAATACTTACTTTCGTAGCATAGCATTTAAAATCTAGTTTCCCCCAAAGCAATTGTAAGTAGGGCGGCTTGTGTTTATCGCCAATCCAATCTAGCAATGTTTTTCTAAATAGGATTAGATCTCCTTCTACGCCCGTTTTGCTAGGTAGGCCAATGCTTGGAATAGCGCCTGTTTGATCAAATAAAAATTCAAAGGCTAGTTTTTTAGGCTTTATTCGGTTTAAGTTTTTGGCACCACCACTCGTTCCTGCAGCTTGATTGTCTCCATACTCTACCTCATAATTTAAGGTGTAACTCTCTGGATTCAATAAGGCTATAAATTCTCCCTCTTTGTGATTGGGGCGCATAGCTTCATTGTTGTAAGCTACTATTCTCATTTTAGGATGACCAAGATTGGGAATCATTATCGCTCTTTTTTATCTTCTAATAATTGCATGACTTCTTCTATGCACTCTGATAATAATTGCTGCTGTGCTTCTTTTGTAAATTTACTACTAGGCGTATCCATCACCTTCTTATCCTCTGCATCTTCTACATTGATCTTTATATGTAATTCGTTAATTTCTATTGGCATTGTTTGGTGGTTGATTAGAGCATTGTTTTATGGTCATCGTCATGGTCATCGTCATAGGGCTGCGCTCTATGCTGTTGGATGTCGCCCCGTTGGGGCTTTTTCAACTAAACTTTTAAAAGTGTGAAGTATTGGTAATACAACTCAAAGGTCTCTATGGCAATACCACTTTGTTCTCCATTAAATTCAGAAATAGACCACTTGATGGGAAACGCATTGACCACATTCCAAGTCATCAAGGGCAAATGGGATTCGTTTAAAAGAGAAACGACCATGTTCGTAGGTTGAATCTCCAGATTGTTAATAGAGTTCATGGCCCAATTGATTAACTTAGAATCTAATAATAAGCCTCTCTTACACACTAGATTCGAGTATTTAGCCCTTGTAGGTACGGTATGCACAAAGCGATTTTCTCCACCTTCTCGATAGGTTTCCGTTTCCATACTTACTTCCAATCCAGACACGGATTGAAAGCGTATTTCAGTAGGATTGAATTGTGGTCCTACAAAAGAAACCAAAAAATGAAAACTAACGGGCGGATACAATAACTTATCTATAGGGTTATTCATTTTGTTGTTTTATTCCTTCGTGCGCTATTTCCAAAGTATGTATCGCTACCTCATTACCATCTGACTTTAAATCGGTCGCTGTTACTTTTACAGGAAAAGCATTATTGATTTGCCAAATGACGGTAGGTTCATGCTCTTCATTTAACAAAGAAATAGTAACATTACGCCGCTCAATGGTATTGAGTTTAACGGTATTCCACCAAGCAAAAGCCTCATTATCTCCTTTGAAAGTTCCCTGTTTAAGCACCACATTGGGATACTTTTGCATACCGGGCATTTTTAATTTACTATAAATGCGACTGGCACCATCTCTGTATTCGATGATTTCCGTTTCTGCTTCTAAGCCTGTTACTTCTGTAAACCCTATTGTCGTCCCTCCCCAATCTACTTGGAAATGAAACTTGGGTAATGGATATTCTGCCATAATTAAATTCTTTTTTTATAGTTTTAGAATGATTGTTTGATGGCTAGATTGTTTGATGGTTCATTTGACTTACAAAATACAATCAAACAATTTAGCCATCAAACAATCTAGCCATCATTACAATTCTCGACAAGTTTATCAAGACAACAAAAGTTTTGACACTTTTAAACTTCAATTTCAACTTCAACCTCAACCTCAATTTCAATCTCAAACCGTGACGTTGCCCACGAAACGCTGCCAACGTCACGGTTTGAGATTGAAATTGAGGTTGAATTTGAAGTTTAAAAAAAACAAAATGTCAACCGAATGGATAAACTTGTCCAATTCTCTCTTAACTCTGAGCCAGCAAATGACTAAATTGAATAATAATAAATTCAGCAGGTCGAACAATCGCCATCCCTACTTCTACTATCATTCTACCTTCTAAAATATCTACTGCGGTCATAGTGGAGCCTAGCCCAACATTTACAAAAAACGCCTCTTCTGGTTTTGCGCCTTGTAATGCACCTTGTCGCCATAAGTTGGTCAAGAAATTTTCTATCATCGCCCGAACTTTTACCCAAGTATTTGCATCATTGGATTCAAATACAAAAGGCTCCGTAGATTCTTTCACCGACTCCATGACCATATTTAAAAAGCGTCGAACAGAAACGTATTTATTTTCATTATTATTTCCATCCAAGGTTCTTGCTCCCCAAACCAATGTGCCTCGCCCTGTAAAATGTCGAATTGCATTTACAGACAGACCTGTACTGTGGATGTTCATGTCCATCTGATCCTCATGACTTATTCGAATGAGTGGCTCTACAGCATTAGAGATAGCTACATTAGCAGGTGCTTTCCATACGCCTCTGGTTCTATCTACTGCCGCATAGATTCCTGCAATAGCAGAACTAGGGGGCATTTCTATCCGAAGTTTACCTATGACTTCTTTTATCTTTTCTTCAAATTCATCCGTGACATGAACATTAGTCGCTGCTTTTATATCCGCCCAAGTCTCTAATGGAGTGGTTCCATCTCCATCCATATCCATATCTACATTATCTTCTGTGTAATCTATATTATAGATGTAGCTAAAAGCAGTTTTCAGCCAAGGATAATAAGCTGCTCCAAAACGGCGATTGCTGCCTACTCCTGTTGCCCTAAATTGTGTAACAGGTTTGTGAGGTTCCGCTATTGAGGGGGCAACTCCACCATTAACTTTTACATCTACTATGGTGAATCTATCTTGTAATTTCGCACAATTGTCTAAAGCTGTTTGAAACACCCCATAGTATGGTCCTGCTGCTAACTTGGCAGCATCAGGAAATAGATAGAGGGTAATTTCATCTATGGTCTCGGCAATAGCTATTCCCTTTTCCAAGTCTGCTTTAGAAACGGCAGTCGTTGTATTCCCAACTGGAATCACGTAACAAGGTCCACCACCATTACTAAAATATAACTGCAGAGCGTGGTACATTCTATAATCCGAAGGCGTAGAGAGTTCGGCGGAGAGGGGCATTTTTTTAATGGTAAGGCCATCAGGTAATACCACGTCCGTAAGCGCAATAGTAAAACCCTGTTTTGGCGGTCCACCAAAAAGCAATTCATATTGTCGCATAGAAGTAATACGAGTTGCTTTTTCAAGCAAATCATTCTCCACTAAATCTATTGCCTTCTCTGTAAATCCAATAAAAGCGGGTATTGCAGTAGCTACCTGTGCTACCGAGGGGGGGAGTTTGGTTACTTCTTCTATGTATACACCAGGAGTTTGCGTGACTAAAGCCATATTTTTTGATTTTCTATATTGGGTAAAATTTCATTGAATACTAGAATAAACTCGACAAGTTTATCCATTCGGTTGACATTTCGTTTTTTAAACTTCAAATTCAATCTCAATCTCAAACCGTGACGTTGGCAGCGTTTCGTGGGCAACGTCACGGTTTGAGATTGAAATTGAGGTTGAAGTTTAAAGTGTCAAAATTTTTGCTGTCTTGATAAACTTGTCCTAAATTCACATATACACATCCGAATAAACTTTACCTGCATCCTCATCCGGAACGATTAGCTTAGTAGAGGGATTAGGTAAAGTATCATTCTCCCCTGTACCTTTTTTTATAATAATGCCTCCACTTGAACTTAGTGGTTGTACCTGCTTGGTAACTAAGACCTTTTTGTTAGTAGCATCTTCAAATTCCACATTAATACTCGCTCCCTGTACTTCCGTTTGATCGGATTTGAAATGATACCGCCAAGTGGTTTTGCGATTATTCCATCGGATTTCATAAATGGGAGGGGATTCCTTTATTTCTCCTGTATTCGTTAGCAAATGGTAATTTTCATGACTATTGCTGCTTCCAAATATTTCAATTACACCGAAGGCATCGGACGGTAAGGAGCCGTTATCTAGATAGAGTATTTCCTCTTCCGTAGTTGCCCCATTTTGCTCTACTAACAAATATAAACCAGTAGGAATCCTTCTTAAATCTAATGCAACATGAGTTCCTCCGGCATCCAAATTTATTTCCTGTTCAAATATTTTAGGAGCAGTCATGTCCGCAGTAACTGATTGAAGCGTAATCGTTGTATTAGTTACTTGTGTTCTTATTTCATGGAGATACAAGGACCTAATCTTTCTGATTAAGTCGTTCTCATTGCTATAGGTCAAACTAGGGTTTCCAAGACTAGCACCTTTAGAGAGCGTGAGCCTAGTTGCTTGTGGTTTATTTAAATTGTTGAAATAATAAATTTGACCAAATATTTTTTCTAAAGAGATGTCCGTAAAATGTTCGAACTGTTCGGTCTTTCTTCGGAGAATAAAGGAAAATTTGGTATTCGCAGTAAGACCTATTAATGGTGTTTTAGATTCTGCCTCGGTTTTAATCGTAGCTAAAAATCCAGTAGGCGTATAAACTAATTGCATCCGATGCCCTTTCAATTGTTGTAGGCAATCTTTAGTGGGTAATACTTCAAAAAATGCTCGCCAGTCATAATTGGATAATTGTTTTAACTGGTCATCTGAGGACATACTGACTATATTAGTCGCTCCCTTATTCAAAAAATAATGATGCAATAGATTACATTCAAATAATATGTTGGCGGCAATCTTTATCATACTAAATTTACATCTTTACTATCAATCCAAATTTCTTTAATAACACCTCGTTCTTCTTGAATTTGTTGGTATTCTAATTCTAGCAGTCTCATTTTATATAGCACAAAAGGAATTTGTTTTCCCCCATGAATACTCCACAAGTGATTGATTTCTTCAAAGCTTGGGGAATATAAATCCAAAATAAATTTAAAGGACTCCAATTGTTCATCCTCAGGAATTTCATCTAGTGGTTTTGTATTCAAGTGAGTGAAAATATTTTTGCTTTGAAAAAATTTCATCGTTCTTGACAAATACACTAGCGCATGTTCATAGGTCCAAGAATTAAAAGTAAATAGAAGAAAGACATTAATTACTACTTTTGGATTATGGTAGGCAAGCATACCTGTTACGGGATTTCTTCTACGATTTTCCTTATTCTTTAACGTGCGTTCTTCTTGAATTTTAGCAATAGTAACAGCCACCTTATCTTTCGCATTTTTTTCTCTTTCCGATTCGTGAAAAGCTATATTACTTAATAGCACATTATCATCTGTACTAGTAGACAGCGTATTCAAAAAGTTATTCAATTCATTTGCCACTATTTTAACTGCGTGAAAAATCATTATTTTATTCTTGGGAAGGTGTAAAAATTAACTCGTAACCCTATTTTGATAATCCGCTGTTTAAAAGCGGTCTTTTTAATTGTCATTTTTCCTTACTATAATTTTTGAAATACTTTGACAAATTGTTGTTCTTCGATTAAATGATATACGACTATATCAATAAGCTCTTTCGTACAATTTTCCACTAACATCATATTGCTAGCCCAAAAAAATCTACCATCTAGAAAATCATTCTTCTTTCTGTTTTTAGTACTGATGGAATTTAAACTAGCATAAGAAAAAAAAGAAGCGATGTAAATATCTCCATTTATCATTTTCACGATTACATCTGTATTATCATCTTCTATCACTAAACTTCTAGCTTTGCGTAACTCTCTAGAGAGGTATATGTTTTTAATTTCCAAATACATGTTTTAAGAGTAGATTGTGTTTAGTGTAGGAAGCAATAAAATCCAAATTCGAGCTTGTTTAAAATTGGCAATTACGTGGAACGTAAACAATTTCACACAAGCCCGAATGCCCTTTTATTACATTGATAGGTTAAATTTCTTATATATATATCATAAATAAAACAATCATCTGACTATCGGTAAGCAGATGGGAAGGAACGGTTATTTGAGGGAAATGATCGGAAAACCTACAAATGAGGAATCTTTTGCAAAAAATCGGTTCGTCTCCTTCTAGAAACAGGTGCATGATGGCTGTTGGTCAAATAAATAGTGCCATCTTTGCAATATTTAGTAACATGGCTTAAATTAATTAAATAGGATTTATGTGGAGCATAAAAACCATACGCACTTAACAGCTTGTTGAACTCTCCTATATTATAGGCACTAACGAGATCTTTCTTTTGGGTGGTAATCACCCTAGTACATTTCTGCATTCCTTCACAGCAGATGATAGAATCTACTTTTACATATTCATAACCCTCTATGGTCGGAATCCCCATTAAGCCTGTGGTATTAATAGTAGTCTCCTCTTTTTTAAGCGCTATTTTTTTTTGCAATCTTTCTATTTCTAGTACAACCGCTTCTTTTTGAAGCGGCTTTAATAAAAACCCGAAAGCATTATACTTAAAAGCTCGATGCAACTGATCAAATTGATTGCTTACACAAATTAATTCACAAGGAACTAATTCCTGTATCAACGATTGTGCTTCTTGCTCTTTGAGAAATTGTGTATTGATAAAGAGTAGATGAATCTTGACTTTTTTCTGTATTAAGGATTTTAAAGAACTGGTATACCCCTTCAAATGAATGGACGGAAATAGTTCTTTTAGAAAGCGGCTTAATACTTCGAAGGTTTCATTTTCATAGTCGACAACATAGGCATTAATCATTTGGGGAGTTGTTTTCTAGATTTAAATTAATGATAAATAGGGATTTATCACAATGCAATATTAAAAAATAATTATAATATTAAAAAATAATTTTTACTATTTTGCCTCTAAATAGTCTCTTTTTTATATTAACTGGACTTTACATCAAAAAAATAGATGGCACCCATGATTTGTTTGTCCTTTTTAATAACAAAGGAGGGGAAAAACCCGTTTGTTCCTTAATGTCTTTGGAGTTTAAAGCAAGTACTTTGCAGTAAAAGAAGTCAAAAAGAGAAGTGAGAAGTGAGACCGTCAATTACATTGACTGTGAGAAGTGAGATTTATGACGTGAAGACGATGCGTTGAACACGCCATAAGTCTCACTTCTCACAGTCAATGTAATTGACGGTCTCACTTCTCACTTCTTTTAAAAAAATATTATGACAGCTATTAAAAACTATACGTTCTTAGAGCGATTTTTACGCTATGTACAAATTGACACGGAATCAGACCCAAATTCTGATACCGTTCCGTCTACCATGAAACAAAAGAATCTTGGGCAGCTATTGGTGCAAGAGTTACAAGAGATGGGCATTACAGATGCGCATATAGATGGTAAAGGCTATGTCTATGCAACCATTCCTTCCAACAGTACAAAGCAAGTACCTGTTATTTGTTTTTGTTCCCATATAGATACTTCGCCAGATTGTAGTGGAAAAAACGTGAAGCCGATTATTCATAAAAAGTATACAGGTGCAGATATTACCCTGCCAGATAATCCAGAACAAGTGATTAGATTGAAAGATCATCCCGATTTAAAGGACCAAATTGGACATGATTTAATTACAGCAAGTGGAGCGACTTTATTAGGCGCAGATAATAAAGCAGGGGTTTCGGAGATTATGGATTTATGTTACCAATTGACCAATAATCCAAGTATTAAACATGGTACGATTAAAATCTTATTTACGCCAGATGAAGAAATAGGCAGAGGAGCGAATCATGTAGATTTAAATAAACTAGGGGCGGAGTTTGGCTATACCGTGGATGGCGAGCAACGAGGATGTTTAGAAGATGAAACCTTCTCTGCGGATGGAGCAACGATTACGATAAAAGGCGTAGTGATTCATCCTGGTTATGCTAAAGGGCGTATGGAGAATTCTATTAAAATTGCAGCAGACATATTAGCAGCATTGCCCAAAGATCGGCTTTCGCCAGAAACGACTTCTGATAAAGAAGGGTTTATTCATCCTGTTACTATGGAAGGCAACGCCGAAAAAGCAGTTATTCAATTTATCGTTCGAGATTTTATAGATAAAAAATTACAAGACCATGCCGCAGTACTACAAGAAGCGATGGATAAGGTACTCGCCAATTACCCAAATTCTACCGCCAGTTTAGAAATCAAGGAGCAATATCGCAATATGAAAAAGGTCTTGGACCAATATCCGCAGGTGGTCAACAATGCTTTAACTGCTATTCGCCGTGCAGGTATGAATCCTAAAAAACGCTCTATTCGAGGAGGGACGGATGGTTCTCGCTTATCTTTTATGGGGCTGCCTTGCCCGAATATTTTTACAGGTGGTCATGCCTTTCATTCGCCGCAAGAATGGGTGACGGTGCAGGATATGGAGAAGGTGGTGGATACGTTGGTGGAGTTGGTGCAGGTTTGGGAGGAGGAGTAGGTTTGTGGTGTGTGTGGGGGGGGAGAAATAAAAAAGCTTAACAAAACCAAGTAAGTTACAAATCAAAATTGTATTATGGAAATAAATATTTGAATATAAAAGGCATATTATATGATAATTGCACTATTTTTGATGCTACATGAAAATAAAAACAATGTCTAAACTAATAAAATTAACACCTGATCCTATTAGTTTTTCAGTAGTAGAGATAAGATTTTCACCTAAGATACCTCTGGATGTCTTTTTCGGTATGATTTACAATAATATAAAAGACCAATATCCTGCAATTCAGAAGCATAAGGAAAATAAAACTAACAAACTGCATCCTAAATATGCTTTATTAGATGAATCTTTTGCGATAAATATTGGTTCTAACATTATATCTTTTACATCTATCAAGGGCTACCTAGGGTGGAAAGAAATTTTTTCCAGAATAAAAAACTTTTTCAATAAAATTGACAACTTAGATATTTTTGATGAAATATCTAGAATAGGACTTCGTTATATCAATTTTTTTGAAGATATTACAACTATTAGTGAACATCTTAAGCTTGATTTATCGTATAACTTCGACACTCCTCCTCCTATTGCTAATCAAATTATTTCTAGTTTTATAGTAGAAGACGATATTCTTTGTACTATTAATATCGAAAACAATACAGTAAATAAGAATAAGAAAGGTTCAATTGTGGACATTGATTGTTCTTTTAACACTCCAATTAGCTATGATTTAAAAAAAGTACTTGATTACATAGACAAATGCCATGTTGTAGAAAAAGATTATTTCGTTAAAATAATCAAAAAAGATTTACTAAAGAAATATAACGCTCAATATAAATAGTTATGAATTTTAAAGGATTCTCTCAAAGTACTCTAATTCTTGCTACTTATGCAGTCTTTCCAATGAACGAACAAATACAAACGCTTATTAATTATGATTACAAACAACATATTGAAAATATTAATAATTTAAAACTGTTTAAGAAAAATAAAGCTAAATTAAAGCTGAATCTTCTTATCGAGTCTACTGCATTTGACAGGTATCAGAAAGCACTTAATATTATATTCAAATCGGACGAAAAATATAAAGTAGGCATTGAATTCACTAATGATAAAACTATATTTATTACTGGTATTTTTGATGAAGTTGGTGTAGAACTGCACATAGAACTATATTTTGATGAAGAATTAAAAAATAATACTTTCTTTGCCCTTTATAAGGGTAATGATATGATTGATACAGGAATTTATCCTTTTGATTCTGTTAAATCTAAGATCGAGGAAACGCTTAAAGAAATATCTAAACAACCACTATTTATTTAAAATTAATGTCTTACCCTGAAAGGTTACTCCCTCAAATAAATTATAACATTATTGATGTTGATAAACTACCTGAAAATTCCTACTTATTAAGATACACCGACAGTCAAGATATATGGGATACGCTAGATAAATTAAAGGTGGATATAGCCTTACCAAATAAAAAAGATTTTTTTGGTCTATCATGTAATTTATATGGAGTATTCCTATTTGATGATATTTTTCTAAAGGTGACTTCAGCGAAATTACTAAAGGATTGGGAGGAAGGTATGTCACCCTTAAAAGTCAATGCTAGTGATTTTATACTCACACCAGAAAGAAGTGGTTTTTTTCTTAAGTTAAATGATTTACATAAAAAAAAGTTTCCTTTTGAAAGGACAGTAAACAATATCAAGTCACCATTTGAAAGTATTGCAACCGTCCATCATAAACCAATCTTCTGTAATTTTTGGCACTTTGAACTTCATTTTAAAGATAATGAAGGTGTTTTTGTAGATAGAAATAAAAGCAATAAATGGGTTAAAAAATTTGCCGATTCACTCCGTAAATCAATACTTAAAAAATTCGCTTATAAAGAGGTTAAAGATTCAGAAACATTGCTTGAAAGCCTATATGCTACGAACATAGAAACATTAAAAAAAAACGAAGAAGAGAAAAAGTGAATTATACATCTTTTTGTTTTAAAAGAAATGACGTAGACCTACCTTTTACACGACCGAAATTACAACCCGTCCTACAACAGAAATCCCTCTTTTCCTTCCTTTTTTAAAAAGGATTGCTTAGTTTCCTCCAAAATTCGCTAAACCTCATTAAAACTAAATCCATCACCTTTTAACCCTACTAGCACCATGTATATCAAAGAGGAGATAATTGAAGGTCTTCACACTAGCGCAACGGATGTAATTACTTGGGTAGAACAACAGCCAGAAGAGCAGTTCGCAAAGGGACCTGCCAATAAATGGGACACTAGCCAACATGTAGATCACCTACACCAAGCCGTTGTTTTAATTAATAAAGCCCTCCGCTTGCCTAAATTTATTTTGCGCTGGCGTTTTGGCAAACCGAATAGAAAAGGAAGAGATTACGACGGAATTGTAGCACGATATAAAGAAAAATTAAAGGATTTTGATGGCACGCAAGGAGCTACCGCTGGAAAAAAGCACGCCAAAGAAGGAAAAAAGAGCTTGTTGGTTAATTTTCAAATCCAGATTCAACGCTTACAAAAGATAATAGACAAATGGTCAGAAAAAGAATTGGATAATTATTTGATTGCTCATCCGTTATTAGGAAAGATAACGATAAGAGAATTAATGCTTTGGATGATTTATCACCATTATCATCATTTAGAAAACTTAAAACAAAATTATTAGTTTTTATATGGAGGGGTTCTTTTTTCTCTTCAAATTTTGACAAGTTTATCTAGTCGGTTGATATTTGGAACCTTATTAGGTTCCAAATATCAACCGACTAGATAAACTTGTCAAAATTTGAAGAGAAAAGAACTCTTAAATAGATACCAAAAAACAATTTAGCTATGAGATTTATATTAATTGCTATTTTTTCCTTTCTACTTGTTTCCTGTTGGGAAACAACTACCACCACTACTAATACGCCTGGTGCTGTTGCGCCAAATACAGAGGGAACTACTTCTACCCTAGCCTCTCAACCCCGTTCGAATACGGTTACTAAAAATGTAGGCACGCCGCCTGCCGTTGCGCCTAAATGGTTATGCGTTGCGGGCAAACAAGTGGGCTTAATTAAAAATACAAGTACAGAAGCGGACATTATACAAGCCTACGGAAAAGCAAATGTCATTCGGAAAACAATTGGTTTAGGAGAAGGAGAAACAATGGAAGGAACGGTCGTTTTTCCAGGTACCGATAATGAAATAATTATTGAGTGGGCACAAGATAAAGCTTTCCAAAAACCCGCCAAAATTCGCATAGAAAAAGCGAATGCAGCTTGGAAGACGGATCAAGGAATTGGGGTGGGTACCACCTTAGCCCAATTACAAGCTATCAACGGCAAAGATTTTAAATTTGCTGGTTTTGAATGGGATTATGCGGGTATTGCAAATAATTGGCAGGGCGGAAAGATTGATCCAAAAATAACGGTTTTTTTAGAAGCGAATAAACCGGAAGCCCTCTATCCAGATTTATTGGGAGATGCGCTTTTTGATGCTAGTAATCCGAAAGCAAAAGCCGCAGATTTACGGGTTCGGACTTTGGTGGTTGGCTTGGAGTAAACTTCATAGGGCTTCGCCCCATGTTAGTATATGTCGCTCCTTTGGAGCTAGAAATACGTATTCTAAATTAGGGAGTAAGGAACGGTGTAGAAATAAGTTTACACTCTTGGCTGCTTCTTTTATCCCTATTTTTCTCTTTAAAATCAGTTATTATATCAACATAACTCCCGATTTTAAAGAAAAAACTAGGAACAAAATAA
>Ga0114956_1003346_pt1 | contig 12416 bp, 10 predicted proteins | sample MaitaG_FD_87304 | JGI IMG/M metagenome (GOLD analysis project Ga0114956, IMG submission 87304) | Marine algal microbial communities from Maine, USA - Maine_Asex2 metaG | ecosystem: Host-associated > Algae > Red algae > Unclassified | place: Maine, USA | collected 2015-01-05 | reverse complement strand
TTAAGAAGAGATGTTCAATTTTATAAAGAAAGTATTCGGTACAAAGTACGATAGAGATGTTAAGGAGTATTCTCCAGTGGTAGAAGAAATAAATGACTTCTTTGATTCTTATTCTTCAATTTCAACTGATGAATTAAGAAATCATACCGTAATTTTTAGACAAAGAATAGCAGATCACCTTGCCGGTATCAATGAAGATATTGACAAGCTGAAAGAAGAAGCAACAAAAGAACCAGATCTTGATGCTCGTGAGGAGATGTTCAATGATGTGGATGAATTGATAAAAGAAAGAGACAAACATCTTGAGGAAGTGCTGAAAGAAATACTTCCAGAGGCTTTTGCAACGGTCAAGGAAACAGCTAATCGTTTTATGCATAATGAGACTATTGAAGTAACTGCAAGCGAATATGATCGCGAATTAGCTGCTACTAATGATTTTGTGACCATACAGGGAGATAAAGCAATTTGGAAAAACTCATGGACTGCTGCAGGAGGTGATATTACGTGGAACATGTTGCATTATGATGTGCAGTTGATTGGGGGTATGGTACTTCATGATGGAAAGATTGCAGAGATGCAGACGGGAGAAGGAAAAACCTTAGTTGCCACATTGCCAGCATATCTAAATGGATTGACCGGAATGGGCGTTCATGTAATAACAGTCAATGATTACTTGGCTCGTAGAGACTGTGAATGGATAGGACCAATTTTTCAGTTTTTAGGGTTAACTATTGATTGTATTGATCGATATAAGCCGCATTCCGATAAAAGAAAGAAAGCCTATATGGCGGATATTATCTATGGTACTAATAACGAATTTGGTTTCGATTATTTACGTGACAACATGGTTCGTTCTCCAAGTGAACTAGTACAGAAAAAACATCATTACTCTATGGTAGATGAGGTGGATTCTGTTTTGATAGATGACGCTAGAACACCTTTGATAATTTCTGGTCCTGTACCTCAGGGGTCTGAAGTACAAGAATATCAAAACCTAAAACCTAGGGTAGAAAGGTTGATAAACGAGCAAAAGAAAATGGCAAGTGGCTTTCTTTCGGAAGCGAAAAAGCAGTTTAAAGAAGGCGATACGGGTTATGAAGAAGGGGAGTGTGGAATGAATCTTTTAAGAGCATATAGAGCTTTACCAAAACATAGACCCCTAATTAAGTTTTTGAGTGAAGAAGGGGTAAAGGTTACGCTTCAAAAAGCAGAGAACTTTTACATGGCGGAGCAAAATAAAAACATGCACCTTGTTGATGCACCATTGCTTTTTACCATTGATGAGAAAAACCGTCAAGTAGAATTGACTGATAATGGTTCTGAATTTTTAGCGAAAGGTGAAGAAGACAGCGAGTTTTTTGTGATGCCTAACATAGCAGAGCAGATGCAAGAATTAGAGGAAAGAGAAACAGAAGGAGGTGTAAAGTTGTCATCAGAAAGAGACGAAATAATAGATAACTATTCTGTAAAGTCCAAGAGACTTCATAGTGTAAGCCAATTATTAAAAGCTTATACTCTTTTTGAGAAGGACGAAGAATATGTCGTTTTAGATAATCAGGTGAAGATCGTTGATGAGTCTACTGGTCGTATGATGGAAGGTCGTAGATATTCTGATGGACTTCATCAAGCCTTAGAGGCCAAAGAAAGTGTGAAAGTCGGTCAAATTACACAGACCTATGCGACTATTACATTACAGAATTATTTTAGAATGTATCACAAGCTTGCAGGTATGACCGGAACTGCCGAAACTGAAGCAAGTGAATTTTGGGAAATTTATAAACTGGATGTTGTAGTGATTCCTACCAACAGACCAATTGTAAGGGACGATAAAGAAGATTTGGTTTATAAAACAGCAAGGGAAAAATACAATGCAGTAATTGACGAAATTGATAATCTTACATCGCAAGGAAGACCGGTGCTTGTAGGTACAACATCTGTAGATATTTCTGAGAAGTTGAGTAGAATGCTAAAATTACGAGGTATTGATCATAATGTTTTAAATGCGAAACAACATCAAAGAGAAGCAGATATTGTTGCAGAAGCAGGACGTCCGGGAAAGGTGACTATTGCGACCAACATGGCAGGTAGGGGTACAGATATCAAACTGAGTCAGGAGGTGAAAGATGCTGGTGGTCTTGCCATTGTAGCAACAGAAAGACATGATTCACGAAGAGTAGATCGACAGTTGAGAGGTCGGGCAGGACGACAAGGAGATCCTGGTTCTTCACAATTTTATATTTCCTTAGAGGATAACTTAATGAGACTTTTCCAATCGGATAGATTGGCGAAAGTGATGGACAAAATGGGTCATCAAGAAGGAGAAGTGCTGCAACACTCTATGGTTTCCAAATCCTTGGAACGAGCTCAGAAAAAGGTAGAAGAAAACAACTTTGGTATTCGTAAAAGATTATTGGAATACGATGATGTAATGAACATCCAAAGGGGTGCAATCTATAAGAGAAGAAAGAATGCACTCAATGGTGAGCGACTTGCAGTAGATTTAAATAACATGTTTAGCGGCTTGACCGAAAACATGGTTGCTGATTATAAAGGCCAAGGTGATTTTGATGGGTTTAGAAATTCTTCTCTATCCGCAATAGGTGTTGATCCAAATATTGAAGAATCGCAGTTTAATGAGGCTCCAGAACAAGAAGTAATTGATGTGTTTCAGGAATATGTTGACGAGCAATATGAGAAAAAATCTGAGCAAATTACTAAGATGTTGTTGCCTGTCATTAAACGAGTGTATGATAATGAAGGACACAAATACAAAAGAATTGCAATTCCATTTAGTGATGGTCGAGCAAAGCCTTTAAATATTGCAGCTGATTTAAAAGAAGCGATAGATAGTGATGGAAAGACCATTATGAAGGATATAGAAAAAGCAGTTACCCTTGCTTTGATTGACGACTCTTGGAAAGAACATTTAAGATCGATGGACGAATTGAAAGAAACGGTGCAGAGTGCAAGTTTCGAGCAAAAAGATCCATTGGTGATTTATAAAATGGAGGCATTTGACTTATTCGAACAATTTATTGGTAAGGTCAATTTTGAGGTGTGTTCTTATTTGATGAAGGGTAAACTTTTAATAGGAGCTCCAGAAGATATTAAAGAGGCTAAAGAGCAAAAAACAGATCTTACAAAAGTCAGAACAAGTAAGGAGGATTTAGCTAGGAGAAGAGCTGCTATGTCAGCGGGAGGAAGAGCACCTAAGCCTGAAACATTTAAACGAACTGAGAAGAAAGTTGGAAGAAACGACCCTTGTCCTTGTGGCAGTGGAAAGAAATTTAAAAAATGTCATGGAGTTGGTGCGTAAGACTTTGTATCAAAAAGGAAAAGGATTCGTTACATTAGTACAAACAATTTAGATATATGAAATCAATTGTACCCTGCTTATTTTTTATTCTCGTTGGATTTTCCAGTGTGGGTCAAATTCAAGTGGTAGAAGATCAAGAGGTAAGTTCTCTTATGTCTAAGTTTTTAACGAATAATCAATTTCAAGAAAGTGTCAAAGCTTGGAGAATTCAAATCATAACGACTTCTGATAGAAGAGAAATGCAAAACACTCAATATCGATTTGGTCAAGAGTTTCCAGATTTACAAATGTCATGGAAACATGTTCCTCCTTATTACAAAGTTACCGTTGGTGCCTGGAGAGATAAGATTTCTTGTGATGCATTTCTAGCTCAACTTAAGAGATCATTTCCTCTCGCAATACCGGTAGTAGAAAGCATACCAAAGACAGAGTTTTTAAATTAATATCCAATGGCCACCTTCAACAGGTCAAAAGGGTTTGATTGGGTATTTCTTAGCCTTTACCTAAGTTTAATTTCAATTGGTGTATTGATGCAATATGCCACGTACTATAACCCAGATTCTAGTTCGTTTGCCTCTGGATCTAGTGTTTTTACAAGCCAATTGATTTGGACTGGTATTTCTTTAGTTTTTTTCTTATTGTGTTTATTGCTCGATTGGAAAATCTGGACCGGTTTAGCATATCCCGTATACGGATTATGTCTGTTTTTATTACTTGTTGTTTTGCTATTTGGGACAGAGATAAAGGGTGCAAGATCCTGGATAATGCTTGGGCCTTATTCTATGCAACCCTCAGAAATTGCAAAGTTTGGGACTGCTTTAGGCTTAGCCAACTTTTTAGCATCCATAAAAGGAGATTTTAAATCAAAGAGTGAAATATTGATTGCAATATTGATGTGTTTTCTTCCTCTTGGTTTTATAATGCTTCAGCCAGATGCTGGTTCGGCTCTTGTTTTTCTCTCGCTCTTTTTGCTTTTCTATAAAAAAGGATTTAACCCCATGTTTTATTTCATTGGGTCACTTTTCATAGCTACGTTTATCTTATCCCTAATTTATAGCCCGAAGTTGGTTATAGTGATCACATTGACTGTCGTCACAAGTATATTTTTTTATCGAACGATCCTCGGTATACTGGGTTTTATTATTCCTATCGTTTTAGCGGTAACAAGCTATTTTTTATACAACAATATTTATTTCGTTTTGGGCTTGATTTTAGTTTCGATAATAATGGCTGTGGTTTATTTTGTTAGAGAAAGAGACATTCGATTTACAGCACAACTGTCAACAATAATGGCATCCATTAGCCTGTTGTCATTTGGAACAAAGTACTTTTTTGATCATGTTTTAGAGCCCCATCAACAAGACCGAATTAATGTTTGGTTACGTCCTCATTTGTGTGATCCGAGAGGTTCGTTATATAATATAACCCAAAGCAAAATTGCCATTGGTTCAGGAGGATTAGAAGGAAGGGGTTTTTTACAAGGCGCACTTACACGATATAATTATGTACCGGAGCAGTCTACCGATTTTATATTTACAGTGATCGGTGAAGAACAAGGGTTTATAGGAGCTATGACTGTAATTATAATTTATGCTTTTCTAATAATCAAGACATTACAAATTGGAGAGAGGGCACAAACACCTTTTATAGGCAACTATGCGTATGCTATTGCAGGCTTTTTGATTATTCATTTTTTTGTCAATATTGGCATGACTTTAGGCTTAATGCCCGTAATTGGAATTCCTCTACCGTTTATAAGTAAAGGCGGTTCCTCTATTTTAATGTTTTCCATTATGCTAGGTGTACTTTTAAACATGGATAGAGCAAGATATAGTAGATAATGAGTAGCATATTTAAATTAATAGAAACGGATTCTAAGTCATCTGCAAGAGCAGGGAAGATTACAACTGCACATGGTGAAATAGAGACCCCAATCTTTATGCCTGTAGGTACACAAGCTACGGTCAAAGGGATTTCTAAGGATTACTTAGAAAGAGAAATAAAGGCTCAAATTATACTTGGTAACACATATCATTTGTATTTGAGACCTGGAATTGATATTCTAGAAGAGGCAGGTGGATTGCATAAATTCATGAATTGGGAAAATCCAATTCTTACAGATAGTGGTGGCTACCAAGTATATTCTCTTTCAGGAATGCGAAAAATTAAAGAAGAAGGAGTGCGTTTTTCTTCGCACGTTGATGGATCTAAACACTTGTTTACACCTGAAAAAGCAATAGATATTCAAAGATCCATAGGGGCAGATATTATTATGGCTTTTGATGAGTGTACTCCTTATCCTTGCGATTATAAATATGCTAAGAGATCGATGCACATGACGCATCGATGGTTGGATAGATGTATTGAACATTTTAAAAAAGGAGAAGGAAGATATGGTTTCAAACAATATCTTTCTCCTATTATACAAGGTTCGGTTTATGAGGATTTAAGAAAAATATCAGCAGAATATATTGCCTCTAAAGAAATGGAATTTAATGCAATAGGAGGCTTATCTGTAGGAGAGCCCAAAGAAGATCTTTACGCCATGACAGATGCAGTCTGTAAAATATTACCAACCAACGCACCTAGATATTTAATGGGAGTAGGAACTCCTGAAAACCTTATTGAATGTATTTCTAAAGGAATAGACATGTTTGATTGTGTACTGCCAAGCAGAAACGCAAGACACGGATTGATCTATACTCAAGATGGGATCATAAATATCAAAAATGCGAAATGGAAAAACAATTTTACTCCTTTAGACAACAACTCTTATTGCACGCTAAGCAGAGAACATTCTAAAGCATATTTACGACACTTATTTCAGGTGAAAGAAACCTTAGGCCCTCAATTAGCAACGATACAAAATTTAAGTTTTTATTTATGGCTAATGGGGCAAGCAAGGAACCATATTTTGAAAGGAACCTTCTCCAAATGGAAGGATGATATCTTACCAAACCTAAGTAGAAGGCTTTGATAAAAAAGATAGACCTATATATCATTAAGAAGTACTTGAGTACTTTTTTCTTTACTGTGATTATGATTACAATGTTTGCTATTGTAATGGATTTTGCAGAGAGGATACATTATTTTATAGGTCAACCAGTCACTGCTAAAGAAATAATCTTTGAATACTATCTTCCATTTATTCCTTGGATTAATGGATTAATGTGGCCCTTATTTGCATTACTAGCAGTAATCTTTTTCACCTCTCGTATGGCAAGCAACAGTGAGATTATCTCTATACTGAGTGCAGGAGTAAGTTTTAGAAGACTTTTAGTTCCATATCTCATCAGCGCAGGTATTCTTTCCAGTTTACTTTGGCTAGCGAACAACTATGTCATACCCAATAGTACACGGATAAAAAATGAATTTTATGCCGAGCACATCAAGAAAACAGAAATAAAAACTCATTCTAACAATTTTCATTTTTTTACGCAACCCGGAGAGAAGGCGTACATAAGATTTTATAAATCTAGTGATACCACAGCCCATACTTTTAGGTTAGAGAAATTTAGTGATGGTAAGATCAAACGGATTTTAAAAGCCGCACGACTTACAATGAAAGAGGCTCCTTTTTTATGGACTATGCATGATTATGAAATAAGAACGTTTAACGGTTTAGAGGAAGAACTACATTTATTTAGAGGAGAAAAGAAAGATACTACGTTTACGTTTGGACCCAGTGACTTTGTATACCATGCAAAGGAAATGGAGATGATGACAACGGGTGATTTACGAAACTTCATTGCCAATGAAAGATCTCGAGGAGTTAATGCTGCAAAAAAATACGAAATAGAACTATATAGAAGAAGTTCTGATCCTATAACGATAATCATATTAACGCTTATCGGGGTTGCATTGGCTTCAAGAAAAACGCGAGGTGGAATAGGGTTGCATTTAGCTTTAGGTGTAGTGTTGGGTTCGGCTTATGTAATTCTTGCTAAATTTTCAGCGACGTTTGTTAATAACTTAAACCTGTCTCCAGCATTAGGGGTTTGGTTACCAAATTTGATCTTTTTTATTGTTAGTATCATATTATTGATACGGGCACAAAAATGAGTTTTCATTTTTAATTGAAAATTAATTCACATATCTAGAAAAGAACAATAAACATAAAACACTGTAAATCAATAAGTTATATTTTTACAGTAAACAATGTTTAAACATTGTTTAAGTAAAACTTGGAATTTGTTGAACAAGTTTATATCTTACATGTAGATTGTTTAATCAAATACCAGAATATGTCAACATTAGAATTCGATTCCAAGTTTGATTTGCTTACGATCGCATTGCGATCATTCGCATATAATTTGACAAAGAATGATGAAGACGCTAAAGATCTTTATCAAGAAACGGCTTTTAGAGCTATGACAAATCGTGAAAAATTTAGGCCAGGTACTAATTTTAAAGCTTGGTGTTACACGATAATGAAAAATATTTTCATTAATAATTATCGAAAGAAAATTAAGAGAAATACAATACTTGATTCTACTGATAATGATTTCTACATAAATTCAGGAAGCAATAGTGTTTCGAATCAAGCAGGTTCAAATATTATGATGAAAGAGCTCAATAGAATGGTAGGTTCTCTAGATGCTTCGATAAAGGATCCTTTTGTAATGCATTTTGAAGGATTTAAATATCAAGAAATTGCTGATAAATTGACTTTACCATTGGGTACAGTAAAAAGTAGAATTTTCTTTGCAAGAAAAGCGCTTAAAGAAATGATCAACAATTACTATGGAGATATCAACCTTGCTCGAACTAGATTATAGAAAGAGCGTTAGAAATAATAAAATCAAAGGGGTAAATCATAATTTGCCTCTTTTTTTATGCCTTTAGATAAACGATTTACATATAAGCTGTTGAATTGGTATACTCAAAACAAAAGAGTGCTACCATGGAAAAGAGATAAGGATGTATATAAAATCTGGATTTCAGAAATTATATTACAGCAAACTCGAGTAGAGCAGGGAACGCCATATTACGAAAAATTTATTTTGGCTTTTCCAACTGTTCACGCTTTAGCTGATGCAACCATTGAACAAGTTTTGAAACGATGGGAAGGCTTAGGATATTACAGCCGCGCAAGAAACCTACACAGTTCAGCTATTTATATTGTTAATGAGTTGAATGGAAGATTTCCAGATGATCTTAAAGGGCTTTTAGAATTAAAAGGGATTGGTCCATATAGTGCCGCGGCTATCGCAAGCTTTGCATATGACCTACCGCATCCTGTGGTAGACGGAAATGTTGTAAGATTTCTCGCCCGTTTGTTAGGTATATATAGTGATAAAAATGCAGCCCAAACTCATAACGAACTAAGAAAAGTGCTAAAGCCATTGATTGAATATGCAGAGCCTAGTGATTTTAATCAAGCACTTATGAATTTTGGATCAATGGTCTGTTCTCCAAAACTCACAAAATGTAAAATTTGTGTTTTTCAGCTTGACTGTTATGCTTTTGCTAATGGCAAAGTCAATGAGTTACCGACGAAAAAGCCGACAAAGAAAAAACGAAATAGATTTTTTACTTTTTTAGTTTGGGATCGAAACGGAAAAGTGGCAATTGAACAAAGGGGAGATGAAGAAATTTGGAAAAAGCTTTATCAGTTTCCATTGTTTGAAAGCACTAAAAAGTCATTTGAAAGCTTTGAGCTAATTACAAATGATAAGGTTTGTGTTGACCCAAAGGAGCATTCTTTTATTGAAACGAAACATGTCTTGAGCCATCAAAACTTGTTTATACGCTTTATCAAGATAAGCCCCAAAAATCAGCCAATAAATAATAACAATTGGATTTGGGTAAAAGAAGATAATCTAGTAGATTACCCCTTTCCAATAGTTTTGAAAAACTATATTAAACAAGAGCTCTTAAGTCAATAATTTTGATTGAGAATCTTAATATCTTTAAACCAAAGTTGAGATGATAAATAAAGTACTTCTAATAGGAAATTTAGGCAAAGATCCAGAAATCAAAAGTTTTGATAATGGTGGCATGGTTGGCAAATTTTCAGTTGCGACCAATGAGAGCTATTTAGATAAACAAGGTGAATGGCAGCAAAAAACCGAATGGCACGATGTTGTGGTTTGGAATAAACAAGCAGAGAGAGCAGAAAAGCAATTGAGCAAAGGGATGATGGTTTATGTTGAAGGAAAGTTGACCCATCGTAAATGGCAAGATGATCAAGGAAATAATAGGTATACTACCGAGGTAGTAGCCCAAACTTTTAGAATGTTAGAAAGAAAAGAAAGATCTGAGGGAGGTACTTCTAATCATAGTTTTCCTTCTCCAGAGTCTGCACCTCAAATACAAACAAACACCACCAATTCTGCGGCACCTAGTACTCCGACAGAAACAATGGATGATGATTTGCCTTTTTAATGCTATTAAATAACGAAACAAGTTAAATTGGATCCTGATCCTCCCTTACTAAGTTTTCTACCCTTTACGCTTCTTTTTTTCATAAGCTTTATTGGCTCATTAGGTGCTATCACTTTATTGATTCTACTTATCTTATGTTCTGCTGCAATTTCAGGCTCAGAGGTTGCGTATTTTTCTTTTAGTCCAAAAGAGGAGCAAAGATTAGGGGAAGATGCCAGTAAAGCTTCAGATCGAATTCAAAAATTGCGTTCAAATCCAGAGAAGCTATTGGCAACAATTCTAGTAGTTAACAATCTTGTTAACATTGCAATTGTTATTGTTTCAGATGGTTTAATTCGTAAATGGATAGGAGGAGAAGGTTTTGATCGTATGGCACAAGGAATACTTAATCTTGTTGGGGATCAATGGTTGAGTTTGTCAAACTTATCGCATTCCTTAAGCTTTATAATTAGTGTAGTTGTTGTGACATTTGTTTTAGTGCTCTTTGGAGAAATTGCACCTAAGCTCTATGCAAATTTGAGAAATGTTGAATTTGCAAAAGCGATGTCTTTGCCACTAATAGGATTAACAACTTTTTTTAGTCCAATCAGTAATGTGTTGGTAGGGTGGTCCAACAGAATCGAAAAGAGTGTGAGTTCGGAGAAATGGGGGAGTGCTACTAAAGGAAATAAGGAAAATCTTGATATGGCAATCGAGCTTGCTTCTCAACAGATTGACGAATCTCCTGAACAAGTAGATATGTTGAAAGGGATTTTAAAATTTGGAGATGTTGCTGCAAAACAAATAATGAAGCCACGAGGAGATGTAATAGCCATCAACTTTGAAACGAACTTTAAAGAGTTGATGGAGGTAATAAAAGAGGAAGGGTATTCTAGATTACCAGTTTATAAAGAAGATTTTGATCAGCTTCAAGGTGTTTTATATGTAAAGGATTTATTGGGGCATTCGAAAGAAGAAGATGATTTTGAGTGGCAAGAATTAATACGGAGTCAAATCCTTTATGTACCCGAGTCCAAAAAAATTGATGACTTATTAAGAGAGTTCCAATTAAAGAGAACACACATGGGGATCGTAGTAGATGAATATGGAGGAGCTTCAGGCATAATTACTCTAGAAGACATAATGGAAGAAGTGATTGGAGATATTAAGGATGAATTTGATGATGAAGAGGATGTTGAGTACATTAAAATAAATGACAACAATTACATTTTTGAAGGAAAAACATTGATCAATGATTTTTGCAGAATTGTTGATGAAAGCACAGATGTATTTGAGAGTGGAAAAGGAGATGCCGATTCTTTAGCTGGGGTGATATTAGAAGTAACAGGTTTTATTCCCAGACGAGATAAAGAAATCGTTTACAAGCACTTTACGTTTAAGGTGGTCTCTGTAAGTAAAAGGAGAATTGAGAAAATTAACGTGATGATCAATAGAAATGAGAAATAAGACCATCTTCATTTTAGCCGTTCTTTTGTTTGTAATTTCTTGTAAGGAAGAGAATCTGTATTTGCCAAAGCCAAGAATGTATCCTAAGGTTAACTTTCCTGCCAAGAACTATCAGGATTTTGATAAAGAGTATTGTAGCATCGGGTTTCGCTATCCAACTTATGCTAAAATATTAAAAGATGAATATTTTTTTGATGACAAACCCTTGGATCCATGTTGGTTTGATCTGTCAATACCATCTTTAAATGGAACTTTACATTGTTCGTATTTTCCTGTTTCTAATAGATCTGATTTAGATGAGTTAATTACAGATTCTTATGAGCTAGCAGGAAAACATAACATAAAAGCAGAATACTATAATGAATTCGTTTTAGATTATCCTGGAAACGTAAAAGGGGTTTTGTTTGAAATAGAAGGAGATGTAGCAACACCAGTACAATTTTTCTTATCCGACAGCTCGAATCATTTTTTTAGAGGATCATTATATTTTAATAACCAGGTGAGGCCTGATTCGATGTCACCAATCTATGACTTTGTTAGACAAGATATAGATACGTTACTTCATAGTTTTTATTGGAAGTAGTGCAAAAAAAAGCCCCAATTAAGGGGCTCTTTTTTTATACTTTTTCAGCAACTTCTGCGCTGTCCTTTTCCGTTATCATTTCTAGTTCGGGCTCATCTGAAATATCCGGATTAAAAATCGCCATAATTTTATTTTCAATTTCTTCAGAAACCTCAGGGTTGTCTAAAAGAAATTGTTTGGCTCCTTCTCTTCCTTGAGCAATTTTTGCATCATTGTAACTGTACCAGGATCCACTTTTACCAATGACATCTTTATCAACTCCTATATCGATAATCTCACCTGTTTTAGAAATTCCTTTACCAAACATGATGTCAAAGAAAGTAATTCTAAAAGGAGGAGCCATTTTGTTTTTAACCACCTTAACTTTTATTGGATTACCTACAACATTGCCTTCTTTGTCTTTTATAGAAGCACCTGATTTTCTGATGTCTAATCTGACAGAAGCATAAAACTTAAGTGCATTACCACCAGTAGTTGTTTCTGGATTTCCAAACATTACACCAATCTTCTCTCGAAGTTGATTAATGAAAATACAACAACAACCTGTTCGTCCAATTGTACCGGTTAACTTACGCATAGCTTGATACATCATGCGTGCTTGAAGACCCATTTTATAATCTCCCATCTCTCCTTCTATTTCTGACTTGGGAACAAGTGCAGCAACAGAATCAATTACTAAAATAT
>Ga0114956_1003344_pt1 | contig 12418 bp, 8 predicted proteins | sample MaitaG_FD_87304 | JGI IMG/M metagenome (GOLD analysis project Ga0114956, IMG submission 87304) | Marine algal microbial communities from Maine, USA - Maine_Asex2 metaG | ecosystem: Host-associated > Algae > Red algae > Unclassified | place: Maine, USA | collected 2015-01-05 | reverse complement strand
TGGGCGGCGGAGTGATCGGCGATATGGGTGGTTTTGTGGCTAGCACTTTCATGCGTGGCGTAGACTTTGTACAAATCCCGACCACGTTGCTTTCTCAGGTCGATGCCTCCGTAGGAGGTAAATTGGGTATTGACTTCAATGGTCTCAAGAATTCGGTCGGTCTATTTCGCAATCCCCTTGGTGTCTTTATCGATCCGGAATTTCTCGAGACATTGCCATTGCAGGAAATACGCAGCGGGTATGCCGAGATTATTAAGCATACTCTCGTCCAGGACACAGCGGCCTGGCATGCGCTGCAGCAGATTACGGATCTCAGCACCGTATCATGGCAAGAGATCATCCGTGATTCTGTGGCCATAAAGCACAAAATAGTCTCAGAAGATCCCCACGAAATGGGTAATCGCAAACTCCTCAATTTTGGCCACACAATAGGACATGCCATTGAGAGCGTTTTCTTAGAGTCGAGCAAACCACTATTGCATGGTGAGGCCATTGCAATTGGAATGATTTGCGAGACATACTTATCAGCTGCACAGGGTAAAATCAATGATAGTCAACTGGCCGAAGTGACAGACTACTTGTTGTCGATCTACGGAGCCACAAAATTAGATGCCAGCGACTATCCTCACTTTATCTCCCGCATGTATGGCGACAAGAAAAATACCGCTGGCAAGATCAACTTTACCCTACTGGAAAAACCGGGACAAGGCGTGATAAATCAAACAGCCAGTGAGGAACTTATTAAGTCTTCGATTGATTATTATCAGCGTCTATCTGCGGCATTTGATAACTTAGTGATTTGACAATCAACAAGATACCTATACATGGCATTCGTAATTAAAGATAGTGTCTCCAAGCTGGTGATTAAGTGGATGTGGATCATGACCATAGTCGGTGTGGTATTTGTCAGCATCTTCTTTGTGATTTTATCTTTTCAAGATCTGCCGACTTTTGAGGATCTGGAAAATTCGCAGGAAAATTTGGCCTCCGAGGTTTACTCGGCAGACATGACCGTACTGGGCCGTTACTATTTAGAAAACCGTGTGCCAATCCCCTATGACGATCTATCTAAAGATCTCGTCAAAGCACTCATTTCTACCGAAGATGTACGTTATCTTAAGCATTCTGGCATCGACTTTAAAGCACTCGCTCGTGTCGGAGTAAAATCTCTATTGCTGCGACGAGAGACATCGGGTGGAGGCAGCACCATCACCCAGCAGCTCGCAAAATTGCTTTACGATCGCCCCAATCGAAGAGGCATGGGTACATTGCGCAAGGCAGCTTCCTTGGCAACCACCAAATTTAAAGAGTGGATCACGGCAGTAAAATTGGAACGTAGTTACACCAAAGAGGAGATTATCGCGATGTATCTAAACCACTTTAATTTCTTGCACAATTCGCACGGTGTGCAATCGGCCTCCGAAATTTACTTTGGCAAGCCGCAAGAATCCCTGAGCATCAACGAGGCGGCAACCCTAGTGGGAATGCTCAAAAATCCATCGCTTTACAATCCAATACGTCGGCCCGAACTCGTGCAGCAGCGACGGATGGTTGTCCTGCATCAGATGATGAATAAAGGGTATCTGACCGAAGAGCAATACGATTCACTTAAAGTGGAGCCACTTGACATGTCAAACTTTAAACGGTCTTCACATCAGGAAGGACTCGCTCCCTACTTCCGGGTCGAAATGAAAAAGAAAATCAAACGCCTGTTGGCCCAGCCCGAAAACCACCAACCCGACGGCACTCAGTACAATGTGGATCGCGATGGGCTTCGCATATATACTACGATTGATGCACATATCCAGAAGCACGCGGAAGCAGCAATGGTAAATCACATGCAAAAAGTGCAAAAAGATTTCTTCCATCATTGGAACATCGTGAGACCCAGCCCGTGGGAGTACGACGAAGATGATTCGGATGTCGATCTCAAACTCTCAAACCTGGATGCCCAAGTCCGCGGCACCAGTCGCTACCAAGGCATGGTCCAATCGATGCTCAAGCCCGCTTTGGCTGAGATGGAAAAGGAGCTCAACCAGACGATCTCTGCACGCGACATACGACGTATGCTCGAAGAGGTCAAAGAGCCGGGCTACCTCAATACCATCACAGCCCAAGACTACATCACGAAGAAACAGCGAGATTTTCTCACCAAGTTGATGCGGGGTGATCAGTGGCCGGTGCTGCAAAAGATTTACAGTGATTTTGAAAAGGAGGTCGATAAGGTCTTTGGAACCAAAGTCAAAATGAAGATCTTCTCGTGGAAATCCCCACAGTACGAAGTAGACACCATGATGTCTCCCCTCGACTCCATCATGTACCATCGCAAGCATCTGCAGACCGGAGTGCTGGCTGTAGATCCGCAGACGGGACACATCAAAGCCTGGGTAGGAGGCATCGGCATGAAATATTTTCAACAAGACCACATCCATACCAATCGGCAGATCGGATCTACCTTCAAGCCATTTGTTTATTCTACCGCAATCGCCTTTCAGGGCATCTCGCCCTGCGCTCAGATACTCGATGTACCTTATACCATCAGCACGGGCGAGGCAAACTTCAATATCCCCAATGACTGGTCTCCTAAGAACAGCAACAATGAATACCTCGCCGGCCCCATAACTCTGTACGAGGGACTGCGCGAATCAAAAAACTCGGTTTCAGTGTACCTCATGAAGCAGATCGGAGACACGCGACCCGTGATAGATTTGGCCGAAAACCTGGGCATCGACCGGGCCAAAATACCTCCGGTGCCTTCCCTTTGTTTGGGATCTGCCGACATTTCTCTCTACGAGATGACTGGTGCCTATGCCGCATTTGCCAACAATGGCCTGTACATCAAACCTTCCTTCATCACGCAAATCGAAGACAAGAATGGGAAGCTCATTTATCGACATGTCCCTAATGAAGAGCGGGTACTGCAAGAAGATGCCAACTACGTGATGGTCGATATGCTGAAGTATGCGCTTGCCGGTCGTGGCGGTACAGCCGAGTTGCAATCTGAAATGGGAGGCAAAACGGGTACCACGCAAAATCACTCCGATGGCTGGTTTATGGGCATCACACCCTCGTTGGTGGTGGGCACCTGGGTTGGAGGAGAAGATCGCTGGATCCGATTTCGTGACTTGGGATTTGGCCAGGGCTCCTACATGGCCCGACCTATTTTTGTCGACCTGATCAAACGTCTGGAAGGAGATGAAAATGCTGATTACGACAGCAAAGCCCGCTTTTACGTGCCTCCTGGAGAGCTCTCGATCACGATCGACTGCGATGAATACAACCAGCTCAATCCACTTAACGAACCAGAACCTGAGCGAGAGAAAGAAGAGGTAGACTTCTTCTAATCCCTATTGCTATCTTTGATCAACGCAAGAAATCTGCAATAAGATGAAACCACATGTCGCAAATATAACTCTCGCCATCATTTTGATTGCGCTCAGTGCCTGGGGCTACCTAGGATCAGACACACCATCGATAACAGCACTGATACCAGGCTTTTTTGGCGTCATTTTTCTCACCTTGTCGAGTCCCTTCAAAAAGGAAAACAAAGTAGTGGCGCACATCATCGTGGTATTGACGTTGCTGCTCGTCATTTCACTCTTTATGCCGTTTCGAGGAGCCATCGGTCGCTCAGATACCATGGCCTCGATTCGAGTTGGTGTAATGCTGGGAGCTGGTATCATTGCTTTGGTGATCTACATTCGCAGTTTTATCAACGCTCGCAAGCAGCGAGTATCCTGATCTGATGCAATTCCAATTTTCTGGATTTGTAGCCCTCGTGCTGCTTTTTGTGGGTTGCGGTGGTGGCGTAGAAAATGCAGCGGAACCGGAGATCGTGGAGCCCGATATTTTCGTCAGCTACCAGGACTCGATCACCCAGCATGTGCTCGATCTGCAAGACCGGTTGGAATCTGCACAGCTGTTTCCCTTGCTCCAAAGTGACAACCCCACAACTCGTTTTCTTGCCACCTCGGCATTTGCTTCAATTCGAGATCCCCAAGCGGTATCGCACCTGATACCTCGTCTGCGGGACACCAAGGTTGAAACCCAACAGGCCGCCGCATACGCACTTGGGCAAATTGGAGATGAGAGCGCTACCAGTGCCCTGATCCAAGTATTCCAATATCAAGACAGTGTCGGAGCAGATAGTCCGGTGAGTGCAACCCTATTGGAAGCCGTTGGCAAATGTGGCAACGAGCGTCATCTTGATCAACTGGCCACTGTCTCCACCTACCAGCCTACCGACAGACACCTGATCGACGGCCAGATAAAAGCCATCTATCGCTTCATGCTGCGATCCATCACAAGTGAAAGTGGGACGAGGCGGATGATAGAGATCCTCAACAATGAGCAGTACGCCACCACAGCGAAAATTTATGCGGCAAATTATTTGGCACGGATAGACGCAGACCTTTCGAGCTATACAGCAGATGTCCTTTCGGCCTATCGTAGCAATAGCCAACCAAATACACAAATGTTCTTAGCCCTTGCCTTGGGTAAGACATCCGATAGTCGTGCCCTTGATTTGCTCACTCGTGAACTGGGATCAAACTCGGACTATCGCGTGAAATGCAACATCTTGCGATCACTGGGTAAAAACTTCTATTCCGATTCTCGAAAGACCATTCACCGCAGCATCCGCAATTCGAATGCACACGTTGCTGGCACTGCAATCCAGATGATGGTCGAAAATGGAAGCAGCAAGTACTGGAGAGAATATCAAAACCTCTCACTCGGTGACTACTCTTGGCCGGTAAAAATTGGGCTGCTGCAAGCGACAAATCGGCATATGCCTGCGGGAAATCAGATGTTTAAAAATATCAATGAAGATCTTTTGCGCCAGCGTTATCGTGGTGCCCGAAACATCTACGAAAAGGCAGCTGCCTTGCGGGCTCTGTCAGACAATCCAGCACGATCTGACTTTGTGATCAGCAGTCTTAAGTCATCTGGCGACAACTATCTTTTGAAGAGTACCGCCGTGCAAGCACTGGTTGATCTTGTGCAAAGCAAAAAATTTGGCAGCATCAAGGAAGCCAAGCGAAAGGCGGTTGTCAATGCGATCACTGAGGCAATGCTTACCGGTGATATTGGAGCTGCATCAATTGGTGCTGAGATCTTCGAGAGTGATCAGATCGATTTCAGTTCGTACGGTGTTGATCCTGCCAGCATACTGACCAGTACAATTGAAACCCTGCAGTTGCCACGTGATGTCGAAGCACAGAAGGCATTGGTCAAAGCACTTGAAAAACAAACTGGACAACGCAGCTCGACGCAAGATGCTCGCCATTCGCATCCGATCTCGTGGAGTGATCTGTCCGGCATTGGCGACAGCACACTTGTGGAGGTCGCGACGAACCGTGGTAGCTTTCGAATGAATCTGTTGCCTTCTTTAGCCCCCGCCAGTGTGGCAAATTTTGTTGATCTCGTGCAGCTCAACTTTTACGATGGGAAGACGTTCCATCGAGTGGTACCCAACTTTGTCATACAGACCGGATGTGAGCGAGGAGATGGATATGGTAGTCGAGACTATACCATCCGCTCAGAACTGGAGCAGCACTATTACGATCAAGAGGGATATGTTGGGATGGCATCTGCAGGCAATCATACCGAGAGCGCTCAGTGGTTTGTCACACATTGCCCTACCCCTCACCTCGACGGCAATTATTCCATTTTTGCCAAGGTCGTGTCCGGCATGGATGTAATTCATAAAACGAGACTCGGCGATAAAATCGAATCGATAAAACTGATCAATTGATGAAAAGTACTCCGATCACAGAGAAGCATCGAGCATTGGGAGCCAAAATGGTAGACTTTGCCGGTTACGAGATGCCTTTGCAATATGCAGGTGTGAGTGTAGAACACCTGGCCGTGCGCAATCATGCCGGAATCTTTGACGTATCGCACATGGGCGAGTTTGTCGTACGTGGCAAGGAGGCGCTCGATCTGGTGCAGTATGTGACCAGCAACGATGCGTCCAAACTCGAGATCGGTCAGGCCCAGTATTCCTGTTTGCCCAATACTGAGGGAGGTATTGTTGATGACCTTTTGGTGTACCGCCTCCCGGAAGACCAATGCGACGAAGGTGAAAAGTCCTTTCTGCTAGTGGTCAATGCATCAAACATTGAAAAAGATTTCGACTGGATATCGCAGCACAATACATTTGATGCAAAAGTGATCAACATTTCATCACGTACCGGCTTGCTCGCTATCCAAGGTCCGAAGGCCATTGAGATCTTACAAGCACACACCGAGGTGGATCTCAAAGCGATCAAGTACTATCGTTTCGAAAAAGGAGTATTCGCAGACTGCCCAAATACTTTGATTAGTGCGACTGGATATACCGGCGCCGGCGGATTCGAACTGTATGGCGAAAACGACGGCATTCTCAAAATCTGGGATGCACTCTTGAGCCAAGATGGAACAGGACTAGTCCCTGTCGGCCTGGCGGCGCGAGATACACTGCGTCTCGAAATGGGTTATTGTCTCTACGGCAATGACATTACGGACAGCACCTCACCACTCGAGGCAGGCCTGGGCTGGATCACCAAATTGAAAAAAGGTGCATTCATTGGAAGGGAGCTCTTGCAGGAACAAAAAGGGCAAGGCGTTGTTAGAAAATTAGTGGCCCTAACAATTAAAGATAAGCGCGTGCCCCGATCTGGCTATGAAATACTAACTCCAGCATTGGAAAAAGTGGGGCATATCACGTCGGGCACTTTCTCTCCGTCCCTGTCCATACCGATTGGTTTAGGGTATGTAAAGACTGAATATTCATCTGTTGGCACAGAACTACTCATCTCTACCGGGCGCAAAGAATTTGGTGCATCAGTGACAAAATTGCCTTTTTTAAAAACGTAGCAAATGGATTTCGGAGAGGCAAAAAATACATTTATTGAGCGCTGGGGTGAGCTCGGCCCCAAGTGGGGTATCAGCAAAAGCAAAGCACAGATTCATGCCCTACTACTGATCGCTCCAAAGGAGATGAATGTAGATGAAATCATGGAAGCGCTCCAGATATCAAGAGGCAGTGCCTGCATGAGTCTGAAATCGCTGTTGGAGTGGAAACTCATCTACAAAGATTGTCAAGACGGTTGCCGCAAGGAATATTACACGGCCGAGAAAGACATGCATCACGTTTTCCGTCAGATCATCATTCATCGCAAGCTGGAAGAATTAGAACCACTGGTGAACATGATGGATGACTACGCTTGCATTGAGGGAAGCTGCGCCTCATCAAAAGAATTCTGCCATGTGATGAAAGATATTCGCCTTTTTGCCAATAAGGCAGATTCCACCTTGGATGCACTTTTGAAGACCAGTCCAGATTGGTTCGTGCGTTCGTTTATGGCGCTCGTCAAGTAATTTATTTTTATTTGCGAGAATTTGTACCCTATGGAGCTCGCGAGTTTTAAACCCTTTTTTCCGGATCAAGTTGGCAAGAAGAATTCGCTTGTCTTGCAGGAAATTTCCAACAACAAGGGCGTCTTTTCCGGTCTTATTGGACTTTGCACGGTTGGTGCATTGCAGGAAAAGCTCATCCTGCCTCACGAAAAGGTGTTGCAAGCCCGCTTTTCTTCCATCGCAGATGCTTTTCTAAAATCCGGCGTCATCAATAAGCCCGTTCTCCTGAGCTATCCCGAACACCCAGCGGTGGGAAGCCTTGTGCAAGATTGGAGTCGCGTGCACGAATGCTCCCATGCATTTCGTGAAAATGATACCTCCTACAAATATTGGGTGATCGATGATTTAGATAAGGTCGCTGAGCTGATTAATGTCTTTCGAGAGGTTCCGCTATGCTACATCGCAGATGGACACCATCGCATGGGAGCGATCAGACACCTCTATGAAAGTAATCTCGTGCCCAATGCACAAATGCTATCTGCGCTCTTTAGTTTTAAACACTTACGCATCAATCCGTATCATCGACTTGTGGTGCTGAGGCAGCCTGCTGCAGATGTCCTTGCCAAACTGGCTACACATCTCGAACCATTGGCAAAGCAAAAATCCGTGGGTGAGTTAGCGACTCATACCTTGGCAATACAGCATCGGCAGCAAATCACACATTTTCGTTGGCGATCGGCAGCGCTCTCCTCCTATGCTAGTGATGCCTTGGATGCGCAGCTATTTGATGAGATCATACTACGTACTATTTTCCAAATTGATGATGCCAGTGCTTCTGATCGGGTCAGATATTTTCCCGATGATCAATCGGTGGCGATGGCAGAGGAATTGTCGAGCCGGGAAGACACGATGGGATTTTATCTGCCCGCCGTGGAACTTCCCCAATTCATGAACTCTTGCGAGCAAGGCATTATGATGCCACCCAAGTCAACCTATTTTGAACCACGGCTGATGAGTGGTCACCTTTACCACAAGTTTGTCAATGATGCGCAAGATTAGTGCCACCAAAATCTATGAGAGACCGGGCGTAATCAGCTGCGAAAAGGTTGTGGTGCTCGACCAAAACGGGAAAATCCTGGCAGTCGATCCGCTCAGTGAGCATGATCCCACTTCTCTTGAAAAAATAGAAGGGTTGCTCATACCCGGTTACATCAACGCCCACTGTCATTTGGAACTGACGCACATGAAGGGTGTCGCCCCGACCGGCACGGGTCTGATCTCATTTATAAAGACCGTCGTGAGCCAGCGGGAAGTTGCGGCCGAGGTCATCGCTGAGGCCGTGCGAATGGCCGATCAATCAATGCAAGATGCAGGTATTGTGGCGGTAGGAGACATTTCAAACACCACCGACTCGTTCGCAATAAAGGAGACCAGCCCAATCCAGTACTACACGTTTGTCGAGATGTTTGACTTCTTGCAAGATGCCCAAGCCGCAGAAACATATGAGCGCTACCTACCTGTCTATCAGCAAGCGCCCAATCGAAACGGCAATCGCCGTGCAGCTGTACCTCATGCCCCATACTCGGTGAGCCCTCGACTTTTTGGCTTGATCAATGAGCTGAACCTGGAAGCGGGCACGCTAAGCATTCACAATCAGGAGACCCCGCCCGAAAACGAATTGTTTCGATCCGGCACAGGCGCTTTCGTGGAGCTCTATGAAGGGTTTGGCGCATCGATGCAAGGTTTTCGTCCGAACGGTTTGTCTGCGATTCACTATGCGCTGGAACATATGGACTCCAAGCATCGCTTCCTCTTCGCACACAATACCTTGTCCGAGCAAAGGGACATCGATGCCGCATTGCTCAAGAACCCTCAATGCCATTGGGTGTCAAATCCCAATGCCAATCTCTACATTGAAAATCGCCTGCCCGACTACCAGCTCTTTCTCGACAATAACCTCAACGTGTGTCTCGGCACCGATAGCCTTACATCCAACTGGCAGCTGTCAATTTTTGCAGAGATGCAAACCATTGCACGCTACAATTCTTTTATACCGACTGAAAAATTGATTGAGTGGGCGACAACCAATGGAGCCAGGGCATTGGGCTATGAAAACGAGCTCGGCACCATAGAGGTGGGTAAGCTCCCGGGATTAAATCTATTGACTATAAACGCAGATGGGAAAATCGATCAAGACAGCACAACTGAGCGAATTAGTTAATTGCTCTGGCCCTCCAGTCGATCATGCAAACTCGGAATAAACTCCTCTACTAATTTTTCCTGAAATGGTTCATCTTTTTCAAACGCTGCGATGGTAACAACCAGATCCGCCCCCACTTTAAAAATGTAGCTTGACCGATTTGCGGTAGCAAAGACAGCTGGCTCCACTGCACCAGCTAGTTTCTTGAATTTCCCTCTCCTTGCAATATTGTTAAATAAGCGCTGATTGGGTTGAGACAAGTGAACGTTGATGCGCAATTCCTGCTGCTCCGTTTCCGCCAACCACAAAAAATCAAATTGCATCCGATTTCTCGAACTAAAATCGAATTGCACGAGCGTCAATTCTCGCCGAGAGCCAAAATTGGTTTCAAAAAGCGATTTTGTGATTGCCTCATTGGAATTATCACGGAGTCTAAATAAATAGAGCGAGTCTTCAGCAGTGCTCGATTTTGAAGCAGCGTCTACATATGCAGCACTATCAATTTTTTGCAATACTCCATCTTTGTAATTATGCAACAGCTGAGAATAATAAGATTTTTGAGCTGCTGTAATCGTTATGGGATTCTTTTCCAGGGGATCGTTGGTTAGGTTGAAAAAAAACTCTTTTCCCAAAGGCAAATCCAAGATGTACTTATAGATTGAATCAGGCTGCTTGTCAATCAGGGCCAAGAGTTGACGATCTTCACCAAAACCACTCTGCTCGTGATAGGTTATTCTTTCTTCGTGCGTGTCTATCAGAGAGACTCCGCGCCACGATGCTGGTACCTCAAGCCCAAGGCGATCGGCAATCGTGGGAGCTATATCTATTTGAGTGGCATATTTCTTTTCTCGATACACCTGTGCTTCCGGCTCAATAAAAAGAATCGGCACCAGCAATCCATTTTGCCGCAACGAACTGCCGTGACCCAAACTGAGTTGGTTTTCTCCCATCGACTCCCCGTGATCTCCGACAATGACAATGATCGCATCATCCAGATATCCTTTGTGTGAGAGGACATCGAATATCTGCTTGATCACATGATCAGTTTGATAGATACCATTGTCAAAATTATTTCGATACGCATTTTTTGAGTCTGGCGAATCGCGATTAATACGCAAGCGTCTTGCGAGATTATGTGGCACCGTAGGCTGAAATATTTCGAACGATTCATGTTTCTTGCCCAGCACGTGCGGGCCCATGAGATGAAAAAAGAAAAAATTTGGCTCGTCGTGGTCCGGTAATTTTCCCAGTACCTCCGGAATAAAAAAATCGTCGTACGAACTAAATCCTTCGACATCTGCGCCTTCTAAATAATTGTCAATATTATTGCCGTAGTGCTTGCGCAAATTATACCAATTCCGATGCACTCCGGAAAGATAAAAATTGGTCCGATATCCCGCTTTCTTAAGATAATCATGCAATCCAAATTTAAAGTAGCTGAGATCATGATAAGTGGCTCCATTCAAAATGGAAAGAATGCCACAGAACGATGAATTGCACGTGGAGGTCGTCAACTCAAAGCTGGCAATCTGGTCTGCGTTGTGCAACGAATCTAAAAAAGGAGTTGTCTCTCTTGCATATCCGCGATGAGAGAGGTGATCTGCTCGCAGGCAATCTACCGAGATAATCACAACATTTTTGGGATCGAGTTTTGACTTATCGATTGCTGGATGGATGAGATTTTCTACTCCCAGAGCCAATCCTTTCTTCCTTTGCAGGGGTTTGGGCTCCGACAGAAAATTGGAATAAATTTCATTCTGGAGCAATGGTGATTCAGAGTGACCCAATAGAAAGGAAATTGCAGCAAAAAGCACTAGTGCTGCAGCAGTGGTTAGGATAAAAAGCAACTTTCGGGGCCTGTGCGGCCAGCCTTTTGCATCGTAGGGAAAGCGCGCGACAAACCACCAATAAATAGTGAGTAAGAACGCAATCACCGCCCCAGTGTAGAGCAAGTTTTGCCTCGCAAGCTGAAATACAAACTTCACATCCATCAGGAGCTCAAGGAAAAGTGGGTAGTGTAGTGGTGCCCCCCAATTGCTCTTCCCAACATAGGAGCTCAATGTGATGACACACAATATCAGCGACCCCAGGGATAAGAGTAGGGCGCAAAAATGACGTGCCAAATGCCAACTTAAGAGTGTTCCGATCAGTGACACTGCACCTGCCATGCCTAGAAGACAGATTGATGCGAGACCAACAGAAACAATCCAAGCTACACTTTGGCCTTCATCATCAATAGCAAAGTAAGAGCACGCGATACTCAGCGCCAGCGCCACTGCGACTGGCAACAACCAGACGAAATATCTCCAAACCAGCTTAAACAAAGTCCCTTTCTTCTCAATTGCTGATTCTTCCATCACACCCCGGCTTGCGGCTCTACGTCTTCCAGCATAGATCGCTCCGCATCAAAATTAATCTGAGGATGCTTTTGCTCAATGGCAGCCATCTGCAGGTTTAGCCCCTCTACGAAAGCCCTATGACGCTCTGTATTTGCGCCATGCGCGCGATGCTCCAAGCCCCTCTGCACCTTTTCAATTACCGCATCCAGTGCGAGGTCTTGCACCAAACAAGCATCCTTAAACTGCTCCCAAATGTACTCAGATGCCAACGCACCGGGGTGGATGAGGTCGTCGCCGTAAAACCGATAATCTCGCAGATCATCGATTAGCAACTCATACGCAGGAAAATAATGACACTGCTCGTAGGATTCACAAAGCTCTCCTACCGCCAGATGCAATGACGCTTTACTGCGCTGATTGCTCACCAGTCCGTCTCGGACATGCCGCACCGGACTGACAGTAAAAATAATCTGGATACGCTGGTCCTGCTCGAAAAGCATCTGAAAAACCCCGGTAAAATCTGCAACGATCTCCTGGA
>Ga0114956_1003340_pt1 | contig 12437 bp, 9 predicted proteins | sample MaitaG_FD_87304 | JGI IMG/M metagenome (GOLD analysis project Ga0114956, IMG submission 87304) | Marine algal microbial communities from Maine, USA - Maine_Asex2 metaG | ecosystem: Host-associated > Algae > Red algae > Unclassified | place: Maine, USA | collected 2015-01-05 | reverse complement strand
TCCCATGCCACAGTCCCTAGAGCATCCGGAGGTAGCACATCATCATTATCTAACAATGCAATAAATTCGCCTGTTGCCATATTTAAAGCATCATCGGTTGCCATAGATATACCACCATTTGTTTCTCTAAAATGAACTTTAATCCGCTTATCTTTGTAACTATTCAATACTTTGTTTACTTCTTTTGGCTGCGGACCGTCAGCGACTAAACAAAGTTCCCACTCAGATGTAGTTTGTTGGAGCACTGAATCAATGCATTCTTTTAGATACTTAACATCTGGGTTATAAACTGGGGTCAGGATAGAAAAAGCTGGCGGTTTTTTATTCATTATTATTTCCAAATCTCGTTGAATACAATTTAGCTCAAATGCAATTTATTTTCTGGAACCTTAAGCGATATTCTCAAATCGAAGCTTGAGACTCTCAGGTCTACTAATATCTGTTCTGAAATATATTTTATTAGGAATGGTTTTGCAGAAACTAAAAAAGATAGTCCAAAAAGTTGCTTCTAACCCACTTGTGAGAGCTACCAGGAGAAACGGCACAAGAGCTACTACAACTACATTCAGTAGCACATACGCCCTTAGTGTCCCCTACCATTGGGCTGCATTTGTAAACTTTATGCGTGAACAGCGTTCTGTCATGGCCGGCAAAAAACAATATTACAAAAACTTAAACGTAGAAGTAACTTCAAATGCTTTGTTGAGACGCAACGTTCACAGGCTAGAGAAAGGTTTAACGATGCAACCTCTGCGCGATGTGTTTGCAGAGAACTATATTTTCGAAACAACTCAAATTTATTCACAGACACAGACCCGCTACTTAAACTCGAAAGAATCCGTCGATGTTGATGAGCTTACTTGGGCTAACAATGTTTTAAAACAATACTTCGATACTGTAATTGAAACCAAAAAAATTCTAAAAGCAAAAACTCTATTTGAAGACTGCAAATTTTCGCCGGAAGAAACTGATTCAATCCCTTATCAAAGAGGTGAACAGATAAACCTCCCAAGCTACGAACAAATCTTATCGCTGAGCAAGTATAGACGATCCGTACGTTGGTTTTTAGATAAACCAGTTGAAAGGACTCTTATTGATCAAGCCTTGGTTGTAGCACGTGAAGCACCCAGTGCTTGTAATCGTTTACCATACGAATTTAGAATATTTGACAAACCAAATCTAGTTAGTAAAATATCAAACTTACCTTTTGGGACAACAGGATATGCTGACAACATTCCAGTCATTGCGGTTTTAGTAGGTAGATTAGATAATTATTTCAGTGCAAGAGACCGCCATGCAATATATATTGACACCTCCCTCGCAGCAATGAGTTTTGCTTTCGCATTAGAGACATTAGGGCTTTCATCATGCATGATTAACTGGCCAGACTTTGAACCGTTAGAAAGAAAAATGGCTAAAACATTAAATCTAAAACAATATGAAAGACCAATAATGCTAATGGCCATTGGGTATCCAGATCCAATAGCTTTGGTTGCTAATTCAAAGAAAAAAAGCTTAGATACAATTCGAAGCTATAACAAGACCAAATGAACTTAGCTAGTAAGGCAAATATAAGTCGCTTTATTGGCCTTACAGTGGCCGCTCTGACCTGTATTTTTTTTGTCAGAACATTAAATAAGAACTGGGAAAAAGTTGATGGAATAGATTTATCTTTATCATTTCAAAATATTTTAGCGTACCTGACATTTGTTTCGGCAATTGTGGTTTCCGGGATACTTTGGGGCGCTGTTTTTAACAGGACTACTCAGATCCAAACAAAAATGACTCAATCTATTCAGGCCCATTCTGGGTCTTGGCTTATGAAATACATACCAGGTCAAATAGGTTCACTTGTATTCAAGATGCGATGGGGAATAAATTTAGGAGCCACAAAAAAATCCGTTGCACTTGCTTTCGGGTACGAAAACTTCTTCCTGACTTTAGCCTCTGTTATACCAACTGTTCCAATAATTTTATTGGGATCAGATATTGAGAATAAACTAATATATTTCATCTTATATTTAGCACTACTAATCAGCATGTATCTATTCACAAGAAACAATACCAACAAGTTAATTACCAAATTTATTCAAAAAGTAACGAAACAGACCATAGATCCAAAAAAATTACTCAAAGGTAAAACAATATTATATTTGACAATTTATTTCCTCAGTGCAAGGTTCATCAACGGACTAGCTTTCGTATTACTAACAAAATCAGTTACCCAAGTATCTGCCGCCAATTATTTGTATTTAGCTGCCAGCTATATTTTAGCTGGGATTGTCGGAATATACGCAATTTTTGTGCCTAGTGGCCTCGGAGTTAGAGAAGGTGTATTAGTGTTATTGACTACCTCAATATTTGGTTTAGAACTTGCGATTGCTCTCTCAATTCTTGCCAGACTTTATACAACACTGTCCGATGTAGCTGTTGGACTAATTTATTTGACATTAAAAAAAGTAAATAAGGGAATACCATGAAATATACAATTATTGGATCAGCACTTTCTGGCAACAAAGGTGCCGCTTCTATGTTAGAAACATCAATTCAGACTATTTCCCAAGAAGACGCAAACGCTGAAATTACCCTCTTAAGTATGTACCCATTAGAGGATGCAGAGCTTAACACTTACAAGAATCTGCAAATTATAAGTGCTACCCCACTCCAGCTTGGATTATTAATAAATCCACTTTGTCTTCTATACAAATTATTGCCTCCATTACGCCCCATATTAAAACGCAATAAACAAGTAAATGCCATAGCAGATTCTGATGTATTTCTAGATCAAGGTGGAGTTACATTTGTAGATGGACGAGAAAAGTTCCTGATATACAATGTTGCAAGCATTCTTCCAGCCATTTTCACAAAAACTCCGGTGATTAAATGTTCGCAAGCCCTAGGTTCATTCGATAACAAAATCAATCGTTTCTTTGCTAAAGCATTTTTACCAAAAGTCCATACAATCTTTGCTAGAGGTAAAAAAACTTTTGAACACCTACAATCATTGGGACTAACCAATATAGAGCAAGCAGCTGACTATGCGTTCACATTACAAGTATCAGATAGTGACCATCTAGAAGCAAAAAATATTTTAGCCCAGCACAACTTTTCAAAAAGCAGGAAAAACCTTGGTTTCTATCCAAGTCAGGTTCTTCGAAATAAATCCAAAAACTACGATATAGAACTTGCTAAATTTCTTGACAAAATTACAGCTAATAATCCTAACCTTGATGTCTACATTCTTGCCCACAGCCAACGTAAAGATCCTGAAAAGCTACACAATAATGACACCGATGTATGTAAAGCTATTTATCAACTAACAAGTAGATCCTCACAAATAAAGCTGGTCGAAGAATATATCTCCCCGAAACAGATGCGAGCTATAACTTCTAATTTTGACTACACAGTCGCAGCTAGGTTCCACGCAATGGTCTCCTCAATAGCTATGGGTGTACCAACTCTAGTAACGACTTGGAGCCATAAATATAAAGAAGTTCTTGCAGCATTTGAAGTAGAAGAATGCGCATATGAGGTTGAACCTATAACCCATGGTGAGTTACTAAACAAATTTAATATATTTGTTTCAAACTCAACAAAATATTCAGAATTAATTTCGGTTAATTTAGATCAAGTTTTACGAAGTTCAAATAAGCATGCAAAACACATAGTAAGTGTTGCTTCTGAATCTTAAATTACTTTGGGACAAGAACAGCTACTGTCTCTACGTGACTTGTTCCAGGAAACATATTAAACAATTCAATGTGTTTTACAGATAAACCATTTTTATCGAGTTCCTTCAAATCTGAAGCTAATGTCTTTGGGTTACACCCGACGTAGAACAAAAGCTTGTTCGCCAAGCCAGAAATAGTTTTGTATCCAGTTTTAAGTCCAGCTCTCGGTGGGTTACATATAACTAGATCGGACGGTTTTAATAATTTTAGAGACTCAGAAACATTCGCTGATATACATTCTAGATTCTTGCTATATACAGAATCTTTTAGAGCAGATATAGCACTTTGGTTTGTTTCAACTGCGATGCCTTTCAATCCCATAGCTAATAGTTTTATACTGTAATTACCGGCACCCGAAAACAAATCTATAAAATTATTACAATCAAATTCAATAAGAGTTTGGGTCAAAAATTCTAATATTAGTTCGTTGATTTCTGAATTTATTTGAACGAAAGAATTAATCGGGACTTCAATTTGTTGATGTCTACCAAGGGAGTACTTCAACCTGGGTACCTGAGTTAATTCTGGTGTACCGATCAGCCAGCTATCTCCTAAAAGATTTAGAATCTTTGACAATTTTTTAGGATGATCTGACAGCATAAGACCAATATCTTCTTGATCAGATACCCTAACTTCTAGATGATTTACATCAAAAAGCAGATCCGGTTGTTTGACACTTATTTCTATTAAACTCTGTACAGCATTCCAGAGTTTAGGTTCTAAAACTATGCAACCATCTTTCTTGATTTGATTAAATAATTTTACAACACCATTTTCAACTCTTAGTCTCAAGCGATTACGATAGTTAACTCTGCTTAGCGAATGAATCTTTGCAACCGTGTAATTTACCTGGTTGATACTTAGTATAGAATTTACTAATTCTAATTTATTTGATAGCTCTACCTCAATTGATTCAGCTAATTCTGGGCAGCCTCCACAGGCTTTTTGAACGGGGCACAACACAACTCACATTATATATTTATTTATAGGGGGATCTCTATTGATTGTAGATCCCCCAGCATATCCGCTCCGCTTGGACCGTTTCACGGAGCTGTTGGGTGTGATGATCCTGGTGTATCAGAAAACAGAATAATAGATCTACCATTTATAGGTGAAAAAAAATAGCGTATGTTCAAGGCCTTGCAACCTTAAACATACGCTATAAGAAATATCTAAATTATTGTTAACTTATTTTTCTAAACTTCTTGCCAAATTTGCTTATAGCTAGAATTCCAAGACCAAGTATCGAAGTGAATAAACCAATTACCATTATTTGGTTACCATTGGAGCCTGTCACAGCTAATACTTCTTTGTCTTCTGTGACTACTTCTTCTGGAGTGGCCTCTGGATCTGAACCAGTTGTAGGTTCTTCAATTGTGGTAGGAGCTTCTGGCTCAACTTCTTCAATCACAGCTTGAGCTTCTTCAGTTACAACTACTTTTGCATCGTCAGACGCAGTTGGTGCATCAGTATCGATTGGATTGCCATCTTTATCAACTGGGTTTCCAGTAGTGACTGCAATGTTAGTCATTGTGCCTGAAACTGTTAAGGTCGCTGTGCATGTAACACTGTCTTGTGGAGCGATTAAGGCTAAACCTGAGCATTCTGCTGAAGTAATTTTTACATCATCAGATTCGACACCAGGAGTTCCCGCATCATCAGTTATTACAACATCTGCTAAATAATTTGATTGTAGAACATCTTCAACACTTGTGTTAGTCACAACATAGGTGAACACAACATCGCCAGCAGAATCCAATGTAAGGGTTGAGTCATTAGCAGCATCTGCAGCTGTTTTTACAATAGAAATTGTTGGAGGTATTAGCTTGATTACATCTGAACGTGTTGCAACAGCATCTAGTTCTAATGAAACATCTACAAGCCCACCAAATTTACATGAATATGTCGGAGGGAAGCTAGAAGAGTTATCTGTAATTTTTAGATCATAAACAAACGGATCAGTCCAGCCTTCTAGAGTGTCCAGATCGATAGCGATTAAGGTATCATCCGCACCCGCTGCAGTATTAGGATTTACTTGAAAATCATCGATAGAAATTGATTTAGACTGAGTCGGACCAGTTAGAACAATTTCCATTCCTGAGAGTTCAGCATCTTCAAAGATAAATATTTCATAACCATCTAAGTTGCTAAATGGGGTACCTGTATCTTTAAGAGTGCCGGTTGAACTCACGCCATCTCTAAAGATTGCTTTACCATTCAGTTGTAAGGTAATACTACCACCGTTACCCATGTCAAAGTTAGCTGCATCATCCCCACCATTTGAAATGTTACCAAAATCATCAATTGTAGTTAAACCTTCAGTTACCTTTTCCATAGTTGGAGCATCTAGATAAATCTCGTCAGGAACTTCAGTTGCAGTACCAACAGAAAAGTTAACAACTTCTGCTGCCTCATCACCTATAAATTCTAATGCACCAGCAGATATTGCGGTCAAGATAATATCGTCAGTTGGGTTAGCTCCAGCAACTCCATCACATACCTCGGCTAAATTGCTAGGACTATGAGTCGGGTCATCAATCCCTCCACCAGCACTGAACAAAGCAACACCAGAAGTATTATCTTGCTTTCCATCTACAGAAGCCGCAGAAGCTGCGCTTGAAAAAGCCCCAACAAATAAACCTGCAACTGTTAGACATACCAAAGGTTTGAATAAATTAACCTTTGCTTGTACTCGAGTCTGACTACTATTTCTCATCTACCGCACCTTTTTTATAGAATAGACTATGTTAATCATACTAGCAGGTTGTACAAGGTGTGCACCCTCAACAAATTTCCTTTTTAGCTGTTTTATTACATATTCTATTACATTTAGGTGAATTTACATATGCAGAAATCCTTAGGACCCATTAGCGAGCCCTAAGGATTGAACTTAGTTTCCGAAGAAAACTATACTAAATCTACAATTCTTATGATTTAAGCCAAGATGAAGCAAATCTAATCTTACTGAACGAAATCAAGGTGAACCCAATTAAAGCTAAAAGCAGACCCGATAATGCGATTGATCTATCCTCAGCACCAGTGACAGCCAATATTGGTTCACCGAAATAATTCGAAGGATCGTTTGCAGAAACTTCAGGAATACTCTCGCCTGTTAAAGCAATCGCAGGTAGATACTGGCCTAAGTCAGTTGGCCAAGTAGTATAATCGCTAACATCACATCCACAGCTAGAAGGATCAGGCATAATTGGAGAGCCAATTGCAGCACCTACATTTGTGTATTGACCATCAATGGCAACTCCACTACCCGTACAGTCGGCACTCTGACCAGGAAGCAAAATGCTTATAACGTTAGTTCCGTCACCACAGTCGACAGCAACTGCTTGATCATCAGTAACTGGTATAGGGCCAAGGGCGGTATTACCAGTATTAGTAACCGAATAAGTCCAATTGACTGAATCACCAACACTCAAAACTTGACCGGGAGCTTCATCTGAATCTTCACCGTTTGTGAATTTTTCAATTGATATACCAGGAGTTACTGGTATATCAACGGTAGCAGACGCTTCAGCCAAAGGAGAAGACACACCTTGTATATCTTGCCCAGAAGCATTCACAGGGTTACCAGTAGCTTCAGCAATGTTAGTAACTCCAAATGGAACATTGATTGTAGCCGTACAAGTCACACTTGTCTGAGGCTGAATTAAAGCTAACCCTGGGCACTCTGCAGCAGTAATAACAACATGTTTTGAAGGATCCGACGGTTCTCCAGCATCATCATTAATTTCTACATTCTCAAGTGCATTTGTTCCTACAAAATCAACAACACTTGTATTAGTCACAACATAGGTAAACTCTACATCACCTGGAGCAGACAAAGAAAACACTTCGCCAGGAGCTGCGTCACCGGCAGATTTAGATATTACAAGTGACGGCGGAATTGGGCCTGTCACATCTGACCTTGTCGCTACTGCATCAAGCTCAAGTGAGACATCTACAAAAGCGCTGATGAAACAGCTAGTTAGAGGATCCCAACTTGACGCAAGATCAGAAATTTTAACGTCATAAACAAACGGATCGGTCCATCCAGCCAAAGAATCAAGATCGATGGTGATCAAAGTATCATCAGCACCTGTCATCGTGTTAGGATTAACTTGAAAATCATCAATATTTATCGTCAGAGATTGAGTTGGACCTGTAAGAGTGATATCCATTCCTGACAATTCTCCATCTTCGAAAATGAAAATTTCGTAACCGTCTAGATTTGTAAAAGGAGTCCCAGTATCAATCAGCGTTCCAGTAGAAATTACTCCATCTGGAAATATTGCTTTACCATCTAGTTGTAAAGTAACATCTCCACCACTCCCCATGTCAAAGTTAGCTGCGTCATCTCCACCATTTGAGATGTCACCAAAGTCATCTATCGTCGTGAGACCTTCATTAACTTCAGCCATGGTTGCTGCATCAATGTATGTAGGGTTAGGCACTTCAATATCGCTTCCAATATTGAACGAAACAACCTCAGCTGGGATATCTCCAATAAATTCCAACACCCCGGCACCTATAGCAGTCAGAACAATATCGTCTGTTGGATTAGCTCCAGCAGCCCCATCACATACAGCGGCAGGATTCCCAGGGTTATGTGACGGATCATTAATACCCTGACCAGCGCTGAATAAAGCAACACCTGATGTGTCATCTAATTCTCCAACGATAGTTGCGGCCGATGCGCTTGTGCTTGCACCTAAGACCAGTCCAAGCCCGACCACCAGACTCAAAACCGGCTTTTTACAATTCGAAACAACATTTTTTATCGACATAATTTCATACCTTAAATTAATTTTTTTGTTGATTAATGCCCTCACTGAATCAACAGCTAAATTTAACAAAGGTAAACAAATCAGTGTGGCATCTAGGTGAAACCACCCATAATCTTTTCGCTGGTTACTTCTGGGTCAGCCGATACCCAACGCCTCTGACAGGTTGAATTTTTATAGAAGTTGAACAGGATATTTTTTTCTTCATATTTGCTACGTGTACATTTAGGGTGTGGCCGTTACCCAGCCACTCCGAAGAACCCCATGCAGCGACGGCTAAAGTCTCTCGGTCTAAAGCTTGACCTTCATTTAAAGCCAATGCTTCAAATATGTTATATTCAATTTTAGTCAAACTAATTTCTTGATTCCCAATTAAGGCTGTACGAGCTGAAAGATCTAGTTCAAGATCACCAAGCTTCAAGAATTCAGGATTCTTGTCTTTTAATCCCCTAAATCTTTTTGAGATCGCCTCCACCCTCAATAAAAACTCAAGCGGGTTAAACGGTTTAGTTATGTAGTCATCAGCACCAGCGCCTAGACCTTCTAACTTTTCAATATCAGATGAACGACCTGTAACAATAATTATAAATCCGGAAAAGAATGTTCTAAGTTCTTCGCAAACCTTAATTCCATCGATATCTGGCAATCCTAGATCCAATACAACTAAATCAAAAACTAGATTTCTTGCAAGAGTTATCCCCTCTTTGCCTGTACTGGCTTGTTGAACTCTGTACCCGTCTACGGCTAAGAGTTCTTTGACTAATAAACGCGAAGTTACTGAATCGTCAATAACAAGAACCTCCATATTCTTTTTTGAAACAGAAATAGCAGAAGTCGCCATATAGACAACATCGGAAGCTCATTTACATTACTTGACTTCTATTATTTTAATATCTGATCAGCAGCACGTATAAGCCCATCATCACCGAGAGCTCCGGTAGATAAACTAATTTCACCATTTGAGTTAACAAGCACAGTAGAAGGCTGAGCTGTCACACCAAATTGTTTCCATAACAACCCATCGGTATCAGATAGATGCACTATATTTTCATGAATAAGCCCAGCAGACTCAACATATTCTATGTAATTTTCTTTATCGCCAAAGCTATGCACTAATACATAATTTATGTCTGGGTTATTCTCTGCGGCATTTGCTAACTTAGGCCCCTCTTCTACACAGATAGGACAGCTTGGAACAACAAAGGTTACGAGAGAAGGAGAGTTCTGGTACAAGTCAGAACCCAAATATGCAGACCCTGAATATAGTTCTGGAGCTTCGAAGTTAAATACTTCTGAATCAGCTGGTGAAGAATCAACCATAGAAAGTTCGTTTTCAGGAGAATTACCAGCACTTGTTCGTTCACCTTTTATGTCAGAACAGCCAGAAACTGAGAGTAAAAATATTGAACAAGTAATTAAATTCTTTTTCAATGCTTTTTTCATCTCTATCCTTATTAACTAGGAAGCGCAGTTAGTTGAACGCTGTCAAAGGCGATATCGGATTCGCTTGAAACTAAGCCAACCATTCCACCAACTGATTTTGTTTCGAACTCTGCACTTATTTGATCGTCCAATATAACTTTGACTTTAGAACCAGTTACTTCAACAGCTAAATTTATAGACTTCCCTACAGCTGGAGCTTGAACCTCTAAGGTTCCAATTGATTGGTAATAGCCAGCGTTATCATAATAACCCCATCTAAGAACTGACCCATTTTCGGCCAAATCAACTAATATTGCACCACTTCTTGTTTGAGTTGAACTCTGGTTAAACACTACCCCACCCTGATTGGCAGCGTTTATAGAATTAAAGGTTGCTGTCCAACGAAAGTGGTCAACCACATGAGTAGTTAACAGCGCTGTGTAATCAAATCCGCAAGTGTTTAGCTGATTAAATTTACCATTTTCCATACTCCAGTTTCCAGATAGAAGTTGAAACGCTGACATATCTCCGTTGCTAAAGTCAGAAGCAAATAGTGAAGTCTCAGTTTCAACCCTGACTAGATCTTCAACACTAAATCTAGCCGCCCTATCAACATTTTCTGAAGGCCCACATGATGCTCCTTGACCAATACCGGCATCTTCGATAGGCGGAGACGATTCAGATGATGTTGTAACAGGTTGTTGTTCTTCTTCAGTCGGAGGTTCTTCTTCTACTGGTGTAAATGTTTGAGAATATTTTTCATAATTTTCGACATAATCTTCAGCAGCTGCTTGTGCTTTTGGTGTTGAAGGTTTCGTTTCTGATTCTGGCCCATCAACATCGTTTAGTCCAGGAGCTACCACAGCTAGCGAGCATGAAGCACCATCGTTAGAGTTAGTGGCAGTAGCTCTGCCGACTAAGGTCGCGACCGGCGAACCTGTCGAATAACCAGTGATCTGATATATTTCGCCACTGTTGCGACCAACGTATAAATTGCCGCCGGCTGTCGCCCAAGCTGCTCCATAAGATTTAAGCTGATCTGGAAGGTTGCTTACTAATCCACCATCTGAAATTGTTAAAGCTACAGGATCAAAGATATACAAAGTACCGTCGCTGCTAACTCCATAAAATTTCCCATGAACATTAGTTATATCCGCAACCGCATAGTAGACAGAGAGCTCTGGTACTGGTTTAGCTTCTAGAGAATCAACGTTGACTTTGTACCAATCTCGACCTCCTCGAGAAATGTGAAGAAGACCATCATCTCCGAAGTCCCCCGTGTATGCACCAGAAGCAACATTCAAAGTTCCAAGGTCATAACGTACACCATTTGCGTCAACTCTGTATAAATTCTTACCAGCGACCCCATATATATAGCCATCTGCAATTCGGTAGCCAATAGCATTATAATTCGAATAGTCTTGACCAATATTGATGTATTCGCCCGTTGCTGGATTAAACGACGCCAATTGGCCAGAAATGACCTGATAGAATCCAGGATCACAAGCAAACTGATCTGACGCTTGTGCAGAAGCTGGAATGGCTGTTAGAACAGCAATAATTGTTACTAATGCAGTAAAAACGCTTTTTAAAATGACTAGTGGTAATTTTATCTTTTTCATATAAAGAAAGGATCGGCTTAAAAGCTAATGATCTTCAATCAAGATTTAGTCAAGATATTGTACAGAAGCTAGATTCTGAGTCCGTTTGAACCAAAAACGTGTTTTATTCCTTCAAAATTAATAAATACTTTGTCACCTTTTGATACAGAAGCGTCACCTTCTTCTCTAACAACTATAGTTTGCTGGCCTGACTCAATGTCTATCTGGACATGAACATATGATTCTGAGCCCAATGCTTCTATTAATTTGACGACACCTTCGATACCGGAATCAGCAAGTTCAAGATGTTCTGGTCTAACCCCTAATGTTAATTTTTCACCTGTATCAAACGATCCAAAAATATTAGGATCAATTTCAATATCAGAACCATTTAAAGAAATATTATTCAGATTTTCTGAACCAACAACTTCTATTAAATTCATAGCTGGTGAACCAATAAACCCAGCTACAAATTTATTCGCTGGTGTTGAATATAATTTACTTGGGGTATCAACTTGTTGGAGAACACCATGGTCGAGAACAGCCACACGATCCCCCATTGTCATTGCCTCAACCTGATCATGTGTTACATAAACTGTTGTAACACCCAATCTTTCCTGCAACTCTGAAAGTTCTGTACGTGTTTGCACCCTTAGCTTGGCGTCAAGGTTTGATAGAGGTTCGTCCATTAAGAAAACTTTAGGTTCACGAACTATAGCTCGGCCCATTGCAACTCTTTGTCTTTGGCCTCCAGATAGGTTTTTTGGTTTCCGATCCAGGTAAGGGACTAAGTCTAATATTTCCGCCGCTTCTAGAACTTTAGCTTCTCTTTGTGCCTTCGGAATTTTTTTCTGCTTTAGGGCAAAGCCCATATTGCCAGCAACCGTCATTTGTGGGTATAAAGCATA
>Ga0114956_1003339_pt1 | contig 12440 bp, 15 predicted proteins | sample MaitaG_FD_87304 | JGI IMG/M metagenome (GOLD analysis project Ga0114956, IMG submission 87304) | Marine algal microbial communities from Maine, USA - Maine_Asex2 metaG | ecosystem: Host-associated > Algae > Red algae > Unclassified | place: Maine, USA | collected 2015-01-05 | reverse complement strand
TGGGGCACGGCGGTCCACAACGGCGTCGGCATTGCTAAGGGAACGATCAGCGGCAAGCTCCTGGCCGAGAAAATGTCAGGCCACACCTCCGACGGCATTGCTTTGCTGGACGCAAAGGGCCGACCGAGCCGCAACTTCCCCGAGCCCTTTAACTCGTGGGGAGTCAGATTGAACGCCCGCTGGCGCCGCCACCAAGCCGGCCTTGAAGAATGACGTACAGCTGTCGACCTCATCGACTCGATGGGTGAGCCTTCGGTTAGCCGATTCGGCAACTGCTGCGCTGACTATTTCAGTGGAGCATCCCCGGCCGGGCTGGGCCAGCCGATTAAACCTTTGATGCGGCTCCGAGATGCTTCATCGTTTACCAAATCGGCATCTCGGAGCCGCAGATCGCCATCAGCGATGCATTCGGCCGGTGGTGACGCACCCGCGGAGAAAACCCGCAGAGCCGAAACCGCCGGGCGTCGGGCCTTGGGCCCGGTGGTGACGCACCCGCGGAGAAAAAGAGTAGGGACCATCTCGAAATTCCTCATCGTTACCAAATCGGAGTCTCGGGATGGTCCCAGGTCAGTTCCAAACTTTTGGTTGCTTTGTTCCGGAGAACTCGGCTCCCTCAGGTGAGGTTCCTACCTTGCGGGCTTTGTTGCTTTCCTTGCTGCTTCTCAGCTTTGCTCTGGTTGCCCATTGCTCTGCTTTGTCGCTGCGTTTCCGGCAGTTCCACTCGCTTGGTGGACTCACTATGCCGTGTGGCCGATGTCACGTCAATAGGGTTTCGGAAATCCCCAGGTTTATCCCCGCAGATACGCAGATATCCCCATTTCTGCGATGGGTTATCCCCTATTGGACCCCGAGTTTTCCACCGGCCGGAAACGAAACGTTACTTCGGCAGCTTGGCGAGCAGCGTCGCCATTTCCACGGCGGTCACCACGGCTTCGAAGCCTTTGTTGGTTTCGTCATTGCCGGCTCGAGCGACGACCTGAGCCTCGTTCTCGGTGGTGAGCACCCCAAAGATCACGGGGACTCCACTCGACGCCGCGGCCTCACGGACGCCAACGGCAGCCGCTTCGCTCACGATGTCGTAGTGGGTGGTTTCGCCCCGCACAACGACGCCAATTGCAATCACGGCGTCGAACTGGCGACTGTGAGCAAGTTGTTGACAGACCAAGGGCAGCTCGAACGAACCTGGCGCCCATACTTCGGTCACGTTCTTAGCTGCGATCTGACAATGGTCATATCCACGGCGTGCGCCTTCGAGGAGCCGACCGGTCAAATGATCATTCCAGCGCGCGGTGACCACGGCGAGTCGGACTTGTGATCCGTCGTAGCTGCCAGACACGCCTCCTGCCGATGAGTCTGGTGCCGGAAGCGACCCAACAGCCATCAGGCATCTCCTGCTGCGTCGAGTTCATCCATGAGGTGACCCATTCGTTCGCGTTTGGTTGTCAGGTAACGAATGTTCTCTTCGTTTGGTTCGATCATGATTGGCTCGCGACCGGTGATCTCGAAGTCATAGCCACCAAGACCGCCAAATTTGGAGGGGTTGTTGGTCATCAGCCGCATCGACTTGACACCAAGATCTGAGAGAATCTGCGCCCCAATGCCGTACTCGCGGCTGTCGACGGGCAGGCCGAGCTCCACGTTGGCGTCAACAGTGTCGTGGCCATGGTCTTGCAGCTCGTAGGCCCGCAATTTGTGTCCAAGACCAATACCCCGGCCCTCTTGACCCCGCAGGTAGACGACGACTCCCGCTCCAGCTTGGCCGATCTTGGCGAGCGCTGTATCGAGCTGCGGACCGCAGTCGCAGCGCATCGAGGCAAAGATGTCTCCGGTCAGACACTCGCTATGAACCCGAACTAGCAGGTCCGTGTGGTCGGCTGGATCGCCCATCACGAACGCCACGTGTTCGACACCGTCGAGCAACGATTCAAACGCGATAGCTGTGAACTCGCCATGCTTCGTTGGAATGCGGCCTTCGCTCACTCGTCGCACCAACTTCTCGGTGCGGCGTCGGTAGCGAATCAGGTCTGCGATGCTGATGAGCTTGAGGTCGTGCTTATCTGCGAAGACCCGCAATTGCGGCAACCGAGCCATAGTGCCGTCTTCGTTTACGACCTCGACAAGCACGCCCGCAGGCTTGAGTCCAGCGAGCATGCAGAGATCGACCGCGGCCTCGGTATGACCGGCTCGTTTGAGCACGCCACCTTCGCGAGCTCGTAACGGGAAGATGTGGCCAGGCCGGGAGAAGTCAGACGAGATCACATCGGTATCCACGGCCTTGGTGATGGTGGCGGCTCGGTCATGGGCCGACATGCCGGTGGTTGTGCCGTGGCGATAGTCAATACTGACCGTGAAGGCAGTGCGCATAGCTTCGTCGTTGCGCTGCACCATCTGGGGCAGGTCAAGTTCGTCGAGTCGGTCACCAGTCATCGATAGACAAATAAGGCCTGATGCTTCTTTGGCGAAGAACGCAATCTTGTCGGGAGTCGCGAACTCGGCGGCCATGATGAGGTCACCTTCGTTCTCGCGATCCTCGTCGTCGACCACGATGACGATCTCGCCTTGGGCGAACGCTGCAAGTGCGTCATCGATCGAGTCGAGCACGATTTCAGTCATAGGTTCTAGTCTCGCTGCTGGTATGGGCAACACCTACGTTGGTGCGCATCCGCAGCACCATAAAACTTCAACCAGGCTTGAAGTCAACCAAGGCCAGATGAGACTTCCGTCACTCTCTGGCGACAGCCACGAGATGTGCCTTCAGGCTGCTAGCTCAGGTGGCCGGCCAGCAACTTCTCCGCGTACTTAGCCATCATGTCGACTTCGAGATTTACCGTGTCGCCGACTTGTTTGTGGGCCAACGTGGTCACGTCTTCGGTGTGAGGAATAATGGCACAGGTAAAACCGTCGCCGAGCGCATCGACCACCGTAAGCGAGATGCCATCGACGGTAATCGAGCCCTTCTCGACTACGTAGCGCGTCAGTTTTGGGTCCATCGATATCCGCAGGTCAGGTGCCGAAACTTCGATGGTTCCGACCGCGTCGACGTGACCTTGCACGACATGGCCGCCGAGGCGGTCCATGAGCCTCACGGGTCGTTCCAGGTTGACCGGATCGCCAGCCTTGAGATCACCAAGGTTGGTCCGCGAGAAGGTTTCGGCGGACACGTCGGCTTCCCACCAATCTTCGCCCCAAGCAACGACGGTCAGACAGCAACCGTTCACCGCCGTGGAGTCACCCATCTGAACGTCTTCGAGAACCTTGGTTGCGCCGATCCGAACCTTGGCGCCGACAATGGACTGCACAGTGCCGAGCTCTTCGACGATGCCGGTGAACATGAGGGACTCCTAGTAGTGAGTTGCGACTGGCCGGTAGTGCTCAAGCACGGGTCCGCAGCCTGGTGAGAATAAGACTTCAAGGTGGGTTGAAGTCAAGCAATCAGTCACCCAGAACCACGCGGGCGTTGTCGATGTCTTTCTTGAGTTGTTCAGAGATCTCATCGATGCCGGAGAAGCGTCGTTCGCTGCGCAGGAATTCGACGAATTCAACTCGCAGGTCCTGGCCATAGAGATCGCCGTCGAAGTCAATCAGGTGTGCTTCGAGCAACGGCTGTTCGGCGTGCTCATGGAAGGTTGGGCGCATGCCGATATTGAGCGCTGTTGGCCAACGCTTCCCGTCGGCCAACGTGGTCCAGGCTGCATACACGCCTTTAGCCGGCCAGGCGCGACCGGGCCGAAACTTGATGTTGGCGGTTGGGAAGCCGATGAGGCGACCCCGTTTGTCACCTTGGGAGACTTCGCCTCGGACTTCGAAGCGCCGCCCCAGCATGGCGTTGGCGGCCGCAATATCGCCGCCCGCAAGCGCCCGACGAATCGCGGTTGATGAGACCGGTTCGAGCGCATCGTCCTCGGCAAAGAGGTCGAGCCCGAGAACCTCGAATCCCATTTCTTCGCCGAACGCCCGAAGACTTTCGACGCTTCCGCTTCGGGCCTTGCCGAAATGAAAATTGCTGCCGACCACGATCAGTTTGGCGTTCATGCGAGATACCAACACATCGGCCACGAAATCTCGATCCGAGGTTGCGGCCCGCTGCTTATTGAACTCCAACAAGTAGAGGTAGTCGATGCCAATGTCGGCAAAGAGCTCGACGCGCTGTTGTTGGTCGGTGAGCAACAACGGGGCGCTCTCGGGCCGCACGACCGCTGCCGGATGCTGGTCGAAGGTTACAACGCCTGGCGCAAGGCCGCGCTCAGCAGCAAGGCCTGACAATGTGTTTAGGACGGTTCGGTGACCCAAGTGAATGCCGTCGTAGGCGCCGACCGACACGGCCGTGGCGACTCCCTCGGGCACGCGATCTACACCGTCAGTGAGTATCTGCATCGCTGATCAGAATATCTGTCGTTGCTGCGAATCGGTCCGGGTCCAACTGCGAAGAGGCCACTTGTCGCCGTGGCGGTTGGTGATCCACGTACTGATAGCGGCTGCAGTGCAACCGACAAGGCGGCATGGGCTACCGTCCGGGGCATGGATCTTGGACTGACAGGTAAAAAGGCAATCATCACCGGCGGCAGCCGCGGGATCGGCCGAGCAATCGCCGAGCGACTTCTCGAAGAAGGCGCCTCGGTGACCATCTCCGCTCGCGGCCAGGAAGGCCTCGACGCTGCGCTTGGCGAAATGGCATCGATGGGCGATATCTCCGGCTCAGCTGTCGACGTAGCCGATGGCGATGCACTTACCGCGTGGGTCACCGAAGCTGGTGCCGCAATGGGAGGTCTCGACATCATCGTGTCGAACGCCAGTGGCGGCGGCGCAGGCAAGACCACCGAAGAAGCCTTTACGCAAACCCTGAACGTCGACATTCTCGGGCTCGTGCGCATGGTCGAAGCCGGCCAAGACATGCTCGAAGCCTCAGAAGGAGCATCGATCGTTGCCATCTCAACGACTGCCGCAATTGAACACTTCATGGGCGGCGTCGATGCATACAGCACGCTCAAGGCTGGACTGATCAAGCTCATGGCTGGCTACGCCCAAGCACTCGGCCCCAAGGGCATCCGTGCTAACACCATCTCGCCGGGGCCAATCATGGTCGAGGGCGGCGGCTGGGACCACATCAAAAACAATATGGAAGACTTCTACAACGCCACCATTGCGAACGAGCCACTCGGCCGCATCGGCACTGCGCCAGAAGTCGCCAACGTGGCCGCCTTCTTGGCCAGCCCCGCCGCCTCGTGGGTCACCGGCACCAATATTGTCGTCGATGGCGGCTACACCAAGGGCGCCGGTTTCTGAGTTGCACCGCTCCGTTCGGGCCAGCGTTCGCCGGACGCGGCGTTCGCCCGGCCCCAACGTGTCATCCCTTGAACACACCCGCTCGCCCCTCCTCGCCGACCCTTATTGGCCGGCGTAGAGGGACCGCAGAAGCGGCTTTAGCTCAGACGCCCGAGCAAAGCCAGGCGAACTACCCTGGGCCTTGCTTGCGTAGTTCTTCGACTTCGCCCATGGCATTGCGGAGCTTTGCGAGCCATTCGGCTTCGTTCTCTGCAACGAGCCGCACCGACCAAGCCAGGGCTTCGCTGCGGGAGCGTGCCACGCCAGCGTCTATCAGCGTGTCGAGCAGTCGTCGTTCGTCCATGTGTAGCCGAGTCATTACCGGCACGCTGGCAACGGTGTAATCCATCTGTTCAGTCCCGCAGGTGACCGTCCAAGAGACCTTGCGCAGATAATGCGCTTCGGCCCGTTCCGCAATCGAGATGCGGGCGTCTCGAGTTGTTGCTCGAAAGCCGTTCATCCGCTCGTTAGCGGCGACTGTGGCATCGGCTTTGTCATCGAGCTTGGGCATCGGGAGCTCACCCGTGATCACGATTTCGTCTCGGTCAAAGGTGACCGAAGCTGGCTCAATGAACCAATCATCGGGCAGGTTGCCAGCGACCCAGGCGCTGAGTTCCTCTGGCGAGGTCGGCGTGGGTTCGACCTGTCGCCCCCGCCCTCTGCCTCGTCCGCGTCCTCGGCCTTCGCCGGGTCCGCCGCGTTCTTTAGGTGCCATGTGGTTCCCCTTTCGGTGGGAGTGACCTTCGCTCATTTGCATGTGCGCAACCAGTGCTCGCGCTTTACGTGGATGCATATCGCTCCTTCGAGAAAGATATGTACTTATGTAGTAATGTAATTATGTAATTACGTAACTAATTATGCAATCAGCGACGTGCCTTTGCCAACCCCCATCAGCGAGACACCGGTCACGGAGCCATGACCAACGATGGGCCCAATGACTCGGCAGCGCTTGCAGACCACGCAGCCAGCCCGGTTGACAAAGCCAGCAGTTAGGAACTTCCTGCCCAAGGCGCGACACTCAGGCCAGGATTGGGTTTCACACCAGCGAGGGACAACGTGGACCAGAACAACGACATAGCAGTAGTCACTGGCGGAGCCGGAGCGATCGGCCAGGCCGTCTGCCAGCGCCTTGCTACGGCCGGACAACGGGTCGCAGTCCTGGACCTTTCGCAGGCTGCCGCCGAAAAGGCCGCATCAACACTGCCCGGTGCAGGCCACGTCGGCATGGCGGTCGACGTGGCCGACAACGGGCAGGTTCAAGGGGCCATGGCCAAACTCGAAAGCGACTTCGGCCCGATCGGCACCCTGATCAACACCGCAGGGTGGGATCGGTTTACACCGTTCGTAGACACCACACCCGAGTTCTGGGACCAAGTGATTGCTATCAACTATCGAGGCACCCTCAACGCGGTGCACGCGGTCCTGCCGGGAATGATTGAGCGAGGACGAGGCCGGATCGTGTCCGTCGCCTCCGACGCGGCGCGTGTTGGGTCATCGCTCGAGGCGGTCTACGCCGGCGCCAAAGGAGCAACCATCGCCTTCTCCAAGAGCGTGGCTCGCGAGGTCGCCAAATATGGCATCACGGTCAACGTTGTTTGCCCCGGACCCACCGACACTCCCCTGATCCGGGGCATGGCGGAGGAGATGGGTTCGAGTGAGCGGTTCATGGATGCGCTCACCCGCGCCATTCCCATGAGACGACTGGCCGTGGCCGACGACGTCGCACCCGCGATCGTCTTCCTCGCATCTGACGACGCCGGCTTTATCACCGGGCAGACGCTCTCGGTGAGCGGTGGGCTCACCATGGCCTAGGAGCGAAGTGTTACGGCCGCCGAGTCAAACAGCTCAGGGCCGCAACACTTCGAACCACTCGTTCAGGTGCCGGTCCATTCGGGGGCACGCTTTTCGGCGAAAGCCCGCGGGCCCTCTTTGGCATCGTTGGACTTGAACACACCCATCAACGAGTTCTGCACAGGCCAGAACTCCTCTTCGGGTTTGTCGGTTGCGGTCCAAATCAGCTTCTTGGATGCAGCAACTGCCAATGGAGCGTTCACGGCAACCGCTTCGGCAAGCTCCAGAGCCACGTTGACCGATTCGCCCTTTGGGGCGACCCGAGCAACCATGCCTGCTTCCTTAGCTTCTTCGGCCAGAATCGGATCGCCGGTGATGGCCATCTCCATCGCCCGAGAGAAACCAACCCGCGATGGCAGCCGTTGCAGGCCACCTCCAGCGGCGAATAAGCCAACCTTTACCTCTCGAATACCGAGTTTGGCACCCTCGGCAGCAACGAGCAGGTCACACGTGAGCGCAAGCTCGAGGCCACCAGCTAGCGCGAATCCCTCGACCGCACCAATGAGCGGTTTCTCGGACCCGTTCTTGATGAAGTCCATCATGGGCCCAATGTCTTCGCCTGCAGCGAATGCCTTGAGGTCCATGCCAGCGCTGAAGCCACGGCCATTTCCCGTAAGCACACCAACGGTGTAGTCAGCGTTGCTGTCGAGCTCATCGATCGCAGCCACGAGCCCAGCCGACAGCGCACCATTGATTGAGTTCATCGCATCGGGACGATTGAGCGTGATCAGCAAGACCCGACCACGCGCTTCGGTCAGTACTGCCTCTTCACTCATCGCAACCTCCACTGGTCGGGACCGTTGAATTGAAAGTTCGAAAACAGGATGAGGAGTCCTGCGACGAATCCGGACTACCCATTATTTAGGTGGCATCCGAATGCCGCCATCGACTCGGATGGTCTCGGCATTCATGTACGGGTTGGTGATGAGTTCCATGACCATCGAAGCGAGTTCGTCGCCGTAGCCAAGGCGGGGCGGGAACAGCACACTCTTGCCCAGATGCGCCTTGAACTGGTCACTCTGCTCACCGGTGCCGTAGATCGGCGTGTCGATCAGGCCAGGTGCAATGGTGTTTACTCGGATACCTGCAGCAGCCAGGTCACGAGCAATCGGCAAGGTCATACCGACCACGCCGCCCTTCGATGCCGAGTAGCTGTTCTGACCAATCTGGCCGTCGAATGCGGCCACCGAGGCCATGTTGACGATTGCGCCCTTTTGGCCGTCTTCGTCGGGCTCGGTCTTGGCCATGGCCGACGCGCACAACCGCAACATGTTGAAAGACCCAATCAAGTTTATCTCGATGACCTTCTTGAAGATGTTGAGATCCATTGGGTTGTTTTCGCGGTCGATAGTGCGACCAGCCATGCCGATACCGGCCGAGTTCACGAGCGCACGCATGGGGCCCATTTCGTTCGCGGCAAGCACAACAGCCGCGCCGTCTTCTTCGCTGGTTACGTCGCACTTGACAAACATGCCGCCGATTTCAGAAGCAACGGTATTGCCAGCCTCTTCGTTGAGGTCGGCAACAACCACCTTGGCACCGAGCGCGGCGAGCTGACGGGCCGCCGCCTCGCCGATACCCGAGGCGCCACCAGTGACGACAGCTGATTTGTCTTGGAGATCTAGTCGATACATCAGGCATCAACCCTTTCGATGATGGTTCCGTTTGCGAGTCCGCCACCTTCACACATGGCCTGGTAGCCGAACCGGCCACCAGTGCGCTCGAGTTCGTTGACGAGGGTGGTCATAAGCTTGGCGCCCGAGCAACCAAGTGGGTGGCCGAGCGCAATTGCCCCGCCGTTCACGTTGACCTTGTCCATGTCAGCGCCGGTTTCCTTCTGCCATGCAAGCACGACCGAAGCGAAGGCTTCGTTGATCTCGAACAGGTCGATGTCTTCGACCGACATGCCGGAGCGTTCCATGATCTTCTCGGTCACGGGGATTGGACCCTTGAGCATGGTCACGGGATCGGTGCCTGCGAGTGCGAAGTGACGGAACACAGCGCGTGGCTTGAGGCCAAGTTCTTCGGCCTTTTCGCGACTCATGATGAGCACGGCTGCAGCACCATCGGAGATCTGGCTGGCGTTTCCAGCGGTGACCTTGCCGTTTTCCTTGAAAGGAGTCTTGAGCGAAGCAAGCGTTTCAGCGGTGGTGCCTTCGCGGATGCCTTCGTCCTTAGTCATCATCACGGTCTCGCCATTGACTTCGATTGGGACCGGAATGATCTCGTTCTCGAAACGGCCCTCGGCGGTTGCCTGAGCGGCACGGCGCTGTGATTCTGCGCCGAACTCGTCGAGGTCCTGACGAGAGATGTTGTACTCATCGGCGATCATTTCAGCGCCAACACCCTGAGGCGGGAGACCGGTGTCGGCGTAGCGGTCCTGCATGGACTGCGGGAAAGCGAAGCCCATGTCGGGAACCACGCTTGCTCCCATTGGGGTGCGGGTCATGACTTCGACACCAGCGGCGACAACGACGTCGTAGGCGCCAGCCATGACACCTTGCGCTGCGAAGTGGATGGCCTGTTGGCTTGAGCCACATTGGCGGTCGACGGTGGTCGAAGGAACCGACTCGGGCCAACCAGCAGCGAGCACGGCGTTGCGGCCGATATTCAATGCTTGTTCGCCCACCTGCATGACACAACCCATGACGACGTCATCAACAATCGCCGGGTCAATACCGTTGCGGTCTACGAGTGCTTTAAGTACGTGCGCTGCCAGGTCGGCGGGGTGCCAACCTGAAAGCTGACCGTTGCGCCTGCCGGCTGGCGTGCGCACGGCATCGACGATGACTGCTTCTTGCATTATGTGTCTCCTGTTTCAGGTGAACTAGTTGTGGATTGGGTTTTCGATTCTTGGATTGCGCCGACAGCGTTGGCCGACATCCGCATCAGCAGGTCGGCGAGTTGCTGACGTTCGGCGCGTGTGATCCCGACGCGCATGCTTTTGCGTAGCTGTTCGTCGATACTCACGATCTCGATCGACGCGTCGGAACCGGCGGCAGTGTTCTCGACCAGCCACACGCGCCGATCATCAGGGTCCGGCACTCTCTGGACGAGTCCGCGTTTTTCAAGCTGATCAACAACGGACCCGGTAGCGGCGCGGCCAAGCACGAGGGCTGCCGCGAGCTGCGTTTGGTTCATCGGACCGTTCTCGGCGATGTAGCCAATGAGTGAGGCCTGAGAGAGGTTCAGGTCGAGAGGTTCGAAGCAGTGGTCGTACGCCAACCGGATGTTGCGCGCTGCGCTCATCATCGTTGTTTCAACGCGCTGCCATGGCGGTGCGTTTAATGCGTGTGTTGATGACTGTGCCGTCAAACTGTATGCCCCCAGAACGTAAGAGATCATACAGTCAGATGACGAACGACCCACCGCCAGTCGAGGTTATCAATAAGCTACTTCTTGGTTACGTAACTGTATAGTGACCTAACGGCTGCGTGGCGAACAGCTACAACCATGGGGTCGACATCGATGACAGAGCTCAACCAGCCAGCGGACCTCGACCCAGTTTGGCGAGCTCTGTCCGACCCGACTCGTCGAGCCATTCTCGACGAATTGCGAGCCGGCCCGCAGAACACAAGTGCGCTGTGCGAACGCTTCGACCATCTGAGCAGGCATGGCGTTATCAAGCACATCAAGAGCCTGGAATCAGTAGGACTCGTTCGAGTTGAGGCATCGGGCCGAGAGCGCATCAATCACTTGAACGTCGTGCCCCTGCAACACATCTACGAACGTTGGCTCAAGCCCTACGAAGCCTTCTGGGCAAGCAAGCTGTATCGACTCGCAGAATCCGCAACCGAAAAGCAGGTTCAAGAAAGGAAGTCCTCATGATCGACGACACACCGCGCATCGTGACTGTTCATCTAGAAACAGAATGTGAAGCAGAGGCGGAGACCATTTGGCGAACGCTGGTAGATGATATTGACACTTGGTGGGGTGAACCCTATGTCAGTTCGCCCGAGCGACAGGCCCTGACACTCGACGCCCAACCCGGTGGACTCCTCTTTGAAGATTGGGGGAACGGCAACGGCAGAACCTGGGCCACCGTGCGGGCTCTACGGCGACCCAAGCAGATCGATTTCGACGGCACCTTCATGATGAATGGAGCGCTTCACGGCACCGTCGCCATCGCGATAGAGACCCGCGAGAGCCGCTCCTGTCGGATTGTGCTTGCCCAGCAAGCGATCGGGGCTATCAACGATGAGACCGTGGCAGCATGGCACGGCGGTTGGGAAGACTTACTCGGTTCACTCAAGACTCATTGCGAAGCCGTCGAAACCAATCAGCCATGACAGCGACAACGAAGCAGCGCTTCGATGTTCCCGCAGGAACGGTGACCTATTTCGATACACGAGCCCCGGCCGACAACACAGTGGTGTTCGTCCACGGAAACCCGGCGTCGTCGGCGGAGTTCATGCCAGCAATTGCACAACTCGGCGACAGCTATCGCTGCATCGCCATTGACCACATAGGTTTTGGCGACTCTGACAAGCCCACCGATTGGGATTACCTGCCGAAGTCCCACGCGTCAAACCTGGCATTGCTGCTCGATCACCTGGACCTAGACAACGTGACCATGGTCGTCGGCGATTGGGGCGGACCCATCGGCATGTCGTGGGCGCTCGATAACCCCAACCGAATACGACGCCTTGTGATCACCAATACCTGGCTCTGGCCGGTCAATCGGTCGCTCTACTATCAGGGCTTCAGCCGAGCAATGGGTGGATTGTTTGGGCGCTACATGATTCGCAACCACAACCTGTTTGCCGAGCGCGTGGTCAAGAGTGCTTGGGGCAGAGCCACGCCACTTAGTCCTGAACTTCACAAGTTGTTCACCGAAGTGCATCCCGTTAGGGACCAGCGCAAGGGCATGTGGGTCTTCCCTGCGGAGATCGTTGGCTCCACGAAATGGCTCGAGAGTCTGTGGCAACGCCGCGACACACTCCGCGACCTTGACATGTCGTTCGTGTGGGGAATGCGCGATGTCGCCTTCAGACCTGACATTCTCAAGAAGTGGAGCAGAGAGTTCCCCGACGCCGACGTCGTGCGACTCGCCGACGTCGGCCACTTCGTGGCGCTCGAAGCCACACAACATTTGGTCGAAGCCATCAATCGGTAGACCGAGACTCACGGCGACGGTGAGAATCTGAGCCTCGCACCTGGGTCCGTCCTCCGCCCGTACGCGAAGATGTTCCTTGTATGAAAACCCCAAGCATGGACAGGCCGACCGCCGTCGAGTTGCTCGAAATCATGTCGGCGACACTCAACGA
>Ga0114956_1003338_pt1 | contig 12441 bp, 10 predicted proteins | sample MaitaG_FD_87304 | JGI IMG/M metagenome (GOLD analysis project Ga0114956, IMG submission 87304) | Marine algal microbial communities from Maine, USA - Maine_Asex2 metaG | ecosystem: Host-associated > Algae > Red algae > Unclassified | place: Maine, USA | collected 2015-01-05 | reverse complement strand
CGGGTTCATGAGGGGAGTTTCGGAGTTCTTGGGCCGAAGTTCAAGCGGGTTTTCTTGGTCGGAGTCCGCAGGGCGGGAACGAGTTCGGAGTGGGCCGGCAACGATCAGCCTTGCCGGGTTCGGCCGGCAAAGGCGCTGGTTGTTAGGGCTGCGGCGCGAACACCTCAATGTGATCCATAATATATTCTCGTCGAAGCTTATAAAGCTCTGGATTCAGACGTGTAAAGCGAGAGGTAATATCATTGAGCGCACGATTTAAAGGCACGACACCCATTATTTTAACGTATTCGTCCCAGTCTTTAGCTTCTGCTATTTCTTCAGTGTGTTGGTCGCGGTACTTAATGACCTGCTCGAGCATACTTCGATGTTCATTCGCGCCCAAGGTGGTCAGCCCGGCAAGGGCCTCATCGATATAGCAGTCGTCTTCGATATTAGTGAAGTATTGACCGAATCCTCCGTTATCCACCTCTCCTTGAACTCGCCAAGTCGCCCAAATCACACGCTGTTCTGTTGGTAGCGACTTAAAGAATAAAACATAATCTTCTCCGCGCTCTTCGGGCCAATCCATGGCCCAGATGTCATCGATGACTGTTCCGACAAATTCGACATCATCTTCGATCGTAAGCAGTACAGAGCGTGAGAGGGGGGAGGTGGTCATGTCTATCTGTTCATCGGCAGCTTGCTGTGCGCAGCCCATCAATATTGGAAGTAGGATGGCAAAGAGAGCGAGGTATGGGTAGGACATTTCGATTGGTACAACAAGTTATTCTTCAGACTCGTATACCATCACCTGTTGCAGTTAGTCAACTACTTTCAGCCTGATTTGATCCGCACGACTAACCGTATATTGACAAAATTCTGTTAGTATACTTATCGTATACTAACATGGAAAAAATACCAGAGCCGTTAGATAGGGCGTTTCGAAAGCGAATGGTTGAGGCGAAATTGGATCCTCAAGCGAGGCGGAGGTGGTTGAAGTGGCTTCGGTTCTACATTGATTTTTGTCTGAAGTATGGGTTTGCGCCACGGGAACGATCTAGTTTGGCGTCTTTTTTGCAGAAGTTGGAAGGCAAGGGGCAGTCGGAAGAACAGCTTGAGGAAGCGGGTCGAAGTCTGGATTTGTTTTATGAGATTGTGCCCAGCTTTGACGGTCCGGGGGCGGCGGAGGCGACACAAGCTGAGGGTAGCAGGTCGGTGAGTCCTTCGCCGCGCGCCCGGGAGTGGGATCCCGTGTTTGCGCAGTTGGAGGAGGTGATGGCGTTGCGTCAGCTGGCGCGGAGCACGCGAAAAACGTATCGGGGGTACGTCAACCAGTTCCGGCGTTACGTGAAGACGAAGGGCTGCTCGCTGGCGGAGGTGGGGGAGGATGAGGCGGTGGGGTATCTTACCGAACTCGCGGTGGTGCGGAATGTTTCCGCGAGTACGCAAAACCAAGCGTTTAATGCCCTTTTGTTTCTTTTCCGGCATGTGCTGAAGCGTCCCTATGAATTGAAGGACCGGGTGGTGCGGGCGAAGACGCGGAAGGTGGTCCCGCAGATTTTTAGCCGTGAGGAGGTGGACGAGGTAATTGGGCGGATGCCGTACCCGTATTCTCTGGTGGCGAGTTTGCTGTACGGCTGCGGTTTGCGTGTCTCGGAGGGGCTTTCCCTGCGGGTGCAGAATTTCGACTTTGACGCGATGCGCTTGACGGTCCGGCGGGGAAAGGGAGGCAAGGACCGGGTGTTGCCGATTCCGGAGTCGATCCGGGCTGATCTGGAGGCGCATTTGGAGCGGGTGTGTCTGCTGCACGAACGCGATTGCCTGGTGGAGGGATGGCTAGGGGTGTTTATGCCGGAGTCGGGGGCGCCTGCGGCGTGGGCCAAGAAGTCGACGTTGCTCCCGTGGCAGTTTTTCTTTCCGGCCAAAACGCTGACCTGGGTGGACGAGGAGGATGGGATGCGGCGGTTTCATATCCATGGGGATAAATTCGGAAAGCAGTTGCGGGCGGCGGTTCGCCGTTCGAAGATCACCAAGCGGGTGACGGCGCATACGTTTCGGCATTCGTTTGCGAGTCATTTGCTGATGGCCAATTACGATATCCGCACGGTGCAGGCGATGCTCGGGCACGCGGATGTGCGGACCACGATGATCTACACGCAGACGGTGCCGAGTCGGACGTTGCGGGAACAGCGGAGCCCGTTGGATTTTGCGGTAGAGTCCGGCGGCTAGATTTCTGTGATTTATATAAGCGGTACCCGCAGAAAAGTAGCCGCGTAGCGGTGGCACCTTTGGACGCGCGGGCCGTCTTCATTTCGGCCGGGCCAAGAAACGGTCAGACCCTGTCCGAAATTGCACCGAATTTTCCGCAAACCATTGAATTCAAAATCCTTACCAATCCCGCCGAACCAGGGCAGACCATCTCAGAATCTGGCCGTTCGAGAACTAAAGTCCCTCAAACCATGCTTTCTATGCTTTACCCGGAAACTCGATCTTCGCGGGAAAACCAGGGGCGAAGGCGCTCTCTTGAACCTGGCCTTCTGGCCCGAAAAAAGTGACAGGGGTTTTCCGGTCGACGAGAATGAATTCTTGGCAACCGGCCTCGAAGTATAGGTCCCGCTTCTGTTCCATCTCAGCCAGAGAGTTTGAAGCGCTTATGATTTCGACGCAAATCTCGGGTGCTTTAAGGGCAGCTACTTCGCCGCGAAGTTGGAGGAAGTCTGCGGCGTTTTTGCACCAACACACATTGGGAATACGGACGCCTGCGGGAGTGAGGATCGTCAATTATGAACCTCCGAATCCGTCCGGAAGTAATTTGGTTAAAAGCTGAATCACGAGAACTTGAAGCATTGCGTGGTCGTTCGAGGCAGGTGACATCATAATCTTTCCGTGCTCGGTCAGTTCGATTTTGTACGGGAAATGTCGAACCGCGGATCGCGGCAAAGTGCATCCCAGTCATCGAGAAGTTTTTGTTCGGCGATCGAGCTCATGTTTTCAATATACCGTGGATGATTCCCCGTCCTCAAGTTGGTAATTCTCGGGAGGAATATGAGCCGAGCAAAATCAACCGGTGGTCCGCAGGCCGCTGGCAATGGCGCTGATCGAGAATATGAGGCCTTCCGGGAGGGTGCCGCCGCCGGCCCGCCACGAACGCAGCATTTCCACTTGTTGCCGATGGAGTCGGTCGAGGGGCGTGTCGCGGAGTTCGAGGGTCTTGCTATAGCGCGGACGGCGTTCGGCCAAGGGACTGGGAAACAGATGGGCGAGATGGCGGCGGGTGGACTCGCGTTCGGCGAAAATCCGATCCATAAACCGAACGCGTAACGCTTCGTCCGCAACCAGGCCGGCGTAGGCTTCCATGATCTCGGGATGACTGCTGATCAGGTTGGTCTCGACCCCGTTTAAGATGTAGCGCGCCAAGGTCGAACCCGGAATGGCTTCGGGCGCTTTGGCGTACAAGTCGGGATGCTCGCGTTCGAGCAGATCAAAGGCCGAACCGAAACCATACCAGCCGGCCAGATAGAAGCGGGACTGGGTCCAACTAAACACCCAGGGGATCGCGCGCAGGTCGTCCAGCGTGGCGGTGCCGGTGCGGCGCGACGGACGCGATCCCATTTCGGTCAGCTCCAGCGCGTCGATCGGGGTGGCCTGACGGAAGAACGGAATAAAGCCCTCCATTTCGAGCAGACCACGGTAGGCGGCGCAACTGGCATCGGCGACGATGTCCATGAATTCAGGAACGCCATCCCAGGCTTGCGGCGGATGGCTGTGGCGCACCGTTTCGCGGGCGACGCTGGCGTGCAAACTTTCGAGGTGGTAGACCGCGTGTTCGGGATAGGCATATTTCTTGGCGATGGTTTCGCCCTGTTCGGTCATGCGGAATCCGCCGTGCAGTGAATGGTGCGGCAGCGAACGCAAAAACCAATTGGTCGGACCCGCGCCGCGGCTGATGGTACCGCCGCGTCCGTGGAAGAAACGGATGTTCACATCACGGCTCTTGCCGACCTCGGCCAGCGCGCGCTGGGCGCGATACAGTCCCCACTGGCTGGCGAGGATGCCGACGTCTTTATTGCTGTCGCTGTAGCCAATCATCACCTGCTGCTCCGACGGCCGACCGCCGTGCACCGGATGGTCGAGGTAGGCACCGAGAATGTCGGGCGCGGCGACAAGATCGTCTAGGGTTTCGAACAAAGGAACCACTTCGAGCGCGTTGCCGAGACCGGCTTCGCGCAGAAACAGATGAACCAGAAGCAGATCGGAAAGCTGGCGCGTCATACTCACGATGAGGCTGCCGACGGCTTCCGGATACAGCTGATACCACTCACGCAACACCGCGTAGCAATCACGAACGGCGTCCGCCTCCTCGCCAGCGGCCATCCGGTCGAATAGCAACGGACGCGTGGAGGTCAGTTCGCGGTTCAAAAATTCGACGCGCTGCGCTTCCGGCCAGTCGGCGAACGACGCGCCGTCTTCAACGCCGGCGGCGCTGAGCAATTGGGCGGCGGCACGGTCGTGGAACGCGCTGTTCTGGCGAATATCAAGGCGGGCAAGATGGAGGCCAAAAGTCGCATGTAGACGCAGGAGCGGCGCAGTGTAACATTCCGCCATGAACTTGGCGCCTGCGTCCTCAAGCGTATCGTTTAGAAGGCGCAGGTCGGCCTCGTACTCTGCGGCCGACCACTCGGGGTCGCTCATGATCTTCGAACGAATGAGGAAAGCAAAACCGCGCCAAGGTTCTTCAATATTGCGCTCTTGGATGGCCGCGCCCTGCTCCCCGAGTTCGGCAATGAGATGCTTCATGCGCTCGCGCATGGCCTCGGGGGGCGGGTGTTCGACGCCGTAAAGCGTGAGGTGGCGGGCCGCGTTACCGAGGCGTTCGACGTGCATTTTGCCGGCTTGGCGACGGAGTTCGCGGAACGTCTCACGGGTGACCTTGGCGGTGACGAAGGGGTGGCCGTCACGGTCACCCCCGATCCACAGACCGAACTGGACGGCTGGGTGCTTGCCCTCCAGAATATCGGGATTGAGTCCGGCAGATTCCCAGGCGGCGTCGAGATTGGCGTGAAGGCCGGCGATCGCTTCGGGGAATACGTGGCGAAGATAGAAGAGGGTGTTGCGCAGTTCGCGGCGAATGGTCGGTCGTTCGCTATGGATTTCGCGGGTGGTCCAGAGGCTCTCAAGATCGGCCAGCAGTTGGAGCCGCGCCGCCGCGTTGGGGCATTCGCGCATGCGCTTGAGGGAAAGATAAACGTCGCGGTGGCGCTCGCGGACTGCGGGGCGTTTGGCCTCGGTCGGGTGCGAGGTGAAGACGGGTTCGACGCAGACGCCGGCAAGGTGCTTGGCGATGTCGCTGGGTTCGATGCCTTGCTTGAGCAGGATCGCGAGTGCGTGGGGCCAGAGCCCTTTTTCCTTGGTGGGGTCTACGTCCATGCGACGCTCCCGGGTTTCGGCAGCCACCTGCTCCTCCAACATGTCGAGGAGCTGGAAGGCGATCGAATAGACCTGGGCCGTCGTCTCCGGGTCAAGTTCGTCAGCATCACTAGCCTCGGTGGCGGTCCAGGGGATGGCGCGGGCGAGTTCGGGACGACCGAGGGATTCGAAGGCATCTGCGAGCCAGCCCATCACACGGGCGAGTTCGGCTTCGAGGGAGGCCAGGCCAACAGCAACAAGGGTATCTTTATCTTTTGAAGTCACCCAGAACCCCTGCGATGAAGGAGGGCCTTTGTCCAGCCAGCGCCGCGTTTGAGTACCAATGGCGTCCAACAAAAAAGACGGTCAAACGACCGCGCGGACGAGCGTCTTACTGCTCGTTTAAGGTCCAGTCGTACTTGAGATAGTTGGTCTCGTAACCACCGGCTTTAAGGAACGCGGCCGTTGAAGAGTCGACGTATGGAGCGGCGAAGGTGGCGATGTTACCGAAGTCCTCGCCAAACCATTCGAACAGTTTGGAGAGGTTCAGTTTCTTATCTTTGATGTCGACGCTGAAATGTTGCGGATCGGCAAAGAAGGCTCGGGTTTGTTCCGCCAGTTGCGTTTCGAGTTTGCTGCCGCGAAAAGCTTCGGGACGGAGGCTAGGGCAACCGATCGAGGCGCAGACAATGGCCATGTGGATGCGCGGTTCCTTCCAGTCTTTGCGCAGGCGTTGGTGCTCCATGTCGTCCAAGGTGATCCCCGAACCCATGACCGGCCATTGCTTCTCTTTCCACACGCCTTTGATTTGGCGGATGCTGTTTTTTGGATGGACGAAGGAGGTCCGCTTGATCGGGGTCGCGTCGAGAATTGAAACCAAGGTGTAGGCGTTGTAGGCGTTGATCCACATCGCCATTTTTTCCTGGTCGTTCCACCCGGCATACTCGGCCGGACGGATCGCGGCGAGATGGGCAGTATATTGGTCGAGGGTGGCTCGTTCGGTAGCCAGTCCGGTGTAATTGACCAAGCCCTTGGCATTGACGTATTTTTTCAGCAAGCGGTCGTAGCCATCCAGCGCGGCGGAGGAACCTTGTGCGGACGCAGGGAGAGCGACGAAGGAAGAGAGAGCGAGGGCGAAAAAGGAGAGGAGAAGCGCGTAAAGGAAGGTGCTTCGTTGGAGATGGGTCATGGGATTATCGTTCGTACTGTTTCAGTTGGGTCACGAGCTGGGGAAGATTGAAATTCTTCCCTGGGCAGGCGGTGGGCACGCTGTTTTCTTGGCCATGTCCACGAACTCTGTCGGGCGATAATTCGGTTTGTTTTAACAAATAGTGGGTGAGCTGGACCAAGGCGTCTTTTTGACGCGCGGTGGGCCGGGTTTTTTCAAAGTTTCCGACCAGACAGATGCCGATGCATTTATGGTTCAGCGGATCGGTTTTCATGTGGCCACCATCGAGCTGGCGCAACCAGCGGTCACCAATGTGAATGTTGCCGTCCGGGATTCCGCTCGCGCCGTTGTGGATGACGAAGTGATAGGCGAGGCCGTTCTCCATGTTGCGTTCGTTGCGGTGGTGGTGGTCCATCCCTTTCCAATGTCCGGTGGAGGTACCGGAGTGGTGGATGATGATGTAGTTCCACGGACTGCGTCGGAGGCGGATCGTGTCGAGCGTCGCTTTGACCGCTCCGGGAAGTTCCGGGGCGCGGTTCCATGCCGGCGTGGGCTTGGGCAACACCGGCCGCCAGTCGCTCGAACTGGTCGGGGCGGAATAACCCGGAGTGATATAAGTAGGCGGGACTGTCGATGTCGAAGAGGAGGAAGAGGAAGATCGCGGTGCGTAACCCGCCATGGGCCGAACGCGGTTGCGCGGAATCTTCAGTTTCTGTCCGACTAAAATGTGATTTTTGTCACGCAAGCCATTGAAACGGACAATCTGGTCGACGCTAACATTGAAGCGCTTGGCAATATCAACGAGGCTTTCACGTTTGCGAACGGTATATTCCACCGTGCTGCCCGGAATCCGCAAGGTCTGCCCGACGGAGATGGCGTTCGCCGAACGTAGCCCGTTCATCGCAACCAACTCGTCCACCACGCACTGGAAGCGTTTAGCGACCGTTGTTAACGTGTCGCCCTTCAAAACCTTGTACGTTTGTTGGGCGAAAGCGCTTTGCGCAATCAGCCAACAGAACAGACTGAGTAAGAAAAGTCGGAGATGAGATAGAGCTACCATGCAGATGATTCCGGGGGATGTTGATAACCTGTGGGCAAGGTGTTGGTCAAGAGGGATTTAGAGCGAGATCCCATCGTTTTTAGGCGAATTTTCTTCGCTGGCGCCGGTTGAGGCCGGGTTGGCGGCTGGACTCGCAGCAAGAGCGGCAGCGATGGCGTGCATGGCGATCGCGGCGGCAACGGAGGCGTTCAGCGAGTTCACCCGACCGGAACTGGGCAAGGACAACACCCAGTCGGACTGGTCCAAAATGTAGCGCCCGACCGATTTGTCTTCGCCGCCGATCACCAGCAGCAGCGGCTCCTCGGGCGGAGAGAAGTCGCCGATCGGCGTGTCGCCGCGCGCGTCCAAAGAGGCCACTTTGAACCCGGCTTCCTGCGCCACCCGCATACTGGCCACCGCCGTCCGGCGACGCGACACCAGCAGGTGTTCGACCGCGCCGGCCGAGGCCTTCACCATCGACGGGTAGATGGGCGGCACGCCTTTGGTCGGCAACAGAATCCCATGGAAGCCGAACACGTCCGCGCTGCGCATGATCGCGCCGGTGTTCTGCGGATCCTCTAAATTGTCGAGCAGTAGCAGACGCTTTAGCCTCAGCAGATTTGCCTCTACCTCGTACGGATACGGCGAGACCTCAAGAGCCACCCCTTGATGCTGCTTCGTCCCCGAACGCTGATAGAGAAAATGTTTGTCCACCGCCTGCGGATCCACCCCGGCCTTCTCCAGCAGACGCGCCAGTTTGGCGAGCCGCGGTCGTTTGTCAAAGTCCTCCAACAGAAAGGCCCGGAAGATCGTGCGACGGCGGGCGCGGATCGTCTCGAACGCGGGATTGAGACCGTAGAGAATTTCATTCGCGTCGAGGTCTTTGCGGTCGCGCGCCATCAATAAATCTCCATCGAGGTGTCGATTTCGCGCGCCCATGCGGTGACGCCACCGGTGAGGTTGCGCAGTCCGGTGAAGCCGCGCTCCTCCAGAAAGGCGATCACCCGCGCACTGCGGCCGCCCACTTTGCAGTACACCACCAGTCCGTCACGCGGCAACTCGGCCAGGCGTTCGGGAATCTCGCCCATGGGAATGTGCAGCGAGGGGTCGATGTGGCTAATGGCGCGTTCGACGTCTTCGCGGACGTCGAGCAGCACCGGCGCCGATTCCCCATCCAGTTCGGTCTTCAGTTCGATTACAGTGAGTTCGTTCATGGTGGGTTCGGTGCTGCTATTCGTAGCGCAGGCGGCTTGGACGGCTTGCAGGGTTGTGATCGTGGGCGCGTCGCCACAAACCGGGCAGTTCGGGTCGCAACGCAGCTTGAGCGTGCGGAAGCTCATGCCCAGCGCGTCGAACAAAAGCAAGCGGCCACGCAAGGACTCACCGATCCGGTCGGCTTCGACGCGTTCGCGGTTGAGCAGATATTTGATCGCCTCGGTCGCCTGAACGGTGCCGATGATCCCGGGCAACACCCCGAACACCCCCCCTTCGGCGCAGTTGGGGATGAGGCCGGCCGGCGGTGGTTCGGGATGGAGACAGCGGTAGCAAGGGCCCGGGCGGTCGGCAAAAAGCGAGGCCTGACCCTCAAAGCGGAAGATGCTGCCGTAGGCGTTGGGCACCCCGGTCAGCACGCAGGCGTCGTTGACCAGATAACGCGTGGTGAAATTATCGGTGCCGTCGACCACGATATCGTAGGCGCCGACGAGTTCCAAGGCGTTGGTTTCGTCGAGAAAGAAGGGATGGAGTTCGAGCACGACATGCGGGTTGATGCGCCGCAGCGCGTCGGCGGCGGACGCGGTCTTGTGGCGTTTCAGGTCGGACTCGCCGTGAAGAATCTGTCGCTGCAAGTTGGAGACATCCACCGTATCGCCGTCGACAATCCCCAGCGTCCCTACCCCGGCGGCGGCGAGATACATGGCGGCGGGCGAACCGAGTCCGCCGGCGCCGACCAGCAGTACGCGGCTCTGTTTAAGCTGTTCCTGCCCGGCGCGTCCGACTTCGGGCAGGACGATGTGGCGGGCGTAGCGGCGCAGTTCGTCCGGACCGAGTTCGGACGCGGAACGAGGACCCGGCGTGGCGGATGGTTCAATGGAACTCATCAGCAACTCAGGGAACGTACATGTTCCAGCAGGACAGCCAGTCGACTTTTTTTCGCTTGAAGCCCTTGTCGAGCAGGCGTTCCTCCATGTCCGGCATATGGCCGGCGCCGTAGAAGATGCCGATGCGTTTGTGGCCTTCCTTGAGTTCGCGGTCGAGCACCTCGAAGGCTTTGATGTTGCGGCCGGCGATGATCACACTGTTATCCAGCTGGTCGAACTGCCCACCGAGATCGGCGAGTTGCCGCGATAGCAGGAGCCGCAGCGACATGCTGCGGTTCGGACTGAGCACCAAGCCCCCGAGATCCGCGACATCCAGTGAGCCCGTGGTCTGACCGCTCAGTTGGCGTTTGCGTTCGAAACTGGCCGTCTGCATGTACAGTTTGAAGAACGACTCGCCTTGGCGTTTCTGCTCTTTAATGAACTCGTCCATGTTCATGTCGGCGTGGACAAAATTCTCCGGGTCGTAATCAACGCCGGTCATCTGAAACTCGAGTCCGAGCGCCTTTTGCATCGCCTGTTGCGAACCGCGGATTTGTTTCATCTGCGCCTTTTGCAGTTCGCCGATCTCCTCGTCGCCCGGTGCCACCAGTTCGTAGAGCAGCACGTCATAGTTTTTGAACAACTCGTTCAACTTATCGTAATATTTCGCATCGCCGATGTGCACCGCGCCGATCAAATCCACGGTCACTTTTTTCTTTTTGTATCGGATCACCGAGGTTTGCAACTGGGCGCGGCGACCCACTTCCACGTGGCGGATAAACCGGTTTTCCTCGGCGGCTGTTTTCGACGCGTCTTGGTCGGCGGACGGCTCCGCGGGTTTCGCGCTGTCCGGCTGGACCGGGTTCGGGGCGGGCTTGACCGGGTTCTGGGCGAACAGCGGGAGGAGCATCAGCGGGCAGAGAAAAATGAACAGGGGAATGAAACGCTTCATGGGATGACCAACAATTTATGGATGGGGAAATACCACGGGGAACTCAAGATTCCATGATTTTCCTGTATAAGAAGGCGGTGTTGTGGGTATAGTCCACGTAGGACGCGGACTCTTTCATGAAAATTTATCTCCTTAGCTCTCTTCTTGTTCTATCGTTCGGCTTGTCCGCGATGGCCCAAATCCTCCCCGAACGACGCACCGTCGAACTCGACCTGGACGCCGACGAACCCGGCCTGAAAAAGACGGGCACCGACGCCGGCGAACTTCGTCCCGACGCGGTAACCGACGTCGCCGGGAAAGCCGCCGCCGACGCGGCCGCAGCCGCCAAAAACAAAGTGGCCGGCGCGCTCTCGGGAACCAAGCTCGGCGGGATCGCCGGCAAAGCCGCGGACGCCGCAGGCAAAGCGGCTTCATCCACGAAGAATGCCGCCCAAGCCGCAGCCGCAGCCGCCGCCGACAGTAAAGTCGGCCAGGCCGCGAGCGAGTTCAAAGCCGGACTCGATGGCAAACTCGAAGTGCCCGCCACCAAGTTCTATCTCGCGCTGAAAGCATCCAGCCGCACCGGCGTCGGCCCGCGCGACGTCACCGTGCAACTCACCGACCGCCGTTCCACCCAAGATTACTTTGTCAAAATCGGCGGGCGAGTCGGCGATTTCGAGGCCATCAAATTCAGCCGCGACCGCTCTGTCACCCTCGAATCCGATACCCACCGCGTCGTCCTCCGCGAAGGCGAAAACCTGCCGCCCCCCCGCCCCACCGTTGATCTGCGCGCCCGCGCCGAGGCCGCCGCCGCGCTACGTCAACAACAAGAAATCGAGCAGCGGCAACGATCCCTGCAAGTCCAAGGCCGCGCCCAGCAGCAGACCTATTCCAACCGCAGCGCTGCCCCGCGACGCAGTGTTGGCGACGCCGACGGCGGGTTCAGAAACCGCCGCATCCGCAGCGGCATCGGTGGCGCGGTTACGCCCGGCGGCAGCCGGTAAAACCGGCCTGAAGAATGAAAGGGCTCCCGAGCGAATTTGCTTTCGTTGGAGAAACGATCCCACCCCTCTCGCCCTCCAGATCTGAGATTTGAAATTCGAAATTTGAGAGTCTGGCCGCTGCGTCCGACTTGGCACGAACGATAGCTTTCGCTGCCTGCCTGGCGCTTTTATCATCGCGTTATTTTCGAAGGCAACTTAATAACAGGATTTGACTTAAAATCGCCACTCCGGGCTTACGCCCGGGGTCGAATCAACTTTTATTGGTGAGCGCTGTTGTGTCATTCCCACTGTGCAGCGAATGCCCATGTCTTCGGATACCGAATGACAACCCCGTCGAATGCGACCTTATGCCAAATGATTTCGCCGTCTACATCGGGAACTCCGATTCTAAGCACAACACGGTGAGGGCACTTAGAGCTCCTGTAATACAATTCCATTTGGAACGGAGCAACCCGGTTCGGAGAGTAGCCGAGGCCTTCAAGACGAGGCCGCCGGTGCGGACTTTTCGAATGGATAGCTCCACCACCCCATCACACCAAATACCGCCAGAGAGATTTGTTTTGGGGATCAATTCACACAAAAAATACTCAAGTACGCCGCAGATGGGACCCTGGTCTTGTTCTCTGAGCGCGCGCTCCTTTAAAGTAGACGAACTCCACTTGAGCAATACACTGTGGATTTTATCTTCATGAGGATGAATATCCAGTTCGGTCATGACTCCTTCGCTGTATTTACGATGAGGGCACCGAGTTCAACCTCGCGGACCCGACTGGTTGTGGGCAGGGCGGCGTGGTCGGGGCCGAGTTCCGAGGGCGGGTTCATGAGGGGAGTTTCGG
>Ga0114956_1003332_pt1 | contig 12447 bp, 12 predicted proteins | sample MaitaG_FD_87304 | JGI IMG/M metagenome (GOLD analysis project Ga0114956, IMG submission 87304) | Marine algal microbial communities from Maine, USA - Maine_Asex2 metaG | ecosystem: Host-associated > Algae > Red algae > Unclassified | place: Maine, USA | collected 2015-01-05 | reverse complement strand
TTGTGTCGTCATCGGAATCCGAGGCCCTGGAACACCGACATTTAAGAAGATTGGCAAGCCTAGCTCTTCACATGTGGCATAAATCGGCCACATGTTTTTATGATCAATAGGGACTTGTGGGAAGGTGCCTGCTGGGAAGCAGCTGACGGCGGAAATAATGCCTTCTGCATGTAGACGGCGAATTTTTTTACACTCCTCGGTGCCGTTGTTTGGATTTATGCCCAAATCAAAAATAAAGCGCTCCGGGTATTCTTCTTTAGCGCGGCGGTTCATTGGCGTGTCGCTCCAGCCCGCCATGCCCCGCTCAATATTGTGTTTGTCCATTTGCGCGATAGTCCAAGGCAAGAAGTCCTCAACACCCTCGGCGCCGGGAATACTTTTAAACATATATTCCGCGGGCATATCATATGAGGCGAGAGCTTCTGGATCCTTGGTGAGTGGCCGGAATGACGCAAACCAATCGGATCGGTCGTCAGAATCCAAAATCCCCAACATCGTATCGATAATTTTGATATCTTTTGGATAGGTCATCTACATTGCCTCTAAGCTTAAGGTCCGAATTTAAAGCAAAGCACGAGACATTCAACCACCTATTTGCGTAATTTTTGAGTTATTATATTACGAAATAATACATTTTATGCAAGCTAAATTACTTTATTGCGTATTTTTTCTTATTTTTACTACGCACATTGATTTAAGCTCAAGATTGACATATCCATTAATATACATCTTGAGTTACAGATACTTCAGCGGAGTTAGCCCATGTCCAAACAATTTTCAGAGCAAATTGCCATAATCACAGGCGGAAGCGACGGTATTGGCCGCGCGACAGCAATGATGTTAGCGGAGCGCGGAGCACATGTCGTCATTTGTGCGCGCCGAGCCGAAAAACTCGATGTCGCTAAGGCTATGATTGACGCCGAAGGCGGATCTGTTGAAACGGTAAGCCTAGACGTGTCAGACACAGATGCTTTCGAAGCGTGCATCCGCGACGTCGCAGACCGTCATGGCCGCCTAGATATGCTGGTTAATAATGCAGCTTCAACGCAATACGCCCCCATCAAACACCTCTCGCTGGAGAATTGGCGCAAAGATTTTGCTGTGAATGCTGATGCTGTCTTCGTAGGGACCAAAACTGCGATGGATATTATGGTGCCTAGGGGCCGCGGCTCAATCGTAAATGTCTCATCTTCATGCGCTTTGCGGGCGGCGCATAATATGTCCAGTTACTCCGCGTCCAAAGCCGCCCTCACTCATTTCACAGCTTGCGCCGCCATAGAATGTGCGGGAACAGGCGTGCGCGTGAACACCGTCGTTCCGGGTCAAATTCAAACGACCGCGAACAAAAAGTTTGCAGAAAAAGCTCCTGAAATTGCTGCAAAGACCGAAGCCGCAATTCCTATGAAACGCGGCGGGCAACCTGAGGAACTCGCAGAAGTCATCTGCTTCATGCTCTCTGATGCTGCGAGTTATATCACAGGCGTCGCCCTCCCCGTTGACGGCGGAAAAGTCGCTGAGCTTTATTTACCAAGCTAAGCCTCTGACACTTAAGCAGGTACGCCTTCATTGGCCGCGGCCTTGACGCAAAGAACCTGCCAGTAAGCGTTGTCAGCAACCTCAAGGGCGTCACGCCTGCCCCTAGCGTCTTGCAGTGAAACTGTCTTAGGAAATGTCGAACTAACGCCCAGGGTTCCACATGTTGGAATCGGCTATGTGGGCGCAGATTATAATACCAACGCGCACCATTTAAGAGCAGGAATCCATCCGGATCAGAAGCCATAAACACGGCGTTTGTGCGCAAATTTTACGCAACATATGGACATAAGAAAACCCCGGTTATAAAACCGAGGTCTATCATACTTATCAAATTGTCCATTCCGAAAAATGGCGCGAGTGACGAGGCTCGAACTACTTGCATAAAACCCAGTAATAGCGCACTTTTTAGAAGGTCTATACCTAAAATGAACCCCCATTTATTGCAGCAAATGAACCCCCATTTTCTTCCCCATATAACGCAAGCATGCAAAGCATCCCTATCGAAACATAGAAACTTCATAAAAACTAAGCTGATTCGGTGATGCGAATTTCTGAATCTGATGATTTCGATATTGGGGTTGACTTAAACTTTGCAATTCTTGAATTCAATTTTCTTCGTTGTTCTAATTTATTTTCGTATTCAGCTTCGAGGACCTCGAAAAGCGGCCAAAACTGTTCTCCATAACACTCAATAATAAGCGCTAGATAGTTTAACACCCTATCCCATTCGCTGGTTGATATTTTATTTCGACCTACCATAATCTGGGAGCGGCTAATGCCGCCCCCAATACCGTCTAGTTTTTAGTTTTAGGCCGCGACCAAACGAGGTCAGCCCCGTCTTCGCGATCAAACAGCGCAGCATTGAACGGCTTATCCATTTCAGGGCCATCAAACTTAATGCTGACATAATCCACCGGTTCTTTGTCATCATCCGGCTCAGATGTTTCATTCCATCCGACACCGAGATCACAGCGGCCGGATTTGACGAAGTAATCTGGACTGTTCTCAGATTTCTTCTTTTCATTGGGAACGATGCGTACCTTCCGGCTCGTCATCATGGTGACAATCGTACCTTGATAGCCCCCTTTTTCCATGGGTTTAAATGTACCTATATTTGCCATTGGATTGTACCTCCGTACTTGGCGTTATCGAAACAGTTAAGCCAGCTCTCGCTTAGCCTTCTTAAATCCAGCATCACTGGCTAGAAAGCCGGCAAGCATGGAGGGGATGAGCGCGCCAATGGACTGTTTCTCTCCATAGGCTTGCTCATAAATGGCGGCATAAGCCTCCAAATCTTGGTTAAGTTCAAACGGCAGAGTCACCGAAACTTTCACAGGTTTATGTTCCTGAATTTTCGCAAGTTTTAATGTGGGTTTGGCATCAGCCATAGTCAGTCTCCATAAGGTTTGAGGATGAGGTCACGGCTGACAATGACGTTAAACCGCCACCCCTGCCGTATTTTAAGTGTGGGCTGCACATTAAGGTTTCGGTCAATAATCCGCTGTCCCGCTATATTCCCGGTGTCTTGACTCGCATTTTGTAGCGCGCGCGTGAGACGGTCACCATCATCACTGGCAAGCTCAGACCCTATCGAGAGTAGCGACGATAGCGCAGCCCCTTTGATGAACTGCCATGTATGCTTATCGACCTTGTCTCTCAGGCCTGCAAAACCTTGGGCATCAGACCCCGGCAGATTATCAAGCTGAATACTGTCACCATTGGGCAATATCAGCCGTGTCCAGACGACAAGTGCCCTGCTCTGCCCGAAGGCTATGACGCTATCATAGCGCCCCATTAGGCGAGATCCCTGCGGAATTAGAAGGTGCTGTCCTGTGACAGTATCAAAAACGTTCTCAGTCACTTGACCGATCACTTGCCCCGGCAAATCCGAGTTCAGTCCTGTAACCAGCGACGCAGGAATGAGGTTCCCAGCCATGACCTGATACGGAGAACGCGGCGAGACAAGGCCGTGACTGTTGTAAATATCGTCATTATCACGCTTTAAGAACGCCTGCTTTGTGCCCTGTCCATTTGAGTCAGCCGTAATAGGAATTGAATCAAATCCTGATGGCGGCGGGTTAAAACTTGGATATTCCGGCAACGGTAGATATTGACCGCCGAGATCAGCGGTTTTCAAAGGCCGAGTATCAATCCCGCGCCCACTAATTTGAAAAAACAAACTTGAGCTACCAGGATTTTGCGGCAGCGTTACAGGCGCAGGTTCATATCTTGGCTGTGCGGGCCGAGTTGCAGAATATGATGAAACTCTTTTTTGCATCAAAGGCAGATTGTCATGGCTAACAATTTCGGGCTCAAGGTTGGCGCTCATATAGGCAACGCCTAAATCACCCGGCAACGGCGGCCCAAGCTTGGGCTTCATCTCGCCATAGGATTTAGGCAATAGCTCTAAACCTGCCGCCATGGGTTTGTGGGTGACGTTGTAAAGCTCATCACCTTCAGCATCGCTGTAATCCGGAGATTGCAAGGCGACCGCTAGTGCTGCGAACATTATCGTCCCTAGCCCAATTGAGCCGCCAATCAAAGCTTTGCGGCTAAAACGGCGAACCGCCCTAGGCCGTGCCCTAATCGTTAGGTCTGGAGGCACCACATTTGATTTCTGGTCACTCATGACTGCCGCTCGATACGAACAACGTCTTGGTCTTTCTCACCCAGCCGAAGTTCTGCGAAGTCAAAGAGACGATCTACGACATAATACTCACCATTGACCCGGTAGTTGACGAGCTGACTCTTTTTACCCTTCCGGTCGGTGACAAATAATGGGGGCGCTTCCGAGACGGCTAGTCTTTTCGGGAACTCGATAAAGACCTTCTTGCCATCATCAAAAACGCGCGTTGGCCGCCAATTCGGGGTGTCGCCCTTGATGGTATAATCAAAGCGTAGGTTTTCTTGCTTAAAGTCTAAGTCCGTCTTTTGAAAACTGACATCTCTGAGACGCGGCTGTTTCGGGATGGCCTTTTTTATCTGCTTAAGGGCTTCATGCGGATAGCGCCAGGACACCGCCGCCATATAGGTGTCGGCAAAGGATTTAAGGTCGAGATAGTAAGTGCGCTTGGTTGTCGTGATAACAGCATTGGTCGATAATTGGGCCGCCATGGGCTTGACCAGAATATGCACCTGCTCATTAGCGCCAGACCCAGATACCGTATCGCCAACCGTCCAGCGTTCCGTATCACCTGCTGATACTGATGTCAGAGCTTCGCCCTTCTGCAACGCTATATCCGTTACTTGCGATGGAGACGTATAGACCTGATAGAGCGAACCCGGTGTGTAGGGATATAGCTGTATGGCGTTGAGGTAGTTTTCTGATGTCGGCTTTACGATAGCATTTTCATTGGCATAGCTGACTGCCTGAAACCCCGTCATGCTTGGCTGATCGAAGAACTCGATGTTAACAGGGTTGGGCTTCATTTGGCCCTCCATGATGAGACTTGGCATCACCATATCGGGATAATGCACCGCAGGCTCAATATACGCATCAAACTCTGTCTCTTCCTCACGCTCAGCAAGATATACGGCACGGTCCATCTCATCGGGTTTGGTGATGGCACCGGATGATTTGAACTCCGCCCTCACATTATCAAAGGCTGATTGAAGACTGGCACACCCTGTCAGGCTTATTGTTATTGCCAAGACGGATACGGATTTAGCGAATGATAGATGTCTCATTGGGACACTCCTGATGCTGTTGTGAGGTCTTTCGACCAGTTGAGATTATGGACGTAGAGGCCAAGCGGATTTTGGTGTAGCGTCTGCGCGTCTTTTGGGGCCTGGGTGATGATGGAGAGCGAGGCCGTATAAGTCTGCGCGCTAATTTTCGCCCCGCGCGCAAATTCAGTCTCGCGCCAACGTAGCTCGAACGTATCGCCCGATGAGCGCACAATGCTGATGACATCAACGGTGACGCTGCGCTCGCCTACGGCTGAGAACGGGTCATTATCGCGAGCATAATTATTAAGCGTAATAGACGCTTGATCGGTCGCGAAGCCATAAGCCTCAAGCCAATTGTTACGCAGGACAACGGGATCAATCGAGACAGACCGGACATTTCTAATAAACCGCGCGAGCTGATTCGCTATTTGCGCGTCACTTGGCTCGAACTTACCCTGCAATGGATTGACGGATTTTATGCCGCCGTCCGCATCAATCTCGACAACATGGACTTGGACGCTCGCTTGTGCGCCTTGGTAAATCATTCCGCTGGCCAGCAAGAATGAAAGTCCGAAGGAGCCGAAACAGGCCATGCGCCAGTTTTTTCCCCGCACGAGAGCTGAACCAAGACGGTTATCAACGACCTGCTTGGCCTTTAGATACGGCGTTTCCGGCACGGGCGTATTGCCGTATTTGCTCTGACTACGTTTCCATTTCCACATATCGTATCTCCTCAAATCGTTTCAGTTAGCCGTCCGGATTAAGTGCAGGACCGCTAGCGCTTCCGCCGCCAGTGCCGCGCATAGCGTGAGCCGCATGGCGGCCTGCATTTTGGGTGTGTTGTTTTCGTTTAATCTTCTTGGCCCAATTGGGCTGTGCGTTTGAGCCGCCTGCGGCGCTTGGCGTGGCGGGCTTCATGCCCTGTGAGAGCGCCCGCATTGCACCGCGCGCACCATTGCCATGCGCCGTTGAAATAGCCCCGCCTGCGGCTAGAGCTTTGCCGCCCGCTTTTTGGGCGACTGACATAACGCCCGCTTGTGCGACAGCCGCTGCGCCTGCCACATTGCCTTTGAGACCTTCACTACCGGACGCCATTTTACCAAGCGCAAAGGCAATTTTAGAACCGCCCGTCATAGACGCACCGGCTTTGACGGAGGATGTCGCAGCTTTTATGCCCCCTTTGCCTGCCGTGCCTGCTACTGCGCCGCCTGCGAGTGCTCCAGCGCCAACTGCGGCCATTGTGCCGACGGCTGCGCCCGCGCCAAGCTGAGGCGCGCCAGAGACAAGGCCGGTTGCTATACCGGGACCAAATAGGCCCAAGGCAAGCAAAGCCATCGAGCCGAGAACGATGGACATAGCGTCAGCAAGGTCGATAGGAACAATTGCATCTGGATCAGTAGAGGGCGGCGCAAAGGCCGACGTTATGTCTCCAAATATTGTCGTCCCTATACCGACAATAATAGCTAGCACCATAAGCTTGATGCCTGACGCGACCACATTTCCGAGCACCTTTTCAGCGAGGAAAGATGTCTTATTCCAAAGTGCAAATGGTATCAGAATGAAGCCCGCCAATATTGTGAGCTTAAACTCAAGGATGGTGACAAATAGCTGTATAGCCAAAAAGAAGAAGGCAAACATTGTAATGATCCACGCCAAGAACAGCGCGAAAATCAAAACAATATTATGGAAGAACTTGACGGGGCCTGTCAGCTCACCGATTTGCCCTATTATCGGATGCGCGGCCTCAAAGCCGGTATTGGCGATAAAGCCAGGACGCATTAAATCTTTAGCTGTCAGAGTTGTCGTCGTCGCTTTAAGACCAAGTCCGCCGAAACTATCAAAGATGATATTCGCTAGATAGGAAAAGTTAGTAATAATCAGCGCGAATACGCCGACATACATGATCTTTTTAAGGAATTTTCCAATGACAGATGTATCAGAGCCCATAGCCCAATAGAGGCCTGCGAGCGTAATATCGATACCGATAATAATGGCTGTTAGATAATGGACTTCGGTGCCAAGCAAGCCAAAGCCGCTATCAATATAAGTGCTAAAGGTCTTAACGAAATCGTCAATCACGCTAATGTCTGTAGGATCAGCCATTACTTAACTGCCCCCTTATAAGCCCCTTTGGCGCTACCCATGAACCGCTTGAGACGCACGCGGGACTCTTCTTCAATGGCGAGGCGGCGCGCCGCTTCAACGCTGTCAGCGCGCGATTGCGTTATTTGCATGTGCTGCGCTTGCATGAATTGCTTGATGAGCAAGGCGATAAGTTGATTGGTCGATTGTGTGGCTTGAAGCCCGCCTTTGGCTGCATGGCTCTTATTAACGAGCTGCGACATCAGCAGACGATCTTGCTCCAAGCTTTCAACCATCTTGGACTGCATCACCATTGAGGCGTTATAAGCGCGGCGTGACATCTGCCATTGCTCGTCGGCCCGCTCTAAAAGCTCATCATCGGACATGTCACCATAGCTTTCCGGAAAATGTTCTTTGACCAGTTGGCGTGTGCGGCTGACTTCATAAGCGACGTTTTCAGCCTGGGCATTTAGATAAGCGATCTCGCTCAAGATACGATTGAGTTCTGCGACCGCATTCACATCAAGCTTTGAGAGATGCTTAGCCTGATTAATCAGCATTTGAGCTTCATTGCGAAGTTGCGCCGCTTGGCGGATGATTTGCGTATGGCTTCGTACAGCCGTATAGAAGTTTTGCTTAAAATTGGCGGGGTCATAGACAATGCCGCCAAACTGCGCGCTTGCAATTGGCGCATGGGAGACTCCCATAATGGCTGTCATTACCAATGATATTATTCTGCGACGTCGAGCCATGGCACATACTCCTCTTCATCTGTGTTAAATTCTGAGCGGATAAGGTCGGCTGCCCAATCCAACCCCTTAAAGTCGAGCCAGTTCGCTGCGAAACTTTCAGGCCCATGATTGTCGAGAACATGATCTAAGTCTTTATGGCCGGCCTCCGTACCGACGCCGCAAAGAGCCATCGCCACAGGGCCAAGCTGTAAATCAAATAATCGGTTTCCCGCCCTAGATTGGAAGTAATAATCGCGCTTAGGCACGCTTGAGGCGATGATTTGGATCTGGCGCTTATTCAGGCCAAAGCTGTCATAATGCGCCTGTTGCTGCCGCTCCATGGCGCGGTCATTGGGCAGAAATATCCGCGACGGGCAGCTTTCAATGATGGCAGGCGCGATTGGGCTATTGGCAATATCGGACAAAGATTGCGTGGAAAATATCACCGAGACGTTTTTCTTGCGTAGGACTTTGAGCCATTCGCGGATGCGCCCGGCAAACATGGGATCATCTAAGAACACCCAGGCTTCATCCAGTATCAGGAATGTGGGACGGCCATCAAAACGGGATTCTAGCTTATGAAACAGATACGTCAGCACAGGCGCAACAAGGGCTTTGCTATGCATCAGCGTTTCCATCTCAAAGGCGAGCGTAGAATTAAGCGTGAGCGTATCTTTGCTCCCGTCCAGCAAGTAACCAAAGGCGCCGTCTAGCGTGAAAGGCTTGAGCGCTTGCCTCAGATCTTTTGATTGCAGTAATGCTGATAATCCGGTCAGCGTTCTTTGATCTTCAGGGGCACTGCTAAGGTTTTGGAGTGCTGACCACACCACCTCTTTGACGTCGGGGGTGATCTCAACGGACTCATTTGTGAGCAATCCAATCACCCATTCGAGCGCCCAAGATAGTTCGGCCTCATCATCAATATCTTTCAATGGCTGAAAGACGAGTTTTGAGTCAGTTGCGGCAAGATCATAGAAATCACCTTGGAGGGCCTCGATCATGGCGCGTGATGACGCGCCTTTATCGAAGGTGAAGACCTGCGCGCCGGCATAACGCTTAAACTGCAAAGATAAGAGATTAAGCAGAACGGATTTACCCGACCCTGTAGGCCCAACTACCAGCATATGCCCAACATCGCCTTGATGGGTGACAAGCCTAAACGGCGTATGCCCTTCTGTTGTCGCATACAAAAGTGGCGCATCACCCAAATGAACATTCGTAAGCGGCCCCGCCCATACCGCCGATAACGGCATGAGGTGTGCTAGGTTCAGTGTAGAGACGAGCGGTGTTCTAATATTAGCGTAGGCATTGCCGGGGTGCGTCCCTAGCCACGCATCAACGGCGTTGACGGTTTCATGAATGGTGACAAAGCCTTTGCCATTGATAATACGTTCAATAGCGTGAAGCCGTGCCTCGGCTGTGGCCGCGTCTTTATGCATGACGCATATGGATGTGGTGAGATAGCCATAAGAGACATAATCACCGCCCAAATCTTGCAGGGCTGCATCGGCGTCGGCAGCTTTATTGTCAGCATCGCTATCCACCAAGACCGACTGCTCATTGAGCAAAGCTTCTTTGAGAAGCGCGAGAACGGATTTGCGCTTGGCAAACCACTGACGGCGTATTTTTGTGATCGTCTTTACGGCGTCAGATTTTCCAAGCGGCAGGAAGCGCGTCATCCAGCGATAGGAAAAACCAAGTTTGTTTAGCTCATCCAGAATGCCTGGCGTCGTTTCATTCGGAAAACCGCGAATGGTCAAAATATGGATGCAGTGATCGGCTAGGCGCGGAACTAGCCCCCCGACAAGGTCGGCCCCGCCAATCACAGCGTCTATGTAGGCCGGAACATCAGGCGTAACAACGGCGTGGCGCATAGGAGATACAGTTGAATGTAGATAGGTCAGCGTTTCATCATCTGTCAACCAGGCCCCAAGCGGCATTTGGTTTTTAAGAAGATCCAGACACCTATCTGTTTCAGACTGGAAACTGTGGAGGTGGTCTTGCGCTGATAAGGGAGTTTCGTCTTTAGGCGTTTCAATCAACAGGCTTTCCGCTTTTGAAGATCTGTCTGCTGGTGGCATGAATTGAAAGGTCAGATAATAGACACTCTCAAATAACTCAGAGTTCTCATCAAATTGTCCGCAGCGTTCTTGATCCACAATCCACGCCGCAGCGTCTGTAAACTCTGATCTCGGATAGTCATGGGCCTCAATACGCGCCGCTTCAAAATAAAGGGCCCAACCCGAACTAAAGCGGCGCAGTGCATTATTGATACGGGCGCATGTGGCGACTAATTCTTCTTCGGTGCAGCTTTCCAAATCCGGCCCGCGAAACTTGGCGGTACGCTGAAAACTGCCGTCCTTATTGAGAACCACGCCGGGCGCGATGAGCGCTGACCACGGTAGATAATCAGCCAAACAGTTCGGACGCTTTCTATATTCAGAGAGGTTTAACATGCGAGATAAGCCTTATGTTTGATATGGCGGACCAGCACGTCCATGAATTGCGGGTCACGGCCTGCGAGAAAGACGCAGAGTGTGTGGCTGGCGAAATAGTAAATGATGCCGAGCGCCCAGAGCTGAAGGCCAAGTCCGAAGGCTGCCGCAATTGTCCCGTTCATGATCGCCGCTGTGCGCGGCGCGCCGCCCATAAGAATAGGCTCAGTCAATGAGCGGTGCAGCGGAATGGCGAAACCTTCTGGAAGCGCGTCTGACAATCTGTTTGGCATTAGATCATCGCTCCGCCGGAGAACTTAAAGAAACTCAGGAAGAAGCTTGTCGCGGTAAAGGCGATAGACAGTCCAAAGACAATCTGGATGAGCTTGCGAACGCCGCCTCCTGCATCACCAAAGGCAAGTCCAAGACCTGTCATGATGATAACAACAGTTCCGAATATCTTTGCCACCGGGCCTTCGATGGATTGCAGGATTTTGGTCAGCGGCGCTTCCCACGGCATCGCGGACCCTGCCGCATGGGCGGACTGTGGGAACAAGATAAAAAACGCGGCAATGAAGATGACGCCAATAAACAGGCGTGAGTGGATATTAATGGCAAGTGGTGCTTGCATGGTAGTCTCCTTGGTTAGTGAGGTTCAAAATGGGGGATGGGGCTGTGAGGGGTTCAAGTTGATAGCTCTCACCCTCCACATCAATCAGGCGCGCGATTGTCTCGATACGCCGATCCGAGCCCCGTCCAGAGATGAAGACAATTACGTCAATCGCCTCCGCTATCAGAGCGCGCGGAACCGTTTGCACGCCTTCAAGAATAAGCTGCTCAATACGGGACAAGCCCGCCTTTGCTGAATTTGCATGGACGGTCGCAATGCCGCCGGGATGGCCTGTATTCCAAGCCTTGAGCATGTCGAGAGCTTCTGGCCCGCGCACTTCGCCGACAATGATACGGTCTGGCCGGAGGCGCAGTGTAGAGCGAACGAGATCAGACAGGCGCACATTTTTACCGTGAGTACGCAGCGCGATTGTATCATCAGCCTCGCATTGGAGTTCTCTTGTATCTTCTAAAATAACAACGCGGTCGCCAGTGCCTGCGACGACTGCCAGTAGCGCATTTGCTAATGTGGTTTTGCCGGAGGATGTGCCGCCGACAATGACAATATTGTGCCGGGCCTGAACGGCGTAAGTAAGCGCCTCAGCCTGCGTGTTACTCATCGTGCCGGCGGCCACATAGTCATCAAGTTTAAAGACTTGAACGGCCCCTTTGCGGATAGAAAAAGCGGCGGCGGAAACGACAGGCGGTAATAGCCCTTCAAAGCGTTCGCCCCCCTTTCCATCAGAAGAGACTGGGAGTTCTGCGCTGACAATGGGGTTGTCGGTTGTTACGTCCTGATTGATGTGTGTGCCTACGAGGCGCACAACGCGTTCAGCTTGCTGGTGCAAAATAATAACGCCTGTATCAAGCATCCCTGCGCCGTGCTTATCCAGCCAAAGCTTACCATCCGGATTGACCATGATTTCGATGACTTTGGGATCATCGAGCGCGTTCACAATGTCATCGCCAAGGGCTGTGCGCAGCATAGCCAATGTACGTTCAGACGTGATGGGATTTTGCGAATTACTCATTATCATCTCCGGGTGTGAGCCGTTTGGCTTTTAAGGATTTGAGAAGCTTGAGTTCATCGCGCCTGAAAAAATCATCATCTGAGACAAGAACAACAGAGAGCGCATGTTTAAATGTTTTGCCGCCCTTTTTCATTTTACCGCCAAGTTGATCTATAAAATGATTTAGGAGTTTTACGCCTTTTGAAGCGCGGGCATCCCTATCTTCAGCCGCTATTTGCGTCGACATGGTAAAGAAGAATTGGAGGAAAAGAGCAAAGCTCTCCATATGCAAATTCAAGTCGCGAGCCAGACGATGATTATGACGTTCAATCAAATCAAGGGACTCAATAATTTTAGCGTCGCGTATATCGTCAA
>Ga0114956_1003328_pt1 | contig 12456 bp, 9 predicted proteins | sample MaitaG_FD_87304 | JGI IMG/M metagenome (GOLD analysis project Ga0114956, IMG submission 87304) | Marine algal microbial communities from Maine, USA - Maine_Asex2 metaG | ecosystem: Host-associated > Algae > Red algae > Unclassified | place: Maine, USA | collected 2015-01-05 | reverse complement strand
TCTTAATATGCAAGACGTTGAATCTTTACAGGAGCACATTAAATCGTACTAAAACAAAAGATGATCGTGTGATAGAAAATAAGCTTAAAGAATTAGCAAGTAAGTATCCAACAAGAGGAATGGATTTTTTACTACGGTAAAATTAGAATGCAAGGCCTACAATAGAATCGAAAAAGGGTTAGACGAGTATACGACAAGCTTAACTTAAAGATGAGAAGGAAACACAAACGAAGGATAAATCGCCCATATACAGATTGATTAAGCCAACCGATCATGCCTAATGTAACATGGAGTATGGACTTTATGAGTGACGTATTAGAAGATTGCCGTAAGGTAAGGACCTTAAATGTCATAGATGACTACAACAGAGAGTGTCTGTCTATTGAGGTGGGTATCAGTATCTGCTCAGACAGAGTCACCAGAGTATTAGATCAGCTGATAGAGCTACGAGGCAAGCCTTTGCAAATACGCACAGACAATGGACCAGAGTATACATCAAACCATTAAAGCTTATGGTGTCAAGATAGGGGGATTAAGACAATGTATATCCAGCCAGGAAAGCCTAATCAAAATGGCTTCATAGAAAGATTCAATCGAACCTTTAGAGAGGATGTATTAGATGCCTATCTATTTGACAAAATAAGTCAATTACAGCTGACAGCAGATCTATGGAAAATGGAATACAATACTGGTTATCCACACAAGTCGTTGTGCAGGATGAGCCCTGAAGGCTTTAAAAATTCACGACGCAAAGTTATTAATGCTTACGAAAAAGTAAAGGCTAAAATGAATGGCTCTTTTATCGTCGAGCCAGCCTTGACTTTTTCTCCAGATCAATGTGCTGGCCGCTAAGTGAATATTTTAAGGAAAAATTTAATTTTAGCTTGGGAGTATACTGGGGAAGTCTACAATTACGATTTTTGAACTGTCCTATTTTTTGGGAAGTCTACATATAAACAGGTCTTAGATTATGGCAAAATTGCGCCTGATTCCTTACCGAACCATTGACTTAATATGTTGAGTTTAAACTTTTAAATTACTTCTGAATATCCCTAAATATTCTTTGAGAGTATTTTGGGAAATCTTTAGATTAACTGAATAGGATTAGATTTAGATCTCAAATTTAGATAGTTTTAATATAATTTCGTCTTGATATTTTTTAGTAATTTCAGGATATATAGGAATAGATAATACTGATTTGCAGAGATAATCTGAATTTTTGTGTTGTAAGCCTTGTTTAAAGTAAGCTTTTTGCTGGTATAATGGAATTGGATAGTAAATAGCTGAAGGAAATTGACATTTAGTCAAGTAGTCTATAAGCTGATCTCGTTTACCATTAAGTACCTGTAGCGTATATTGATGATAAACATGTGTAGAATAAGTGCTTTCTGTAGGATTTTTAAGAAACTTTATATCTGACAATTGCTCATTATAGTATTCGGCAGCATTTGAACGAGCTTCATTGTATTCATCCAAATAATTTAATTTTACATTTAAAATTGCAGCTTGTATGCTATCTAGTCTTGAATTACAACCAACTATATCATGGTGATACTTTTTGCTTTGACCATGATTAGTAATCATTCTTATTCTTCTAGCTAAATCAGAATCCTTACAAAATATCGCACCACCATCTCCATAGCATCCTAGGTTTTTAGATGGAAAAAATGATGTGCATCCAATATCACCTATTGTTCCTGTATTATATTTTTTACCTTCAGAATCTTGATATACTGATCCAATGGCTTGGGCATTATCCTCAATAACCCAAATATTGTTGGATTTGGCCAATTCCATAATTTGCTCCATGTCACAACATTGACCAAATAAGTGTACTGGAATGATGACTTTTGTATTTTCAGTTATGGCTTCTTTAATACTATCTACAGCGATGTTAAATGTGCTTATGTCCACATCCACCATAACTGGCTTCAAGTTCAAAAGAGCGATTACTTCAGCAGTAGCAACATACGTGAAACTTGGTACTATCACTTCATCTCCTTCATTTAAATCTAAGCTCATAAGTGCTATTTGTAAAGCATCGGTTCCATTTGCACAACTTATAACATGTTCAATATTAAGATAGTTTGCAAGATTTGATTCAAATTCAGTTACTATAGGACCTTTGATATATTGGGTAGAATTTAGTACACTATCAATTGCTTTATCGATTTCCCCTTTAATATTTAAATATTGCCTTCGTAGATTGATCATTTACAAATAGTTATTATAATTTCCAATAAGTTAAGCTTTTTAAGTCCTTCTCATTATATATTCCCTTAATATCAAACAGTATGCCGTCTATATTTAAGATTTTTTTATAATATTCGGGTGATAGGTTCAAATATTCTTTATGAGCTACACAAATGATAACGGCATCATAAAAATCGGTTATATCTACTTTCAAATCTGTATCGTAAGTTCTGCTAACCTCATTCGGATTAGCATATGGATCAGTCACATCAACTTTGAGTGAAAATGACTTTAGTTCATTAATAAGGTCAAATACTTTAGAATTTCTTATGTCTGAAACATTTTCTTTAAATGTGACACCTTTCAGTAAAACCTTACAATTACTTGGTGACCTATCTTTTTCGATAAGCTTTTTAACTAGTTTTTCAGCTATAAAAGATGGAATGAAGTTATTTATCCTTCTCCCAGCAGCAATGACTTGAGGTTCTATACCTAATTCTTTCGCTTTATATATCAGATAATAAGGATCTACGCCTATGCAATGACCGCCTACTAACCCAGGATAATATGGATGAAAATTCCATTTAGTAGCTGCAGCCTTCACAACCTCACTTGTATCTATGTCCATTTTGTCAAAGATTATCGATAACTCATTGATTAAGGATATATTTAAATCTCGCTGAGTATTTTCAATGACCTTAGCAGATTCAGCTACTTTTATAGAAGGAGCAAGATAAGTCCCTGCTTCAATTATAGTCTCATAAACTTTTCTAATCTTTTCAGCACTATTTGAATCACTCCCGGACACAATTTTCAGAATTTGTGTTAGAGGCCTTGATTTATCACCAGGAACTATTCTTTCTGGAGAGTATCCAACCTTAAAATCATCATTTAATTTCAATGAAGAACAGTGTTCTAGGATTGGGATACATGTTTCTTCAGTGCAACCAGGAAAAACAGTCGATTCATATACAACTATGTCACCTTTCTTTAATATGTTACCAATAGTTGTGCTTGCTGCTTTGAGTGGATTTAAATTTGGAGAATTATCTTTATTTATATCTGTGGGGACGCCGATAATATGAAAATTTGCTAGGCTCAAAATGGATGGATCGGTCGTGAAAGTGATGTCTAAGCCATTTAATGACATATCTTCAATCTCATTCGATGGGTCAGATCCAGAATTAATCATATCAACTTTACTTTGATTTATATCAAAACCAATAACCATGAAGTGTTTTGCAAATTCTAGCGCCAGCGGTAAACCAACATAACCTAAACCGGTTACTGAAATAATAATTGTATCCATATTTTAGACTAATTAGTTGCTTATATTAATATGTAAGTTTATTTGCATTACTAAAATGTATCACTGGTAATATGATTAAACCTACGAAGCATTTTTTATTTGAATGTAACATCACTGAGAATTCTATTAAAATATAAGTGTAAATATGCTTATAAGTATCGGTAGACTTCCAGCTTTAAAATTATAAACAAGCTTTAGTACTCCTTCTCAATCTCCTAACTGTTTTATTTACTGGATTTACGCCAATTATTATACTTGAACAAATTGTGATAACGAAAAATATGTGAGTTAATTTTAGTTTATAATTGCCCACAAATTTTTATTTTTAGTCCAGATAGCTAGCTTCTTATCTCCTTCATATTTGACACGTAATTTGTACTTGCCAGGATCTAAGTTAATCTTGTTAGTTTTGAAAACGTGCCATTGATTATCTTTTATACTATATGAGTTATTGTCTTCATACAGTGTTTTACCTCCTAACAATAAGGTCATATTTAGTTCGTACTGGTATTTATCTTTGTCGCTATTGAAATTTCCAAAATTAAGTGATATGGAATTTATCTCAAGAGGTTTATCTACTAAGAGTTCAAAATCATTGCTTTTAGATAATAGGACGGGTGTTTTATTTCCACCATTATCAATATTTACTGTTTGGTTTTTATATTCTATCGCAGTATTTTCTGTTTTGCAAGATGTTAAGAATAGAATAATTAAGAGTACACATAATGGTAAGTGAGTAAAGTGATTATTTTTCATAGTTTAATTTCTTTAGATATTTCTTGAAGTATGTTAAGTCTTTCTGAATTATAAGAATGACCTTTAGCCGATAAAATAACGTAAAATTCATGCCCATTGCTTCCACTTAAAAAGACTTCTTTAATATTTATAAATTTTAAAAAATTTAGATCGCTTATCAACAATCTAAATGAATTAGGCGTAAAACACCAAGAGTGAATATCAAAGTATTTATCTTTTCTCATAGCTTCTATCATCTTATTTTTTGATTCATCTGCAGTATGAATAAACCTAAAGTCTGATTTTTCGTCACTAAATGTCCATGATAATTCTTGATTTAGGCTGACTGCATTTAAATAGTACTCTGCGATGTTTCCTGGTGTATGCTTGGTATTCTGGTTGAGATGATAATCAATTATTTTTGATAGGCTACTCAATGGTCTAAATTTGTCAAAACAAAATCTATAATCAGGGATTGCTAAGCATAATAAAGCATCCTTTGTCATTATCGATTCACAATCTTGTAAGAAACCAATTAAATCTGGAGTATGCTCGATAACATGTGAAGCAATAATCCACTCAAATTTCTCATTTTTTACTAATGACTTATACGATTCTCCAGACCAAACATAATCAACTTTTTCTATATTTTTTAAGTTTACTCCATGGCTCGCATACTTTTGTTTTAAGTCTGCTTGGGATAAATAGTCGATAATTTTAACTTTATAACCAGCCTTTTTAGAAGCAATAGGAGAATGGCTTGGCCCTATCTCTATTCCACTAAGACTTTTATCGATGTAATCTAAAAGAAATGACTTTCTATTTTTACTCATTGAATTGTATTAAATAGTTTGAATCTGTTTTCGTTAAATTTTGATTATAATAGGGATCTCCATTTTCATAATAGTTACTCCACTTGTTTTTAAAATAGTTTATTTCATTGTTGAATCTTTCAACTTTTTCTGGTGTGTCTTCATATCCACGGCTTTTTGACTCGAAGTGATAAAGTGAAACATCAGGAGTGTAGACTACTAGTAACCCTTCTTTTCTTACTTTAAGACAATAATCTATGTCGTTAAACGCAATTTTTAAATTATTTTCATCAAATCCTTGAAGCTTGATGAATAATTTTCTATCAGTTAGAAGACATGCTGCAGTACAAGCAGACATATTTTTTGTTACTCCGTAAGAAAAATGATGAATCTCCTCAGAATGGAGACCATGAAAGATGTGTGCAGCAACATCATTAACTCCTAATACTACACCAGCGTGCTGAATAGTTGAGTCCTCGAATAGTAGTTTACATCCTACTGCGCCAACATCTTTTCTTTGTAAATATGATGCTAAAACTTTTAGCCAATTATATTGAATGACCTCTGTATCATTATTTAAAAATAAAATTAAATCAGAGTCAGTATTTGTAACTGCCCAATTATTTATGGCGGAGTAATTAAATTCAAAGTCATATTTTAAATACTTTATATGAGGATGTTTCGTAATTATATTTTTAATAAAATTAATAGTTTTGGGATCACTGCTATTATTATCAACAAGGATAATATTATAATTAGAATAATTTGTGAATTTAATTATACTGTAAAGGCAGTTTTTTAATAATTGTACTTGATCCTTAAATGGAATTATTATTGATACACTCTGGTTTTCTTCAGTGGGATATTCAACTCTATATACACCACCTCTCTTAGTCTTTTTAACCTTTGCTGAAATAGAATTTCTTTTCAAATGGCTTTCTATCGCTTTTTTACCTGCATCAAAGGCATATGTTTTGTCATCATACGTTTCTGCTGTGCTTCCTGGAATTTTTCTCCAATGATATAGTATTTTTGGGATATGATAAATTTGGTCGTAAGATGATCTATCTACTACTTGTAAGATGACGTCATGATCTTGTGACCCCTCATAACCTTTTCTAAACCAGCCAAATTGGTCTCCAATAGTTTTTCGAATAACTGTGAAATGGCATATGTAATTATTTGTTCGCAATAAGTCTATGCTAAAGTCAGATTTGAAATAAGGGCCCGTTCTTGTACCATCTAATTCGAGTTTATCCTCATCACTATATATTAAGTTTAAGTTCGTATTTAAATTCAGAGCCTTAACGACTTCGTATAGAGCATTTATAGTTATTTCATCATCATTATCAAGAAGTGCTATATATTCTCCTGTAGCCATTTTAATTGCTTCATTTGAAGCCAAAGAAATATGCATATTAATAGAACCAAGTTTAACTTTTATTCTGGAATCAGTATCCTTAACATTTTTAAGATATTGTTTGGTTTTTGTATTTGTTGAAGCATCATCGTATAGGCATAATTCCCAATTAGTATATATCTGATTTTTAACAGAATTAATACATAGCTCTAACCATTTAGGATCAACATTATATATTGGGACTATTATAGATATTATCGGCTTATATTTGAATTTTAAGGATTTTGACTTTAGAATATTAATTTGATTCTTATCTAATGTATTTAATTCAATATATAATTGGTATCTATCAAAATTTGATAATTCTTTCTCAGATTTTGCGTTTTTAATCTTGTCGATTTTTATTGAGTACTCATTATTATTTGTAGAATATCTTATTGTTAAGCTGCTTAAAGGTTTTTCTATTTTTAAAACTTTAGAAAATCCCAATTTTATTTTTTTATCTGTTAATCCATAGTTTTTATAGACATCATTTCTGTTTTCTGTTAATATAATATTACTTATATGAGTATTATTTTCAAACAATCCAATTTTCTTTAATCTATCTGTGTTTAGAATCCATCCACTCAGGATTAAATATTTTTCATTCAGAATAATAGCTTTATCAATAGAATATTCATTGATTGAATTACCTGAACTCGTTATTGATGATTTTTCAGCTATTGGTTTAATTTCTCCTTTGTTAAGTTTTTTCTTTATATTTCTATAAATAGTTTTTGGGTCTTCATTTTTAAGTGCCTTAACAAAAATTCGAAAATTTTCTGATTTTATATTTCTAAATATTTGTACAGGTGAAAGTAGGAAAGACGTGACAATACCAAATAACAAGATTAAATAGTACTTTAATTCGACTATAGTCCTGTAAAACTTTTTCCTTTTAAACATGGATACTTTCTTTTTTAATCTTATTCTGTATGTTCTATTTAACTCTGTGTTAAGCTTCTTATATTTTGATATAATTTCTTTCTGGTTCTCAATTTTTAATAGTTGCGTTTCTATAAACTGATTGAGGTATTTATTATTAGAATCTACTAATCTTTCTATCTTCTTATTTGTATTATTAATATCACTTATATCAATATTATTCGTTTGATTTGCTGAGCGAATCTGTGATAAGTCGTTTAGTAATGTATGAGATGTAAGGGAAATTAATTCGTTTACTTTTCCTATTTCATTAATAGTATTATTATTAATAGAAGTGAGGTTTTCAGTAGAGTTTTTAATTAACTTAACAATTTTATCATTAGTAATTTTATATTTGGATTCATGTTCAGTATTGGTAGTATTTATTAGCTCTATAATTTTTAAAATTTTCTCTTTTATGTCATTATTTTTGATTAATTGATCTTTTTGATTTCTTGCAAGTTGCTTGAAATTAGAAGTAATATTTAAATTAATATTGTCTTCAAACTTTTGATTAGCTTTTAAAATATTGATTGAATAACTTTCTAAAAGTTTAGCTCTATTCTGAATATCAATATTTAGGCGAGTTAGTATTTCAGAATAAGTTTTCTTATGTAAGTTATTTAATTCAAATTTGTTAGTATTAGTTAGTTCTAATATTTTATTCGATTTAGCCAAAATATCATCTTTTACAGAATTTAGATTTTTAATGATATCATTTAAAATGATTTTATTAGATGATTCTATTGTATCTGTATTTGCTTGATTGAATGCAGTTATTTCATCAATCGAATTTACAGAAAAATTTTCCACTTTAGAAAGTGTTTCTTTCAAGTATATTTCGTTGTTTTCTAAAGCTTTTTCTATTTGATTATATTTACTATTTTTTGATTTGTGAGACTCAATCAATTGACTTTTTATTTCAATAATTTGAGCTAAATCTTGATTGTGATTTTTTTCCGATTGAATGAAGTTCTTTACATAATCAAAAATATGCATTTGATTAGTTTCGATCTTGTCAAACATTATTTCTAATTTAATATTAGATTTAAAATTTTCATCTACATTAAATACGATAAACTGAGGGTCTTGAGTTTCGAAATAATAAGTATTGTCAAAGAGAAGAGTCCCATTTGTTACATAATCACACACAATAATATTTTCATTGCGTTTTATATGAATATATTTTATTTTGAGCAAAGACGGTTTGGTTTCAATTGGATCTAATCTTAATTTATGAATTGGTTTTTTGGTTTTATCTAAATTTACTATTATTGGTCTGTCTATAGAATTGTACTTAGCAGTGTATGTATTTTTTTCATTAAATCCAGAACCAGTATCTATATAGATTTTTAGATTATTGTAGGATGGCTTTCCAATGTAAAGGTTGTTTAAAGATTTTGTTTTTAATTTTCCAATTATTATTAAACTATCGTAAAAGTGAATGGAGTTGATTGCCTGATAATCAGGAGAAAATTCTTTAGAATTAATGTGCTGAGAGTTAATTTCATCAATAAGTTTTTTTGAAAATTCTATAAATGAATATTTGTTTAAATACCCACCATTATAGTCATTCATATATGAAGTGTGAGCATCTTCAATTATGTAAATGCCAGTATTTTTCATTTTAGGAAACAAGGTCTTAAATGAGACTTTTTGCTCATCCATAAAATGACCACCATCATCTATAATTATATCAAATGGTCCAACTATATTAGCTACTCTATTTAGAAAGTTTACATCCTTTTGATCTCCTATATAAATTTGAATATTTTCTTCTTCAAATTCTTTACATTTTACATCAATATCGATTCCAATTATCTTAGCTTTTGGACCTAAAAATTTCTTCCATACCTGTAAAGAACCCCCATGATAGATACCAATTTCTAATATGGTAATATTTTTGCCTGAATGTTTCTCGAATATCGTATCATATATGTCTACATAGTGTTCCCACTTATTTATTAGTCTATCTTTGTGCCCATTAAATATTTGTTTAAGACGCATTCTTTAATTTACTTTTTTATAATCCCTTATACTTTCATCCACACTATTATAAAATTCAAGAATACCTCCATTGATTTTTATAACTTTATTGCAGTATGCTTGTATAAGATCTAAGTTATGGCTGACAAAAAGAACAGTTTTATTTTTAATTATTGTTTCTGTAAATGCTTTGTGTGACTTTTCTTGGAAATCGATATCTCCGACGCCTCCAAAGAATTCATCAATAAGAAGGATTTCTGATTCAATATGCATAGCAATAGAAAATGCCAATCTACTCACCATTCCACTGCTGTAAAATTTAATGGGTGTATCTACAAAATTTTCCAAGCCAGCGAATTTGAGAATACCATCAAATCTTTTACCGATTTCCTTGAAACTCAACCCCATTATTGAGCCGTTCACGTATATATTATCGCGTGCTGTTAAATTAGGGTCAAATCCCATGCCTAAAGCAAGTCTTATAATTTTTCCTCTTGTTATTATTTGTCCGCCTTTATCTGGTTCAATTGAACCTATTATAAGTTTTAACAATGTAGATTTTCCGCTGCCATTGTGGCCTATTATCCCTACAAAATCACCTTTAATTATAGTGAAATTTGCATTTTTTATAGCATAAATGGTTTTTAAGTTAGTTCTACTAAAAATATTAAAAATTTTTTTTCTAATAGAATCTGATGGAGTAGTATTGATATAAAAGGTTTTAGATACTGACTCGAATTTTATTGCAATATCCTTAATCTCTTCATTCATAATTATAACTTTTCTACTGCTTTTCCACCTAATCGTTTAGCAATTTGTAATCCTAAAATTAGGATTAATATACTATAGAGTAAATTGTAAGAAAGTAAAGGAATATTAATTTTGTATGATTCAAGTATTACGGCATGAAAGTTTGCAATGATCCCAATAAATGGGTTTATATACTCAATAAATTGAATCTTCTCTGTAATAAGTGTACTATCAAAAAATATACCTGAACCCCAAAATCCTAACATGAGCACCAAATCATATCCATGATGGATATCTTTTATAAATGGTTGAATGCAAGATAGCGCTAATGCAAATCCAATCGAAATAAAGCTCATTGTTAAGATAATGATTGGCAAATATATGATGTTAGTTAAAGTAAAAGTTCCATTTATAACACTTATTATAAATAAAGCAAGTAGGTTAAAAAGAAAGCCAAACAGTACACTAAAGGTAAATGATATATATAGGTCAATTCTTTCTAATTGAATATTTTCAATTAAATATAGCTTATGGTGAAGTAACCTCATTCCTCTTGAGGAAATTTCAGCGAAAAGTTGCCATAGAATTATACCGCTAAAAAGAAAGACTGCATAATTTTCTTGTTGGATATTAAACAATAATTTGAAAACTATGAAATAAACAGAAACTTCAAATAGAGGCTTGATTAAAGCCCAAAGTAGTCCAAGTTTATCATTATAATATCTACTTTTAAAATCAACTTGTGCTAATTTCCAAATTCTTTCAACTCTATTGTTTTCTGGTATGTACTTTACAATTGGTTTGAGTAGTCTATTGAACATGTAATATAAAGGTATATAATGTGTTTATAGTTTGTTGTATTCTTTGATATTACTCTTTTTATTAAGTATAATTTGATGGTAAAATCTTTTGATGTCAAACCATATAAAGAAATTTGTTCTTTTCATTAGAGCATACCAGTTTAATTTTTTTAATTTTTTATTATGTTCACATCTAACATTAATTATCTGTCTTCTTTCGTCCCAAGTATTTTTAATAGCAATAATCTGAATTTTTAAATATTTAGGCCGAATAAAAATTATGTCAATAATAAAAATGGCAAAATATTTTAGAATTAAAAAAGGCAAATTAAGTATTAAATATGCCTTAGGCATCAGTTTGAAATATGAATAAAATATAGAACTTTGTATCATGATATTATAATCTATATCAAATACTTTTTTTACTGAAGTTCCAATTTTGTGAAAAACAATAGCGTTTGATGCAAATTTACATTTATAATTATAAATAACTGCTCTTAGTCCAAACTCTGCATCTTCATAGCCAGTGTTGAATTTAGGGTCAAAAAACCCAATCTTTTTTATCATTTCTGTACTGTAAAGGCATGCTCCAGCACAAGCTCCCATATTTTCAAAATCTGTCATATAATTTTGACTCCTTTCACCATGGCCTATTGGAATGATTTCTCCAGTATTGAGCATTTTGTGGCCAGCACTATCCAATAACAAATGATCATAATAATAAATCATTTTGGACGATATTATATGATATTCTCCATTTTTTGCAGCTATAGTTAGTTCCTTTAACCAATATTTATCTACTACGGTATCATTGTTTAAAAGTGCTATATACTTTATATCAGGATTATCCCTAAATAATTCAATCCAAATTTTAATGTGTGCTTTCGCGAAGCCATAGTTTTTAGTGTAAAGATGAACTGTTAAATTTTTAAATTTAGCAAACTTTTGTTTCAATTTGATGCCTTCGAAATTGTCAGAACCATTATCAATGATATGAATTGTGAAATCGCACCCTTTTAGCCTTAAAACTGAATCAATACACTCAACCGTATGTTCTAAGCAATTCCAATTAATAATTATGATTGGTATCAAATAATTTAAATTTAATTTAGTTATGTCAGCAAAGATACTAACACTTTTGAATTATTACTTTTATGAAGAATTATGATTAAAAGACTTTTTAAAATTTTATTCATCGGTTATGTAGTATTGATTCTGCTACTATTTATGCAGTATGTTAATATACATGAGTCCCATCAATACTCATTTGAAAAATTCAAGATCTTTGGATTTTTATTATTTGCTCAAATATTTGGAATTACTATATTCACTTTGGTTCAATTTATTAATAATAAAAGAATAAAATCACTTTTTTATAGACCTATTTTCTTGTTTCTGCTTTACGTAATCATCTCACTATCAGTATTTTATGCATTTGATGAGTTTATAAGGAAGAGCCTATCGCTTGATGAAGCTTTTAAATTATCAATAAAGAATGTATCAACTCTATGCTTTCTGTCTTTGGTTTATTTAATCGCTAAGGTGTTA
>Ga0114956_1003325_pt1 | contig 12460 bp, 10 predicted proteins | sample MaitaG_FD_87304 | JGI IMG/M metagenome (GOLD analysis project Ga0114956, IMG submission 87304) | Marine algal microbial communities from Maine, USA - Maine_Asex2 metaG | ecosystem: Host-associated > Algae > Red algae > Unclassified | place: Maine, USA | collected 2015-01-05 | reverse complement strand
CCGTTTAAAGCATCCAATACATGTTGCCAAGGACGAACTGCTTCAGGCATTCTAATGTGAAGCTCTTCTTGATTTGAGGTGGCGCGAACCATGTCGGGAATCAAACGATGTTCCGACCAATCTCCTCCTCCGATTACATTTCCAGCTCGAGCTGTTGCCATGAACTTTCCATGATTTCGAAAATAATTCGCATTGTACGATTTGCAAATAATCTCAGCGGCGGCCTTCGATGCGCTGTATGGATCTTCGCCTCCCAGCCGATCATCTTCGGTCAGTAATTTGCCCAACTTGTTTTCGTAACATTTATCGCTCGTAACTACTAATAATGCGGAGCAAGAGCTCTTGCGAAATGCTTCTAATAAATTGAGTGTTCCCAGAGTGTTAGAAGAAAAGGTAGTGTACGGTTCTTTTAGCGATCTTCTGAGAATAGCTTGCGCTGCCAAATGAATAATTAAATCGGGCTGGGTGTTCCCAATAATTTCTTGAAGTTCTTTTGGGTTTTTATCAATCTCAAAAGAAATGGAGTCATTGGCAGTAGAGATTAATTGATGCAGATTCGGTTGGGATAAATCTGTATTGGAAAGACCAACGACCTTGGCTCCCAATTTTCCAAGGAGCAAGCGAAGCCAGCTTCCCTTGAATCCAGTATGGCCGGTCAAGAGGATTTTCTTTCCCCTAAAAATATGCATTGGACTTTTACTCATCTCGCATCATCTGAAGTGATCAACCAAGGAGTTGTTCCGTTTCTCAGCATTTCTTCCAAAAACTCCTTCTCTCGCGGACTGTCCATGCACTGCCAAAAACCATTGTGTTCATAAGCCATCAATTCTCCTGTTTTGCTGATGTTTTTTAGCGCTGCATCTTCCCACATAAAGTCATCGGTATTGGGTAAGAAGTCAGTGATTTTTGGCTCGCAAATAAAATAGCCTCCATTGATTCTGCGGCTCTCCTTCGGTTTCTCATTGAATTGCGAAACCACATGTTGTTCATCGATGTCCAAACTCCCGAAGCGCCCTTGGGGATGGACCGCAGTTACACTCACCAGTTTCCCGTGGGCTTCATGAAATGACAACAATGCCGATACATCAATATTGGCCAAACCATCACCGTATGTCAATAGAAAGCGCTGACCACCGAAGTAGCGAAGGGCTTTGCGGATTCTTGTTCCAGTCAAACTGTCCTTACCTGTTTCTACCAAGGTTATTTTCCAGTCGCTTGTCCTCTCTTGTGCGTGATATTCAATGCTTGAATTGCCGAGATCTATGGTGCAATCTCTTTCGTGTAGTAAGTAATTGGCGAAGTATTCTTTGATGATGTAGCCTTTGTAGCCCAATAAAATGACGAACTCGGAAATGCCTTGGCTGGAAAGTTGATCCATGATGTGCCAAAGAATGGGTTTACCTCCAATCTCGATCATGGGTTTCGGAACGCGCAGGCTCTCCTCTCCCATCCTGCTTCCTCTGCCGCCAGCAAGAATTACCGCTTTCATGGGCCCAAGATAATCGATCTCATCGCCCTATGCCGTAAACAAGCTCGATCAATAAAGTTACCTTTAAAGCATGGAAAGCCCTGCTGCGTATGACTTGTCGATTATAGACGACAACTGGTCTTTATTCCTTGATCGTGATGGTGTGATCAACCAGCGAATCGAAGGATACGTGAGTAAGAAGGAAGATTTCACTTTTACGGAAAATGCAGCTGCCAGCATCGCCGCCATGAATGACTTTTTCTTTCGAACCTTTGTTGTTACCAATCAACAAGGAATAGCCAAGGGAATCATGACGACCGAACAGCTGGACGCCGTTCACGAGCATATGCAACAAGTCATCCACAGGAAGGGAGGCTTTATCGATAAGATTTATTACAGCCCAGATTTGTCTGGTACTGGAAGCTTCAGTCGAAAGCCAGCTACCGGAATGGGATTGCAGGCAAAAGCCGAGTTTTCCGATATTGTATTGAATAAGTCGGTCATGATTGGTGATAGTCTTACAGATATGCTTTTTGCCAGAAATTTAGGGATGATAGCAGTTTTTGTGTCGGATGATAACAGCTTGGTTGATGCAGATATTGTTGTACCTTCTTTGGCCCGTTTCTGGCAACTCCTTAGACAAGCGAAAAGTATTTGAACGAATTAGCAAATAATGCCTTACAATAGAGAGCAGAATGGTGCTTCGGTAGCTACATTTGTAACTCTATAGCATTATTTGCTAAGCTTTTTCTGAATCAAAAGCGATATATGAACTGGATTGTGAACTTTTTTACCTCCTCACTTGGGAAAAAGGTGGTAATGAGTTTGAGTGGATTGTTTCTCTGCTCATTTTTAGTGGTACACATGGCTGGGAATATGCAGTTGTTACTAGGTGATGGAGGTCTGGCCTTCAATGAATATGCTTATAGCATGACTCACAATCCCCTTATCAAGACAACTTCTTACCTGCTGTACTTTGGAATTCTTTTGCATGCTGTGCAAGGATTGATTCTCGCTTGGGCAAACCGAGGAGCTCGTAAGTCCAAGTATGCTTCTGGAAGTTCGGCAGGTTCATCCTTCGCCAGTCGTAATATGGGCATCTTGGGAAGTATCCTGTTGCTCTTTATCGTCGTGCACATGAAAACCTTTTGGTTTGAAATGCATTGGGGAAGCATACCAGTCGACAAAAACAATTTCAAAGATTTGTATACAGTGGTGGTAACAGCCTTTACCAATCCCTTGTACGTTGTTTTCTATCTGATTTCATTAGCAGCTTTGGCTTTTCACCTTTTTCATGGATTCCAATCTGCTTTTCAAACACTCGGTATCAATCACAGTAAATACACCCCAATTATTAAGATTGTGGGGCAAGTATTTGCCATCCTGGTTCCTGCATTGTTTGCCCTGCAACCAATCGTTATTTTTATTAAAAACCTGTAGTTAAAGCATCAGTAATATGTCATTGGATTCTAAAGTCCCCGAAGGAGCCTTAGCCGATAAATGGACGAAATATAAGTCGTCTATTCCTTTGGTGGCCCCCAACAACAAGCCAAGAATTGAAGTTTTGGTTATTGGAACCGGATTGGCAGGTGCGGCAGCAGCGGCCACGATGGCTGAGGCTGGTTACAAAGTCAAAGCTTTCTGCTTCCAAGATTCTCCTCGTCGAGCACACAGTATTGCAGCTCAAGGTGGAATCAATGCAGCTAAGAACTACCAAAACGACGGTGACAGTATTTACCGCTTGTTCTACGATACAATCAAGGGTGGTGATTACCGTTCACGAGAAGCCAACGTGCATCGTTTGGCTGAAGTGAGTGTGAACATCATCGATCAGTGCGTGGCACAAGGTGTGCCGTTTGCTCGTGACTATGGTGGATTGCTCACCAACCGTTCTTTTGGTGGTGTTCAAGTTCGACGAACTTTCTATGCACGTGGTCAAACTGGACAGCAGTTGTTGATTGGTGCTTACAGTGCCTTGAGTCGCCAAATTGGTAAGGGCTCAGTGGAAATGTTCAACCGCCATGAAATGCTTGATGTCGTAAAAATCGACGGCGTAGCACGAGGAATTATTGCCAGAAATCTGATTACAGGTGAGCTGGAAAGACATTTTGGACATGCAGTTGTGTTGGCAACCGGAGGCTACGGAAACGTTTTTTACCTATCAACAAATGCGATGGGTTCTAACGTGACGGCCAACTGGAAAGCCTACAAAAAAGGAGCGCACTTTGCGAATCCTTGCTACACGCAAATTCACCCTACATGCATTCCGGTATCCGGTGATCATCAATCCAAACTTACCCTAATGAGTGAGAGTTTGCGGAACGATGGACGTGTTTGGGTTCCTAAAAAAATCGAAGAACGACTGAAAGATCCTCAAACCATTCCGGAAGAGGATCGGGATTATTACCTCGAGCGCCGTTACCCGGCATTCGGAAACCTTGTTCCACGTGATGTGGCCTCAAGAGCAGCCAAAATGGCTTGCGATGATGGCCGTAGTGTGAACAAGAAAGGATTGGCCGTTTACCTTGACTTTAAAGACGCGATTAAACGCGACGGAAAAGATGCCATCGAAGCTCGTTATGGCAATCTCTTTGAAATGTATCAACGCATTACAGATGAGAATCCCTATGAACGACCAATGAGAATTTTCCCAGCGGTGCATTATACCATGGGCGGTTTGTGGGTCGACTACGATCTCGGAACTGCTGTGCCAGGCTTGTATGCGGCTGGTGAGTGTAACTTCTCAGACCACGGAGCCAATCGTCTTGGTGCTTCTGCTTTGATGCAGGGACTAGCGGATGGCTATTTCGTTTTGCCATACACCATCGGTAAATACCTGTCCACGCAAATTCGACAAGAAGCCATCTCTACAGATCATCCAGCATTTGACCAAGCAGAAAAAGAGGTGAAAGATCGCCTCGATAAGCTGGCTGGTAGTGATGGTTCTCAAACAGTCGATGACTTCCATAAGAAGCTCGGTAAAATTATGTGGGAGCATTGCGGTATGTCGAGAAATGCCGAAGGATTAAAAGGTGCTATTGCTGATATTCAGGCTCTTCGAAAAGAGTTCTGGGCGGATGTGAAAGTGCCAGGAGGAACCATGGAATTTAATCCAGAACTAGAGAAAGCTGGTCGAGTGGCCGATTTCCTAGAGTTGGGTGAGCTCATGTGCCGTGATGCACTTAACCGCGAGGAATCTTGTGGTGGGCATTTCCGTGAAGAATACCGAACCGAAGATGGTGAAGCTTTGCGCCGCGATGAAGAATTTACTTATGTCGCCGCTTGGGAACATGCTGGCGTAGATGCAGATCCAATCCTCAACAAAGAACAATTGGACTTTGAGAACGTTGAATTGAAAACCAGAAGCTACAAGTAAGTATGAAACTGAATTTGAAAGTTTGGCGTCAGAAGGGACCCAATGACCAAGGTAAAATTGTAGACTACATCGTTGACCACGTCGACCGAGACATGTCGTTTCTGGAGATGTTGGACGTTTTGAATCAGGATTTGATTCGAAAAGGAGACGATCCAGTCGCTTTTGATCACGATTGCCGCGAGGGAATTTGTGGAATGTGTAGCATGGTAATCAATGGTCGACCACACGGACCGTGGGAGCAAACCACTACCTGCCAGTTGCACATGAGAGCTTTTAAAGATGGAGAAACCGTCTTCATTGAGCCTTTCAGAGCCAATTCATTTCCAGTATTGAAAGATCTGGCGGTTGACCGATCAGCTTTCGACCGCATCATTCAAGCGGGTGGATTTGTCTCAGTTAATACGGGTAATGCTGTTGATGCAAATTCAATTCCCATCGATAAGCAAACAGCAGATGCAGCAATGGATGCTGCTACCTGTATCGGTTGCGGTGCTTGTGTAGCAGCCTGCAGGAATGCATCGGCTATGCTTTTCACCTCAGCCAAAGTGGCACACTTGAACATGTTGCCGCAAGGAGCTCCTGAAAAGAATACTCGGGTGTTGAAAATGGTGGCCCAAATGGATGAAGAAGGTTTTGGTGCTTGCACGAACACTGGCGCTTGCGAAGCAGAATGCCCGAAAGGCATTTCCTTGACCAACATTGCCCGAATGAATCGTGAGTACTTCCTCGCTTCTCTAACAACTGACAAATAAGATAACGCATGGTCTGGCTTCTCTCAGTCTGTGGGAGTTGCTAAGCCGTGATACTAGCTATCTTAACTCTCGGGAGTCATCAATCATTCCCATCTGATGCATATTGCCGATTCAGGGCTATCATGCGCACTATTGCAAGCTCCAACACGTTACTATTGCAGCAATCGGGCTATTTTAGTAATCCATGCAAGTATTGAATTTATTCCACGCCTCAATAAAAAATGCTAGCTCGACCTTTACGGTCGTTCTGCTTATTCTTTCCTTCTTCGGATGGAGCGAGAGTGCTTATGCCACGCACAACCGAGCAGGAGAAATTACTTACATCCACGCTCCTACCGATACCGAGCCCTTTCGGTACGAGTTCAACATCACCACATATACCAACACCAACTTGGTGAACAATATGTCCGCGGCTGATCGCGACTCATTGGAGATTTTCTGGGGAGATAATACGAGCTCTGCTTTGTACCGTGACAATGGTCCCGACAACAATTTCAATGGAACTCCCGATGGCGAAAATTTGGGCAATGGAATTCGGCTAAATACTTATCGAGGCGTGCACGTTTATCCGGGCTTTGCTCCATTCTACGTCATCGGTATGCAAGACCCCAATCGAAATGATGGGATCGTTAATATAACCGCTTCGGTTACTGTCCCTTTCTACATTGAAGACACGCTGTTTATTCCTGATCCACAGTTTTTTGGGTACAACAGCTCTCCGGTTCTTAGTCTGCCGCCCATCGATTATGCACAGGTAGGTTACCCCTTCATTCACAATCCAACGGCTTTTGATCCCGATGGCGACGAATTGTATTTTGAACTCATTGTTCCTCTCGCTAGTCAAGGAGCTCCGGTAGTGGGCTATGTTTACCCAGATCAAGTATTGGCGGGTCCAAACAACAATATTTCTATTAACTCACAAACCGGTGAGTTGGTTTGGGATTCTCCGCAAATGGCCGACGAATACAATGTGGCCATTTTAATTACTGAATATCGAAATGGAATAAAGGTGGGAACCATGATTCGAGATATGCAAATTTTCGTGGAAGATACAGGCAATGAGCCGCCCGATTTGAGCGCGGCTAACGATACTTGTATTCGAGTGGGTGAAACCTTGAATTTGAATTTTATCGCAACTGATGATGCGGAACAAGCCATTCAAATGACAGCCTTTGGTGCACCTTTTGAATTCGCTGCCGATGAAAGCCCTGCGGAATTTGATGTCGTACAAGGTTTTCAAACACCGCCGGCAGTAGGTTCCTTTGCGTGGAATGTGACCTGTGATCACATCTTTAGTTCACAATATACAGTCGTAGTAAAAGCAGAAGATAACTTCGTTTTTCCTGGTACCGGCCCCTTGCCGTTGACTGATATAGAAACTTGGCTGATTACAGTGGTTCCTCCTCCAGTTACCGGTGTTGCAACCGATCTCGTCAATGGTAATATTGAAATCTCTTGGGATGATCCCTACTTCTGTGCCACTAGCGAGAAGTTTATAGGCTTTTCAGTGTGGAGGAAAATTGGTTGTGAAGAAGATGATTTCGATGAGTGTCAAATGGGTTTGGAAGGAACTGGGTATACAAAAGTAGCCGAACGAATTAGCGATTATAGTTTTGTCGATCTATCGGCTGAACGTGGCCCTCTTTACGCTTATCGAGTTGTTGCCGAATTTTCGGATGCGAACAGCTTAACAGGTTTTCCAATTAATATTTCGGAAAGTTATCCTTCAGATAAAGATTGTAATTCATTGCCGGCTGATGTGCCAATTATGACCAACGTTTCTGTCATTGATACAGATGCTAATGATGGAATAATCCTTATTGGTTGGATAAAGCCTCAGGCGGAAGCACTCGATACTATAATAAATTTACCACCTTATATTTACGAGCTTCATCGATCTCCAGATAAAGAAGGTACCAACTTTTCAAAAATTACAGAATTTACTGCCAACTCGTTCAGTGAAGCCAATGACACGGTTTTCATTGATACAAGTTTAGATACAGAGAATACACAGTATTCGTATAAAGTAATATTTTACTCGAATGGAAACCTGATAGGTGAAGTGCCTGCAGCATCTTCTATATTTATTAGTTTTCAAACCTCAAGTAATTCCCTTCGAGTAACTTGGGATGAAATTGTTCCTTGGCAAAATCAAACTTACGACGTATATCGGAGTGAAGCTCCTAATAGTACCCTTTCACTCATAGCGACTGTCTCTGAGCAAGAGTATTTAGATATAGGATTGGAGAATGGTGAGGACTATTGCTACTTTGTGAAGGCTACGGGAACCTACTTTAATCCCGCTATCTTTTCACCCTTGATTAACGATTCACAGGAAAGTTGTGGAATTCCAATTGATACCGTGGGGCCTTGCCCGCCAATGTTAATGGTGGAAAACGATTGCTCTGAAAGCGGTGTGGATTTTTCTGCCAACTATCTTACTTGGACGGATTGTGGAGACGATGATGTCGTTGAATACCAAATCTACTTTTCACCTCCCGGTTCTGATTTGTTCGAAATAATTGCAACTACTTCGTCTGACCAATTTACTTACGATCATGAATTTGATAACTTGTCCGCAGGTTGTTACTTGATTCGTGGTATTGATGTCTTTGGGAACGAAGGTGTTTACAGCGATACAGCCTGTGTAGAAACTTGCTTGAGGTACGAATTACCGAATAGTTTTACTCCTAATGCTGATGAATTCAACGATGTGTTCATGCCTTTACAAGGTTTTCGATTTGTCAGTAAGATTGAAATGAAAATATTCGACCGTTGGGGAACTTTGGTTTTCGAAACTGCTGATCCAGTAATAAATTGGAATGGAGATAATTCCAGTGGAGGCGAAGCAGGTGACGGTGTCTATTATTACACTTGTCGAGTTTTTGAACAAACCAGTGCTGGAGAAGAAGATGAGAAGTTTGACTTAAGTGGCTACATTCATCTGTTCCGGAATTAATCGCAATGTGCTTTTTCGTTTCTGAATAATCCTGATATTTTTAATCAACTAATAATTTGCTGTCAATATGTTTACTGGAATTGTTGAAACACTCGGTACTATTGATGCCATTGAAAAGGAAGGAAGTAATTTCCATTTTACCATTTCTTCGACCATTTCAGATCAGCTAAAAGTGGATCAATCGGTTTCGCATAATGGCGTTTGTTTAACCGTGGTTGAGCTGGCCAAATCGAATTATGTAGTAACTGCAATTGATGAAACCTTACAGAAAACAAATCTTGGGAAATGGGCTGTCGGAGATCTTGTAAATCTGGAGCGAGCAATGATGTCCAACAGTAGATTGGATGGGCACATGGTTCAAGGACATGTAGACCAGACAGGAACTTGTATTTTGAAAGAAGAGAAAGATGGGAGCTGGCTGTTTCGTTTTAAGTTCGATGCCTTAGAGGAAATAGTGATCGTTGAAAAAGGGTCTATCTGTGTCAATGGCGTTTCGCTTACCTTGGTAGATGTTAGTAAGTCCGAATTTTCAGTGGCGATCATTCCTTATACTTACGAGCATACAAACTTTAAAGACATTGAAGTGGGAACTGTCATTAACTTAGAGTTTGATGTTATCGGAAAGTATGTAGCTAAGATGATGAAAGCTTACCTTCCGCAGGTTGGGTAGCGCTATATTGTTTCTCTGCTAATCTTTGCTATCTTACTACAATTATTGCTAGAAATTATTTGCTCCTATGTCCGAAGAATTATTCAATGAATGGAAAAATGGAGCGATCAATAAAAAGTCGGAAAACCGTAAGTTTCTCAAGTCGCTAAAGAAAAAAGACCGAAAGGAGATCGATGGACTCGCTGAAGACATAAACGAGGAAGTATTTGAAGATATTGATTGTCTGAAATGTGCCAACTGTTGTAAGACCATAAGTCCGATTGTTAGAAATGCAGATGTTCGGAGAATGGCTTCGCACCTGAAGATGAAAGAGTCAAAACTGATTGAAGAATATTTATTGATTGATGAAGATGAGGATTTCGTGATGAATTCGGCTCCTTGCCCTTTTTTAGGAAGTGATAATTATTGTAGTATTTATGAAGCTCGGCCTAAAGCCTGTCGAGAATATCCGCATATCAATCACAAGCCTTTTACTTCGATTAATAATTTGCATAAAGTAAATTCATTGACTTGTCCGGCTGTTTACCATGCTCTTGAAAGAATGAAAAAACTGATTTAACTTTTGACACATTTTGTGGCGACAAAATCCTAAATAAATACAAATGAACCTATCACAACTGAAGTTAAAGATTAAGCTTAAGCAGAACAACGACATCTATCAAAGTTGGGTGGCAGTTGCACAGGAGATGTATGGAGACCTTTCTAAGGATAATTTTGACAATTGGAATCTAATGTTGTACAAACTGGAACATTCTGGTGAATCTGTCAAGGCCGTAACAAAAGAAATGAAGTCACGGGTTAGTGATTAATCGGCACATGACTTACCACTAATCAACTTGTTCTTGCATCAATCCCTGTTTGTAAAAACAGGCGAGGACATAAGAAATCGATACGTTGATGATCACTGAAGAGCGATCATCAGCGATCAAAATTATTCGATTGTTCTTCGATGAAAAAGCGAAATATTGGCATTTCCTAATTCTCCTTCATTTGAACTTCCGAGTCCAGCCTCTGCTGTAGGAGGACTGTTTTCTCCGTCCAATAAAACCAACTCATAAAACAATTGGTCTCTGTCGTCGGATGGGTTTTGAATAATGCCCGAAAATGAAGCCACTGTGGGAGTAATTTGGTTTGCATTAACGTACCAAATATCCACTACCCCACTAGCCGTTTGATTGAATGTTCCAACTTTGTTTTCTGCTCCGCTGGCTTTGTAATAAAGAATAGAATAGAGACCTCCAGGCTCAAAATCCAATACCGCGCTGTCTACGTCTTCTATGTTTGAAAGAATCAAAGACAAATTGGATCCGGAAGAAAACCACTTTCCTTCTATCCCATGTAAGCAGATGGGACAGTCAGAGCCACCACAGTCCACTTCGGTCTCATCTCCATTTATTATTCCATCAACACAAGTAGGACAAATTTCACAGAAAGTTCCTCCGCAATCAATGCCGGTTTCGTCTCCATTTAGTATTTCATCGGAACATGTTGGACAAGGATCACAAATTGGTCCCCCGCAATCAATGCCAGTTTCTTCGTTGTTTTGTTCGCCATCTCCACAGGCTTCTCCTTCATCGCTGCCGCAAGCCGCAAGCATCAACACAATAAAAAGGCATAAAATAGGAAGTAGTAAGTTGGAACTCTTTTGTTTTCTCATCGTTTCAAATCTAATTGATTTCCACGTGGCTTGTGGCAATGACGGAATCCACTCACCCGTCTTTATTATTTGAACGACTAAATTCTTGTTTTCGCCTTCTACTAGTTGTCGCTATAATGGAACTTGAAAAAAGACATTTATCAATAGTAATCTGTAGAATAGATAAAGCAGATGGGGCGAAGGCAGATGCATGTATTTTATTCACCCATTCACTAATTCAATCACTTGGTAACTTTAGAAACTCAAGTTAACACCCAAGCGGAAAGAACGACCAGCCATGCGGTAGCGCTCGAGCTCTTCGTATTGAGAATCTGTTAGATTTTGAATAGAGAGCGAAGCCGTGTGGGCATCCTTGTCTCCAAATTTGAAGGCCAATCGGGTATTTGCTAAAATAAAAGCATCAGGTTCGTTTCCAGGATAAATGAAAACTTCCTTAATCGCGCTTCTGTAACGCATGTTGAAGTTCAAAGACCAACGGTTGTAACTCTGGTTTGCTGCAATGAATGCTGTATGTTTTGCTTTGTAGGCCAAGTTATCGTTCAAACGATCTTCAGAAACATCTCTGGCGTCTAGATAAGTATAGCCAAGATTTAGATTGAAATTTTTACTGTGCTTGTATTTTATCGACCATTCAAAACCCTGCATCACCGATTCTTTCAAATTGATGACCCGATACAATAAAGCCTCACCAACATTGCTCAACTGTTGATAGGAAATCAGATTTTGATAATGGTTGTAAAACAAAGCTACATCCATGTTCAATTTTTCATTGAATTGGTACTTTGATCCGAATTCAAGAGAGAGATTTAATTTCTCAGACTGCAAATCAGGATTTGCTTCAAAACGCAATCCTCCACCCTGTTCAAATTTAATGAAGCGCTCAGCAATGGACGGATTTCGGTAGGCTTGAGCAAGTAATGCTCGAGTAGTGAACTTACTATTCCATTGGTAAAGCAATGCAATTTTTGGACTGAGGTTGCCTTCGGAGAATTCGTCTATTACCGTATAGTAATCGTAGCGCAATCCCAAAGTCGCTTTTAGTTTTTCGCTCAAGCTGATTTCGTCTTGGGCATAGAATCCTACGTTGAAAGCATTGTGTTTGCCATAAAGAATGGTATCAGGCACTCCATCCACCCAATCGTAATGGCTGTCAATTCCTGCAATCACATAGTGCTTGTTTTTCGAGTACCAATCCACTTGGTTCACATTGCCCACCGTTTGACTTCTCACATATTCGTAAGCCACAACTTGGCTAGTTCCCAGATTCACATTGGTACTGTCATTTTCGGGATCATCATTGAAAGAGTATTCTGAAAAATTTTGGTAGTAGTAGAATCTAGAAGAGTATTTGAGTTTTTTACTGGCAATGGCCTCATAGAAAAGATCGAAGTTGGTTTCTCTTCGATTTTGATAATCGTCTTTTCGATAGTCAGCTACTGAATAAGCTTCTCTTGCGCTGAACCAAGTGGCTGGCGTATCATTTTTTATGCGGTTGAAATTTCCTGAAAATGCCAAACTCCTATTGCCGCTGAACTGATACTTGATGTTGCTGTAAAAATTGAATTGATCGAAAGCAGT
>Ga0114956_1003324_pt1 | contig 12462 bp, 9 predicted proteins | sample MaitaG_FD_87304 | JGI IMG/M metagenome (GOLD analysis project Ga0114956, IMG submission 87304) | Marine algal microbial communities from Maine, USA - Maine_Asex2 metaG | ecosystem: Host-associated > Algae > Red algae > Unclassified | place: Maine, USA | collected 2015-01-05 | reverse complement strand
TGCTCGCTTGGAGCCCGGGAAATCGACCCCCACCTTGAGATTCTTGAAGGGTTCGGAGCAGCCATCGACTGGTCGGCGAATCGCACGATCACCCTGGACGACACATTCAAGGGACACAGCCACTGGCTGGACTACGCCTCGGTGACCACCACTGAGCACTTCGTCATGTGTGCCTCAGTCGCTGAAGGCACGTCGCGCCTCGTCAACGCGGCAAGCGAACCACACGTGCAGGACATGTGCAACGTTCTTGTGCAGATGGGCGCCCAGATCAAAGGAATTGGTACCTCGGTACTTGAGATTGAAGGGGTTCCATCCCTACATGGCGCAGATGTTCGGGTCTCCGACGATCACCACGAGATCCTCACTTTCCTTGCAATCGGCGCAATCACCGGTGGCGAGGTTCGGGTACCTCACAGTGTCCACCAGCATTTCCCGCTGATGAACCGGGTCTTCGACAAGTTCGGCGTGGCAGTGGACCGCGAACAGGACACCTCCATCGTCCGACCGCAGAGCCGGCTCATCGTGAAGTCTCCCCGGACCGCGAATTTGTTGCCAAAGGTCGAAGGTGCTCCATGGCCCTACTTCCCTGTCGATCTCATCCCGCCGATTGTGGCGATGGCAGCCGTCGCTGATGGCAGTGTGCTTTTTTGGAACAAAGTCTATGAAGGTGCCTTTGGATGGATTCCCGAACTGCAGAAGTTCGGTGCGCAGGTGACGGTCTGTGATCCACATCGTGTCATCGTGGTCGGGAAGGACGATCTGCGGCCAGCCGTTGTCGAGGCCCCGTACATCATCCGCGTCATCATTTCGCTGTTCATGGTGGCGGCCACCATCGACGGTGAGTCGGTGATCCGCAATGCGGCCCCCGTTCGTCGTGCCCACCCCCGCTTCGTCGAGAATCTTCGCGCCCTGGGCGCGGATGTTGACTGGCACTCAGACTGAGTCTGGTGCGCCCCCGTCGATCTGGCGGTGGACAAAGGTGGAACAACCATGAGGCGGTCATCTCTCGCGCGGGTTGAGGGTCGCGAACCGCGCGAACAGGCACCACAACGACCGAATGGTCATATTTCCGTCAGTGTGCCCTCTCGTCCAGTCGTAGCAAGGCTTTTGGGTACCTTGGAGGGCTTGTGTCGCGGTGCTGAACAACGGTTCCCCACAGACTTTCCCACAAGTTGTGGACAATGAAGTTCAGCTTGAGTATGAACCCGCGCGTGAATGTTGATCGGTGCCCAGAGGCTGGCCTGCATGGACGACCAATCCCACCCGGGCGTTGACCGAGGGCGTATCCGTTCCCTGCACGCTCGCACCGCACGCTTCAGTGAGCGGCAATTGCTCCACGCAAGTAAGCATCGCAATTACCGATGCACCCAGCATGCCTGCTCAGCCAAACCAGTGCGCAGCCAACCAGTGAAACAGCACAGCTCAACCAGCGTCCACCTCAAGAATGAGTCGCGAAACCCGCTCAAGATCGTCAACATCCGCGAAGTCAATGACAATGCGTCCGCGCTTGGCGCCTGTTGCAACGCCAACTCGCGTCTCCAGGTGATCAGCAAGCAACGCTTCAAGCTCCAGAATTGCTGCTGGGCGGGTCTCCCCCACCGAGTCTGGATCGGGCACAGGAGCCGACCCGCTGTCCCCGCTCAAAGGAGGCTCGGTACTGGGAGTTGCAACCGGGTGGTCCTCACCACGCACGATCTGCTCCAACGCGCGAACGGAAAGGCCCTCTTCAACCGTTCGAGCGGCAAGTCCCTCCTGATCCAGGGCGTCCGCACCCAGGATCGCCCGGGCGTGTCCGGCTGACAGCTCGCCCTGCATGATCATTCGCTGGACAACCGGGGTCAGCTGGAACAGACGCAACGTGTTGGCCACCGCCGACCGACTCTTGCCGACTCTTGTTGCCACCTGGTCCTGGGTCAGCGCGAACTCATCGATGAGTTGCTGATAGGCATGGGCTTCCTCAAGTGCATTGAGATCAGCACGATGCAAATTCTCAACTACCGCCTGTTCCAGCGCAGCCTGATCCTCGATTTTGCGCACAACCGCGGGAATACGATCAAGTCCGGCTCGCTTGGCAGCGCGCCAACGGCGCTCCCCAGCAATGAGTTCGTAGCCGCCGTCAGGTTTGACACGAACAAGGATCGGCTGAAGTACGCCAATCTCACGAACTGACGCCGTGAGTGACACCAGTTCTTCCTCGTCGAAGTGCCGGCGAGGCTGGTACTGATTAATCACGATGTCCGCAACGGGTACGTCAAGCAGACCCGTCCCATCGGCTGTCTCAGGACTGGTGGCTGCCGCCTCGGTTGGAATGAGCGAACTCAATCCCCTACCCAATCCGCCCTTGCGTTCAGACACCGTCCATCTCCTTTGCTACGTCACGATACGCAGAGGCTCCCTTGGAGCCTGAATCGAATGTTGTGATTGGTTGACCATACGAAGGGGCTTCAGAAAGACGCACTGACCGTGGGATAACCCGTTCACACACTTTGTTGCCAAAGTGGCCGCGAACTTCGTCGACGACCTGGCCAGCCAGCTTGGTTCGACCGTCGTACATGACGAGCACGATCGTCGAGATCTCAAGATCCGGATTGAGACTGGAGTTCACAAGTTCAACGTTGCGAATGAGCTGTCCAAGTCCCTCCAGGGCGTAGTATTCACACTGGATAGGGACGCAGACTTCTTTGGCCGCGGTCAGGGCGTTGATGGTCAGGAGCCCGAGTGATGGCGGACAGTCAATAAAGACATAGTCGTAGTCATCAACAACTGCTTCGATGGCCATACGCAACTTGTGTTCTCGACTGAACTGGGGAACGAGTTCAATCTCGGCACCTGCAAGATCAAGACTGGACGGCGCCAGGAACAGATTCTTGACAGCGGTCGGTTCAATGCAATCCTCCAACGCTACATCACGCAGAATCACGTCATAGAGCGACAACTCGAGGCTTCGCGGGTCGATGCCAAGTCCAGTACTTGCATTTGCCTGGGGGTCGAGATCGACAATCAATGTTCGATGTCCAAGTTCTGCCATGCAGGCACCCAGGTTGATGGTGGACGTTGTCTTACCAACGCCGCCCTTCTGGTTCGCAACAGCCACAACTCGTGGATACGGACGCACGGGGCGCGGCTCTCGCACTGGCTCGGCGACACCTCCATAGCCATCCTCTGCTGGTTCTGGTGGAACAGGCTGCGCAGCGGGCCCGGCAGTGTCGCTGCTCGTGACGTCGGTGGCGTCCCGATCGACAGTGTCCTCACCGACCGAATCTTTGAAAATAGCGTCGGGCCCGGCCACATCATCACCGGCCACATCATCACCGGCCACATCATCACCGGCCACATCATCACCGGCGCGATGATCCTCGATTGTGTTGTCCGCGCTGCCGGATTCGCCGCTGTCCCGGCCGGCGACCTCCTTCGGTGCACTGACTGCTTCTAAAAAGGCAGAATGTGGCGTCTTGCTGCTGCGAGGCGGCGGTGCTGGGGGAGTCGACGGCGCCACGACCATGGCGGGTTCAGGGGCCCCGGATGTAGCAGAAGTCGACGGTGGGACGGCCGTTTGGCCCATCACTGCCTTCGGTTGATCGGATGATTCTGGCGCCTCTTCGGGATCCGCAGGCGTGTTGGGCGGTGGTGTCCGCCAGTTTTGATTCGATGGTGCCATAGAGGGTTCCAACTCTAGTCCAGTTCGTAATTCAAGTGGGGGAATCATTGACAATTTCCCCATGATCCCCATCGATATAGGGTTTCACGTGAAACGGTCAGTTCCGGTAGACGAGCAAGGAGGCCAACTGCCGGGAGGATCGATGCGTTTCACGTGAAACAGTGCACAGCCCGCGAACACCAACGCAACTCAACATCATGGCTGCCTCAATACCAGAGCTGCCTCAATACCAGAGCTGCCTCAATACCAGAGCTGCCTCAATACCAGAGCTGCCTCAATACAGGGCACCTCGAAGAATGGGGGTTTCAGGGGACGCACCTCGTCACTTCATCGTGGTCAATGTTTCACGTGAAACCGAACTGCGCCGATATGTCTACACGGAAACGTCAATAGCCAGTCAGCCGATGCCAAAGCCCCAGCCGTACTAAGCCATTGTTTCACGTGAAACGAGCAGCGGTGAGAGCGGCGGCATTCGGGGGAAAGCCTACTGACGCAATGCACCTCAGTCCTTCATCGGACAACATGGCAAACAGCGCTCTCACATATGGAGCTGTTTGGTCACCAGAGCGGGCGCTTCTCCATCTGGCGCCGGGTGCGTGGATACTTCTCCGGCGTCGGTCGAACCTTGAGGATCCGCACAAAGTGCGGGTGGCGAACCCTCTCGTGAAGAACCAGGCCCAGTCCGTCCAGCATGCCCTCGGGCCATCGTGAAGAGCCGTTTGGGGGTTCGCTTACGATCAAGCAGCCACCGATGCGCAGAAGGGGAGCAGCGCACTCCGCCGTGAGAGCTGGCGAGGCGAACAGTCGGGCACAAACGACGTCTGCCCAGCCTCGGTACCCCGCCGAAACCGAATCCTGCACGTCCCCGGACCAGACCCGCACGCGGTCCTGCCAGCCAGCGGCGCGAACTCCCTGCTGAAGGGTGTCAGCCCGCTTCTCCCTGGTTTCCGTGAGGAGGAACTCTGCATCCGGCCAGACTTCAGCCAGCACTAATCCCGGAAGACCGCCACCTGAACCCAGATCCACCACAGTGGAGGGGTTCTCCTCGGACAGCCACTGATCAGCGAATTGTGCAGCGTGCGCCACGTGGTCGGCAAGTCTTCCGCCAATCATTCCACGCTGTTGCGCCACTTCCAAGGCATGGAGCGCTTTGTCGTTGTGGAATTCGCCGATCACTCCCCAAGCATAGGTCGCCGCTACTCACACCAACGAAAACGAGAAAAGCCCCCGCCGGTCGGCGGGGGCTCTCACTGTTCATTGCTCTATGCGGGAGAAACAACCACGTAACGACGGGGATCATCACCTTCAGAGGAGGTGGTCACGTCTTCCACATCGGTAAGGGCATCATGCACGACCTTGCGATCGGCCGCACTCATGGCCTCCAGTGACTTTGCCTCGCCACCGTCGACAACCTGTTCCGCAACCTTCAGGGCAAATCCACGGAGCGCTTCGCGGCGACGGTGCTTGTACTCATCGACGTCCACATGGATTCGGTGGTACCGGCGCCCACCGGCGGACCGTTGAAGGGCGGTTCGGGTCAGTTCTTCCAATGCAGCGAGCGTCGCGCCGCTCGGGCCCACCAGGAGACCCAGATCATCGCCGGAGACCTGAGCTTCGAGCGTGTCTTCGCCGAGATCGACAACCTCGGTGGTTGACCCGGAATCAAAGACCTTGGCGACACCGCCCACGAAGGCGTTCATGATGTCCTGCTGTTCTGAAACGCTGAATTCCTCATCCACGTTGGGCTCCTGTCGATTGCGCTCGTTATCACGATTGTTATTGCGATTGCCGCCGCGACTGTTGTCACGGCCCTTACTGTCAGAAGTCTTGCGGTCAGAGCTCGTGCTGTCAGCCGGGGCACCCTTTCCCTTCGCATCCGTCTGTTTGTCGCCGGAGCCTTTGTTCTTCGCAACTGCGGCACCTGCCGCAGCCACGCCAGCAGCTGCGCCGGCCTTGGACTTGTTGCCTCCACGATTACCACCGTCACGATTACCACCGTCACGATTACCACCGTCACGATTACCACCGTCACGATTACCACCGTCACGATTACCACCGTCACGATTACCACCGTCACGATTACCGCTTTTGCCACCGTCACCGCGACCGCCGCGGTTGTTTCCACCCTTGCTGCGGTTGCGATTCCGGTCGCCGCCCTTGCCGCCGCCACCGCGACGGTTACGACGGTCGTCTTTGGGAGCTGGCGCCTTCGGCTTGATGCGTGCGCGGACTCGGGCGTCTGATTTCACCCGGCCGAACAGGCCCTTCTTGACGTCCTCGAGGACCTCAATTTCAGCGTCAGCACCGTCCACATTGAGAAGATCCAGGGCCTTGGCCTGTGCCTCCTCGATAGATTGTCCTGTTGTCTCTACCCATTCCATGATGGTGTTTGTCTCCTCACACGCTGGCGGCTGTACGCGGAGGGCGCGCCATGCGTTGGTTGTTGGTTGTTTCTACTTTTTGCGATTGTGATTGGCGCCACCCTTGGGAGTGACGCGCTTTGAGGGCTTGCGATCAGCCGTGACCGGTGCCGAAGAGGATTTCCGAGCGGCCTTGCGGGCATTACCCTTGGCGGCGCGTTTGGCGTCTCTGGAGCCGCCATTCTCCTTGGCCTCCGTTTGAGCCGCAGAAGCGGAGCGCTTGGCCCTGGCCCACAACGAACCACCCTGATCGGTCTCTTGAACAGAGTTCTCCGATCCGTTGTTCGCGGCCCCAGATGTCTTTGCTGGGGGCACGCGAGATGCTGACCTGGCACTGGCACTGCTGTTGGACCCGGCCTCGTCCCGCGGTGGGCGGCTCCGGTTGCGCGATGAGGTTTGACCAGAAACTGGGCGACGTGAGCCATGACGGACATCGCCGGATCCGCCTGCGACTGAACCGCCCGATGACTTGCTGCTTGTCCTGCCATCAGCCTTCTTGGCACCGGTACCATATTCATGCTTCTCACCAGGATTCATCAGCTGGCCAAGGAACCCACCTGGCTGCACAGCGGGCTGAGCTCCCTCGGAGGGCTCCCAGTCTTCGTCGTCGTCTTCATCGAACTCCAGGGGCGCATCATCCATGTTCTTGTAGAAGCGATTGGTAATCACCGCATTCTGGCCCACGCGAAACAGCGCAGATCCAATGAAGTACACGCCGAGAGCGGCAGGAAGGGTAAAGGCGAAAAGAGGCGCCATCCACGGCATGATCTTGGTGATCATCTGCATCTGTTGCGGAATCTCTGCGTCCGAGCGGCCCTGAATCTGTTGCTGTTGGTACCAACTGAGCACACCAGTCAGCACGACAAGCACCATGAAGGGCAGAGAGGCAGGTATGGACTCACGGATAACTTCGCTGGCCGATCGGGACAGATCAATACCCCAGGACACCATGTCGTTGTTGTTGACCAGGTCCTGATACATATCAGACTCAGGGTCAAGGTATTCGGGGTTGAAGTTGGTGCGGTCTGAGTCTGCGAGAGCAATCTGCACTTCGCCTCGCGCCAGCTCTGCGTCCACCATTCCGCGCTGGGTGAGTGTATTTCCAGCAGCGAAGCCGGTGTCGACGGTTCGTCGGGTGAGTCCGCGTACCACGCGGAACAGAACGAAGAATACCGGAGCCTGAACCAGCACGGGTAGGCACCCGCCCACCGGGTTCACACCGTGCTTCTGATACAGAGCCATGAGCTCCTGATTCATCTTCTCACGATCAGCAGCGTATTTTGTCTGCAGCCGCTTGATCTGCGGCTGGATCCGCCGCATTTCGATCATGGACTTGGTGCTCTTGAAGGTGAGCGGCATCACCACCACCATCACCACCATGGTGAGCAGGAAGATGGATATGCCGTGGCTCGACGTCAGGGAGTAGAAGAAGGCGACGAGCCGGGCGATCAGTTCAAACATCGGGGGTCTCCAACGAGGGGGATGCAGGGGGTACGGGATCCAGACCGTGGGATCCAAGAGGGTGGCAGCGACAAACGCGGCGGGTCGCGAGCCACGTGCCTTTCACCGCTCCGTGAATTTCCACTGCTTCAACCGCATATGCAGAACAGGTCGGGAGGTAGCGACAAGCGGGGGGAGTTCCCGCTCGCATGGCTCGCACGGCGGTGAAAAACCAGAGCATGGTGCGCTTGGCAAGGGACCGGACATCTGGCGTCGCTGCGGTGGATGCTGCTGCGTTCGACGTCGCGGCTTCGATAGCTGCCGGAGGTACAGAAGTCACTGGTTCGCGCTCTCTGTGGTGGTTTCACGCGCGTCTGGTGCGACGTCAGGCTTGTTCGCTGCGTGCACTCTGCGCAGTTGGCGCTCCAGGTCCGAACGAAGGACTGACGAGGTGACGGTTGCCGCTGATTGTTTGGCGGTCATGAGGTACAGACCGCCGGGCAGCTCACCATCTCGTGCGAGATCATGCAGGATGGCGTGGATCCGGCGACGAATTCGGTTTCGGACCGGCGCATTTCCCACGTGCTTGCCAATGGCATAACCGACATGGGGTCGGTCCGTGTAAGAGCCGACATGGGGTCGGTCCGTGTCCGTGACAGTGCCCGCGTTGATTCTGGAGCGGCCGAGATCCGGGCGCGCGTCATCGTCGGCCATCCATCGGAGTGAGATGTGGCGTCCATGATGAGGTTTCGCGGCGCGCAGCCGCGCAAATGCGGCACGATGCTGAATACGCCAGATCAGGCGGACAGCTTCGCCCTTCCGCGGCGACGGCGAGACTTGATAACGCTTCGCCCACCCTTGGTGGACATGCGCTTGCGGAACCCATGGTTTTTGGCCCGTTTGCGGACATTTGGCTGGTAAGTGCGCTTCACTGAAGATCCTTGTTCGTCTTTCGAAACCGGGGTGTGCCGACGAAGGGGAAATCACCAGGGTTCGCTTCTTTTGGCAGTGGATCATTCGAGCAATGCTGCGAGGTCAGTTTCCAGTCGTGTGACCGGTCGCCGAAAGCAGCTTCGCCGGGGCGATATCCACAACCAACCCCCCACGCTAAAGCGCGCGATTCTTCATTCAAACTCGCGCGGGTGGCGAACCGCTGTTCGCGCAAGTCTCGCTACGACCTCCGAACATCGATCGCTCCGCCCGATTCGAGAGGAAAATGGCCTCTGACCTGCGTAAACACACACTATTCGCAATCCTTCAAGACTGGTGATACGGTCCCAACACCCGAGTTGTCCACAGGGTGAATGACGCGATGGAGCGCCGTTCACGCGGCCAAACCGGACGGGTTACCGAGGACACCGCAGCGTCTCTCTGGTCGACCTTCGCAGGATCGTTTTTACTTCGCAATTATTACTCGCATGGCGAACGCGTGTTTGGGCTGGATGAAGCCTTCAACTGCACAAGCCTCGGCTTATCCACTTTCCACAGCTGTGGACCACCTTGTGGAGAAGCCACACAATTCGTTTCGGGAGATTCCGTTGGAACAGCAAGAAGATCTGTGGATAACCGCAGTCGCCGATTTGCGAAAGCAGCTCAGTGATGGGGTCTGGCAATCGACATTCGCGGGCATCCAGGCCCTGTCCTCGGACACGCCTGATGCGCTTGTGCGCGTCAGCGTTCCGAGTCAGATTGTGAAGGATCGTCTCGAAACGAGGTACCTCGCGCTCGTCACTGGTGCCCTTCAGGATGCTGGAGCGAACCCCGACGTGGAAATCGTGATCGAGGTTCGCACCGAACAGGCTCATCTCGACGTTGAAGAGGACGCCGCCGCGCTGCTGCATGACGATTTCCGTCAACAAGAGCGAAGTGGTGCCACCTCAGACACGAGAAATGCCAACACCAGGAATGGTCGGGTCCAGCCCGCTGATCCAATGGAGACAGCCAAGTCGCTGAACCCCCGACTCACTTTCGAGAGCTTCGTGACCGGCCCATCAAATCGATTCGCCCACGCAGCGGCACTGTCGGTGGCAGAAACACCCGGACGCTCATACAACCCGCTCTTCATTCATGGCGACGCCGGCCTTGGCAAAACGCACCTCTTGCAGGGCATCGCCCAGTACGTCCTGGAGAATTATCCCGAGAAGAAGGTGCTGTACGTCTCAACAGAGACGTTCCTGAACGAGTTCGTTGACGCCATTCGCACCAACACCACGCACGCTTTCAAGCGGCGCTATCGAGAAATCGACGTACTGCTCGTGGATGACATTCAGTTCATTGAGGGCAAGGAAGGTATTCAGGAGGAGTTCTTTCACACGTTCAACACCCTCCATCAGGCAAACCGCCAAGTGGTGATCTCCTCTGATCGTCCACCAGATGCCATCTCCACCCTGGAAGATCGCCTGCGAAGCCGGTTCAAAATGGGTCTGATCACCGACATTCAGCCACCAGATGTGGAGACTCGCCTCGCCATCCTGCGAACTCGGGCAGAATCGGATCGCATTCGCATCGACGATGACATCCTTGAGTTCATCGCCACGAACGTGAAGGACAACATCCGCGAACTCGAAGGCGCTCTCATTCGAGCCACCGCCTTCGCTCGTCTCACCAACGAGCCACTCACCCTGGAACTCGCAAAGAACATCCTCTCGGACCTTGTTACAGACACTCGTCCGCAAATCGTCACTCCGCAGCTCATCCTGGATGAGACCTCACTGCGCTTTGGATTCACCATCGAAGAGATCAAGGGCGGCTCGAGGAAGCGCCCGCTGGTCATATCCCGTCAGATCGCCATGTATGTGATGCGTCAGCTCACCGACCTGAGCTATCCCGCCATTGCCCGGGAGTTCGGCGGACGTGATCACACCACCGTCATCCACGCCGTGGACAAGATTGACAAGTTGATGTCTGAGCGTCGCCAGATCTATGACCAGGTCACCGAGATCCTGACCGCAATCAAGACAGGAACGGGTCGCGCGGCTGCTTAGGGCGCGAATCTGCCGGTGGACAGCCCTCAAACTGCCGGTGGACAGCCCTGAAGCTGCCGGTGGATAGTGGTGTGGATGAGTGGGCGCGATCAGGGGATAAGTCACGGTCATCCCCATGGGGGATCTACGATCGGTCAGGACTGTGCACAACGCCCAGATTCGTCCCCAACTCAAGTTGTTGGTAAATCAACGAATACGAGGCTTATCCACTTGTCCACACACCTACTACTATCTCTAGTTTTTTATATACAAGATCTGTTTAGAAAGAATCCACAGCGTGAAATTCAGATGTGAACGAGAAACCCTGCTCGAGGCACTCACCACTGCTGGGCGCGCCGTGTCCAGTCGCGGCGGTCAGCTGCCGGTTCTGTCAGGTCTGCACCTTGTCCTTGATGGCGACAATCTCCGCATCACCGGCAGTGATCTCGATCTGACCATCACTCGAAGTGTCACTGTTGGTGGAGACACGTCTGGTACTGCAGTGATCCCGTCGAAGCTGCTCATCGATGTTGTTCGTTCTCTGGATGGCGGCGCGGTTGAAGTTGCGTGTCAGGCTCAGGACGCCTCGGTCAGTGGCGGCCGTTCGGAGTTCTCGATTCGTACCATCGCTGCTGATGAGTTTCCCGAGGTGCCCCAGCCCGAAGGTCAGGAAGTCAACATCGAAGGAGCGTCATTTGTTGCTGCGCTGAAGCAGGTCGTGCCGGCGGCGTCGAGTGATGATTCCCGACCAATCCTCACCGGCGTGTACCTCACGGCTGAGAACGACGGTCTTCGCATGGTGTCCACCGACTCGTACCGTTTGGCGGTGCGCGATCTGCCTGGCACGTCGGTGCTGCAATCTGGCCAGTCCGTGTTGGTGCCATCGCGGGCCCTTGATGAAGTTGCGCGCGTTGTTGGATCAGCAGAAACACTCACCCTGCGTCTCGGCGAACGCGACGCCACCTTCCAGGTTGAAGGTCTCACGGTTACCACCCGCCTCATCGATGGTGATTTCCCGAACTATCAGGGTCTCATCCCGGACAATAATCCGAACGTACTCACGGTGAACCGGGCCGCGCTCTACGACGCGGTCAAGCGTGTTCGCCTCATGGCACAGGAGTCGACCCCGGTTCGGTTGCACATGACGTCAGACAGCCTGGAACTGGTGGCAGTCACCCAGGACGTTGGTGAGGCGCATGAGACGCTCGATGCCACGTACACCGGTGATGAGCTGACGGTGGCATTCAACGCGCAGTTCCTGCTGGATGGTGTTGACGTCGCCCGCGGCGAGGAAGTCAAACTCGAAACGATTGATGCGTTGAAGCCGGCAGTGCTTCGCGATGGCGACGATCGGGATTTCCTGTACCTGTTGATGCCTGTTCGGGTCCCGTAGCCCTCGCGGGCTGCACTTCGCGCGGGGTCCCTGGGACAGATGCGGCTGGACCGGCTGTGGTTGCAGGATTTTCGCACATACGCGCAGCTTGATCTGGAGCTTCCCCCCGGGCTGACCTGCATCATTGGCCAGAACGGTATTGGCAAGACGAACCTTCTCGAGTCCATTGCGTATGCGGTGACGCTTGAGTCCTTTCGGGGTGCGGAAAGCGCTGCGCTGGTCCGCGTCGCAGAACCGCCTGCACCGCGAGCGATCGTCCGAGCCCAGGGGATGGGCTTTGATCGCGATGTGCTGGTCGAGCTTGAGATTCGTCCGCAGGGGCGGGGCCGTGTGCAGTTGAACCGCAAACGTCTGACGCGAACGGGCGATCTGCTGGAGCGCTGGCGCGTCAGTGTGTTCTCGCCCGATGATCTCTCGCTGGTGAAAGGCTCACCAGGCGGCCGCCGCGAGTTCATGGATCGCGCAGTGGTGATGATCTCGCCCGCGTTCGATGGGGTTCGCAAAGATCTGGCTCGGGTTTTGAAGCAGCGCAATGCTCTGTTGCGCCAGAACAGTGGTCGCCTGGATGCCGACGCGACCATGACGCTT
>Ga0114956_1003320_pt1 | contig 12464 bp, 9 predicted proteins | sample MaitaG_FD_87304 | JGI IMG/M metagenome (GOLD analysis project Ga0114956, IMG submission 87304) | Marine algal microbial communities from Maine, USA - Maine_Asex2 metaG | ecosystem: Host-associated > Algae > Red algae > Unclassified | place: Maine, USA | collected 2015-01-05 | reverse complement strand
TGTACATGTAAGGAGTTCGATTAATGAATATTGTGACAGCAACTGAGTTTCGTAAAAATCTGTTTATGTACCTAGAGCGGGTTGCCAACGGTGAAAAGTTTATTATTAGACGTAACGGCAAAGAAGCTGCTGAAGTATCTCCACGTAAGAAACCAGATTGGAGAAAAAGGGTGAACCAGCGAATTCAAATAAATGTTGATGCTGATGATCTTATAAAACCCATTGAAGATGACTGGGATGATTACAAATGAATCCGGATTTATATTTACTTGATACTCATACTTTAATCTTTTGGCAGCAGAAAATAAATATTTCTGCTGGTTTGATAAACCGATTGGATAATAGTTTAAACGAAAATAATGTATTTATTTCTAGTGTGAGCTTCTGGGAAATAGCTTTACTAAATAAAAAGGGCTGGATTCATTTAGGTGACGTTAAAAAATGGATGACAGAAATCTTAGAAGCTACAGGCATTGTTCTGCTTAAGCCAACTGCAGAGGAAATGGTTGATTCTGCCGCTCTTAAAGATATTCACAACGATCCGTTTGATCGTCTATTAATCTCTCAGGCTATTTCTAATGGTTTGGTATTTGTTACTAAAGATAAAATGATAAGTAAGTACGAAGTAAAAACCCTTTGGTAGGTAAATATTTAGATTCCCAATCGAGTTGGGAATGACTTGGGTCCCGGTTGGTAATAGATCAGAGTTCGATGTGTTGGCCAGATTCTGTAGTTTTTTCGATTGGCAAACCAAAGTAACGACTGGCACTTGTTGTGTTGCGATACATGAATACGTAAAGTTTTTCACGCCATTCAGCCATGCCAGGTTTGTCAGTAACAACAATTGCTTCTCGACCAATCACATAATCTAGATGATCAACGTTAAGCCTTGAGTGTTCGCCAATAGCTTTAGGAATATCAATCTCTTCTTTGTATCCGTAGCGGACTAACATAGTTGAAAAACCATGTTCTAAATCTTTATGGTAAAGCCTTTCAGCTTCGTACAGTTCTGGTTGGCCTTCAACAATAATCGACAGTAGAACAACTTGTTCCGAAAGAACGTGTGAATGGCGTAAGTCTGCAAGTAGCGCTGGAGGCACAACATCTTGTTGCCCAGAAAGATAAATTTTTGTAGTACCTTCAGTACGTTGTAGAGGTTTTTTTTCTAATGTTTTTAAGAAAGCTTCTGTAGGGACCTCACCTTGTTTCATGCGTTCTTGTATGAGCCTTCGACCTGTATGCCAAGTAGTCATTAGAAGCATTAGGACCCCACCAATAATTAGTGGGAACCAGCCACCGTCTGGAACTTTTGGCAAGTTAGCACCGAAGAAAGATAGGTCAACAAAAAATATTGGTGCACAAATTAATAGCGCTTTTGTTTTCGAGAAATTGAGATGTTTTTGCGAAACAACAAAGAACAGAGTAGTACTAACCACCATGCTGATTGCTACTGCAATACCGTATGCTGCGGCAAGGCTCGAAGAGTCTTTAAATCCAATTACTAAGCCAACGCTTGCAACCATTAATACCCAGTTAATTGCAGGCACATAAATTTGGCCCTGTTCTTTTTCTGAGGTATGAATAATTTTTAGTCGTGGTAAATACTGTAGGCGTACTGCTTGTAAGGTCAGCGAAAATGCACCCGAGATTAAAGCTTGAGAAGCAATAATTGATGCGCATGTTGCCAGAATTACCAGAGGGTATGTTCCCCAACTGGGCGCTAACTCGAAGAATAAGCTTTCGAGGTTTTCAGAGTCTTCAATTAATAATGCCCCTTGACCAAAATAATTAAGAATCAAACCAGGCATGACAAATATAAACCAGCTTTGTGCAATTGGTTTGCGACCAAAGTGACCAAGATCTGCGTAAAGTGCTTCACCACCGGTAACCACCAAGAAAATTGAGCCTAAAGCTAAAAAACCAATAAATGTGTTATCAATAAAAAACTGCACTCCATAGGTTGGTGAAAACGCTCGCAAGATGGCTGGATTTCCAACTATCTGTACAAGACCGAGGACTCCTAAAGTACCGAACCAAAGAATCATGATTGGGCCAAAAACTTTACCAATCTTTGATGTTCCACCACGTTGGACCGAGAAAAGAACAATCAGAATGACAACTGCGATTGGTACTACTGCTTTTTGCAAATCAGGTTGAACAAAAGCGACACCTTCAACAGCTGCTAGAACTGAGATTGCCGGCGTAATCATACCGTCGCCATATAGTAAAGCGGTTCCAAAAATACCGAGGCCTAGAAGAACAATTCCGATGCGACCATATTGTTTAGGATCACCGAGTAGAGCTGCTAAAGCTAACTCACCACCTTCGCCTTCATTGTTGGCTCGCATAATAAACATTAGGTATTTAATACAGATGACTATGACTAAAGACCAAACAATAAGTGAAAGCACACCCAAAACATTTGATTCGTTAACAGTTAAGCCGCTATGTTCAAATGTTTCACGCATAGCGTAAAGTGGGCTTGTTCCGATATCGCCAAAAACTACACCGAGGGCAGTAATTGCGAGTGCAGCGGATCCGGTTTTTTGTGCTTGGCTACTCATGTAGTAAAATTCTTATCCTGCATTTGGGCGGAGAGTGTTAGTTTAGTCGATCTTCAGATATGTATTTGATCGGTTAAATATTACACTTTTTTAGCTGTTGAATCAGGATATGTGTTAGAAGTTTTCCCAGTAGCGAGATGGCCGGGGCCCCTGTTGGCCTTGATATTTAGAGCCTAAAGACTGTGTTCCGTATGGATTGTCTGCTTCACTGGACATTTGCATAAAGCTAATTTGCCCAATTCGCATACCCGGGTACAAAGTAATTGGCAGGCTAGCAACATTAGAAAATTCTAGGGTTAGTTGGCCGTTCCAGCCAGCGTCAACAAAACCTGCGGTTGAATGGATTAATAAGCCCAAACGCCCTAAGCTCGACTTGCCTTCAATTCTGCCAACCAAATTTGATGGCAGCTTTACTCGTTCTAAAGTAGAGCCTAAAACAAACTCACCTGGGTGAAGAATAAACGGATCCATTTCGGTAGCTTCAGTTGTTTCAGTTAACGATTCAAGATTTTGCTTTACGTCGATATGGCTCATTGCATGATTTTTGAAGATAATAAAACGATGGTCAAGGTGCATGTCAACCGATGATGGTTGGATTGCTTTTGGCTCAAAAGGCTCAATTTCTATGTGCCCGGCTTTTATTTCTGCTTTTATGGAACGATCTGAAAGAATCACAATCTTTACGATACCTCAAAGCAGCAGTTGGAGTCTATTTCTAGCTAATTTGGTAGTTATTTGATAAAATTTTGACGTTCAAAGATTGAATAAATAGACATCAACGTTAAACCAAGAGAAAAAATTTGTCGATACATAACCCATGAATTATAAAGATTTTCTTTCCAATGCTAGTAATTATGGCAGAAACAATAGAGGCCAAGGGATAAGGGTTAATCAGTCAATTCACACACAGAATGAGATTGGTCACCAAAAAAATAGATCAAGTCAAGAAAGATTAGAAGATCGGGTAGAAGAATTAAGTTTAGCTTGTGAAGCTATGTGGAGAATATTATCACAAACGCTTGAGCTAACTGATGAGCAGCTTTTAGAGGTAATCAGTGACATAGACGCATCTGATGGTGTAAAAGATGGCAAATACACGCCTAAAGCAGAAACGTGTAAATGTGGAGCGGTGATTAATCCAAGTTCAAAAATTTGTATATATTGTGAACGTAAAGCCACCAAAACTAAAGTTTTTTAAGTAAATAGTATAGAAATTTAGCTTATTGTTGGCTTAAATAGATGGCTAAATTAAAAACTAAAAATGGTCGATACGACATTATGGGATTATTTAAATACGGACTAGACGCAACTCTCGATTCATACACTGATCGAGATTTATCAAATATGAACGAGGCTCTTCATCAACAAAACGATACATGGCAAGAAAATATGCAAGCAGAACAAGAAACCCTTGAAGGCCGGGTTGAAGAATTAAGTTTAGCGTGTGAAGCAATGTGGGGATTGGTTTCTACAACGCTAGAGATGACAGATGCACAGTTGTCAGAAGCCATAACAGCTTTAGAATCATCTGACAAAGCTAAAGATAGTAAAGAGGTGACCAAACCATCTATTTGTCTTGTGACACCAAATCAATACTAGATTAAATATTACAATTTAAATTTTTGGGATACATCTCAGTTTTCTAGACGTCTAACTGCTCGAGTCTTAACTTTTGGGAGAAGATTACAGGTAAGAAGAACCAGCAAACGCAGAAAAACAAGCTCAAATTTAGACAAAAGTTATTACACTCCCGTGCATAGATAAATACTTAGCTATTAATACTCTTGATATTTAATGCGACTTGTATAAATTCACTCGGTATTTAATATCGGTTGTATTAATTTTATGGGAAGCTGGTGAGGTTCTTTTCGGTCTAAATCAATAATATGTATATGCCCTTCGTCAAATCACCAAGGCAGATATCAATTTTATCCGACTAGTCTGTATATATGATGAGAATGCATGCGATATGGCCTCGGGATCGCGAAAAAGTAAAAGACGCTAAGTTAGATCGTCAGGCAGCTAGCCGAATTTGGCGCTTCGCTAGTCCTTATAGAACCAAAATATTTGGATTCTTGTCCACAGTAATATTTCAAGCATTGTTTGGCGTCATTCCAGCTTTGCTGTTTGGAAGTATTATTGATAGAGCAATTCCCAACAGTGACAAGAAACTTTTATATATATTTGCCGGTGTCATAGTCCTGGTTGCCGTTCTTGAAGGCCTGATAGGTTTAGTAGAACGTTACTTATCATCTCGAATAGGCGAAGGTGTAATTTACGATTTGCGAGTCGCATTATTTGATCACGTGCAGCGTCTGCCCATAGCATTTTTTACTAGAACACAAACTGGGGTATTAACAAACCGTCTTAACAACGATGTGATTGGCGCTCAGCGAGCTTTGACCGCAACGCTCGGGACGGTTGTTTCTAACGTAATAACCTTGGCCGTAACTTTAGTGACCATGTTCTACGCTGAGTACCGCCTTACCTTATTGGCGCTTCTGTTAACCCCGTTTTTTGTTTTGCCGTATCGATGGATTGGTGGTATTCAACAAAAAATTACTCGTGACGCTATGGATCTAAACGCTTCTATGAATGCAACCATGACTGAACGTTTTAACGTCTCGGGTGCACTGTTAGTCAAATTATTTGGTCGAGGTAAAGACGAAGTTGATTTGTTTTCTAGTAGAGCTAGCAAAGTCCGCGATATTGGTATTCGCTCAGCGTTATTAACCCGTGGCTTCTTAACAATGCTTTCAATGCTTGGTGCTTTGGGAACGGCACTTGTTTATGGTTTAGGTGGTTTGTTTGTAATTAATGGATCATTCAGCATTGGTCAATTAGCAACAATGGGATTATTAGTAAGCAGAATTTATGCTCCACTAACATCGCTCACTAACGCTCGCATAGACGTGCTTACGGCGTTAGTTTCTTTTGACAGAGTATTTGAGGTGTTGGATGCAGAAAGCCCACTTACAGATTCTCCAAATGCTAAAGCATTAGAAAACCCTAAAGGAAAAGTTGAGTTTGAATCTGTTGGGTTTAGTTATCCATCAGCGGCTACTCAAATTGTTCCGGGGCTTGAAACTCAAGAAACTAACGCCGAGGGTGAAGCTTCGGAAGTAGCCCCAATTGTTTTACAAGATATTTCGTTCACAGCAGAGCCCGGTCAGATGGTTGCATTAGTTGGGCCATCGGGGGCTGGTAAATCAACTTTGATTTCGTTAGTGCCAAGGCTTTACGATGTCTCTTCTGGAAATATCAAATTTGATGGCCACGATGTTAAAGACTTACAGCAAGAATCTTTAAGAAAAGCCATTGGCGTAGTAAGCCAAGATTCGCATCTTTTCCACGAATCTATAAGAGAGAATTTAACTTACGCTCAACCCGAAGCTAGCGAAGCAGATCTAATAAAGGCATGTGAAGCTGCACAGATTTTAGATTTGATACAAGATTTACCGGGCGGGCTTGACACTATTGTGGGTGAACGAGGTTACCGAATGTCGGGCGGTGAAAAACAGCGTTTATCGATTGCTCGTATGTTGTTGAAGAATCCGGCGGTAATAATTTTAGATGAAGCAACCAGCCATCTTGATTCTGAGAATGAAGCTTTAGTTCAGCAAGCTTTAAGTGAAGTGTTAAAGAACCGAACCTCAATTGTTATAGCTCACCGTTTATCAACTATTACTAGTGCAGATAAAATTTTGGTACTAGACGAAGGCAAAGTTGTTCAAATAGGAACTCATGATGAACTGTTAGAGTCTAAGGGTTTGTACAACGACTTATATCAGCGACTAGTTGTCTGAGTCTTACATCAACTCTCATTCAATAAGACTGCGTTATTGATTAGGCCTAGATGTGAATAAGCTTGCGGCACGTTGCCTAAAGCAATTTGAGATTCGGGTTCGAATTGTTCAGCCATCAAACCGGTATCGCCGATTAAACTCCGCAAGTCTTCGAATAATTCTTTGGCTTCGGTTTTGCGGTTAACAAGCCATAGCGATTCGATTAGCCATGACATCATAATATTAAATCCGCCTTCTTTGCCCGGTAGACCGTCGTCTTCGATATACCTATATACAGCTTTGCCATCTCGTAGCTCGTTGTTTATAGTTTCGACAGTTGCAGCAAATTTTGCATCTGTTGGATCAATTAATCCGTACATGCCAATTGCTAAAACTGAAGCGTCAAGGTCTGTGCTTGCGTAAGCGGCTGTGTAACTTCTTCGTTCCTCATTCCAGCCTTTGGTCAAAACTTCTTCTGCTATTTCGTTTTTAAGATCGACCCAAGCTTGTGGAATCTCATCTAAAAACTGGTCTGCGATTTTTATTGCACGGTCAACGGTTACCCAGCACATAACTTTGGTGTAAACGTGTGGTCTTGGTGGTTTGCGGATTTCCCAAATGCCGTGATCGGATTCTTTCCAACGTCGAGTTACAGCTAAGACCATTGCTTCCACTAGTTTCCAGTGCTGGGCAGAAAGCGGCTCGCCGGCTTCGGATAGTAAATATATTAAATCTACTATTGGGCCAAAAACATCTAACTGGATTTGTCCGTCTGCAGCGTTACCAATACGTACTGGTCGGCTTGCTCCGTAGCCTGGCATTTCAGTTAGTTCAGCTTCTGGTGGAAGGTGTCGTCCGGCTACGTTATATAAAGGTGAAAGTCTTTCTGGGTCGTCTCTAGATTCTAGAAGTGCTAACACCCAGTCAAGGTAGGCCATAGCTTCAGACCTTGAGCCGACTCGCACTAATGAAGCTGCAGTTAATGCTGCGTCTCTTAGCCAGCAATATCGGTAGTCCCAGTTTCTGACTCCGCCTAGTGTTTCTGGCAGGCTTGTTGTTGCGGCTGCGAGTATTGCTCCTGTTGGTCTGTGGCATAGCGATTTTAAGATAATTGAAGATCGTTTAACATCGTCAATCGCTAGTTCTGGTAGGTCTAGTTTTCCAGCCCATTTGGTCCAATATTTTTTTGATTTTTCTATTCGTTCTTCTATAGAATTTGATTCTGGTTTGAGACTGGCATTACCACATCTGAGTTCTAAAAATAGGGGAGAGTCTTCAGTCAGGTTGGCTGTTCCGATTGCCGTTTGTTGGTTGCCTGCTTCAATTATTTTCCAAGATACACCAGGGGACCTTAAAGACATTAAGTCGTTTGTGCCTTTGACTATTAAACCTTCTTCTTTTAGAACCAAACTTGTATGTGATCGCCCAAAGTTTAGTCTGGGTGCAAATTCAATTTGTACTTGGCCGTTGCCTTGAATTTTGCGAATTAAATCTGTTCGGCCAGCAAGTCGTCTAGTTCGTCCGCTGGATGTATCCATTAGATCGGTTACTTGAAAGTTTGGAAAGGTTGTGGTTAGTAGCAGCGAATCTTGTTCGTATTGTTGTGTGGTTGCGGCTCCGGTTGGATCACTAATTGTGAAGTGGCCTGCTGTTGGGCCTCCTACTAGTTCTGCAAATACTGAGCTGGAGTCAATTCTTGGGGCGCATAGCCAGGTGATTCTTGCTTCGGGGGTGATGATCGCAGCGGTTCTTAGATCTGAAATTATTGAGTGGTTCTGTATTGGGACTAAACCTGCGCCACTTAGCCACTGGATTCTTGCTTCGGTAAGTATTGCTAAAATTTCTGCGACAGCATTGGTATCTTCAACTCTGTATTCTGCGCATGTTGGTCCGGGCCCAACTTTGATTGCTAGGTCTGGTCCGCTGAGTGTTTCAAATGCTGCTTCGTCTGTTGTATCGTCGCCTAAGTAGAGGACTGCGGTTGCTCCAACTTGGCTTCTGAGTTTTGTAAGTGCGTGGCCTTTGTTTTTTCCTAATACTGAAATTTCGATTACGTCTTTGCCTTCCATCACAAATGAACCGGGTTCTTTGCAGGGGCCATCAACCATTTCAGCTAAAGCTTGTTGTTTTGTTTGTTCGTCTAGTTCTCTTAGGTGGAAGGCGATGCCGGCTGGTTTGGTTTCGAGCCTTGCACTATATTTTGTAGCAATTTTTTGAGTGTCGTCAAGAATTTTTTGTCTTAAAGTAGTTTGTTTTTCTGTTAGGTCTTTTGCGAATCCAATTTCGAATTCGCTTCCGTGGGAACCAACTAGTCGGATTTCTTCTGGGAATCTAGAAAGTGCAGCTAAATCTCTTAAGCTTCGGCCAGAGATTATACTCACGTACGTATTGGATTGCTCTGCTAATGATCTGATTGCTGTGCTTGATTCTCTATGTGGTTTTGCAGTCATTGGATCATCAACAAGTGGTGCTAAAGTGCCATCAAAATCTGATGCTAGTAAAAGGTTGGGTACCCGAGCTATTTCTTTGATTGCTTTGATGAGTTTTTCGTTATCTTCAATTGTCATTTGCGCAAATTTATCCAGTTTTGAGACATTCTATAATTAGATCGACATGTAATGGCTGATTCTGAGTCAGGTACCAAAATTTTTGTGGTTGTCCAGGCTGTCATCCTCAACTCGCCAGTCATCCCCGGCTCGGATCGCCCTGTGATCCCCGGCTCCTCAACTCGTAGAGTTGACGATTGGGGATCTATCGTTTCAGTCAGTGTTTGTGGTTAGAAACCATATTTTTGCGCTTCTAAATAACAGCTCAGAGCATAAGTTCCTATATCATTTATTCAGAATAGTATCTGGAGGATCAATGTCGCTTGCTCTGTATCGCTTAGGCAAATTTGCTGCAACAAATTGGAAATGGATAATTGCCGCTTGGCTGGTTGCTGGTGCTTTAGTAATAACATTATCACGTGCTTATGGAAGTGAACTGGAAGACACATTTGATGTCCCTGGATTGGATTCACAAGAAGCGTTTAATCTGCTTGAATCCTCTCAATCTGAAAGCGCTGGACTAACAGCCAGGGTTGTAGCCACGCCTAAAGCTGATGGAGTTACTTTTTTCGAATCAGTTGACGCTCAAAAAGAGTTGGCTGAGATTGTTAAAGAACTAAATAAGTTAGAAAATATCGTCGCAGTCACTGACCCTGCGGCTGCTTTAACGCAATCTCCAGAAATGGCAATTCAATCAGGTTCTGTTTCTGTAAAGGGCAAAATTGCGTTAATAAATATTCAGTATGAGGTTATAGAAAATCTTTCAGTTGAGGATTTAGAAATCTTGTTAGATCTTCGTGAAGACTTTGACAGTGAATTACTTCAGGTCGAAATGGGCGGGGAACTTGTCAATCAGTTTGAAGAACCTCAAACCGGCACAGGAGAGATGTTGGGAATTCTTGCAGCAGTAATTATTTTACTTATTGCGTTTGGTTCTGTAATTGCAATGGGTCTTCCTATTGGGATGGCTGCATTTGGATTAACCATAGGAATATCTTCTATGAAATTGTTAGATTACCTGATTGATATCCCAAGTTGGGCGCCACAAATGGGAAGCATGGTCGGGCTTGGTGTTGGTATTGACTATGCCTTGTTTGTTGTCACCCGTCATCGTGAATATTTAGTAAAGGGGATGACAGTTGTTGAATCTGCTGGGCGCTCAATAGCTACAGCTGGCCAAGCTGTAGTGTTTGCAGGTGGAACGGTAATGGTGGCCATATTAGGTATGGCTTTCTCGGGTGTGCCGTTTATGACTGCCGCAGGTGTCGCAACTGCAGTAATAGTTTTAATCATGGTCGCTGCGTCAATTACACTTCTTCCAGCATTCCTTGGATTGGCTGGCCATTGGATTAATAGACTTACTATCCACCGGAAAGGTTATGAAGATAAAAAGGAGGCTGGGGCTGGTTGGGAGCGTTGGGGTAAACATGTTTCGAAATACGCTTGGCCTTATTTGATTGTGACTACAGCGGTTCTTCTTTTGATGGCTGCACCAGTGTTGTCTTTAAAACTTGGCTTTCCCGATGATGGTACTTCTTCAGAAAAAGTAACTCAACGTAGAGCGTATGATTTAATTACCGAAGGTTTTGGTCCTGGTATTAATGGTCCATTAATTATCGCTGTTGATATTTCAAAAGACGCAAGTGTGGTTGAATCGATTGCAACTGCAGTAGAAGCGGATGAAGGAATATCAATGGTTGCTCCTGCAGACGTAAATACTGAAGCAGGCGTTGCGACAATTGTTGCGTTTCCAAATACTTCACCTCAAGATGAAGAAACATATGAAACTATAAAAAGATTAAGGGCAGGCTTTCCGGCTGTATTAGCTGATAGTCCTGCTAAGGCTCACGTTGGTGGTATCACTGCAAGTTTTGCTGATATTGGTGAGCGAATAAATAATCGACTGTTATTGTTTATCTCTGCAGTTATTTTGCTTTCTTTTGTATTGCTTATGTTTGTGTTCCGTTCTATTTTGGTTCCAATTAAAGCTGCTCTGTTAAACCTTTTGAGTATCGGTGCAGCGTACGGTGTGTTAGTTGCTGTATTCCAATGGGGTTGGGGGCTAAGTCTTATTGGTTTAGATTCAACAGTTCCAATTGTTTCGTTTATCCCTATGTTTATGTTTGCGATACTGTTTGGCCTTTCTATGGACTACGAAGTTTTCTTATTGTCTAGAATTCGTGAAGAGTATCTGATCTCTGGTGACAACGAAGAATCAGTGATTAAAGGTATTTCTAACACAGCACGAGTTATAACCTCTGCAGCTTTAATTATGATTTGTGTTTTCTTTGGCTTTGTGCTTGGAGACAACGCAGTTATCAAAATGTTAGGTTTAGGTTTAGCCACGGCCATTTTGGTTGATGCAACAATTGTCAGAATTATTTTGGTTCCAGCTTCTATGAAACTTATGGGCGACGCTAACTGGTGGATTCCAAAATGGTTAGATAAATTACTCCCAACCATCGATATCGACGGTGAAGAAGGTCTACCAGATCCCGAAATGGAATCTTCTTTAGCTTAACTTTCAGCTAAGCCGTATCACGGGCACGCCCGATCAGGAATTTGTTTCCGTGATCTCCGAGTTGGTTGTTATCAACATTGTCGTCGACTCACGCCAATCCGTCATCCTTGGGCTTGTGTTTTCGGTCATCCTTGGGCTTGTGTTTTCGGTCATCCTTGGGCTTGTGTTTTCGGTCATCCTTGGACTTGTGTTTTCGGTCATCCTCGGACTTGATCCGGGGATCACCAAACATCAGCATTTAGTTGCAGCCGGTAATGAGGTAGAACGGCTATATAATTAGTGTCGGTGGACCATTATGGCGGATACAAAAAGACTGATAAATCCTATTCCATTTAACGGTGCAGCTTCAATAGATGCAGAGATAAAAGAGCATTATATTAAAGCCGTAGAATATTTTTATTCACTAAGCTCTGTAGATGTACCAAATGATTTAGAAGCAGCTTTTGGCTTGTTAAAAACAAAATCCGAGGAAAATGGAATTCTAACCGATTTGAATATTTTGGCTTTTGATCTTTCTATATTTTTTATAGAAGAGTTTTTTCTTACTCATGAAATTTCTAAATCAGACAAGATGTATTATCTATCCTGTTTTTATTTAAAACTTCTAGATGTTCAATTTGAAACAAAAGATTTACATGTAGCTCTAGATGAGTTAGATCAGGTTGGGTTAAATGAATTTATTACGAGATACATATTAGATGCAATCTCTGAAGTTTCTTTTTGGTTTAATGATTTTGATAATAGTGCAGTTCAATCTGGCTTTGGTTTAGAAATAGTATCAGCTAAGGTATTTTTTGCTTCTTACTCTGAACTGATTGAAGATAATATCTTTGACCATATATTTACTTTATTAGAGGGGCTTGCTGAATTATATTCAGTGATTAGGCTGTTTCCTAAACCTGTGGGAAAGAACTATTTTGGAAAGGGTAAAATATTCCGAGTTTATGAACGAACAGCTACAATCGTTTTTCAAAATAATGATAATGTTCCGCGATCGTCAAAATCTCGAGCTCGTTCTAAAGTGAATCATCCAGCCGGCTCACATCTT
>Ga0114956_1003319_pt1 | contig 12471 bp, 10 predicted proteins | sample MaitaG_FD_87304 | JGI IMG/M metagenome (GOLD analysis project Ga0114956, IMG submission 87304) | Marine algal microbial communities from Maine, USA - Maine_Asex2 metaG | ecosystem: Host-associated > Algae > Red algae > Unclassified | place: Maine, USA | collected 2015-01-05 | reverse complement strand
GACAAAAATGGAAATATTTCGATGCCTTTTAATTGTGAAGGAATGTATCGGGCATCAAAAAATGCGGGGCATAGTTTGGTGGAAATTTATCGCTGAAATGAATATCGAATATCGATATTCATTCCTCCTACTCAAATTCCGCATCAATCGGCAACACATGAATCTCTTTTTTATCAATCGTAAAGGTATCGCTATTCGCTAAAATATGAACCCTTAAATTCGACATCGTCATTGGCATTCCTTCTGGCAAAATCTGTTCATTATTATGTTGCAAATCACTCGGATCAAAAATAATTACCATCCCAGAACCGATCACCGTAAAATGATTAGAATCCTTAATCACCAATCCAGTATCTTCCGCCAATCCAACTCCCAACAAACCAGGATGTTTAGCCACCGCTTCTGCCATTCTTCCAAACCTTCCTCTTTTTATAAAATGAGTATCAATAATTAGCTTCGGAATAAAATTCATTCCATCTCGCATATCAACCGCTCCTTTTACTAGTGCCTCACTACTGCTTCCTCCCGAGATCATTTCAGTTGACATCGCCATCGCTCCTGCACTCGTTCCTGCAATCACCAATCCATCACTTTCAAATCTTCGAGTCAAAATTTCATGCACAGAAGACTGACCAATGATGTCCACAATACGAGATTGATCTCCTCCCGAAAACATAACGCAATCCGCCTCTTCTACCATCTGAAGCCACGTTGTTTTTTCAGCATGCACTCTTTCTGTAATATTTAAAACAGTCACATCAGTACAGCCTAATCCTCCAAAAGCCTTCATATAATTTGCTCCCACTTCGACGGGAATTCGAGAAGCCGTAGGGATGACAATAATCTTTGCATCCACACCTCCGCTTTCTCTAACTACTCGACTTAAAATGCCCTCTTTTACAAAATCTAAATTATAGACTTCGTTCACTTCTGGCCCTTTATCTTCATTTCCACCGATTGGAATAAGTGTCCCTTTTTTCATCATGTTCTATGGTTTTTAAAATTCCTCACAAAATAAATCAATAAATAGTAGAAACTATGTCAAAAAATATTCTAAGTTTAGAAATATTTTAAAAACGTAAAACCTACAACATTATGAGAATTATTGAAATCAGAGCCATGAGAGGCCCTAACTATTGGTCTATCAGAAGACACAAATTAATCGTCATGACTTTGGACTTAGAGGAATATGAACAAAAGCCAACGAATAAGATTGATGGTTTTTACGAAAACCTTAAAAAAATGTTTCCTGGAATGTATGAACACCGTTGCTCGGTTGGAACTGCTGGAGGGTTTTTCCAAAGAGTACAAGAGGGAACTTGGATGGGACACGTCATCGAACATATTGCGTTAGAAATTCAAAGTTTAGCGGATATGGAAGTCGGTTTTGGAAGAACAAGAGGTTTTGGGAAAGAAGGAGTTTATAGTGTCGTTTTTAATTATATCGAAGAAAAAGTAGGAAGGTATGCTGCCAAAGCTGCGGTCAGAATTGCCTTTGCATTATCAGAGGGAACGGAATATGATTTGGAGGAAGACATTCGAGAGATGAGAGAGATTCGAGAAAAAGAAAGGTTGGGCCCAAGCACAGGTTCGATCATCCAAGAGGCAGTCAATCGAGGGATGCCTTGGCTTCGATTGAATAAATATTCTCTTTGCCAAATCGGTTATGGCATCAATCAAAAAAGAATTCAAGCAACCGTCTCAAGTGACACCAGCAGCATCGGAGTCGAAGTCGCCTGCGACAAAGAAGATACTAAACATCTATTAAAGCAAGCCAATATTGCTGTTCCTGAAGGAGATATTATCAGAACGGAAAGAGGACTTCGAGATGCAGTTGATGACTTAGGTTATCCGCTAGTCATCAAACCTATCAATGGAAATCACGGAAGAGGCATCACGATTAATATCCAAAACTGGGACGAAGCATTAGTTGGATTTGAAGCTGCCAAAGCGATCTCTCGAAGTGTTATTGTGGAAAAATATATCACAGGTGATGATTATCGACTTTTGGTAATTGACTACAAGTTGGTCGCTGCTGCCAAGAGAACTCCAGCACATGTTATTGGAAATGGAAAATCTACTGTTCAAGAATTGATTGACGAAGTCAACAAAGATCCACGCAGAGGATTTGGTCATGAAAAAGTATTGACTATGATTACTATCAATGAAATGACTACTAATATTTTAAAAGAAAAAGGATATGATTTAGATTCGGTCATCAAAGATGGAGAAATTGTCAACCTAAAAGATACGGCCAATTTGAGTACAGGAGGTACGGCTACGGATGTAACCGATATTGTCCATCCTGAAAATATTTTTATGGCAGAGCGAATTTCTAAAGTCATCGGTTTGAATATATGCGGAATTGATTTGATGACGAGTGATATTTCCAAACCAGTTTCGGAAACAGGAGGAGCAGTCCTCGAAGTGAACGCTGGCCCTGGATTTAGAATGCACCTCGCTCCCACCGAAGGTCTCCCTCGAAATGTCGCCGCTCACGTGATGGATATGTTATATCCTCATGGTTCGACAGCAAGAATTCCAATCGTTGCAATCACAGGAACTAATGGAAAAACCACCACGACTCGATTGATTGCTCACATGGTAAAAATGATGGGACATAAGGTTGGGTACACTACTTCGGATGGTATTTATATTCAAAATCATATGCTCGATAAAGGAGATTGTACTGGCCCTGCAAGTGCTAATTTTGTTTTAAAAGATCCAACTATTGACTTCGCCGTTTTGGAAACTGCCAGAGGTGGATTGCTCCGAGCTGGTCTTGGTTTTAAAAAATGTGACATCGCCATCGTTACCAATATTGCGCCTGATCACTTAGGAATGAGAGGGATCAATACTGTTGAACAAATGGCTAGATTAAAAGGAGTTGTTCCCGAAACGGTTGTATCTGATGGTTATGCGATTTTAAATGCAGATGATGATTTGGTTTATAAAATGCGAGAAAAACTAGAATGCAATGTTGCCCTATTTTCTATGGACGAAAATAATGAACGCATCAAAAAACATGCTGCTAAAAATGGACTTTCTGCTATTTATGAAAATGGATTTGTGACTATTTGTAAAGGCACCTGGAAAATGAGAGTAGCAAAAGTGGTTAATGTTCCGTTGACGTTTGGAGGAAAAGCTAAGTTTATGATTCAAAATGTTTTGCCTGCGGTTCTGACTGGGTTCGTCAGAGGCTTTGATTTGAGAGATATAAAAATGGCGATTGAATCATTTATTCCTTCTCCTGCACAGACTCCAGGAAGATTGAATCTTTTTAAATTTAAAAATTTCTCTGTACTGCTTGACTATGCGCACAATGAAGCAGGCATGACTGCATTACATGATTTTATTGAAAACTTGGATGGAAAACCAACCGTAGGAATCATTGCTGGAATTGGTGATCGACGAGAACAAGATAATGAAGGTATCGGTAGAATGGCGGCGGTGATGTTTGACGAAATCATTATTCGACAAGACAAACATCTTCGTGGAAAAACAGAAGAGGAATTAATTGATATGCTTTCTAGTGGGATTAAAAAACATGATCCTAATAAAAAAATTACTATTATTCCAAGTGAGGAAGCAGCCATTACTCATGCTATTACCAATGCAGTTCATGGATCTTTAATTGTGATTTGTAGTGACGTGGTGCCTGATGCATTGAAGTTGGTGCAAAGTTTTAAGGAGAAAGAGGCGAATGAATTATATGATAATCCAATTTCCTAAATTGAGTTTAATACTGAATTCAATAAGAATTTTATTTTGAAAAAAAAACCTGAGAATCATTTGTTTTGATTCTCAGGTTTTCTTTTTATTAAGTTTGTCCCGTCCAAACTCACAAGGTGACTTCGAGTTTAATGTCGTCATTTGCCAAAGATAAGATATCTATTTGAACCTTTGATATTTACGAGGGTGCAACCCATTTACGAAATAGTGATGCGATTATATTTTGAATTAAGGATATTGAGTATTATTATTTTAGCAAAAAAAAATCCGTAGAACGGTCACAACCACCCTACGGATCAATTTTCTATTTTGTCTTTTTTATTTCAAAAGTGAAATAAATTCCTTTCGTTTATATTTCACCGCATATTCCATAGCCGTTTTTCCTTTAGGTGTTTCGATTGATTTGTCTGCACCTGCAATGATCAGTTTTTTAAAAAAATGTTCTCGCTGATATTTTATTGCATATATAAGTGCCGTTTTTTCCGTACAACTTTTGTCTAAATCAGCTTCTAATTCCAAACACTTTTTAAAAATCTTTTTGCAATCAAATTTAATGCTCAAGGTCAAAAGAGAATATTCAGCATCTTTAATTTTATAACAATCGTCGAGATCATTTCCCTCTTCTAGGAATTCTAAAAATCTACCCAAATCATCGGTACTAATAAATTTTTTAATTTTCGTTGCTTCAGTTTGACCAAAAGAAATTAATGGAAAAAGAACTAAGAAAAAAAAGCTAATCGATTTCATAATGTGTGATTTGATTTTGATATAATATTATGAGATAATATGTTTTCTGATTTAGATCAAACTGATTTGAAGTCATTTTTATTTTAGAACTTCGATAAAAGATGAAGGATTTCAATTTACTGGTGAACTGTTTTCGCTTCGCTAATTGTTAAACTGTTTTCCCAAAATTTAATAACCAATTATCTATTCCATCTTGGGATCAACAGTATAACATTTAGCGAAGCGAAAACAGTTGAGCGGTCAACTTTATTTCTTCGAAGTCAAATCATCTACTTTATTTTCAATATTGATGACCAATTTAGTTTTTATCACCAACCAATTGTCAATCCGTTTTTTCAATTCTTCCTTCTTATCATCTTCCGTTGCTGCTTTTAATTCTTCATTGAGTTGTTTTAATTTTTCATCTACCTCTGCCAATTTTTCTTTTCTTTTTTCAATAGACTCCGCTTCTTCTGCTTTGTCAAACATTTTAGTTTCAGGTAGATCTGAGAGGATTAGCTGATCCTTCTTTTTCTTTTTCATTTTTTTAGGGATAAAAACGGCTTCTCCAACTTGTCGCTGATTCATAAAGTTAGGGGAAACTATTTCAATTTGTGCATCATGCAATGCATCCAAGATCATTGCATTCAATCGAGACTGCGCACTCAAAACGGTTTTGATATTTTCTACCAAACCTGTAACCGTATACACCACCGAATAATCTCCCAACTCTTTGACCCTGACAAAAGCATCTTTCAACTCCGCTCGATTCGCTGCATCGATCAATGCATCTTCAATGGTCTGTCGATTCACATCATACCCCAAAGAGCAAACGCCTGTGATAAATGTTCCCGATAATCGAATTACTTTGACAGGATTGGTAGTCAAATATAAATTGGGGATGGTGGTCAAATCTCTCGTCTCAGTTTGTATTTCTGTATGAAAAAGACCACGCTCCGTAATCCTTCCAAAGAACTCATTGACTTCAATAAAGTCGCCTGGTTTGAAATTATTGATTGCTCTCAACATCACTCCTGCTAATCCATTTCCAATAAATGTGGCTGAACTCAATGCCAAAACAGCCGAAATAACAATCCCGATTAAGCTCATCAAATCCTTCAAAATCTGTATTCCAAGGGAAAATAAGTATCACTACTATTACTCCGACAAGTACAATCGAAAATAATCCTCCTGATCGAAATATTCCAAGTTCCTTTTTGCTTTTGATTTTTCGATCACTTAGTACTTTAGCCAAATAATAAACAGCCGATAAGATTATAATTGCTATAATAAATGAATAAAAATCAGAAAAAATTAAAGGGTTTTTAAGCATAACTCAGGGATCAGTTTATATAATCAAAAAACAAATATAATATTTTTTTAAACCAAAAAAGTCCTTCCATTTTTTTAAAATATGGAAGGACTTTTTTATTTTTTATTTAAAATGATTTCCCTAAATCTTGTACCCAATAATCACCCACTTTCGCAAAACCCATTTCTCGAAATTCCTGGCTCATCATATTTTTACAATGACTTGGACTATCTTTCCATCCTTGAAAAACTTCTTGAATGCCTACTTGTCCCCAAAAAATATTTTCCCCGACTGCCTGCCAATCGTAACCAGTTTTGGAAATTCGTTGACTGATGTCACTTCCATTCGAACCTCGATGGTCAAAGAATTTTTTGGCAGCCATATCTTCTGCATGAGCCTTAGCTGCTTGATTGAGTCGTTGGTTTATTTTCAGCGATGGTGCAGATTTCATTCTTTTTCTGCCACAGCGACATCCTTTTTTTCGAAGTTGATTGACGAGTTTTAATAGTTGTTGAGTATTGGCAGCTTCACTAATTTCGCCTTTTTCGGTTTCCGTAAATATATTATCGGTAGCGTCATTTTTTGCTACAGTTTCATTATTCACCGCCTTGGTAAAATTATTGGTGCAGAAAGAAGTTGTCAATAAAATGGAAAATAAAATTAGATATTTAAACATTGTTTCTTATTATTTTTGGAAAATAGAATCAAAGATTAAACGGTAAAAATTATGTTTATGATACTTTTTTTAGCTTAGAATGTTTAGTTTTTTTTAAAATCCGTGGCACGGTTTGAAACCCTGCCACGGATAATTTTTTTCAAAACATAAAAGCCTTGCTATCATTATGATAACAAGGCTTTTACATTTCATAAAAAACAAAATCGCAAACTTTTCTAAAAAAATCCGTGACATAACTTTAAGCCATGCCACGGATTTCCGTTAACTATTCATCATTAACAGTTAACCGTTAATTACGTTTTCTTCTTCTTCTTCTTAGCAGCTGGAAAAAGTACATTATTCAAAATCAAACGGTACCCAGGAGAATTTGGATGAAGATTCAAATCCGTTTCTGGATCTTCCACATAGTGACGATAATCCTCAGGATCATGTCCTCCGTAAAAACTCCAAGTTCCCTTTCCGTGAGTTCCGTGAATATATCGTACTTCGCTAGCAGGTTTATTTTCTCCTAAAATAAGTACATCGGATTTGATATATTGCTTTCGGTAAGCAGTCGTTTGTCCCATAAAACCTTTTACTGTTCGAGTATGATTTTGCGTCAACATAGTTGGAACTGGATCCCATTTTGCAGAAAAATCAAACAAGTTAAAATAGTCTTGTTTCGGCGTAACCGTTCGACCTTTATAATTATCAATTTGAGAATATTCATATTCAAATGGATCTTTCACCAATTTAAAATCTTTAAACGCAAACGTTTTGGAATAATCCAACTTACTTTGTGCATTCGGATCTGGTCCATCTCCATCATACATATAATCACATATATCAATTCCCTCTGCTGCCAATGCAATATCATAAGTATCGGTTGCCGAACACATCGCAAACATAAATCCACCTCCACCAACAAATTCTTTGACTCGTTTGGCGACAGCTAATTTCATTTGCGACACTTTGGAATGACCCAACTTTTTTGCCATTTCTTCCATCGTTCTGACATTTTCTTTGTACCAAGGATAGCTGTGATACATCCGATAAAATTTTCCATACTGCCCCGTAAAATCTTCGTGGTGCAAATGCAACCAATCGTATTCTGCCAATTTATCATCCAAAACTTCTGGATCGTAAACTGTTTCATAAGGAATTTCAGCATATGCCAAAACCAACGTCACCGCATCATCCCAAGGTTGCAATCGCTCGCCTCTCGCATTAAACTCAGGCGTGTAAACTGCAATCTTCGGAGCGACTTCCAATTTGATCACATCTTGATTCACTTCTGGATTAGAAATTTCTCTTTGGATTTTGGCAAAAGCTGCATCTGGAATTACTTCAAAAGAAACGTTTCGAGTTTTACATTCTTTTTCAAAAATAACATTGTGTCGAAAAGCAAAACTTCCGCCTCGATAATTCAACAGCCAAAATGCTTCCGCTCCATTATTGATTACCCAATAAGTGATGCCGTAGGCTTTAAGATGATTTTTTTGTTTTTCATCCATCGGCACAATCATGTATGCTGCTTGCATTTGAAGCGCGATAAAAAAGAAAATGGCTAGAGTGAGTAATTTTTTCATATAAATATTTTTATTTTTATAGGTGTCAGTTTTTTGAATATCGAACACTTCATATAAACGTCTATTTTAAGTCAAAGGTTATTCAATAATGCGGTAAAAATAATTAAACTTTGCATCTTTATTATCGTAATGTATCTTTGTTCGATTTTTTACTAAAGACAATAAAAATACTAAAAGGTAAACAGTACCATAAAATTATTATTTTTGCAAATATAATGAACTGATTATCAAAACGTTAAACCAATAATTAAATCACTATTAGACTTAATTCTGAATGAAATTGCATCAAGACCATCAAACGTCAAACATTCAACATCAAACGAATAAAGTCCATTAACTATAAAATAACTTGGAAGATTTAACTTTTCAATATCCCACTTGGTACATTTTATTTTGCGCAATTTTAGGACTAAGTGTAGCCACTCTTTTATATTTTCGAGATAAAACATTTAAAGAGACTTCTGACCGACTCAAATGGATTTTAGGAATCATTCGATTTTTGAGTGTGACTCTGATTAGTATGTTGTTGTTATCTCCACTTTTGAAATCGTTGATTTCGGAAACAAAAAAACCGGTGATTGTTTTGGCGCAAGACCAATCTGAATCGATTTTGGCAGATATGGACGAAGCGCAAGCGCAAACTTATCAGCAATCATTCAAAGACTTGAGTACTAAGTTGAGCGAAAATTACGAAGTCAAAGAATATGCTTTTGGCGAGACGGTTCGAGAAGGAGTTGATTTTCAATTTGACGATAAAGTGAGTAATATTTCTGATTTTTTGAAAAATATGTATGACCTGTACAGCAATCAAAATTTGGGAGCAGTCGTCTTGGCAACCGATGGAATTTATAATCAAGGAAGTAATCCAATTTATGCAGGAACAAAATTAACTGCACCAATTTATTCGATTGCGCTAGGTGATACAACTGCCAAAAAAGACTTAATTCTCAAACGAGTATTTCATAATAAAATCGCTTACCTCGGAGATAAGTTTAGTGTACAAATTGATATTGCTGCAAAAAACTGTGTAGGCAATAACACTAATTTGACTATTTCAAAAATCGTAGATGGCGCAAGTTCGCGGGTCAAACAAATTCCAATTTCAATTAATAAAAATGATTTTTTCAATACGCAAGAAATCATTTTGGATGCCAACTCAAGTGGCGTACAACGATACCGTATCAGCGTCAATGCTGTAGCAGGTGAAGTAACGACGGTCAATAATACAAAAGATATTTTTATCGACGTTTTGGATGCACGACAAAAAATCCTGATGGTGGCAAATTCTCCACATCCTGATTTGACTGCGATCAAACAATCCATTTCCAAAAATAAAAATTACGAAATCACCACCTCATACATCTCTGATATGAAGGTAAATGTAGCGAGTTATGATTTCGTCATTCTACACCAATTACCGAGTAAAACAAATGCAGCAACTGCCTTGCTAGCGACGATGAACAGCAAATTAATTCCACGTATGTATATTGTTGGGAGTCAAACTAACTTGAGTAAATTCAGTCAGGTTCAACCGATCCTCAACGTCTCAGGTGATGGTCGAAATACCGATGATGTGCAAGCTACTATTTCACCTGTATTTGGATTGTTTACGATAAGCGATGAAGTCAAAAATGAACTACCTAGCTTTGCTCCTTTACTCGCACCTTTTGGAGACTTTAAAGATAATGCTAATACACATGTGCTTCTTTATCAACGAATTGGAAAGATTGACACCAAAAAACCATTGCTCCTTTTTGGCGAACAAAATAATATAAAAACGGGAGTTTTGGCTGCTGAAGGAATTTGGAAATGGCGGTTATTTGATTTTTTACAACATGAAAATCATGACATTTTTGAAGAGGTTTTGGGAAAAAGCATTCAGTACTTAACACTCAAAGAAGACAAGCGAAAATTCCGAATTAGTTTGGATAAAAATATATTTAGCGAAAACGAAAGAATCAATTTTGATGCAGAATTGTACAATCAAAGTTACGAACTCATCAACGATCCTGATGCGACTTTGACGATTACGAATAGCGAAGGAAAAGATTTTAATTTCACGTTTAGCAAGTCTGGAAAATCCTACACTTTACGAGATAAAGTTTTTCCAGTTGGAAATTATAAATTTCGAGGTGCCGTAAATAATGCAGGCGAACAGCTAGTTTACAATGGAAAATTTAGTGTCCAACCAATTCAACTCGAAAGCTTCGAGACAACTGCTGACCACGGTGTATTAAAATTGTTAAGTGAAAAATATGGCGGCACACTCGTCTATCCAAATAACATCGCTTCCATCGGAACATCCTTGACCGAAAAGCCAATCAAACCTGTAGTATATACGACTACAAAAACCAGATCTGTGATTAATTTGAAATGGATATTTTTCACTTTGCTTGGTTTATTAATTTTGGAATGGTTCATTAGACGATACTTTGGAGCTTATTGATTAGGTAATTAGGTAATTTCCAACTATGAAAACTTAATTATTTAATCACCTGTTTTTTTCGCAGTTCCCTGATAGACCAATCGCCTACTCCCTTTTTTGGAATGATTTATGAATCTCATATATTAGTTTTGTTTACTATTAAAAAAACTGAATATGATAACTGCTGAAGCCTTTTGGAATTGGTTTGATGAGAATAGATCTAGATTTTATGTCATCAAAGAAATGTACGACAAAGATTTGTACATGGAACTCCAAGCTAAATTAAAAGAATATCACCCACAACTTGCCTTTCAAATCGGTGGCAAACTCAACAGCCCAGTCCGATCATTAACTATCTCTGCTAGCGGAATTATTGCCAATTTTGGAAAAGTAGAAGAGTTAGTTAATCACGCACCAACCTTCCAAAACTGGGAAGTAATTGCTTTCAAAGCTGCGGATGGTTTTGGCATAAAAGTCAATGTGGGAGGTATTATTTTTGATCCAAGAAAATTAAAATTCATTCCAATTGAATTAGTAGAATTTCCAGATGTAAGTGCCATTCGGATTTATATGCCAGAGTATGAAGAGGAACGAGAAGAACTTTTTCAAATCGGATTAAATGCACTTTTAGAGGCTTGCTTAGGAGAAAAAATTGCAGCAATGCAAATCAATTATATTGATATAAAATCTTACCCAGAATCACCAGAAGAATATCAAATGTCTGAGGATTTTGTGTTGTTGGAAGATTATATTGAATATCGAAAGAATCAAATAAAGTATAATTAAGGAACGGTTCAATAATAAATGTACCGTTCCTAGTAGAACGAGATATTGAAAGAAAATTATTTTTAAAAACTACTTGATGAATACATCAAGTAGTTTTTTTTTATTTTGCGATCAAAAATAATTTACCATGGAAAGAACTTTTGACTTAGCAGATTTAGAAGCTTTTGAACGATTTTACAAAGTCAATTTTATTACGAAATTATGTGGGATTCGCAATGCCAATCTCATCGGAACGACCGACGAAAACGGAGTCTCCAATCTAGCCATTTTTAATTCCGTCACGCACATTGGTGCCAATCCACCTTACATGGGTTTTATCCAAAGACCACTAACTGTTCCTCGACAGACTTATGATAATATCAAACGTTCTGGTTTTTTCACGATCAACCAAGTCAATAATTCTTTTTTCAAAAAAGCACATCAGACTTCTGCTAAATATAAAAAAGGGGTTTCTGAATTTGAAGCTTGTGAATTGACGGAACAAATTGCGGATGATTTTCCAGTTCCATTTGTCCAAGAAAGTTTAATCAAAATTGGGTTAAGTTTCGAAGAAGAACACTTGATTAAATGCAATCAAAATATTTTAATTATTGGGAAAATTCAAAAAGTAATTCTCTCTGAAGACCTGATTGACGAAGACGGAAGTATATTGTTAGAAAAAGCAAATACGATAGGTGTGTCGGGGTTAGATACTTACTTTGAAATCAAGCAAATTGGAAAAATGAAATTTGCGAGACCATAGGCAGTTAAAATAGTTGGTGGTTAAATATTCCTCTGACAGCCCCGAAGAGGGCGAAACAAATTAACCCACGGTGAAGCCGTGGGTCTCAACTTAAATGATTCCTCAAGCACCAACGGTGCGCAACATTTTCCAATAAAAAAGTGTTACACACCGTTGGTGCTTGACTTAGGTTTTTTAATTAAAGTCTCCTACTTCGCCATAGGCTAATTTGTTTCGCCCACTTCGGGGCTGTCATAGGAATTGTCTAAGCACCAAATAGTTCAAACAAACAGTCAAATCAATGAAATACAACATCCAAAACATTCACGAAATCGACTCCCCTGCCCTAGTCATTTATCCACATTTAATTCAAAAGAATATCGACCGGATGAAAGAGATTGCGGGCGATGTCAATCGATTGCGCCCTCATGTCAAAACTCATAAAATGGCTGAAGTCGTAAAAATGCAAATGGACAACGGCATTAAAAAATTCAAATGTGCCACCATTGCGGAGGCTGAAATGTT
>Ga0114956_1003318_pt1 | contig 12472 bp, 10 predicted proteins | sample MaitaG_FD_87304 | JGI IMG/M metagenome (GOLD analysis project Ga0114956, IMG submission 87304) | Marine algal microbial communities from Maine, USA - Maine_Asex2 metaG | ecosystem: Host-associated > Algae > Red algae > Unclassified | place: Maine, USA | collected 2015-01-05 | reverse complement strand
CCCACAAAGCATGCATGAGATTTTAGCCACGGCAGGTAGCGTTATGAAGATTTTTCCATCTAGCGAAAACCGCGACCGGTCAACGTCGGAGCCAGCAACCGTACGGTTCGGATTAGTTAGCAATTAGCGCAGATTAGTGTTCATCGCCGCCAAATTTCTGGGAACACTATTCCACGCTAACCACAGACACTATTGTAAGCTTGTGAGTTAATTAATTGGTGCCAAACGAAAGTGATCTACTTCTGTAAGTACAACCAAACATGCCCCGTCCTTCTGACGTCGAATTTCTGTCGACGCGTATCTTGGAAATTCCAAAATTCTTCGTTGGCTTCATCAAGTTTGTCTTCATCTGCTTGAGTCTCCGGATCGATCGTCTTGTCCATTAGCTCGTTGTACTTTGCCACGTACTCGGCCTTGGCTTGAGCAAATGCTTGCTCCGAGGTGTTGGGAAGCGGATCGACGACGGTCGTGGAGTCGCCGACCAACAGGTCCGGTTTTCCGTCTTGATTGTAGTCGTACACCCAGACTCGGGATGCCCCGTTTGGTTTTGCGTTGGCACTGGTCGTCCCCAATGGATCAAAGGTTTGCTGCGCGTCGACCAAACGCACGAAGCGATCCCATTTGGGCATTGTGCGGGTGCCGCTGTTTACTGAGAGATAGACGCCGCCGCTTGATCCTCCGGTCAACAAATCAAGGTCGCCATCACCATCAATATCTGCCAAATGTGGATCGCTGTGTTGGTCGGGCGATTTGATCGGCAGCTCGACGGCCGCGTTTTTGAAAACGGAAGTCGATGTTGGTGAATCCGCCTCGTTGACGTGAAGGAAAAACTCCTGCCTGATACAGCCATTGATCAAGTCTAAATCGCCGTCGCCGTCGTAGTCGACCAGATGCTGCGCGGTGCAGATGTTTTGCCACACAATGTTGTCCGAATCGTAATTCTCGATTTGGGATTGGCTGAGTTTAACATTTGTCAGCGGTTCACCTTCGGCATCACGCAGAGGCGTAGCCGTTTCGAAGTCTAGGTCGCCGTTGCCTCGCAACATCATCGTATATCCTGCTTGCGGGTTCCCATCAGAACCAGCGTCAACGTCGGTGTCATAAAACGACTGACTCCAATAGCAACCTGAAAGAATGTCCAGCTTTCCATCGTTGTCGAAATCCACGAACTGTGGAGTTGAACTGGTGCATCACCAGACGCCGGGAACCTCGGCGACGTCATCACCGGTCTTGATCCACGCCCCTTGAGCGAATTTCGGCGTTTGCCCCGGTTGGTTTTCATTTCGGTAAAACGTCATCTGGCCGTTAGCAAATTGCCCCACCACCAAATCATCGGCTCCGTCCCCATCGAGATCGGCAATGGTCGGGCAAGCGTATCCCGGGTCGTCGACGGAGACGGGATTTTCGCCGGCAAGGATTCTAATAGGGACCTCGAAGCGAATGTCACTCGGCGGAGCCCCTAATCGTTCATCGGTGGAGATCCCAACTCCGGACGAAGATCCGGATGTTGAATGACGCGCGATTTGACTTTCATCACAGCCGGTCGCTGATACTACGACGATCAAGAGAAATAATACCGACTGGATGATCGCCGGCGAAACCGTCGTACCGTAGCCGGCCGGGCATAGGCTGGAGAAAATACCACAGTGGCGTGGTGTGTTTGTATTCATGAGTCAACCTTTGCGAAAAAAACCTCAAATTGCTCGCCACATCCGGCTTGTCAGAGAATGACCTTTTGCTAAACTTTGGCCTGCCGGATTATAACAATAATCTGGCAGGCATCGGGACAGATGGCTGAGTCTGGTCGAAGGCACCGGTTTTGAAAACCGACGTACGTTAACGCGTACCGGGGGTTCGAATCCCTCTCTGTCCGCTGTTTTTTGCATGAGCCCCGTTGGTGTTTAACCTGCGGGGCTTTTCTAATAATAAACCCGCAGCGCCAGCAAGTGAGTATCGCGCGTTCTGGACTCACTCACTCACTTGCGCTGCGGGTTTGTAGTCCTAATTCTTTTTAGCTTCGCGCGAGGCCCACGGGATATTGTCTGCGTTCTTGGAAACTTTGTAAAAGTTGAACATGCCAATGAAACGATACACTGCCGGGTTGGGCGTTAACAACTGAGCCCCGTCGGCCGATCCAGGCACCGCCAATTCATACAGACTTTGCTGCGCCCATCTAACTTCGGTGTCCGACGCGTCTGAGGGCGGACGCTTCTTTTCCATCAGGTTATAGATGGATGTCGTGTCCTTGGCCGACCTTCCATTTTGACCATAGATAACTAGCGTCGGAATCTCAAAATTCGCTCCGCCAGCGAGCAACGGATGCCGCACTAACTGCGACATCGACGATTGCTGGAACTTGCGAGGTGGCGAAACCAGAATCAACGACTGAACATCTTTGCCTTGTTTAATAGCGCCAGCATTTTGAAAAGACCAATCCGTTAGCGTCCACTCCGTCGCCAGTGGACAAAGGTCGCCCACGGCAAGCACCGAAAGCATACTGATGTTCAGCTTGCCATCGTTGTTGAAGTCGATCAGCTTCTTCTTACATTCCTCGATGTCTCGTTTAACGGTCGCGATCTGAGCCCGATTGAACTTGCTGTAGTCCAATGGCTGGGGCGAATTCACCATCGTCACACTGCGGCCATGTCCACGCAGGTCGGGAACGATCACCGTATGGCCCACCGACTGAAGATACTGAGCCAGCGGACCCAGATCATTCATCGACCCGCCCCAATCGTGCAGCAAGATCATCGGCACGATCACCTTGGCCATTTCGGGATCTTCGGCGTTGGGCGACTTAAACAGCGCTGCCATAATGTTGATGCCGTCCGATTGCAGCGTCAACATCTCCGGAGGCGGAACTTCGATCTCACCTTCCTTGCCCTTACCTTTACCCTTACCCTTGCTGTTGCCTGCGGCCACTTCGCCGGCTTCGGCCGCAGCATTCTTCTTCGCCGTGTTCTCAGAGGCCATCTTAAACAGGTCCATCGGTCCCGTTTGCGCGGGCGTAGCAGCAGCCTCGCCCGTCGCTCCAGCGGGGGTCACCGGAGGAGTTGTTTTGGCGGGCGTGTCTGTCGTTTCTTCGGCAACGTCAGGCGAGCTGAGTAGTCCTCGTTTCTTACGTTGCGCATCGCTGGTTTGGCTGACCAGCACAGAAAAAGAAACGATTGCGGTGACCAAGAACAGTAATTTTTGCGACATGTTCACTTCCAATATTAGTTTTAAGAACCCCTTCATTTTAACCCGATAGCAAGTTCAGAACCACTCGTTGGTGTCGTTTCGTGCAAACTACGGCCTAATGTTTGTAGACACCTATGAAACTTTAATAAGCTATACTGGTTGCTGAAACGTCGACCCAATCAGGCATGGTCTTTCGCCCCTTTCGTATTTAGATATTCCAAGGCCTTGCCCGTTTTGCCAACACTCTTTGCCTACTCAAATCACGATCATGATTAAGTATCTCAAACGCACGTGGCAGATTCGCACCGGACGGTATGAAACTCCCTTTGACGGGGGCGTTCCGTTTTGGATGATCAGCTTAATATTGCATCTGGTTGTGATTTTGGTGATTGCGAAAATGCTGATGCCATCGGTCGAAGATGAAAATCGTAATCTCGTGGGAGACTTCGATCAAAACGAAGTCATCGAATTAGCCAATCTGGAAGAACTCGTACCAGAGGTTGTGTTTGAAGACGCCGACGCCGAGGCGATCGACATGGGCGACACGGAGCTTGATTTTGAGGACATCGAACTCGCTACGCCAGTGCTCAGTTTGGAAAATGAAACGCTGGACGACTTCGACTCGATTATCTCTGACGATGGGATGCTGGCCCTAGGAACCGAAAATGGCGGCATGGGTTCGGAGGCTTTTGCGGAGATCGCGACCAAAGGAGTCGCCGGCACATCGGTCTCCCAAGCCACCGGTGCGGTTGATCGCATCAGCGAAGAAATTATGCGATCATTGGAGAATAATAAGACATTGGTCGTTTGGATCTTTGACCAATCTATTAGCTTGCTGGAGCAACGGTCCAGCATCGAAAATCGCTTGGACAAAGTCTACAGCGATCTGCGCGACGCCGGCGTATTGGGCGACGAGACGCAGGCTCAACTACAGAACTTCCGTTTGCAGACGGACGTCATCGCGTTCGGGCAATCGATCAACCCGATGCTTAAACGGCCGGCTTCGAATTTTGATCAGGTTCGCGATGCGATCGGTAAGATACAACGGGACGATTCGGGGACCGAGAACGTGATGGCGGCGGTGATTATGGCCGCCAATCGTTACAAGGGCCTTCACAAGATTGATTCCAGCACCGGCAAACGTAAACGTGATGTTCTTTTAATCGTCGTCTCTGATGAAGCCGGCGATGATGGGAACTTAACCGACCAGGCCGTTGGGGTCTGCCGCGCGAATCAGATTCCGGTTTCGGTCATCGGTGTGCCGGCCCCCTTTGGGCGGAAGCAAACGGAAGTTAAATGGGTCGATCCGGATCCCGAGTATGACCAGACGCCCCAAGTCGCGTTGGTGAATCAAGGTCCCGAGTCGATGATGCCGGAGCGGTTGCGTTTGGATTTCACTGGCAATTTTGATGATCTCGAAATGATCGCATCAGGCTTTGGTCCATTTGATCTGACGAAGCTTTGCTATCTGACCGGAGGGACGTACTTTGCCGTTCACCCCAACGGAAATAAACGTTCGGTCAACTGGGATGAGATCTCTAACTATTCGGCTTACCTTCGCCACTTCTTTGATGGCGACGTGATGAAGCCCTATCGACCCGACTATTTTACTCAAGGTGAATACCAGCAGATGTTGGCCAGCAGTACCATGCGAAATGCGTTGGTTAAATCTGCGGCATTCACTTCGACCGGAGCCCTCGCGCGGCCGCAGCTACGTTTCCCAAAATTCTCTGAAGCTCAATTCGTGAATCTGGTGACTCGGGCTCAACGCGGTGCGGCGATCGTGGAACCGAAGCTGAACCAACTGTATGATATGCTCAAAGCGGGTGAAAAAGACCGACCGACGGAGGCTTCACCGCGGTGGCAGGCCGGTTTTGATCTTGCGATGGGCCGCGCGTTGGCGGCAAAAATCCGCGCCGAGACCTATAACATGATGCTGGCGTTGGTGAAGACGAAGCTGAAATTTGACCCGTCCAAGGATCAGGAGAAACCCAACAATACGTGGGTTTTGCTTCCTGCCAATACCATTGAAACCGGCAGCCGAGGAGAAAAGTTGGCAGAAAAGGCGAAGGCGTATTTGGAACGTGTGGTTGCCGACCATCCCGACACGCCGTGGGCACTGATCGCAGAGCGCGAGTTAGCGACGCCGATCGGTTGGAGTTGGCAGCAGACCTATACGCCGCCTCCAGGTGAACGTCGCCCGAGACCAAACAATAACAACAATAATAATAACAACACGCCCGATCCTCCGATGAACGCCGATCCACCTAAAAAAAGGCCACCGCCAAAACTGTAATCCGACCGAGAAATCTGACCCTGCCCCCGACCGACAGGCTACTTTGAGCGGCAAGGCGCTTGGCCGCCGGTACGATGATGATCGCTAACAGGCTGCGATACAGGCTGCGATACAGGCAGCTGGATCCTTGGGTCTTGTTAATTAAATCGGCTTTCCATTTTTAATGTGAGCCGTTTGGGCGTTAGCCCCGGTTCTGCGATGACCAAACCGAGGCTAACGCCTAATCGGCTTACTTAATCAACAGGCCCCTTGCCGCTCACAGCAACCATTGACCACTGTTCTAGTAATTCAAAATCGCATCATTGGCAAATGTGTCTAAGTGATCGTGTGGCGTGAACTGGTTGGCCAGATCGACGACCAGTTGTCCCAGATACATCGTTTCGAATTCACGTTCGGTTGTTTGAATTGCCGGCCGTCCGTGTTTGGGGTACTCAAAGATTCTTGGCCCGTAATTGAAATCGACTTGGCCACCCTTGGCCATGTTGTAGACTGTCGCGGTCACGTCCGATTTCCCTTTGAACATCGTTGAACCTTCGTGGATCGTGTACGACTTCACATCCACCGCGACAACTGAATCAGCACCGACGCCTTTGCCTAAGGCGAGGAAATCACGTTCATCCCAACCGTAGGTGTCGATCCACTGTTCGATAACCGAGACTGGGATCACGACGCTTTCTTCTTTCAGACCCTGCGCCAATTTGATGCTCAATGCATTTGAGATTGTGTAAGTCAGCGTGTCAGGACCGTATGCCGAGGCATCGGAGATGCAAACGACGGCTATTTTTTTTTCTTCCAATCCGCCGTAGGGGGCTGGAATCGTATGGCCTTTGATGACGTAAAGTAGCTGAGACATCGCTCCGGCACATCCGAGCGACGTCAGCAATCCGAAGGCGATCAACAACGTAAAGAAGAGGCGGTTTTTGGTATATGAACGCATAAGATGGTTCTCTGGCCGAGGGATAAACGGTTTTCGTCGGCACGTTAGAGAGATTGGTCGGCGGCTGCAAGATCAATGATTGGGCGACTTACTTTAAGTTGACGCCGAAAGGGTAGCCCGACGCGTAAGTTCGACAATTCAATTGAACTCAAATAAAACGGCGAAGAGCGTGCTCACGAAGTGTATCAATACAAACCTGCAGCGCCAGCAAGTAGGTTTTTTCCAGTGTGCGCGTACTCACTTGCCGGCGCTGAGGGTTGGAATTTGTGCAACTTTAAAACGCCGAAGCACCTATCAAAAAGTTGATTCTTTTCTGAAAAATTGAGTATATTCACTCCTAACCTTTAAAAAATCCTTCAAGAACTGCGAATTGAGGACGAAACCTTCACATGCCGGACTCTCAACACATCAGCCACTGGATTAAACAGATTAAAGACGGAGATTCCATCGCGGCCAATCGCATTTGGAAGCTCTACTTTGACCGATTGGTGAGGTCCGTTGGTCAGCGTTTGTACGGGCAGAACCGGGCGGTGTCAGATGAAGAAGATATCGCGCTGAGCGTTTTTGACAGCTTTTACGCGGCGGCGGAAAAAGGTCGTTTTCCAGATCTTTCGGATCGAGATGACCTTTGGCGACTGTTGCTGACCATGTCGGCCAGAAAAATCATCGACAAGCGCCGTCACGATCAACGGCAACGACGCGGTGGAAACGTTGTCGTGCATTCGCTGGAGGGCGACGCAGAAGATTCCGTTATCATCGACGCGATCGGCAGCGAACCCTCGCCAGAGATGGTTTTGATGATGCAGGAGTCTGTCGAACAACTTTTTTCTCATTTGGGTGTCGGGCAGCTGCAAGATTTAGCGGGTGCTAAATTAGAGGGGTATTCTAACGCCGAAATTGCAACGCGGCTGGGATGCTCTGAGCGAACGATAGAGCGTCGTTTACATCTGATTCGTGAAAAATTGCAGCAGGAAGTGTTCTTTAGCCATGACCATTCGCAGAAAGAAAATACCGATCGCGGCACTGGAACGAATTGACGATCTGTGTGCTGATTTCGAACGCAACTGGCAGTCCAATCAGCCTCAGACGATTGAATCTGTCATGGCTGCCAGCACTGCCGAACTGTCTGAGGACGAGCGCGAATTGCTGCTTTCGGAGCTGCTGGTTCTTGAGATTGACTATCGACGTCGCCAAGGGGAATCGCCATCAGCTGACGAGTTTCTTGAACGCTTTCCCGAAAACATCAATACAGTTCGCGAGGTTCTGGGGATTGTGGGTGCTAGACGTAATGGGTTTAAGCCACCGAGCGTTGAGAGAATCGCGAAACTGTTTCCGGCGCTGGAAATCATCGGGCTGCTTGGTGCCGGAGGAATGGGAGCGGTCTACAAAGCTCGACAGAAGGGGCTCGATCGGTGGGTTGCGCTTAAAATTCTACCCGAGGAATTTGATCACGACGTAAAGTTCGCCCTGCGTTTCACACGCGAGGCACGCATTCTGGCCAAGCTCAACCATCCCAACATTGTTTCAGTTTTTGAATTCGGCAACGTGCAGGACATCTATTATTTTTTGATGGAGTACGTGGAAGGATCTACGCTGCGTGACGTGGTACGGGCCGGTCAACTCGCGCCCGAACACGCTTTGGCCATCGTGCCTCATCTTTGTGATGCACTGCAATATGCGCATGACCAAGGGTTTGTCCATCGCGACATCAAACCGGAAAACATCCTCATGGCCAAAGACGGGGCGGTTAAAATAGCTGATTTTGGCCTGTCTAGAATTGTCGGGAAGGACAATCAAGGGACAGCCCAGACAGCGCTAACGCAAACTCATCAGGTGCTCGGCACCCCGCGTTACATGGCACCTGAACAGTTTGAAGGATCGGACCACGTCGATCACCGCGCCGATATTTATTCGCTTGGCGTGGTCTTTTACGAAATGCTGACTGGAGAACTTCCGGTGGGCAGGTTTGAAACGCCTTCGCAGAAGGTGCATGTCGATGTGCGGATCGACGAAGTTGTCCTACGCACGCTTGAACAAGAGCCCCAACGGCGCTACCAGGCTGCCAGTGAAATCAAGTCCGACCTAGAGTTCATTTCTTCGACCGGTCAAAGCGGTCTCGCTTCGACACAGTTCGATGTAGTGCCCGAGGACAGCAGCCCCAAAAACAAATCGCTGGCAGACACGACGACACTTCAACAGCAGGAAACCGCCGCGCGGTTGCTCCTCTCACGCCGGGAGCTGATGGATCGTGTAAGAGACGCCCTTCGCCCGCTACGCTCAGGGATGATTATTCAGATCCTAATCGGCGTTACGCTGATCCTCGTCGGAGCACAATGCTGGGGCAGAAACACTGGCGTGCCACATCGACTGATTTGTGGTTTGATCGTGCACGTATATGGAGTCATTACGATTGGTACGGCTGCCTTTGTATTGACTCGCATCGGTCGCATAGATTATTCCCTGCCGGTTAAAAAAGTACGCGAGATGCTGCAACGAGTCCGTGAGTCGTACCTATTTGAAGGTCCAGTGATAGGTTTTGCATGGTGGTTGATGTGGATTCCGGTCGCGGTTGCGATCGGCTTTGACGTGGTACTCAATCCGTACTGCCTGTGGGTTTCGCTGGCGATCGGAATCCTCGGAGTTGTCATTTCACTGTGGCTTCACCGACGAATAATTAACTCCAAGGAATCCTCCGATGCTAAATGGCGAAAGCAATTGATTGGCGAAAGCCTTTCAAGGGCGTTCATGACGCTGGACGAAATCGAGCGAGCCGGAATTAATTAGTAGAGATTCAAAACCACGAAACTCACTTGGTGGTTTTTTGTAAGACGGTGTAATCTAAAATTCGAATGCTGAGGAAACGTTTTGCCTACAACGATCGACAATACGACGCCATTGAACGCAACAGGCAGAATGGCCTCAGAAAAGAATACACATGGCGATCTCGCGGTGAAGCGACGGCACGACCTGGATGCGCTGCGCGCTATTGCGATGCTTCTGGGGATCGTCCTCCATGCGGCCCTTTCGTTTTCTCCGATCCCTTGGACGGTCAAGGATACGCAACAAGGCGATTTTTACCTTGTGCTGTTCGGCGCAATTCACGGTTTTCGCATGCCTCTTTTCTTCATGGTCAGCGGTTTTTTCACCGCGATGTTATGGCGAAAGCGCGGGCTGGGTTCTTTAATAGCACAACGGGCGAAAAGGATTCTACTGCCGTTGATTATTGGTTGTCTGACGATCGTACCAGCGATGTGGGCGGTGAGCAGTTGGGTTTCTCAAACGCCCGAAAGCTCGGAGGGTTTGAACTATTTCGAGGCCGTAGCCGCTGGAGATGTGCAAACGGTAAGAGACGCCATCGAGTCAGAAGCGATCGCGATCGACGCGCTGGATCCTGCCTCAGGAGCCTCCTTGTTGACGGTCGCTACGTTCTGCGGGCAGCCAGATGTTTTGGAAATGCTGTTGGAAAATGGAGCCGACGCAAATCAAAAAAACGGTGATTCAGCAACGCCGTTGCATGTTGCCGTCTTTATGGGGCGCGTTGAATCAGCAAGGCGATTGCTCGAGGCCGGCGCGAACCCAGAAACCAAGGACGACAGTGGAAAAACGCCAAAGGATAACCTGAAGGTCGATTTTGGAACGACGAATTTCATTGCTCAGATGTACGGTCAAACTTTAGAAGAAGAATCCCTTAAAGCGAGCCGTGGTGAAATTGCAAAACTCCTGGGTATGGACCCTACCAGCGCTAGAGAAGACCTTTCCGCAGGCCCCAACGCTGAGGCGTTGTATGGCCTTTTGTTTCAGCTGCCAGTTTTTATGCACCTTTGGTTTCTGGCGTTTCTATGCTGGTTGGTTCTCGCATTCGTGGGGTACGCTTTTCTCGCTAAGGCAGTGAACCTTAAACGGATACCAAAATGGCTGTTCTGCTCGCCTTTGAGTCTGCTGTGGTTGGTGCCGCTGACGATGATTCCGCAGCACTTTATGACACCCTCGGTTTTCGGTCCGGACTCGTCCGTTGGTTTGTTGCCGATACCAAGCATACTGGGGTATTACGCGATCTTCTTTTTTTTCGGTGCTGTTTACTGGGATCTTGATGATGAGCAAGGCCTGCTGGGCCAATGGTGGTGCGTCTCACTGCCGCTTGCATTATTAGTCGTATTGCCGATCGGATTGGAAATCGTCTGGGGAACGTTCGGATTCCTCTCACAAGATTTATTAGGATCTATGAAGCCTCTGTTGGGCAATTTTTTGCAGGCCCTCTTTGCTTGGTTGATGGTGTTGGGTTCGATCGGTATGTTCCGCGATTTGCTGTCGCGCGAAAATAGAACGATGCGGTACATCTCCGATTCATCCTATTGGTTGTACCTGGCTCACCTCCCTCTGGTGATCCTTGCCCAATGGTTCGTCAAAGATTTGCCGATCCCCGCGATGGTCAAGTTCGTCGGAATAATCGTTGTGATCTCGGCATTTCTATTGCTGACGTACGAGTACCTTATCCGTTACACATTGATTGGCAGCATGCTTAACGGTCCGAAATCCCGCAAGCCGCCAGGGTCGCCGGTTTGATCGGAGCGGGATGAACGCTGCCACGCACTATTCGTCGTCATCCATCTCCAGCACGTCGGCTTGTTTTTCGTTAATCTTGATACGCTCGATCTTTGAAGATTTGCCCGTCTTGGGATCAACCTCAATGACCACGCCAGATATCTGCACATCATTTTTGGCCACGTCGAACGGCAGTGGACGAAACGAGATCGTCGCCGGCAGAACGCGTTCAATCTTGCGACCGAGAATGCTCTCATGCGGACCCGTCATTCCCACATCGGTAATATAAGCCGTTCCGCCGGGCAAAATTTGTTCGTCCGCGGTCGGCACGTGCGTGTGCGTACCGCAAACTGCCGAGACGCGTCCGTCCAGGTGCCGGCCCATCAGTTGTTTATCACTGGTCGCTTCGGCGTGAAAATCACAAAACCGGATAACGACATCGTCGGGAATTTCTTTCAGCACTCGGTCCACCGCCGTAAACGGGCAGTCCACCGGTCGCATGTAAACGCGTCCCATCGCAGAAAAAACGGCGACTTTCTTACCGGTTTCCGATTCCACAACGGTCCAAGTCTTCCCCGGCGCATCGGCGGGGAAATTTGCCGGTTTAACGATGTTGGTTTGATTCTCTAACGTCGGAATGATGTCCTTTTTTCGATAGATGTGATCACCGAGTGTGATGCAGTCCACACCCGCTTGGATCAGCCGTTTGTGAATCGACGGCGTGATGCCAGAGCCACGTTCGGCGTTCTCTCCGTTGACGATCACCAAATCAATCGTCTCCTGGCGGCGGTAACCTGGAATGGCTCGGGTCACAATTTCAACGCCCGGTTTGCCGACGACGTCTCCGATGAATAAGATTCGCACGTTGTGTTCCTTGGTGTACTTTTAAAAACAGCGGATGGCGGTTGTCGAAAACCGTTCGTCATTCGATTGACAAAATAATTGCAAAACCAAACGTTGGAGCCGAAGTCAGTCGACCTATTTGGCAAGTTCGGTGAAACGAGTTTCGCGAATGACGACGACTTTAATCTCGCCGGGATAGGAAAGACGTTCTTGATAGGCTCCTGCAATATCGCGGCAAATTTTCGCGGCCACTTTATCATCGGCCTCTTTGGAGCTGGCAATCACACGGACCTCTCGACCGGCCTGCACTGCAAACGCTTGCCGAACTCCCTTGAACTCTTTGGCGATCGTTTCAAGTTCCTCCATGCGTTTGATATAGCGGTCCAATGATTCGCGGCGGGCGCCCGGACGTGATGCACTACATGCGTCGCCGGTTGCGACGATGACGGTATAAGGATATTCGACAAAAATTTCGTCGTGGTGTCCTGCTGCTGCATGCACAACTTCTTTGCCTTCTCCGTTGCGTTTGAGAAACTCGGCACCGATCTTGGCGTGGCCACCTTCTTGATCGTGATCGGCAGCCTTTCCGATGTCATGCAATATTCCCGCGCGGAGCGCAAGACCGCCGTCGAAGCCCGTCGTTTCGGCCAGCATTCCCGATATAAAAGCCACTT
>Ga0114956_1003313_pt1 | contig 12482 bp, 9 predicted proteins | sample MaitaG_FD_87304 | JGI IMG/M metagenome (GOLD analysis project Ga0114956, IMG submission 87304) | Marine algal microbial communities from Maine, USA - Maine_Asex2 metaG | ecosystem: Host-associated > Algae > Red algae > Unclassified | place: Maine, USA | collected 2015-01-05 | reverse complement strand
CATCAACAAGGTCTAATTTGCTATTCTAATTAATAATTCATTTTCTCAAATGACTCGATTACGCAATTTTCTTCTCACGACTCTTTTAGGGGGTGCTGTTGTGCTACTCCCCATTGCGATTTTTATTTTTCTGCTACAACTCCTCTGGAATTTAACAAAAAACTTGCTGGAGCCACTTGCTGGATTCATGCGGGGTGAGCTTGGACTGGAGTTTCCGGAATTTTATCTCAATGCCCTGGCGTTTATCATAGTCATTGCATTCTGCTTTTTGGTGGGTCTCATCATCCGCACTAGATTTGGCAAGAATACCTGGGGTTGGTTTGAGCGCACCTATCTTTTACGCCTGCCACTTTATGGAACGATCAAGGAAACGGTGCAGCAATTTAGCGGCAACAAACGCATGCCCTTTTCAGATGTCGTTTTGATCGATGTTTTTGGAAATAATACACGGATGACAGGATTTATTACTGACGAGCATGAGAGTGGCAATTATACTGTCTTTGTTCCGACTGGCCCAAACCCGACCAACGGATTTATCTTCCATGTAGGTAAAGATCAAATACAGCGCGTCAATGATGGGATAAAGACCGACGATGCCATGCGGACTATTATTGGTGTGGGGGTTGGGTCTTCGGGGATTATGAAATATTAGAGCTGTGAGTAGTGAGCCGTGAGCCGTGAGTAGTGAGCCGTGAGTAGTGAGCCATGATGAGGACCAAGACCGGTAAAATAATTTGAAACTGGCTCAAAGCTCAAAGCTCAAAGCTCATAGCTCAAAGCTCTCCTCTCCAAATCGGCAACGTCATGCAATGCGACCCCCCTCGTGCTCTCGATAACTCACTCGAGGGGATTTTAATTATTGTTTTTTCCAAATCTGCAAGTACTATTTTTTCCTGAATAACTTCTTCAGCAGTAACGAAAGTGTAGCCCGCTTCGGTCAGCGTATCCTCGGTGCGAATATTGCGATCGTAGGCAATAGCGACCCCGGGTTTCAGTGCCACCAAGTTGCAGCCATCGGTCCATTGTTCTCGTTCTTGATACGGTGATTCACCTTTGCCTACAAAATGCAGTTTGATTTCGGGATTTATTTCGTGGCGAAAAAATTCACGTACAGATGGATAAACCCGCTGGGTTCCCTTGTGATTAAATACCGTGGCATAGCTGCTCAATCCGTCAAAAATTACGGGCTTGTAGCATACCACATCTTGCCAATCGATTAATGTGAATAAGGTGTCAATATGCATGCAGTATCGCTCATTCGGAATATTAATCTGCACGACATTTTTCACCACTCCACGCTTAAACAATTCATCGCGTAAAGATGCAACAGCATGGGCCGAAGTGCGCTCGCTGCTTCCGACGAGGAGGTAGTCTTCGTTGATCAGCATCACATCACCACCCTCGATGGAGACCGACTCGCCCTTGCGGGAAGGAGAAAACAGCTCGACATCATTCATGTTAATCACCTTGTCCTCTGCAACCAGATCCTTAAAAATCGGATGGACGCGAAAAATAAATTGAGTGAGGAGATTTTCACGATGGCGCGCTTCTTTGGCTGCTTTGGTAATCAGCACGTGGTCATTGATCATCACCGCAATGTCGCGGGTGAAAATGAAATTTGGTATCGGATCAAACAGAAATAGATCTTCCTCGGGCAGGTATCCGCTGATCAGTGTGTCTGCCAGGCGTTCGCTGCTTAACGCCACCAGCACCTTGGCGTATTTGGAGGGAAGCTCTTCAAAAGCTACGGCTTTCTCAAGCAGCTCTTTGCGAAAATTTTCATCGGAGTCGAGCGCTTCAACAAGCAGGTCATCGACCAAGAGGACGGCATCTTTACCTAAAAGCTTACGTAAGAGATCTGTAAATATATCGTGCTCTCTTTTGATTGCAGGGAGGTATACGATATCATCAAAGAGCAGCTCGTCAGATCGCTTCGGGCTGATACGTGAGATGCCTTCTTCCGGTCGGTGCACTATGACCTTTTTTAGCGGATCCAATTCTGAGTGGACAACTAATTTCATAATCTACCAATTAGTAAAAAGCTGCAAGAAAATGACTTAGGCAGCTGGCCGTCCGAATTTCTTGAGGAGGCGGGTATGAGAGGCGATGGCCCCGAAAAATGTATCCTGCACTAGGTAGGGCAAACCGTGTTTTTTTGCGGTCTCCTTTACGATATGTGAAATCTTCGGATAATGTACATGACATACTTTGGGAAAAAGGTGATGCTCTGTTTGGAAATTGAGCCCGCCAAACAAATAATTTACCACTCGATTATTCGTCGCGAAATTCGATGTGGTATGCATCTGAAAATTAGCCCACGGCATATCTACCTTGCCATCGGTATCCGGTTCGGGAAATTCAGTGCCCTCGATGATGTGGGCTAGCATGAAAATGATTGCCAGCGTAAAGCCACCTACAAAGTGAGAAATGACAAATCCAAAAAGAATCCAATACCAAGCGAGATCAATTACAACAAGTGGAATAATTAAGAAAAGGGTGTAGTAGATACTTTTGTAGAGAAACAATCGAAAGATTTCTTTGCGTGGAAAGTCTTTGCGAAAATGGGGTCCGATTTGGTGCTGAAAAAATTTGACATAGTCTTTTACAAAAACCCATGAGATCATTGCCAGGCAGTAGAAAAAATATGCGTAAATGTATTGAAAACGATGGATCGGTTTTAAATCCTGCGTGGGGTCCATCCGTAAGATCGGAATCTGCTGAATGTCCTCATCGTAATGAGGCATGTTGGTGTATGTGTGGTGGACTATATTGTGGGTAATATTCCATACATAATCATTTGCACCCACCATATTAAAGGAGAGACCCAATATTTTATTCACACGGGAGTTTGTAGAATATGCACCGTGAATTGCATCGTGACCGATATTCATGCCAATCAATGCGACGGAAAAGCCATGAAGCATTGCTAAAGCCAACATCATTCCAGGACTCACTAAATTAAATACGATCAAGATATAAGTGCCAACCCACGTCGTGAGAATCAAGGTAGATTTTATGATCATCTCCGCATTTGCGCCCCGCGATAGTTGGTTTTGCTTAAAGTACACGTCTACTTGCTCCCGCACATCTTGATGAAAGCTCTTCGTAATCGCCTTGCCAAAGCTTATTTTTTGCGGTCGCTCGAGAACGGCATCTTGCTGTTGATTAAAGAAAAGTTTCATAAACGATCGTTGTGTTAGTTGGACTATAATACCCCAGAAGTACCTCAAGATACCTGATTAATCGGTCTTTGCAGCAAGTGGCACATTGGCACTGGAGGAGTAAAATAGAAAAGGAGAAAGGAGGAATTGACTAAATTCGATGCGAACGACTAAAACATGATGAATCGACGATCTTTCGTGGGAACAATGGCTGCCAGTGGAATAGGCATGTCCGTGCCGCAAATGACCAGATCTTCTGGCACTATCGCGCAACCCCTCGCAGTGCACATTTTTTCTAAGCACTTGCAATTTCTGGATTATGATGAAATGGCTGCGATGGCTGCAAAGATCGGCTTTGATGGGGTAGAACTTACCGTGCGGCCAAAGGGACATGTATTGCCGGAAAACGTGGGCCGAGATCTGCCGCTGGCGGTAAAGGCAGTGCGAAGTCAGGGCTTGAAGGCCAGTCAGGTAGCCAGTGATGTCAATGACCTGGAGGTGGAGCATTCACGTGCGGTGCTTGATGCACTTGCTGATCAAGGCTTCGAGATGTACCGCATGCGCTATTATCGCTATCCGAAGCAGGGTGATTTGTTGGAGCCGCTCCTTTCATTTCGAGAAAAGGCATCGGTCCTTTCAGACTACAACCAAGAGGCTGGCCTTTGTGCCATTTATCAAAATCACGCCGGTACGATGTTTGGGTCGTCGATGTGGGAGATTCGCCAAATGTGCGAGGGTCTTCCTCCAGAGACGATCGGGTGTCAATACGATATTCGACATGCCACAGTCGAAGGTGGTAAGTCCTGGCAAAAAGAAATTCGGCTTGTGCTGCCGCTGATCAAAAGCATCGTTGCAAAAGATTTTCTCTGGAAAGAAGTCGATGGGAAATGGGAACTCACCAATGTACCACTCGGTGAAGGCATGGCCGATTTTCAGACCTATTTCTCGATTCTGAAAGAGCACAACATCAATGTGCCAGCAGTCTTGCACCTCGAATACCCGATCGGAGGAGCAGAGCATGGGGATCGCGATTTGGATGAAAGTAGTAAACAGTTGGTCTACGCTGCCATGCGGAAAGACCTCGCCAAGGTGCATGAAATGTGGAACGCGGCGTGAGACTTTTCCTTCCTTTACTTTTAGTTTCACTGCTTGCTGGTTGCACTGAACAAGAGACATCGAGGCCCAGCGAACATTGGGTAAAAAGGTCTGTACTCGACCGGCAGGCCCGGATGATCACTTTGCATCTGCACGATAATTTTTATGCCGCCTACGATGCGCAGCGCTGTGCTTTGTATAAGGTGTGGCGGGGAGGAGTGCATTGGGATGGAGCTCCCTACAACAAAATAAAAACCATTCAGCCCGAGAGCTGGGGGCATGCATTCTATGATGATCCTCGCACGTCCTCTCCCTGGTCATTAAAAAGCGACGAACAACTGACGTTTCATTTTAAGGGCTATGAGATTGCTGATAATCGACTTACGTTTCGCTATGAAGGCAGGGTAGGAAATGCGACCTTTTTGATTGAGGAAAATCCGGAAATTGAAATAAAACCAGATGGCGGAATTGAGTTTGTGCGCACGATCCAAACAACCGGTCTACCATCGCACCATGCATTGTGGTACCGTGATCAGGAGATAACCGGCGGGGAGACGCGCATCGTGACACCGCTGGCTGATGTGCAGCCGGAATATGTTGCGCGGTTGGTCAGTGCCAATCCAGGCATGATGTGGTTGGAAAAATCCGGCTGCAACACATGTCATGAAGTAGAAGAGCCGACGGTGGGCCCGTCCTATCGAGACATCGCAGCCCGTTACCACGACAATCGGCAAGCTCGGTCGCTGCTGACTGAAAAAGTGGTAGAGGGTGGCGCTGGTGTTTGGGGATCGAGCCCCATGCCTCCCCATCCCCATCTGGCAATCAAAGACATCGAGCAGATGGTCAAATTTATCCTCGATTTAGAGCCAGCAGAGGAGGCGCCAATTGTGCGGAAAAAACAAGAGACCAAAGAAGAGAACCGCCAACCGGGTTTTGGCCAGCCCCTGAGCGGCGTGCATCCCTCGTTGCAGTTGGAGCAAGTTCGACCGATTGGCTTCGAGCCCAGAGTAGGGGGAATGGATATGATGAGTGATGGCTCCCTGGTCATCTCCACCTGGGATTCACTTGGGGCGGTCTATCGTTTGCAAGGAGTAGACGGTGATATTAGTAACACCAAGGTGACAATGATCGCCTCGGGACTTGCTGAGCCGCTGGGGCTGAAAGTCGTCGATGATGAAATATATGTCTTGCAAAAACAGGAACTTACTCGGCTCAGCGATCGGGACTCAGACGGCTTGATCGATACCTATGAAACAATCTGCGATGCGTTTGGCGTAACTGCAGATTTTCATGAATTCTCCTATGGGTTGGATTATTATGATGGACATTTTTATGCAACGCTGGGAGTGGCTATGCGACTATTGTCTAGCGAGGAGCAGCATGAGGACAGGGGCACGGTCATTCGCATCTCGCCAACCGGTGACGTAAAAATTATTGCGCGTGGATTGCGACAGCCAAATGGCGTTGAGGTGACTCCCGCCGGAGATATTTTCATAACAGAAAACCAAGGACAATGGGTGCCTGCGAACAAGTTAATTCATGTTCGGGAGGGAGATTTTTATGGCTGCCAATTTAACACGGGCAAACGATTTGCTACTGCCGTAGAATCACCACCGGCTGTATGGTTGCCACAAGACGAAATTGGTAATTCTCCCGGCCAACCCCTGCATATTCCCTCAGGCTTGTACGCAGGGCAGATGCTGCATTGCGATGTCACCCACGGTGGCTTGAAGAGATCGTACCTGGAGCAAATCAATGGGCAATGGCAAGGTGGAGTGTTTCGCTTTACGCAGGGCTTGGAAGCTGGCATGATGAGATTGGTGTGGGGTGGTGCGGATCAGCTGTATGCAGGAGGGCTCGCAATGACCGGCGGCTGGGGGTGGAAAGAACGTTTCTTTGGATTACAGCGAATCCTTTTTGAACGTGATACAGCTTTTGAAATGCAGAAAGTGGGCGCAACACCTTCTGGCATAGAGATCGCATTTACGGAGGCACCCGCAACATTTTCCAAGGAAGATATTTTCGTAAGTCAATGGCGCTATGAGGCCACTGCAAATTACGGAGGGCCAAAAATCGATGAGCAACTGCTTGAGATCGGGGATATCAAATCTTCATCCGAGGGGAAGATCATCTCCGTCGATCTGCCGGGAATGAATGCTGGATACGTTATTTACATACGACTAAGTGACGAGCTGATGAGTGTTTCAGATAGGCTATTGTGGACCGGTGAATGCTGGTACACGATGAATAATATACCTGATCACGCAGAAATGAATAACTTATAGCCGCAATGAAAATGGATCGAAGAGTATTTTGTCAGCAAACTGGCTTGGGCTTGGGCGGAGCTGCCCTGGGCTTGGTAAATATTGGTGAAAAGCCAACGAAAGAAATGAATTCAATGAAGATCGTACATGTAAATTCGAATTTTGAGCGCGAGCCGCTGGCCAGACCATTTGGCTTTAAGGGTGGGCAAATCACCAACGTATGGCAAACGATGGCTATGCTGGAAAGCGAAAATGGGCACAAGAAAGTAGGCTTGGGTGCCCAGAGTGTCTTGTGGTCGGATTCTGCCGTATCTGCAGCACATACTGAGCAAGGAGGAAACTCGCTCATGTTTGCGATGAGTGAGCGTGCCCTCCAGGCGGCAAAAGGCCAGACCTTTGCCGACCCATTAGAAATGCTGGATGCCCTTCTACCGGAAGTCTTTGCCTATGGCCAGAAGATCACGAACCGACCCAACCTCCGCAAGACGTTTGCACTCAATGCGATGGTGGGGATCGACAATGCCGCATGGCTGCTCTATGCTGCAGAAAACAATCTGACCAGCTTTGACGATATGATACCGGCTGCATATCAGAAAGGTCTATCTGCCCGTCACGATCGCGTCGCAAGCATACCTGCGCTGGGATATGGTACACCCATTGAAAATATCGTTAAGCTGGCAGATGATGGTTTTTTCATCATGAAAATCAAAATTGGTGCACCCGGTACCCAGGCAGAAATGTTGGAAAAGGACAAGCTCTTTTTGAAGAATATTCACGAAGCCATCGGTCACTATGAGACACCGCATACCAGCGATGGCAAGTTGCCCTATTATTTTGACGCCAATGGACGCTACGATTCGCACGATGACATTTTACGCTTTCTGGATTATGCCGACAAGATTGGTGCGCTCGAACAAATCGCTGTCCTGGAAGAGCCGTTTGGAGAACGTAATCAGGAAGATGTGCGCGAGATTGCAGCCCGCGGTGTGCGAGTTGCGGCAGACGAAAGTGCTCACACCGATGCCGATACCCGTGATCGCATTGATCAGGGCTACAATGCCATTGCCGTAAAAGCAGTGGCCAAGACCATGTCGATGACCATGCGGATAGCTCAGGTTGCACACGAGCGTGGAGTGCCCTGTTTTTGTGCAGATCTGACCGTAAATCCTATTCTGGTCGAGTGGAACAAGGTCGTGGCGGCTCGCCTGCCTGCATTTCCCGAGCTGCCCGGTATGGGACTCCAGGAGACAAACGGCTGGCAAAATTACAAGCATTGGGACCGCATGCGCAGCTATTTGCCGGATGCAACCAAGGCCTGGACACACAGTCGCCGAGGCGTCTATCTTACGGGATCAGACTTCTTTAAAGAAAGCGGTGGTATCCTGGATCAGTCTGATCACTACCAGCGCATGTTTGGTATCTGATTATCCCAAGGCGGTTTTCTCTTCTTTTGCAGGCTTCTACAAGCCTCAGCGCGAAGGACTTACTCGGCCCTTCGATGTTAATTTTTATTACTTTTGTGGGCTGATCGAAGGCGAGATATGAGTGATTTTTTAAAGAATTTGAAGTCAATTTTCGTAGTGCAGGCACCTGGACAGGAGTCGGCAATGCCACAGGCTGAGTCGGGTGCTGAAGAGCCTATTGCAAGCAGTGATGCCATGCCAGAGACGTTAGAAGGTGGCTCAACACCTGCGCCAGTCAAGATGACTGCTGCTGGGCCAGGGCAGGTGACCGACAAATTTATGGACATCTTACTCAAGGCGGTTGAGGCCAATAATCAGGATGGATTTGACTACTTGGAGTACAAGCGGGCATTGCAAAACCTTGCAGCCATGAACATGGACGAAGGCACGAAGTACAAATCTGCTTTTGCCGCAGCACAAACCATGGGCGTGACTGCACAATCATTGGCCAAATCTGCCCAGCACTATTTGGGCGTTTTGTCTGCTGAAGAAAAGAAATTTGCTTCCGCACTCGCCAATCAACGATCGACTCAGATCGATGGTGGCAACCAACAACTCAAGGATCTTGATTTGTCCGTAGAGCAAAAACGCAAGCAGATCGCTCAGCTGGAAAAAGAAATTGCCGCAGCCGAGGAGCAACGATCGGCAATCAGAACGAAGGTTGAAGCGGCAACCCAAAAGGTTGAACAAACCCGTTCAAACTTCGTAACGACGTACGACGCCTTGCTTGGTCAAATTCGAGGAGACGTCGAGAATATTCAAAAATATTTAGCGAATTAATCCATGGCCAAAGACGGAAAATCATTTTGGAAACGACCAGAGGGTGTGACTGGAGCCATTGTACTCGGTGGCGTTGCAGTTGGGATCGGACTTTTGCTGGTTAACTTTTTGCCGGCACTCGTTGCCTTGATGTCAAATACATTGGCCTTGGCAGGAATGCTTGTGGTGCTGGGTATTATTCTGTACATGGTGCTCGATCCCAAAATGCGCAACCTGGTCTGGTATATGTACAAGAGTGTGATGCGCAAGATTACGGGCATCTTTATTCAGATCGATCCGATCGGAATCTTGAAAAGCTACGTCGATGATCTCAAGGACAATTTGCGTAAAATGAATCGGCAGATCTCTCAGCTGCGTGGCCAGATGCACAAGCTACAGGAGATGATTATCAACAATCGCAAGGAGATTCGCTCCAACCTCGACCTGGCCAGCAAAGCAAAGCAAAAGAATAAGCAAGCCCAGATGATCTTGAAATCACGCAAGGCCGGGCGACTGAAGGAATCCAACATGAAGTTGGAAGATCTCTATCAGAAGATGGAGGTGCTCTACCGGGTATTGCGGAAGATGTACGAAAACTCCGAAATCATGCTGGAGGATATTCAAGACCAGGTGATGGTTAAGGACCAGGAGCGCAAGGCGATCCACGCGAGTAACTCTGCGATGAAATCTGCGATGAATATTATTTCGGGCAATGCCGACAAGCGAGCTGTATTTGATCAGGCACTGGAGGCGATCGCCGATGATGTGAGTTCGAAAGTGGGCGAGATGGAGCGCTTTATGGAGATGTCTGAAAATTTCATGCAGTCAGTCGATTTGCAAAATGGAGTTTTCGAAGAGGAAGGATTGCGCATGTTGGAGAAATGGGAGAATGAAGGAGTCTCGCTAATATTGGGCGAGGAGAAAAATAATTTAATTCTTGAAGCAGCCGACGATGACAATGTGCTTGATTTAAGCCAACCCGTCAAGAAACCAGTCAGAGCTGGAAATCATAATAATCAATACGATACTTTTTTCGACTAATATTTATTCGGGCACTGCCCGCATTTTTAGATTAAAATAATCATGGCAAAACGACTTACAAGTTTTTCTAAGTTTCTCATCGTACTACTGATCGTAGGCGCTTTATTTTTCCTCGCACGGTTTTTTATCAATAAAACCGAGCTGGGCAACGACTTGAAGCAGCAGGGAGAAGAAATGATCGACAACGCAGGAAAATCAGATGCTGATCAATCCAGCACTGAGAAGTCTGCGGCGACAACTAAAACATTTGACGACGACGATGATGTACTTACCGTGCAGCTCGTCACGTGGGGTGGATATGCTCCCGGGCTCTATTACAATGAGGGGAGTGAGCCGAGCACACGTTCTCGCTTCTACAAGGATTTTGGTCTCAAGGTGAGATTTGTGCTCAATGACAATCTTGACAATGCCCTCAATGCCTGGGTAGCCGATGAGTACGATGTTTTGGTGCAAACGGCTGATGCGTTTCCACTTTATACCGCCCCCACAGATATCAATGACTACGAGCCCAAAGTTATTATGCAAGTGGATTGGTCGCGGGGTGGTGATGTCATCATTGCCAAGCGTGGCATCAATAGCATCAATGATCTCAAAGGAAAGCGAGTAGCAGTGGCTGAGCCATCTCCCTCACAAACCCTTTTGATTACAGCGCTGGAAGCGGCTGGACTCTCTTACTCGGATGTTGACATCGTGGCATCTCCTGATCCGGTCGTAGCAGCCACTACATTTAAAGGTCCGGATGTGGATGCTGCCGTGGTATGGAGTCCTTTTCACCTGGAAGCGCTGCGCGACATTGCGGGCTCGAAACAACTTATTTCCAGTCGCGAGCAATCGCACATCATCGGTGACATCATGTTTGCCAAGCAATCATACATCGACGCCAATCGAGACAAAATTCAAGCATTTTATGAGGGTTGGATGAAAGGAGTGGCCGAGCTGTACGCCAACGAGAGCAATCAAAAGAAAGCAGCTAAAATCCTCGGTGAATTTCTGCAATTTCCGGAAGAAGATGCTGCCGGTGCGATGATGGATGTGCGCTGGGCCACGCATGGAGACAACATGGATTTCTTTGGACTCAATCCCTCATACCGAGGCATGAAGGGTGCAGATCTGTACACTAAGATGAGCCAGACCTTTTTCAATCTGAAGCAAGCGGAGCGAGTGGCTCCGCCATGGCGATCAGTGGTCTATACAGGTGCCATCTCACAGGCCAATAATCGACTCACCGGCCCGGAACATCGCGCCGAAGGCGAACCGGAATTCAAAGCGCCCAGTCCTTCTGAGCGCGTGGCCCCGGCAATCGCAAGTAAGCCGATCACAATCAATTTTGCGACTGGTCAGAGCGCCTTATCAGAAAATGCCAAGACAATCATTGATCTGCAGCTGGCAAGCATTGCAAAATCGTTTGGAAATTTGCGTGTACGCATTGAAGGGAATACCGACAATACCGGGCAGCGAGCGATGAATCAAAAACTTAGTCAAGCCCGGGCAAAATCGGTCGCCGACTATTTGACCGCCACATATGAGATGTCTCCAAATCGGTTTGTAATTGTGGGCAACGGCCCGGATAAACCCGTGGCTGGATGTGAAAACAACGACACTGAGGCTTGTCGCGCACGAAATCGGCGTACCGAATTTCAATTGCTGAGCAGCGTGCCTACTCAGTAGCGGAGCCTGAATGTCGCTCTTTAAACTCCGGGGAACCTTACGAAAACGCACCGCCATCCTACTCGGTCTGGCAGGGATGGCCGTGGTCTTACTGTTGTGGATGTTGCTCACTGCAGGTGAGAATCCAATCTTTCCCGCCTACATACTGCCAAAACCAGGACGGGTCCTGACGGCGTTTGGAGATCTGTATGCCGACAACGACATCATTCGCAATACATGCTTGTCGATCGGGCTCAATCTTGCAGGGTACATCGTAGCTATTTTGGTGGCATTGCCGATTGGTTTTACGGTCGGTTTATTCCCCATTTTTCGCGGTGCATTTCAATGGCAGATTGACGCCATTCGATATATACCACTCACGGCAGTGACTGGATTATTTATAGTCTGGTTTGGCACCGGTGCAAGCATGAAAGTCAATTTTTTGGCTTTTGGAATCTTGATATACATCTTACCCATGGTGGTCTTGCGCATCAATGAGGTGAAAGATGTGTATCTCAAGACAGTGTATACGCTGGGAGCAAGCAATTGGCAGACAATCAAGACAGTCTACATTCCATCAGTGCTATCTCGTATTTCTGATGATATTAGAGTGCTGACTGCGATATCCTGGACCTATATTATCGTTGCCGAGAGCATCGACAATACGGGTGGGATCGGTGGTTTGATTTGGCGTGTAGGAATTCGGCAGGGTCGGGTCGATAAAGTATTTGCCATGCTCATCATCATTGTGTTATTTGGAATATTGCAAGACCGGGTTTTTGTGGCCATTGATCGAAAATTATTTGCCTTTAAATACGATGCACGAAATCCGCACGAAATTAAAGAGACCACCACGACGGCCGATTTAATTTTGAATTATTTGCGTACCTCCGGCATGTGGATCTTGATTGGTATTTATGCTCTCTTATTTGTTGATTGCTTTATTCCGATTCTTGGCAATGAAAGCGTGCTGCCATATCTATTCGGAAAAACTGTCTGGGCGATTCACTTTATATTGTTGTCTGTCGTTGCATACACTATTGGATCCTGGT